>Ga0065711_1040281_pt1 | contig 17099 bp, 8 predicted proteins | sample Hoacrofraction12_FD_59098 | JGI IMG/M metagenome (GOLD analysis project Ga0065711, IMG submission 59098) | Hoatzin crop microbial communities from Cojedes, Venezuela - Epithelial fraction 12 v2 (version 2) | ecosystem: Host-associated > Birds > Digestive system > Esophagus > Crop | place... | reverse complement strand
TGTGCCCCGTACTCGGCACTGCTGAGGCTGCAACTTGAGTGCTGTGCTCAGTTTTGGGCCCCTTACTACAAGAAAGACATTGAGGTGCTGGAGCATGTCCAGAGAAATGCAACAAGGCTGGTGAGGGGTCTAGAGAACAAGTCTTATGAGGACCAGCTGAGGGAACTGGGGCTGTTTAGTCTGGAGGAGAGGAGGATGAGGGGGGACCTTATTGCTCTCTACAGCTACCTGAGAGGATGTTGTAGTGAGGCAGGTGTTGGTCTCTTCTCCCAGGTAACTAGCGATAGGACAAGAGGCAATGGCCTCAAGTTGTGCCAGGGGAGGTTTAGATTAGATATTAGGAAAAACTTCTTTACTGAAAGAGTGGTCAGACATTGGAACAGGCTGCCCAGGGAGATGGTAGAGTCACCATCCCTGGAGGTGTTTAAAAAACATGTAGATGTGGCACTTCAGGACATGGTTTAGTAGACATGGTGGTGTTGGGTTGACTGTTGATGATCTTAGAGGTCTTTTCCCACCTATGATTCTATGATCTCAGGATGGAAGAAGGAGGAAGCTCTGGCATGTCTTCTGCCTACAGGGCCTGATCCTGAAGGTGTTCCCAGAGCAGGCAGCCTGGATTAAGGCTTTCCCAGAAGGCAGAGGCCTCAGAGGCTGTGATTTTGGTGCCCGTGCCTCAGTCTATCTATACTGTTGTTGTGGTATGGGAGAAAGGGAGTGTTCACAGCCGGTTTTGGAGGAACTGAACCTCCCTCTCCACCTTTGGCTGTCCCTCGGGTCTCTCATAGAGAAACTGCTGCAATTTATACAGAACTAAAACACTTTTCAGACCAAAAAAAGGGCACATTTTTTGATAATGTTGCTCTTGCTTGAAGGGGCAAAGTCTGGATTTGACCCTGGCTGTGAGCAGCCCACTGACCCATGCACTTCGTGACATGCACTAATAATTTTTATTTATTTTCATAATGCATTGAAATTCTTGAAGTAGGGAGCAACCATGCCATGCCGCAGCACATGCTCTGACCACCGGCTGCAGAGTCGCAGGCATCTCTCAGGTAAGGGTGCAACAGTAAGGGACTGGTATGGCCCTGTGCAGCCTGGAGGGATGCCTACAAGCCCAGGAATGCTCAGCTTTTGCTGCTTCCTTCAGTGAGACAGTGAACCTTTCTCAAAAGAAGCAGCTGTCCTCCTCCCAGCACCCCAAACTCAGGGAGGCAGATGGAAAGCCAGCCAAGGGTGCCCCCACTGTGTTTAGGTAGCTCAGCAGGAGCACAGGCAGATGTTGGGACTGTTTTTCTGACACGCAGTACCAGCTGTGTTTGACATTATCCTGCTTAGTGTTAACACTTGTCTTTAGGATCTCTTTGCTGCAGGGCTGGAGCTGAAACTTGTTGCTTTTACCTGGCAATTCCTTACCCAAAATACCTTATCCTGCAATTCCTGGCTGCTGTCCTTGCACCCAGTCCTGCCCTGCGATAGCTGCACCTTTTCTGCCCTGGGGAGTGGGATGCCCAGGCACACCGAGAGTGCACCAGCCTTCTCAGGGCAGGTTTCCCCAGTCCCTCAACCGGCCTGGCCGGTGCCGCCCTGGGTGTCTGCCGCGAGCTGTGCTGCCAGCTGTGCCACCAGCTGTGCCTGGGCCGGGTGTACCCAGCCCACTGTGGCACTGGGGTCCCTTTCTGCTGCATGGCAGTGACATCTAGAGGCTCCCTGGCCTGAGCTCCTGTCTCTCACTGTTCACATGCTGCTGGCAGTTCTTGGCAGGCAGAAACCTGCTCCTCATGAAGCCCCCTGGGAAGGCAATTCAAACTCTATAGGTGAAGTATTGCAAGACTTAAATCCATGCTCCTTGCCTTGCCCTCCTTCCCTAAACCACCATGGGAAGGATCTTTGTTGTAACACCTCGAGGAAATTTGATATTGCTTCTGGGATCCCAGAGATTTGAAGGAGCCAACACATGTCCCTTCCCCGAGAGACAAACTGGTCCACATAAGGCTGGTGCTGACTAAATAATACACGCAGCTTTCCACTCAAGGAAATATTATTTCCTTGCTTTATAAGCCATACATTAGATCCTATGCCATCCAGCATCAAATGCAGAGCTGCCACAGAAACACCTCTGTATCAAGGCTGGCTGTGCAGGATGAAAGATTATTGTGCGAACAGTACTATTTTTTTAAAAGCAATGCATTCAAGAGAGAGGGGTAAATATATAACCTCCATAGGCTGAATTGTTCAACCAGCTGATGAATGTATCTCCTGAAGCGTTTCCCAAGTTTGAGATGAAATGCCCACTGTAGAGAGAGATAGGGAATACTATTGCCCGTATGAGGGGTACTTGATATTCATTAGAACATGTATTTGCTAGGGTGATATAACATAGGCTTTGTGAGTCAGCAGAACACATTGCAAATAATCTTCTAGCCTGACATCAGGGAATGAGCAGTCTAATGGAGCAGAGCCCTCACATAGGGTGTCAGTGAAGGTTTAGATTAGATATTAGGAAAAATTTCTTTACCGAAAGAGTGGTCAGACATAGGAACAGGCTGCCCAGGGAAGTGGTGGCGTCACCATCCCTGGAGGTGTTCAAAAAACATGTAGATGTGGCACTTCGGGATATGGTTTAGTAGGAATGGTGGTGTTGGGTGGATGGTTGGACTTGATGATCTTAGAGGTCTTTTCCAACCTATGATTCTATGATTCATGATACAAAATTTGTGGGAAGATTGCTGTGAGAAGTGACAGGAATGGCTCTTGCCCATCCTGTGAGCCACCTCACATTAGGAAACACTCAAGAGAAAGGTTAGGTCAGTCCCTCCCTGAGATCAAAAATCTCTGGATGATAAAACAGGAAATCTCAAGAGGATGAGAGTAGCCAGAGAGACAGCAAGGTGAGGCAGGAGCAGCATAGAAGCACTGTGATGCAGACTCCTGCTCCCTCCATCCTCCTGCCGTGCATGATCCCTCATGGTGCCTGGGAGAGGCTCAATATATCCCAGTGGATGTTAAAGCTGAGATTAGGGGCTCTCAAGCCAAGCCCACCTAATGAATGTGCACCAAAGCATATACACATAAACCCCAACCTCCCCAGAAAGCGTTCAAGCATCCCAACCTGCTTTCCTTATTTAGCAGCATTCTCATGAGGAGGAGGAGAAGCCCCCATAAAAGTGGCTTTGGAGGAGTTGAGGACAAGGAGGTACAGAAAGATTGTCCCTATACCACACGACCACCCCCTCCTTCAGTGCCCTCCATGCTTTCTATGGGCGTAGAGGTGTAGGTATTTGTTATCATTTACAGAGCTTTGAGATGGTTCCTCCCAAGGATGCTAAATCCACATTGGACTGAAGAAGATGCTGCAGGTGGGGTGAAACACAGTCATTAACCTACAGAGCTGCTAGTGTGTCTTGGGGTTCTTTTTTTCCCCCGAACTAGCATCCCACATCCTCTATAGCTCAGAGGTGACAGGAGATGTGGAAAGAAATTGAGGTTGTCAGGTTGTCATGATGTTACTGGATGGCAAGAACAATGGTTAAAAGCAAACAGTGGCTGCAAGTCCCCGATTTTTCTTTTTCGGATACCTTCTTTTTCTCTTAGGCACTGACATAAAGTTTTCCCTTTTCATTATTATAGCAAATGAAACCAAGGGAATTTTTTTTCCCCCCATGGGGAAAAAATAAATGGTTTCAAGTTTCTAGGGCAAAAAGTAATTAGTAATGGCCAGCATAATGTTGCACTGATGTGCTCCTCAGAAATCAAAGTCAGAAGACAAACTGGACACCTGGCCCAAAGGCCACAGTTGTCACTGGTTTCCACTGAGGTTTCTTGGCCAAAGCCTTCTGCTCCAAGCTGAAGGTGTTAGGAAGCTAGTGGGAGAGCAATGTGCTGTAGTGGACTCGGACACACTCTTCGGGGCTCTGCCCACCAGACACAGGGTGTGTGACCTCAGGAAACCGTGCGGAGATCCTGGTCCATCAGAAACACTGAGCCTTAGTCATAGCAGCTGAAGTCAACAGCAATGGTCAGGCTTTGCATCAGACCTTTCATTGCAGCTTCCTCTCTGCAACAGGTACAGCATGAATACTTGGGTCCTTGCAAGTGGTGAAGGAAGGAGCTTGAAAGTTAAATTAGATCTGCTCATACAACACTGTGAGTCTCCAGGGAAAAGCCAGACAAAATTTCATACTAAGCATTATAGCTTCTGTATCATCTACTATTTGATTTCTCTTTCAAGGCAGTACAGGGGAATTTTGGACTCGTAAATTTTCTTTGTAACACTCAGCATTTCAAACTTCTCATTTGGTTGTTGGCTCTGGGCTGGGCAGATGTTGACATCATGTCTCCTTCCCAAAAGGAGGCATCAGAAACTCTCCCTGAACTTCCATGGGGCAGGAGGACATTCTGTGGCATGGCTGGAAGAAAGAAAGAGGACCCAAGGAGTATGAAATTGGGCATGAATAGGCCAGGACTGGCCCTGTGTACGCAGAGGTACAGGCAGCTCTTTCCGCGTTACTGCTGGAGGTTGCCCGGTGCAAGCACTGACCCCTCCAGCAAGCGCCCGAGACAAAGGTGGCCACAGAGATGCTCTGGGGAGGTTTCTGTGTCTTGCAGCCCTGAAACAAAATCATAGGGACTTGGGAAGGTCTGTGTTGCACTTCATCCCGGACAAGCAGGAGGGAGCTAAGAGATCTCGGTGTACTCCTGCATGCTGACCTGGGTCACCTTATCCAAGGGGAAGTGTGTTTCCTGCAGGCTCGGACTGCTGCTGGTGCTATCAGGGCTAAACTTGTGGCTACCTTACAAACTCCGTCTCCCTCCAGGCAGTAACAGACAACTTACCTGAACACTTTACACTAACAAATGCTGGGAAACAGCATTTTTGGCTCTGCTCTTCAAGCGGGTGACGGATCCAGACCTCCTATTTAATGTTCATTTAATGTGAAGAAGCCCTAGAAAAGGCAGGCATCTGCAATCACTCATCCCTGCTGCTGTGATGTGAAGGCACGACATTGTAGGCACTTCTTCATAGACAGCAGACTGTTTCTAAAGCCGAAGTTGGGAGCATGGGATAGAGAAATCCTGTGTCCATTAAATTGCATTTGTAAAAATAATTTCTCAGGTTTTACCCCAGTGCAATTTCACTTTGAGCTCTTTCTACTCACCTCCTCCCCGAGGCTGGGAGAGTGTCATGCTCTTGAGCACCAGCCACGTCCCAGAGGCAACAGGCCAAGCAAATAGCTTCACTTTGCCGAGCTGGGAGAGCCAAATTGTGGAAGGCAATGGCCAGAAGCTGCTTGCAAAGCTGCTGAAAAGTTCAGGAAACTGCGTGGTGCCCATGCCGAGCCACCACGGCTGCGCCCCTGTGATGTGCCCTTCGTGCTGCTGGGACAGCGGTGGATTGGCACATATTCCCACTGACCTACATTAGAGGGATTCACGAGTCACACATTAAAAATATAGTTTCTTTAATGAGCAGACTGCTGTTACTGAGATGGCACTTTTGTGTGAGATGCTAAGCAAAAGCCTTTGGATACTTTAATATAATAATGCACTTCCAATATAGCATTAACAAAAAATAACTGGGATCAGGCTTTTAGACAAATATTCATGGCTTTCAAGGCACTTTATGGATGAATTGATTCGGTTGGTCAGGTGGGAAAACTGAGGCATAGAAGAGTTATTTCCTTCTGCAGTCACACAGTAAGTCAATAGTAGAGTAAGAAAGATAAAAAAGCTGGCAGGATTTCTGAAACTCCTTCTTACTTCAACAGAACAACAGGAGAGCCTTTAGAAAGGCCTGAGGCTCAAGTGTACCCAGGTGGCAGAAAGTCAGTGGAAGAAATTTTTAGGTCAGGAACAGATTGTTTCTTTTTTGACAAGATATGCTCCGATTAGATGAAGACTTCATTAATCCAGGGACGTGCCGTGTCATGTATAATACAGTAGTCCAGATGGATGGAGCACAATGTTCTCCTCCAGAGTGCTGATCTGAAGAGGTGAGGTCTGGATAGGGATGATGATAGCTACCTGTGTTATGCCGGGATCCATCCTGAGGTGGTTCAGAGGCACGCACCAGCAGAAGAAGCGGTCTGGCAGCATGTAGGCTCAGACAAGTCATCACGGTGTCCTCTGACCAAGATGTTTGAGTGCTGCCCTATGGCTGGGTTTTATGAATCCAAAGAAACATTTGCCAGCTACCTTCGGTGATCCACCTGCACACATTCTTCAGAGAAACAGGCAAGCTCCAAACTATCCTCCCACAAAAAAGTGAAGGCATGCAAAGATTTGGCAAGTTCGAGCTTCCTGGGCCAAAGTATTTGAATGAACTCTTTTTCGCCTTGTAAAATGGACAGATTGGGTATGAGAAACAACAAGCTATAAGCCCCTTGTACTGCTGATATAGAGACACCCCCCTGAGACTAATCTCATCTTCATTTGTCATTAGAGGTGTGTGTTTTAACTACTTAATTATCAGGGAGAGAGACATTATCTCATTTACGAGATATTCATTCCTCTTAAAACCCGGTTTCTCTGGTTCTCATCTCCAGAAGGTTTAGACACAGAAACTCCACCTGAGAATACTATTTCGATGAAGGGTTGTTTGCCTGTCTGCAGCCCGGCGTGTGCCCGTGGGGCAGAAGAGCCTCCCGCAGTTTCAGACGCGAGCTGCAGATGGCAGAGTTGAACTGCAGACGCCTTTCGAGACCAGAACTCTGCTCGCCCAACCAGCACACCAAATACTTTCAACCAGGAGACCAAGGTACGTGCGACATGTTGTAGGCGAGAGCCGCGGTACAACACCAGCACACAGCTTGCTTTGGAGATGTTCAAATCCTCTTGCAAAACAGATTGTTATCTTCCACAAACACAGAGGCTGTGGCCGATATTGGTAGTGCCGATGTTGCTCTGAGGTTGCTGCACCCACCTTCTTCCACCCACAGAGGAACACCAAAATGCACAGAGAAAAGCACCAAAGATAATCCAAGTTTTCTGGGCAGCTTCTGGCTGAGGAATCATTAAATAAATTATGGTATCTTAGCCTGGAAAAGAGATGCCTACATCGGCGGTCGAGAGCAGATACATAAGAAAGGATGTCTCTAGCACGAGAACCAGGAGCGGGAAATAAATCACTTGCTGGTGTGTTCAAGCAGGCAGAAGGATGTACTTCTTTACACAGCCTGGAAATGGTAGGGCTCATCTCCACTGACACTGGGGCTGCCAAAACCTCGTCACACTTCGTAAAGTAATTGGATAACTTCATGGGAGAAGAATCAGTTGAGGGGTACCATGCTCAAAGGTGTCCGCCTGGTTCATGAGGAGCCCAGTTCCTGTTGTTATACCCTTCCCAACACGTCTGCTGTTGGAGGCAGGAGACAATGCTAATGGCCCTTTCAGCTGGCCTGATCCAGCACTTTCTGTGGCCTTGGCTGAGGGACCCAGGCCAGGGGACGCTGTGAGCTGTGCAGCTTTCACTTCCAGAGGACCTTTTGCAGGAGAAAGCTTGAGCCTGTGATCCAGCTACATTGCACAAGTTCTGAGGCTAGAAGATCCAAAAACATATTAGAAAAAGATATCCTCTTGACCTTGAAGTGGGTTTTGAAGGTGAAAGGGTGGAACTGATTCCTGGCTGGGGATTTCCAAAGGTGTGGGATGGCGACATTGCACCATCTCCTTGAGCTTCTCTGTTTGAACTCAACTAGAGCCAATGTTGAAAGGCAGGGCTGAGCCCCTGATTTCAGGACTGCTGTGCTTTTGAGCATCGCTGTTTGGTAGGCAGAGTTTGGGCCTGTCTCTCACCTACAGGTCATGAAGAGACCAGGCCCTTGCTATTTTGGGTGCTGCCTCTCTTTCACAGTCTGTGGGGGAGCAGGCTGCTCTGCTCTCTGCTGTGAGCAACCCAGGGTTGCTGGGAGGATGTCATGTGTGCCCGTGTCCCAGAGCAGTCAGGGAGTGCAGAGCAAGGCTGGAGCAAGCAAACCCTGGGTTCAGCGTGGCTTTCCACCCAAGAGGTCTAGTTAATGGATCTGGATCTGTGTGACCATGAGGGGGAGCAGCAGCAGGAGGGAAAGAGGAATCAGACCAACCTGGTGACCTGGACCACCACACAGGTGCCTCTTTAGAGTTGCGACATCCGAGTTGGCGCCTTTCTCAAAACCTATTTTCCCTTTGAGGAAAAACAACTCTTTTCCTGTTTTAATTACGCTTAATTGGCAATATGGGAACAGCCCTAATTCATAGCTATTTCCTGCCAGTGCTAGGTTTAGTGCTGCTTAAATAGCAGTCACTGCTCTGCCGTCAGCATAGTGGGAGTGATGGCAGCAGCAGCTATTAAAGCCAACAGAGGAGGAATGGCAGGATCTCGGTACAAGATGCTGGCTGGGAATGCTGATGGCCTGATGTTAACAACTGGATAATACAAATTGTTGATCAGCAATTGCTCAGGTCCATTGGCTTCTTGGCATCAGCAAAACAAGCTTTTATGCTGTTTCTGCGGCCTTGATATTTGGGCTTTTTAACTTGCTAGTTGATCTGGTTTGACAAGGGGGCTGGGTGTACCTGGCTGCAGACAAATTCCTGGTGTTATAAGGTTACCAGGTCTGATATCTCTTAATACCGGCCAAGCACAAATACGAGTAAAGAAGTGTTAAAAATTGTAGCTAAAACACAGGCAGAGATGACACCCGATGACCATGTTTTTACACAGCCCTTCTGGAAGCAGCAGGGCACGGCTCAGCACCTGAAACACCTGGAGGAGGTTCTTGGGATTTGTGATTCAGTGATGGGGACCCCTCTGGCCAGAGGCAAAGTGGGCATCCACTCACTGGAAATTAACTGAAATGTATCAACTTGAGCAAAGGATGAGTCTGAAGATCTAAGAGATGGGAACGCAAGCCCAGCCTCTGAATCGTTCATTGATGTATCCATAGCACCCCGGGAGGTAATTGAGATGCAGTGAAAACACTGTGATGTCCAGTGGCAAGAGTGCCATTATAAAGGAAATGGAGCATGTGCTGACGGGAGATCATCTGCAAGACTGTTTTGAAGCCTTTTTTGTTTTTTTGACTGACCAATGAAAGGGACTATTAAGGTGGAAACAACTACTGTTTGCTGGTTAATAACAACGGGAAAATGAATAGCCATGTTTCTAATCACTTGTGCTTGGTAAACTTATGCTGCAGAATAACCTATTCCTCACAATTGGTAGCTAAACAAAGACAAGCCACCTCGTTACTAACCAGCCAGAAAGCAGAGCAGGTCTGATCTTCGTTTACGCCATGCCCTGGCTCACTGCTGTGGCACATGAGAGGAGAGAATGGACTCACCTGAACGTTGGCCTTGGCTTTTCATACTGGAAGAAGGTCAGCCTGGCCCAGTGCAGCATTCGTGAAAACACTGATCAATGCAGGCAAGGATGCTGGGATTTTTCCTTCATCAGCATGCACTGGTCTGTCTCCAGATCCTTGGTAATCTCTGTGTCCAGTGCCTGATTTCCGCTTATCCTAAATTTGCTCAAATCCTGGGTGTAATCATTTGCTGGGGTGGGGGAGCGTAATTCTATTTATTGAAATACTTTTCCATAATTGTATTTGCCTGCGGCTAGCTCTTGAATCTGCCTTTCCCCATATCTTGCACTATTGTGGTGGAATCCATTTATGGCCGCTTATGAAGGGAGGGGGCTCAAAGAGGCAGCCAGGCACACGTGTGTGTGTGTGTGTGTGTGCGTGTGTGTGCACATGTGCCCATGGGTGAAAGCAGAGCACTTGGCCTGGCTTGTCCTGGGCAGCAGCTGCCTCCAGCCCTTTCTGGGCTAAGCCCTGCCTGTCTGCCAGTGGCTCCGATCCCAAGCAATTATGTGGAGCTGCCCTGAGCCAGAGTTGTCCGTTCTGCTTCGAAAGAGGCTGAGCAAATGGCTTTCTTCACTATCTGTTCATACCCAGCTCCCAGGGTGAGATTAACCAACAAGATAAGGCATAAAGCAAGGCCGGGCGAAGGTTGTGACCTGGGCTGCCCTGTCCTGCTCCCTCACAGCACAAGAACCATTGCACTGGCAGGACCAACCTTCAGGAGCTTGTTGCACCTCCAGGAAAAGCTACGGGGATTTTGCTTCATCACTTTCAGCAGGGAGGTCTTGTAGCTGTGAGGTCCAGCTGTGGCTTGCGAATCTCTGTCTCTTGCCCTGCCTGCGTGTCCGATAGCATTCTGCCTCTGCCCTGCATGCAGGGCCCAGGGATCACAGAATCACAGAATGGTAGGGTTTGGAAGGGATCTCTGTGGGTCATCTAATCCAACCCCCCTGCCGAAGCAGGGTCACCTACAGCAGGCTGCACAGGACCTCGTTCAGGAGGGTCTTGAATATCTCCAGAGAAGGAGACTCCACAACCTCCCTGGGCAACCTGTTCCAGGGCTCCGTCACCCTCAGAGGGAAGAAGTTCTTCCTCATGTTCACCTGGAACTTACTATGCTTCAGTTTGTGCCCGTTGCCCCTTGTCCTGTCGCTAGGCACCTCTGGAAAGAGTCTGGCCCCATCCTTCTGACACCCACACTCAAGATATTTATAGGCAGTTATAAGGTCCCCTCTCAGCCTTCTCTTCTTCAGGCTAAACAAGCCCAGCTCCCTCAGCCCTTCCTTGTAAGAGAGATGCTCCAGTCCCCTCATCATCCTCGCAGCCCTCCGCTGGACTCCCTCCGGTAGTTCCTCATCTTTATTGAACTGGGGAGCCCAGAACTGGACACAGTACTCCAGACGGGACCTCACTAGGGCAGAGCAGAGGGGGAGGAGAACCTCCCTTGACCTACTGGACACACTCTTCTTAATGCACCCCAGGATCCTGTTGGCCTTCTTGGCACACTGCTGGCTCATAGTCAACTTGTCATACACCAGCACTGCCAGGTCCCTCTCCACAGAGCTGCTCTCCAGCAGGTCAGCCCTGAGCCTGTACTGGGATGCTCCTCTGCAGGAGCCGGGCGGGCACTCTGGGCTGGTGGGCATCCTGCTCTCAGTATAGCAGTGCCACTGGCAGGGAAGCCAGCCCAGGAAACCTCGCCAGGGTTTCTGTTTCCTAGGAGGTCTCCTGTCTGTTCCTGAAGCCACCCCAAAGAGACTTTGCACAAGAGCACATGGCCCTTGACCCTACAGTTTCCCTTGGATTACGATGATGTTGAGCAAAGATCACTGCAGAGCTCTGCTGATCGCCCACTCCACACCTCCCACAGTGGCTGTATCTTCCACCCTGAAGAGATCTGCCTTTGCTCTTCCTTGCTATCTGCAGCCCCATCAGTCCAAGAGCAAACACACCAGAAAGTTTGATAGGAGCTTGCTTGCAAGAACAATATCCTGCAGCTTTGGCTAGGTGCTAGTATACAACGTTTCGTGTCACAGTTATTTTTTGTTTGTTTGTTTTTAAAAAAAAGGAAAACCAGAAGACGACAGACGACAAGATGACCAGGAAGGAAGAGATCTCAGCAGAAATGTTGATAGGATCATTACAATAAGCAGCCTGCCGACACTGAAGAACTGAATCACAAGCTTCATTTTAGGGGGAAAAAAACCCCCACAGAAAATGATGCAGCATTTTCAGAAAGAACTGTTTTCTCTTGTGAAGTAGAACTGCTTTCTTAAGTTGCATTTTTAACTGGATTAGAAAACTAAGTTAGAATCAAATCAAAGTAAGCCAGATGATGCCATAAAGTTTTCAAGCAGAGTGCCTTTAGATGGAGAATTTGGACATATTCATATTCTAATTCAGGAACAGACAAATTTTGAATGCCTGCAATTCTCTAGGAGCTCATCTTCCCGTACTTTGCTCAGTTATTCTTGAAGGACGAGAGACATGGAGTGCAGAGTGAACGGCTTCCGTAGGGAACTGATGGTGAACTGCCCTGTTTTATAAGGGTTTGGGCGTGGCAGAGATTTTTCTAGCTCACAGGCATCCAAAATGTGAAATAACCATTATAATACAGCAAGGCATGGCTGTGAGGGGCTGAAGGTTTTGAGGGCCAGGTGGCAGCTGGGGAAAGATCCCGTAGACCTGCTTTGTGAAGATGCTCTTTCAGGCTGTCGGGAAGGAGCAGCTCACCTGCACAGCCTGGCTCTCCTGCATCACATGAGCTCTTTCAGCTTGAACTCTCTCCTGAGCTGCGTGTACAGAGCCGAAGAGGATGGATCAGGTGCTCAGTATGTGTGCTGTCAGCCCCACATGGCTGCCGTGAGGTGTATTGCGGGGCTTCAGACACGCAACATGCCACAGCTACGTGTTACCACTTTTTCAGTGAAGGAGGCTGCATTACTCAATTACTCACCCATCCATTGCAATAACTCCTTCTCCTTGCCCCTTCACAATTTGCTAACGCAATCCAAATAGTAAATAATATTTTAAGCAGCTTTCACTTGATGAAGAGGTTCTAACAACCTTTGCCGTGAAACATGCTGGAGTGTTTTTGAGCAGCGTAATGAAAACTCTCTGAAGAACAAGGCAGTGGAAGAGCCGATATTACAAATACGCTGAGAGTCAGTTAGCCTAACTTCTTTATTGATCTTCTGTGAAAACGAAGTGCTATAGCAGAGAGGTTAAGGCAAATAGATAGTAAACACAGGAGACTTTTAATATGTGAAAATTGAGATTACAGTTTTAGGGAAGACATCTCAATAGAAGCATGGTGCCAAACTCCCCAGGGTTTCCCAGCGGGTTAGCCAACAGGTGTTAGTTACTGTATGGTAAAACACATCTGTTTTGGTAGTGAATCAGGAGAATGTCAAAGTCTGGCTCCTGCTTGGCTCTGTGGGAAGGGGCACGTCAGGCAGCAATTAAAGTGGGACGGAGGTGATCCATGTGGGTGCCAGACGGGACAGTCAGGGATGGACATCAGCTCTGGGCAGTAAGATTTGGTCCTTTGGCAAGGCAGACCAATTAGCATCACGCCTTTACATTAACTTTGGTCTACAGTGGACCAGGAATAGTTTCCTATCTGGCATCTTTTTCCAAATCAAAATCTTAGAATTCTTATGAAAAATACCTGTTGGGCTCTGCCAAGATCCCAAGCCCTGCCAGTCCTAGGTTGGAGGTGCGTGGCACTGCCCAGGGGAAGGATGCAAGGACAGACCCCAGCCCATATGTTTTCCTGCTGCTGCTTGTCCTCTGCCTCTGGAGCCTCAAAGCTTTGCCAAGGGAAGCGGTGGCATATTTTTGCTCTGGAGAAGTTAGAAGGAGTAGCGGGATATACTTGGTTTGGATCAAATTACTACTGACTGACACTTGCCTCTACTATCAAGCTGAGCCTTTTTTATTATGCGTATTGGGCTCTTCTGGCCTCCATCAGGACTGGAAAGAGCATTACTAAAACATCATGAATGTGTGAGGTGAGATTCCTAATGCATGGCTATGTGAAGCTATGTGGATGATTTGGAGAAGGATGCAGGATTTTGCCTGCTTATTTGACTGCATTCTACAAACCTGGGAAAACCAGCTGATGGGTCATCTCTGCAGGCAAGCTGGCCTCCCCTCTCTGGTGCAGAAGATCACAGGGAGCCTGTTCTCCCACCTCCTTTTCAGGATTTGCAGGCTGTCACCTCTACTTGCTTGCTTGGTTTCAAGCACAGCTTAAAAGCTTGCTTTTTCTCGTGGCGGCTTTACCTTTTCTACTGTGATGATCTTCATTCCTAACAGCCACAACCTGAGCTAACAGTGGCAGGAAAAGACACTGCATCTATTTTTGAATTGCACACATGCAGCTCTGTGTTTTTGAAGGTTTAGTACCTAAGGCGTGAGAAATCCCAGTACTGCCATATAGTTTTCCTTGGGTAATTTCGAAATCCTCCAGCTGTCAGGTTAATTTAAATACAAAAAAGAAATCAAGTTTAATCACGATTTTGTGATCTTTTTCACCTCTCACAGAAAAAGATCCCCTGGCTATGCTAAAAAGATGTTGGATGTTTCAAGGACATTGATTTGTTAGAGAAAATCCTGAATTCCTTGATGTGAACATCTCCCTGAGCAAGGGAGGAGGGATTGTCCCAGGCTCGGAAGCCAGGTTCTGCTTGGGATACATTATTTTTAAGTTTATACTTTAGACCAGTTTCTGTTTTGGGGCCATCCTTTCACTCCAGTGTGAGGCAAACAAGAAACTGCTCTGGCTTTCTGGTGGCCTTCAGACAAGCTGACAAGGCCCCTTGGGAAATGCACCTTCTGAGATCATGCCTGAGCCACCCCATCTCCTGAAGGCAGTGACCCAGCATAGAGCAGCACCTGCCTGGGGTGCTGGAGACCCTCCAGAGGCACCATCGCCCAATGTTGCCACTGTGGCTTCTCCTTTGCAACAGGTCTGGAGCTCTTCAGAACCAGCCCCAGGAAAGGGCTTTCTGTTCCCTGTTCCCGCTTGGGTATTTTGAAAGGGAAGAAGGCTGGAGGAATGAGGGGGTTTGAAACAGGGAAGGGGGAGAAGGTGCTTGCCAGGGGAGCAGCCAGAGGGAATTGCAGAGAAGTGCGAGATTTAGAGGTCTGAAGATCCCCAGCATCACTACCGAGAGGAATCCAGTGTGTCACCGCTCGGCAGAGGCAGGGCGATGAGTCTGCAGTGTGGAGGGGGAGGGAACGGAAAGGACCGAAGAGGATATTGATTTTCTTAGAGGAAAAAGTGAGCAAGAATGACCTCAATAGAAAAATATTTTCTTTCACTCTCTTTCTGTCTCATGGACAAATATAGCCCTACATGTTATGCAAAGGCAGTATTCAAGCATGCTTGGAATGAGCAACTTGGGAGGGAGGCAAATTGCTACCACTTGTCCTCATCCTTGTTTTTGGACTTTTATTTCCTCTTTTCCCTTTGTCTTCTGCCCTCCAGCATGGCACATCTGCTACAGCTGCCACAAAGCCACCTCAGAGCAAGCCCCGGGCTCAGGAGGAGGGGAGTGCCAGGGGATGGCCACCAGCAACCGCAGCTCTTGGTGAGAGCAATGAGAGCCACCACCGGTCTTCACAGAATGACCTGAGAGGAAAGCTGGACTGAACCGGGGTTGTACAGATTAAAGAAGAAGGGAGAAATATTTGGATTCGATATTAAAAAGGTCTTTCTAACAGTAAGGAAACATTGGAGAAGGCTGCCTGGAGATCTCGCTGACACCTATCCCAGGGCATCTTTAGGAACCAGTTCAGCAGTATCTGTCCAGTAAGGCACAGGCACAGGCAGTCATCCCTCCTGACAGACTCCTTGCTTCGCCACAGACCAGATGACTTTCTTGCTGCCGTATTTCTGTGAAATTTCTTTCTCTTTCATTATGAAAGTTACAGAACATTTTTGCTTGGAGTCAAAAGGCTGCCAAGGGCCTGTAGCTGTTTCCCCAGCCCCAGCTGCATTTTCCCAGAGCCTGCAGCTCCCATGGAGCTGCCTTGCCTCAGTGGCTTCACAGCTGTTTGTCTTCAGTTTGCTCCCACGCAGGAGCCAGCTCGGGGGAGCGAGGAGCGAGCCCTGTGGCTCGCACTGCCCCGCAGCCAGTGCTAACCCCAACTTGCACCAAAGCACCGTGGGGAGATAAGCTGGGCAAACGCCCGGGGGACATTTCTGAGCAAGGCTCCGGTAGCTCGTGCTTGTGTTTCACTTGCAGCGCTGAAAATCTCAGCCTTCTGGTGAAACATGGAGTTGCGGAGATAAAATCGAAATGCAGAGGCGAGCGGCTGCACACCCGGGACAGCCATGGCTGCTCCAGGGGAAGGAGGGGGACGATCCGAAGGAGAAATCCTGCCTTGCATTGCCAGTAATTATCAAAGCCTGCCTTGTCCTCCTCCTCTAGGACTGATAGAAGCAGCTCCCGAGCCTTGGAGCCAGCTCTGCAACCAGACCTAGGAGCAAGTGAAACAGGGCAGTACTCTCGCTCATCCTTCCATTGCAGGCCCGGGGCAGAGGTGGGTTCCGCAGCCCAGGGTCTCCCAGGACAGGGTGGCAGAGCTGAGGATTCCCAGAAATAAGTTGCCTGCAGAAGAAACCACTGGGCCGGTCTTTTTCACCCAGGGTCGCTGCATCCAAGTTTTACATTTCTGTGTCACTTGCCTTGGCCAGGAGGCACCAGCTCCTGCCTGTGCTTTTTTCTGGCAGCTCCCCTCTGGCACTCGCCGCAGGCTGTAGGCATCAGGGCAGGGCCCATTCTCGGGCTGCACAGACACCCAACTCTTATCACACCAGGGGCATCATCTGGCTTAGACTCACTACCATTAAGGTTGGAAAAGACCTCTAAGATCATCGAGGCCAACCGCTTGCCCTTTTACTCAACAAGTGCTATTAGCAATATCAATATCAACATCAATAACAACAGCCGTGCTCCACTTCCAAATGCCAGAATTATCTCTGTGTTGTAGAAGTCTTCCTCAAACCCAAACTGTGAGATAGCTGGAAACTGGCACGGATATAGTAATTTCTAACCATCAGTTCACCCACTATGTAAAGGAGTCGGACAACATCTGTAGTGCTGTCTCTAGGATGTGTTGACCCCTGCCAAGAGGAAAGTGGGAAGAAGCAGAGCCGAATGAGTTGTAGTCACCCGCATGGGCAATGCCATGTCCAACGCGGATGGTGAGGGCTAATGGTCTGGGCAGCGCAGAGGTAAGAACAGCCACCTCCAATGGTCGAGGTTGCTGCCTGCCATTACCCCAGGGCTGCGATTCCCTCTTTTCTTGGATGAGCGTGACACCGAGAGCGTGGAAGAGGTCTCTCCTCCACAAAGCCAGTTGTGTCTGATTTCCAGGAAATCAATCAAATGGGATGAAACTAAAGCAAACAGATCAATCTGTAAACAGAGGGACTTTTCTCAGGCTTTCATAAGCAAAAAAAAAAAAAAACACAACAGCAAATGTCATCTGCCAGCACTGTTATTTCCGCTACCAGTGGGGAAGCAGACTGATGCTCCTCCCAGTTTTTCTGTGAATGGGCTGGGAAGCTAAGCAATTAGGCAGAAAAGAAGAAACCATTCAGCCAGCAGAAGAGCAGTTGTAAACAAGTCAAGCTTTCTCACCTCCTAGCAATTTGGAGTGCTCAGCGGTTTTGCGAGAGGTGGCAAAATTGTGGGCAAAGGGACATGCAGTATGCACCCAGCTCCCCAGATCATCGGGGGGGGG
>Ga0065711_1040280_pt1 | contig 17099 bp, 12 predicted proteins | sample Hoacrofraction12_FD_59098 | JGI IMG/M metagenome (GOLD analysis project Ga0065711, IMG submission 59098) | Hoatzin crop microbial communities from Cojedes, Venezuela - Epithelial fraction 12 v2 (version 2) | ecosystem: Host-associated > Birds > Digestive system > Esophagus > Crop | place... | reverse complement strand
GTGGGGCCGCTGGAGCCGGCTGGGACCGGCTGGGTCCGGCCCGGGCAGCCCCTGCCTCTCCTCGCAGAGGCCGCCCAGCAGCCACCGCTGTATCAACCCTTGGACACATAAACTCGATACAACCAGCCACTCCTATACTACAACTTTGCTTTTTCTTTTTTCCCCTGGGAGTCACGTGAACCTTGACCACAGATTCAAGCAAATCTCAATGCCACACTCAACAGCAATAGCGAGTGCCCACCACGATTTCAGGGAAGTGGGAAGGACTTACAAGGTACAAGATTCTATCAGTATTGGCAGTCTTTGTTACAAAGACTGTGAATTAGAGCCCTAAGATTATTAGTTGGGTTTGAAAACTCCTAGATTTCCTTTCTTAATGGGCAGCTTTGAGGAGATAATGACCCCACCAGTGCATTATAGGATGCACAAAGGCCACAGCCCCAAGCTCTCCCGAAGAACAGGAGAGAAAGGAGCAGGAAGGTGAGAAGCTGGGAGAGCTGACAGAAACTTATTTCATACTTAGAAGGTCAATGTGTTTACATGGTGCCAAGGGTTAGTTCTTGAACCAAAAGAAATCACAGACCACTGAATAGTAAAGAACTGTGATAAGAGAAAGGCAGTAGTGCTCTACTTCTGATCAACTGGACAACTACATTTTCTATTCTCTTGAAGTTATTTAAATTTGTATACACTCATCATCTTCAGTTGCCATCAGGAAGGGATTACTGTGGGAAGAAATGTGAACTCAAATAGGGAGGTCCTCAGCTATGACTGTCCACAGAGCAGGAGGAACATTAAGTCCCAAAAGAGAAGTGCAGTAGGAGTCACTTGTAATTGGCTAATTGCATCCAACTGATTGTTTTTGATGAGTCAGTTCTGCCTGTTTGTCTCATTTGTTTTTTGCTGGTTATATAAGAATGTAAAGCACACAGTGAATTGTTTGACTAGTCTCTACAGGAAAATGCACTTTGATAAAAATCATGGCAATTCATTAGACAATAACAGTTTTGATAAAGTAGAAAAATTATTAAAGAGAATTGGCTTTTTCATCTTAGTGAGTTGACTGTGTTTCTTCGTGATTCATGCACAGAATATACTTAATGTATTTTAAATACTTTCAATTTCATTCTGACATTAAAACACCAACTGCAATTGAAAGATAGCTATTTTATTACATGGAATATTTGGGTTTTACTAGAATCAAAGAAAAACCCTGAATTAGGTTCTTGGTCACTATTCCCAGCTGTATTTCAGACTTCAGCTTTAATTCATTAAAAAAATACTGAATTTCAGAATTTCCTGCAGAATAGACATTTCTGCTTTTGACAAGGCTTACTGGGAAACTCTTTGGGACAGGTACTGTTATTTATAGCAGATTTGCTTAGCACACAGTGTGACTGCAGTCACACTGATCAGTAAAGTGATTGGAATGAATATATATCAAATAACAGTTTATGAATTGGGTAAATGTTCAGGAGAGATTGTAGCTGACAATTTTAATTATCTGCTGTAGTTCTTGTAACTCCTATAAGTCAGTAGCAGTGACTATATCATCTTTATTGCCTGTCAAGCGTGAGGCATTTTAAAGAGACTTGCAGAAACCAAAGTATGTATGACTTTGTGATGACACCACCTGCATTTGCGAGGTTTGAATCAGACTTGAGTTTGTGACACAGAAGTCGGTGCACAAATATGGTTTGCTTATGGCGTGAGGAAGAAAATTACAGTAATGTCGTTCTTGTGCTAAAACCAGTGTCTCATTTGCTGTTCAGAGACACTGACTGATCACAACTTGTGAAACAGAATAAAGGACGATATGTGTTTAAAAGAATTTGCAGTTTTCTGATAAGTAATACTAAAGATACAAGAACAGGCTGTGCAAATACAAAAAAAAAGGGGATCTACAGACATACAAACTTGTTTAAGCCCTATGTTCTTCAAAGAACTTTAGCCCCAGAACCAAACAGAGAAAAGTGGAAACGGCATCAAATTTTCCAAGACCAAGTGCAAACGTGGTGAAAGAAAAATCAGGAAAAATCTCAGAATAGCAAAGGCAAAAATTAGATCCAACTGTAAATGAATGCAGGGCAATATTCCATAATGCATTGTTGTAAAAGGAGGGCGTAATGTTGATACGATACTCAACAGAGAAGGAAAATAATTGGCAGAAGGAGCTGAGAAGGCTTAAGCCCTTTTTCCCTAAATTCTGATTACAACAGCAGATGAACTGGCTGGGCGGACTTACATGGGTTGGGTACCTTCTACCCAGGCCTTAGGAGATTCTTCCGAGAGTGTGCAAGTGACCGGCCAAAGAGATTTCCCAGTAAATCTCAAGGAAGTGGAAAGCAACTTTGTATTGTTTGGCGAAGAATTAATATTTTAGACCTACATACTTTCTCCTTACATTAGGAAAGAACCAAATTGTTGCTGTTGCCCAGTGGGAATGGTAGAAAAAGCAACTGTCTTCAATCACAGTGAAGGTGGTTTATGTTTGGCAGTAGGAAAAGGCTTTTAACAGCAAGGAAGGTTAAGTTCTGGAGTAGATTGCCTAGGGAAATTTTGATGTCTTCACCACAAGGAAGTTTTAAAGAATATGGGAGAGAAAGATCAGGAGAAATTCAGACCCAGTTAATGTGGCTTTTGGAGTACACCTGGCTACATAATTTATAATCCTTTGTCAGCTTTACTCTACCCTTGTTCAAATCATACTACATTGTGTACTGCCAGGGAACTGGCAGGATACAAATCTGCTCTACGTTTTCTAAAATGTATATTCCTATACACTTATATATAGAGAGAATGAAGGTAAATTTGCCAGGATATTGCTATTTCCACGTATATACACATATATATTTATAGGTTTCCATATATACGGAAATAGCAATATCATGACACAGTAATATTTTTACATGGAAATGGCAGCTGCTTTTACTTACAAGAGGAATGTTTATCAGGGCTTTCGTGATATACGAATATGTACCAGGGAATTTTAATAACTCAGTTATTGAACTTAAACAGCTTGCTTTATTGCAGCTACCAGACACAACTTTCCTAGTTTCATCATATTTCTTTATTTTTTACCTCAAGAAAAGGTGATTCTTTCCAAAAATAGTACAGGATCAAAATTACTCTTGGCTTTCAATAAGACTTAAAAACTCCCAACCTCTGCAGTGGCTTAAGCCCTATTTTGTACAGAAGCTGAACACATGAAAATCTCCAGTAGCAACAAGAGATTCACACACATGTTGAAGAAAAGATTTGAGAATTTTACAGCTTTGTCACTGGTATATAAATTGATTTGGAAAAATAGAAATAATCTGAATTTTCAGCATGCTGAAATGAAATGAGTCGATAACAATTTCTAGAGAATTTCAAACTCTTCATTCGCCACGTACCTCAAATCGCCTGGGCAGAACTGGTTTCAGTTGGTTCATGTCTGCGAACCACCTGGTGTTACTGCAATGAAATAAGTGATTGGGAAATTCTGAATGAAAATAAAAGTTGATATTCACAAGTAGCACAATAAAACTGTAAAGGGAAAACCTGAAATGTCACTGAGGTAACAAAAGTATGATCTAGGCAGATTGTAGCCACTAACTTCAGAAGATCCACCTCCAAATATGCTGATCCACTACAGGGCCTACAGCTGTGCTATAGCAGTGTCCAGCTGTGAGCCAAGCTGGGCACTAGGACTTCAAAGCGTGTCCTTCCTATGAACATCCACGTCTGTCTCAGCTCTTTTGTCCTGACAGAGCTGGGTCCTAGACCTGTCTTTGGAGCTGAACACCAGGAGGTCTTCTCAGCACAGAGTTTACAACATGCCTGTGTGCTTCCCTCCACAAGAAATCCTGCAGACCACCCATTGCTTAGCTTGTGTTGTGGTACATTATATGGACGTTAACTATTTTTTTTCTGAGCTTTAGCCCAGGTTCTGCCGATATCTGAATGCACGTCTTGAGGGAACTGAACCTCTCGATATCTATTCCTTTATCTTTCGTAAAGAACAATACAGAAAGAGCTTACCCACTTTACAGGATTGTTGTGAGACTGAAGTAATTGTTTCTTGTATGTGACTTTGAAGAGGTAAATGGTAAGCATTATTATTTGAACATCACTCTTGAGATACAAAAAAACCCCTCCTGCAGTCAGGGTGCTCAAAAGAAGAGATAAATGCTGTGGTGAAAGTAAGCCCTTGAACACAGATGTGAAACCGCGCTTGAAACCTGTGTGACCTCCCCACCTGCACATCTTTCTCCACCTGCTTGCAGTCCCTGCTGTCACCGAACAGAAAACATTTGGCTTTTCTGCCAGTGCAACAAGGTGAAACAGTGTGCACTAAGCATCCCCAACCCATCCTCTACATCTGTCCTTACCGTCTGTGATACATAGACCGTGTGAACCCCTCTGAGAACATTCTTCTTACCTCCTGAATAGGTGTTGTAAGAAACGCAATGCAGTACATCACCTCGTGGGAAGCTGTGAGTGTTCTCAAGTGCGTGTAAAGGGGCCGCAACATCAACATTTCTGTTATCAGTGTGAAAGCAAAACGAATCTCTCTTTATTTTCAACAGGATTCAGACACAGTAGAAAGCAGATCTCCAGCAAGCACTCTACATATTAAGTGATCAGTCATACCACAGGTGCTTTACTTAGAGTTATTGAGTTATGAGTTCATATTAATCCATCAGTAAGGACACATTAAGAAGGCAGTGACCAAAGAAACACATACATAGCCATAAACATGTGTGGTTTCCCCACTGAGTATTCCTGCTTGGGGTGAGCTTGTCAAGAACAGCAAACACATCAATATTTCGGCCAACCATGATGCACAGTGAGGAGGCCACAGCCTCTTTTTGTCCAAGTACTTCAAAATGAGGACGGTTTTCTGTGGCAGCTAAGGGGCAGTGTTTTGTACTAACGTCGTGGGAATATGTCACCAGGAGCAGGGAAACAGATCCGTGGAAAAGAATTAGTGCTGCCTGAGCTCCTGTACCATTAAACCATGACCTCAGCTCTGCCTCTTACGAGGTTATAACTTGATTAGTCCTCCATCACCACAGGGCCTTTTAAGGTAGACAAGACAAGACTTTAATTGCTGACACAAGACATTTGTGTTTTATCATCTCATATGAAAGAAAATTAGAACAAAAATATACATTTTTTTCTTCCTTTGCAAGTCATCATTTATAAGGGTTCAGCTGACTGCAATGAAATAAAGAAATGTATCTTCACTTATTCTTTTAGAAGATAACAGATTAAGGTTCTTTCTCATATTTATAACTGTAAGATTAACTCAGTAATCCAGTTTCTTATCTGGCTCCTACCTCCCACGCCTACCTCTTCTTGTACATGGGAGAAGTCAATAACACTTAACTTCTCTAATTGAAATCAGCCTGCTGACTGAGTCCGCCCATGGATACAGGAGCTGGACTGTAATAATCTGTTCTGTAGAGAATTAATCTCCTGGGAGTGAGGCAGACCTAATTACCAACCTCAGTGAAAAGTCTGGATTTGCTATCGCTGCTTGTGGGCCCAGCTGGAGGAAAAGACTCAGCATACCATTTAACTAATCTCTTCCTGAAATGTTTTAAACATGCCTAATATTGCATCTTGTGCAATTGGTTTTAGGAGCTCCAGTAACAGGGTAGAGGCTCTCTTTCAATCACATTTAACATTAAAAGGATCTGGGCCTCCCATCTGGCTCAGGGCAGCAGTCTGAAAGTCTGTAGAACTTATGAGTCACCACACGCTTACGAATGGCATTTAGACCATTCGTTTTGCAATTACAAGTAAGCATTTATGTGGGCAACAGCTATTTTTCTAGAAAGAAAGGAAGAGTCTCTGCCAGTGGCAAACCGTAAGCATAAACTGTTTCCCTTGCACAAATGGTGTATCAGCATATCTTTTCAGCTTTGGTCAAATCCCTCAGGATAGAAGATTGGGAGGCTGCAGCCAGCACATGGTTAGCTGGATTATTTTCCATGAAGGATTCACTTCTTCCTGAATTTGCCTCCATATTTGTCCAGAATAGGCTCTTGAGCACTGTGAAGACTAATTGCTCCTGGAAACAAAACCAACAAACAGCTCTTATATGAGCTACCCCACGTCTTTCAGAAAATATTGTCTTGGCGTAAAGAGTCTAAATTTGAACTTTAAAAGAGATTAGCATAAACCCAATGTCTTTTAAAAGTGCATCAATGGTAAATATGACATCAAACGCCTCATACACTATAATGTATAATTCTTCATGTAAATATGAAATCCACGCAGGATTTATTTACCCTAAGTGGACTGTGAGAACCATATTGCTGAACACCTCATAGGATTTCAATATTTTTCACCTGATCTCAGTTTAACAAATTGTAGAGACCTAATTTTGCCAACTAATACAGTGGTTCAAATCCAGTAGATGTGGGTGGCAGAGGAACAGCGCATCTGATATTTCTCTTATTCCTTGCAGGCACTGACTTTAGCTAGACTCTGGGTATTTTTTTCTAGGAGAGGGACATGTTTCATTCCAAGCCTCCTGATTAAAGATACAATATAAAGTCAGTAGTTCTGTTGATCAGATGTTAATGAAACACTGGATTCTGGCTGATGTCAGATAGCGTGTGCAGTGGCAGTCAAAAACAATGACAGATGTCAGTTAAGCAGTATGCATCATGGATATGTTCATGCAAGTATAGATGAACGTTTTTTTACCACTAGGCACTGCTGTATTGATGAACTGATGACAACCAAAGCCAGCGTTTTGGAATGATATGATAATTCAGACCACATTTTCTCCTGCCCTTTCTCCAGTTGTGAAATTGCCCTTTATTCTCCCTTTGAGGTCCAAGATCTCACAACCCCCCTGTTAGAAACAGAAACTCTGTGTGTGAATGGAAATCAGAGACTTGTGTCCTGCTGTGGCCATGCAGAAGCTTCAGCTGAAAGCAGGCAGCAATAAGATGCCTAATAGGAGGCAGCTTGCAAAGCAAGGAAAAAGGAAGTAGAAGGAAGAGAGTCTGAATGCCTCTTTAAGTAATTGGCTTAACTAATTATGTTGCCATTAGCCAGAGGCACTACTAAGCCTAAAAGCTAGAAACTCCTTAAGACTGCTGTATACAGCTATTAACGCTACTGGAGTTCCTTCTCCACATTTTGTTGCAATGACCAGCTTGTGTGGGGACAATAATAGTAGTTCCCTTAATGCAAGCTTGCAAAACATCCACAAAACAGGACATTGATCCATATATCAGACTAGTGTGTTCATTATGTTGAGTTCAGAATCAGCAAGTTTCATAGTGATACAACAGGTGTAGTTCTTAAAAATAAGTTTTTCCCTACCCAGCAGATATGTCTGAGAAACCAGTCCTTTATTTTTCCCTTAGTGTGCAAATACTGCTTTTGCATCTATGTTTTATTTAGTTTGTTTTACTTGGCTGTATGCAAATCAGACCTCAAGTGTCAGCTCTCATTTTATGATCTGCTCTCCCATGTGCATTTATATGACTGCAGGTATCAGATGAAAGTTGTTGGTTTTAATATTTTACTTTATCAATAGAAAGATGACATCCTATGTCACATAAGAAGGTCATAATTCATTCTGGATTGCTCTAGTACTGTGTCAACACTCAGGCAGCTGAAATAACCTTCAAAGTCCTTATTTATGAACTTGGAGAGACAGACTTCCAAGTTTAGGTTGGAGTGAGGAGCCTCGGGATTATAAGGCTTTATCCAAGGTGAGTCAAGGCATGACCTCTTTCATCAGTCTGGGGATCCCAGTCCCTAAGACGGGACCTGACTTATCGTGGTCAGATCTAGCTAAGTTGGCGGAAGGTGCTTTATTTTATTGAGGACACACTGACACCCCAGTTTTCTCCTCTTTATGCTAGCCCACAAATGTACTATGAATTTACAGAGACGTGGAAACACAGGCAGACAATCCTGTACATGTCCCAAGATTATTACAGTCTCTCCAGCCTCTTTCTCCTACATGCAGAGATGCTTCTCTGGACACATCCCTAATCTTTCCATGAAGCAATTCAAATATCATTAGCAAAATGATCTTTTAAAGCAAAAATGGATATTAACTTGCTTCAAGTAAGAATATATTGTGCTAATAAACTGATCTTAACCATGCTGTTAGACACAGTTGCAACACAAGTGATAGAAATGAAACAGTAAAATTATCATTTATTTTTTCTGGCTTCAGTGGAAATTGTTTGCAAGCTTTGGAAATAAAACTCTCCATGTACTGAAACATGAACATTACCCAGTCAGAGAAGACCATGAGAGAACAGGCTAAGGTTTTATTGAGGCTTTCATCTGTTGAAACCCTCCTAGAATGTAAGTAAAATAAAAGCAAGTTGCTGTTTTCTGGCAAAAAATGAAATAAAAAAAGAGAGAAAATAATGTGACTTTGACTGAAATCAGGAGACAGCTGACAGAGCTGCCCTTTGGAGGGCGAGGATGTGTGTGATGAAAGAAAAATTATGGTCAATGATTTTCAGCTAAGAAACACCTAAATGATCAAGGTTGTTGATAAAAAAATCTAGTTTCTGACAACTACCTGAAAAGACAATTAGAGCTCTTCTGGGAAAAAAAAAATACAGAGAATCCTTTACATCCTTTTACAAACATATGCACATCAAAGTCTGATTTTGTCAAAATCAGGCAAATGTTAGCTGAGATAGAATCAAAAGTCTGTCAGTGTCACTGCTCAAATATTAAAGACTAGTTCTACAGAAATTCATAAAATAATTATGAGGATGCAGAAATATAATAAGACTGAGGAGAACATGTGAATGTGGCATATTTCTGTTAGAGTCATTTCCATAATGGATTTTTAAGCAAAAAATCCCAAACATAAAAATTATACAGAGAAATCCAAGAAGATATGGATGTGGATTTTTATGAAGAAACAACAATAGTTGCTTTATGTTGACTCAGAAAGGATTATTTGATGCAAGCACTTTGGCCAGTGTTTTTTTTCCCTAGCAAAATCATTCCCTCAGAACAAAACAAAAAAAAAGAAAGAATATTAAATTCAGAACCAATAGAACCTGTATATTAAAACAAAAAAAAATTATGAAATGAAAAATTAAACGATAATTAAAATTGCTGAATAGAAATGAGCCATTATCTTGAAGGGCCTTCCTGTATCCCCTGTTTCCACAGTTCATTTCTTCCTTTTTTTTTGTGGTAGAAACCACTCACCATTTCGTAATTGCTTCAGTGACCTCTGGAAACCGCATGTTTTGTCAATTTACTATTGAGTGAAAACATATCACCAAACTCTGATTATAAAAGCATTTATTAATATCAGCTACTAATGCCACATATTTCATTGTTTCATTACATCATCTTAAACTCTTAAGGCCTGTGTAGCAGAGACCATCTCTCAGCATGGGGAACTGAGCTCTTGAGAGCACGATGGGATCCAGGACTCCCATGCTGGTGACCTTGTATAAGGCTGCACAAATGGGAGAAAGATTGTCACATCCCCTTGAAAGGGACTCTGGTTGTGATTAAACCTTCTCTCTATTTACCTTCTTCTGATGTAGGCAGGAAAAGAACTAGGATAAAAGATTTAAATTTACTCTTGGCCTTTTATAAGAACACACTTATCTTTGCTTAGTTACCTTTGATTTTCCTCACTGACTTTCTCTGAGATGTGGCTTTGCATGCACCCTTCGCTCCAAAGCAAGCAGTGGCTTGTTCCTGCTTAAGCACTGCTATGTTGTGCTTAAACACAACGGTAGAATATTTTTAGGTAGCTTTTAGAAAACAAGCTTAGTAGGAGATGAGAAAAAAGGAGAGAGTCTTCTTCCCTACTTATCTCTGAGGAAGGGTGGGGCTGCGTTTTATATATATTAAACAATCTAGCTACAGCTGTGAAACTGGTGATAGAAATGCTTATCAAAGGGCCTTGAAAATGCCTGCAATCTGTGCAAGTCTCCCCAAGGAGTTGAGGGGGAGGAAGGAATTCCTCAGTAATCCACGTTATAGAAAATGCTCAAATGTATGTAATGCTGATTATTACCACCTGCTCAGCCTCTTCTATGTTACAGCCCTCTTGGGAGAGGCATACTTAAGGGTCTTGTCAAAAAATGTCAACTTTATTTTTTTCACCAGATGCAATAACTTTCCTTGAAGACCGCCTGCTTTGGATCCCACGTGAAAATACCATTAAGCCTTCAGAGAAGGAGTTTGGGGATGGCAATCGATTTGGGACTAGTTTACGGCTGTTGCAGAGCTTTGAAGGGCCCATGCTCCCCCCTGTCCCTACTGAAAAGGCAAAGCTGGAGGAAATACTATCTGTGTCATTCCTTCTTTATTAAAAAAAAATACAAAGAGGAAGCATTTGATTTGACTGTCTACAATTTCTTTTAATTAGGACCCTGAAGCCATGCTTTTCCCAGAGGCTAATGCTGTTAAATAATCTTGGACAATATGTGTGTGCATTACAAGACCGGCAATTCAACCACTTTTTGACTATGGTTACGTGTCACAAGTGAGTTGACAGCAGGCACAGGAGGTGCCTCCCGTGAGCCAGGAACAGGGATGTCATACGTTTGTAGATAAAGAAGTCAGGCAAGGTTTTTCTGGCCTCAGTAGCTTGGAAACAAAGAGAGTGTGTTACCAGGATTTCCGGCAGCTATAAAGAAGTCCTTTCACCTCTCTGCTTTAAAATGATGCTGTCAGTGTGAAAACCGTTCTGCTGCAATCCATTGTTTTTCTTGGATTTTTTTCTTGGTAGTTCCTTTTGCCTTCTGTAGCAGTTCAAGGCAAGGCAAGCTGGAGAAGTAGGTTATGTCTATTTAAAGGGTTTCAAGTGGCAGCCAAATGCCAAAGAATAGACCAGACAAGAGCATCTTTGGCGTTTGCGTGTCTGTCCCTAGCACGCTGCATGCTATTGTTGATCTCTGCTTCAGACCGGCCCCTTGCAATGTTTTAGTGCTTTGGCTGGTTAATGCTTAACATTACATGCATTTGAAATAAGGGTCAGGGTGCAGTCACTGCTGGTAACTAACTGGGTTTTCTTCAGATTTGTGGTGGGTTTGCAGTGGCGAGCTTTGAAAAGCCCTTTGCTTTGAGCATGGAGGAGGCAACTACAAGCGGAAGGCTTAGATCAATGTACCTGGGGGCCCCAGGCTCGGGTCCTGACATTGATGCTGACTCTCCGTGTGGCCCAAGTCAGCTATCCCACTGTCTCAGGCTCATGAACATACAAATACAGCAGTTTTTGCTTCTTGCCCTTTATATTTTGTCTTGCCTGTTATATCATGATCTTCTCAGGTGTCAGATGGAGGCCTTGAAGTTAGTTTTAGTATCTTATATACCACTGTAGCCAAACAGCAAATGGAAAGACAAGAACTCTTAAGCTTTGAGGGAGTTAAACAAATTCTTCCATCTGTAAGCAGCCAGGGGATTTTTTGGCTTTTTTTTCCAGTCTTGAGGGCCAATGTGATTTCTGTAAACCATAAAAAAAGACTCGATGAGAAAGTTATGATATATCGTTTTGACAGATAGAGAGGAGGAAAAGTAATTTCTGCATGAATGAGATACGTAGAAGCTCTTGATAGAGCCATGATAGTGAACTACCTGATACCAAGTTAATATGCCCATCTTTATGGTAGGAGATGGAAATAGAGTCTGTGATGGGCTACTGATCACTGATCCAGCAACAATAAACAGGTATTCTGTATTATTTTCTACTAAGTACTGAGTGCCAGTGAGATCAGGTGAATTTGTGTGTGTAATGTTTAAAAGGTTTAAAGCTTTCAATCAACTGGGTCATAATCAGAGCTTGGTAGAGTCCTTCCACGTGTCTATAGGAGAACTTCATGTGAGAGAGTCTTCCAGAGCTACCTGCAAATGCTTGGGAGAAACTTCAGTGCATAAATACATTAGTTACTGTGTCATCACCCTGTACTGTCTGTTCAAGGGTAATTGCCATTTGACTATAAGTATATCCTTTTTTATCAGGCATCCTGTAACCCTGACTCTTCTGCACACATATTGTTAATATTTCTTTCCATTTCATCCAATTGTCCGCAGTGTTGCCTGTTCTTTTTAGAAAGGAAGGAAGGTAAGAAGGAAAATCAGCCTTCCTTCATATAACCTAGGACTATTATGCTACTAGATAACTACAAGAAAGTGGATTTTCCTGAATACAAAATACAGTCAGAGTCTGTGCGAGTGGATGCTGAGTTGACTGTCAGGGCTTGACTCTGAGAAAGAAAGGATGCAGCGTGTTGTTCAGCTGTTTGTAAGAAGTGGGGGAAATTTAATTCAGTCCCTCCCATGGGGAATTTCTGTGATCATCCCAAATGGCTTATGGCTAAATTGCTGTGGGAATTATTGGAATTCTCTGTGAGTCTGGTGCCACACTGAATGTGTTTGTTCCCCTTGACAATACAAGGAAAGAGCTTTTCAACTGAGAATCCATCAAAGAAGGATTCTGTAGTTTTGAGAAAAATAAGAGAAAAGTAGACATCACTTGGAAGAAATCAGAGAGACATGTTCGGGGTATTGGTGCACAGCCCCAGATGATCAAGTCCAAGACCATTTCACTCAGGGCTGAAGCTGGAGACCATTACACATAGGAAAGTCAACTTGGCAAAAAAATGATCCTGTGGATATGGCATGATAGTAAATAAATGTTCGTAGCGTATGAACTCTTTGTTGGTGATCCAGGATACTTTCAGTATTAGACCATAGATACCAAAATGAAGACTTTCAATATCTATATAATTTCATTTTATTCACTGTAGAGGGATTGAGGAATGCTCTTGTGGTTAAAGCACAGACCTGGGACAGAGGAGATCTGGGCTGAAGCCAGACCACAATTGAAAACTTCAGAAAAGAATTCACGGAGTTACATCAGGCTCCCAGAAACAGAGGTATCCCAAATTAACTATCCCTTTTCTAACTGCTGACTTAACTTCTCTGTAGCTCCATGTTCTCCTGTCCACTGTAAATGAGTTTAGTAATAAGGAGGATAGTTTTCTTCCTTTATAAAATGTTGCTTATGTATGGAGAAAATATTATTCTCGACATACTATCCCATAATAATACTAAAACATTTGCTGCTTACTTGTTATCCATTACATCTACAAGGTATGCTGAGATGCAGATGGAACACCCTGACCAAATGCACATTTTCACAATATAGAATTTTACAAAAATATTTTGAAGTATTTGGACTACGTATTTTCTTTTCCTCATATTTCAGATTTTTGAACATTTCTGCTGACACAAAAACCTCTGTATTTGATGTTAGTTTTCACCTTAGTAAGGTAACTTGGCCTTGCTGTTATTATGCCTTGGCTTCTCTCACATTACAAATGTTGAATGTTAAACAGAATTGATGGGGGGTATTCTTACTAATTGCCACTTGTGGAAAGATAATTATATTCTCTGTCTTGGATAATATGCTGTGGCATTTGGGACTAGCTAAGCATGACCTGCGTGACCTTTTCTGTTGTCAGTTTTGAAGTGAGTGGTGTGCAAAAACAAAGGCTGGTTGAGACTAGTAAAAAGTGATTGCAGGTCTTCATCCTACCATAATTCATTTGGAGGAAATATGTTTAAAGTTAACATGATCAATACAAAATGACGGTATATGTTACTAGGAGTGACTGTGGGGAATATTGAAAACAGTTCTATTTTATTTTGTGGTACAGCTCCAGTGTCTTTTTGAAGTCCAAATGCGTGAAATTTATAAGTTGATGTTGCACAAAATTTTTGTCAGCAAAATACTACAGAATACTAAGGGAAAAAATTGCTGCCAACCTGCTCTGCAGCCTGGTAAACAGGACTCAGAGCAGGTGCAAAATTTGTGGGTTTTTTTAATGAAACAGTTACCTGGTGAAAAATTATACTTCATTAAAGCTAAAATGTCCCATCAATTCTGTGGACTGTTTTCCCCAGATCTAGGATGACCCTGCAAACACAGTTGGACTGATTCAGAGTTTCAGGCCCTTATAGGTAGCACTAGTCACTCTAGTTCAAGTCCCCACTTGTTTTTCTGGAACATCTGTGAGCCTGGTCTCCCACGTCACATGCAAGTACCTATTGCCAAGTCTTCCTGGGGCTTCCCTTTCATTTGTTTCCTCCAAGAAATTCTGAAATGCTTTGCTTTCCTTCTTTGTAGCAATGAAAATGCATTTGAAGCTTTGATATGTTTCATGAAACAGGAGTGCTGTTTTCTGCTCCTCCATACTTTGAACATTCTTGTTCTGCTTCCAAGGCACCCTGTCACTTCTGCAACCTGAGATGTGACACCTGAACTCTAAAGGACTAAAGGACCTAAGTGCTCCGTCTAGAAACTAGGGAGAATTCAGTGCTCTATTTGTAAACTGGGGAGAGTGCTGCTTCCCTCTTCCCATTTTTATTTGTCCTGTTGTTTTGTTCATTTGTTTGTTTGTTTTTACATTTTTGACACTTATTAGCATTGGGCAACCCACTTAAGTGAGAGTCTGATCTCCTGTAACACTCAGCATGCTATTATTATAATGAAAATTATTAAGAAGATGTAGAAAACATTATTACAAAACTGCAGGGGAGCACAAACAAGAACAAAAATAAAAAAGAAATTACTAGATATTTATTATATCTTTACACATTTTTTTCATGCACTACAGGAGGAAGAAAGATAAAGAGATTTTTTCATTCATCCACTGGATTTTGGTTATAGACTTTGACACTTTCCTTAGTGCCTTTAAAGCTTATGTTCCATTAATTTTGATTAATTGCTGCACTATTCTACTTGTTGCTCTAATGTTTAGTTATTAGACTTCAGGCAAAAATTCACTTCTTACACTTGAGCATATTAGTCCAGTTTAATTCTTTCCTTCCTTAAAGCTCTGCAAATCTACCACCACTGCTTTTCTTTACCTCTCTCTGCAGCCCTCACTGACAATTAGCATATGCTTATTCTGTATTTTTGCTAAGTTACAGTAAAAATCCACAAAGCTCTGCAATGAAGGGAACTTAAAGTTGTGTCTGTTGTAGGCAGAAAGAGCTAGTATTTTCTGACGGACAATTTTTTGACAGGATCTGACATCTCCCTCTATATTATTAAGCAGTTCTAGATTTCGTCCCTTTATAAACATCAGATTCCTGAAAACCAAGCTAGCCAAAGATGTGAGACAGCAATTTCTTCATTCACCCTGCTTTTATTGCTCTTTCTAGAGCAATGACTACTTCCAGCTGTGCATTACTTGCCTCTGAGTTAAATGTGGGTGGCAGCATGTACCATTGCTGACTGGTTTATGAGCCCGAGCCAATGCTGAAAGAAACCACTTCAAACAACGCTACCACAACAACTAAGTGATATCAGATGGACAGTGACTCAAATTTGGTCTATTTCAAAACAGTTCCCAAAAATGCAACCCTTTTCCAGATCTAAGTGTGGTGTTCTTTTTTACAGCTAAATTGGGTGATTATGGAGGACATGTATCTTCATAGCTGTATTCAACCAAAGGCTTTTCTTGCCCTAATTTGAACAGAACAAGAATATTTGAGGAGCACAAGGCCCTGATCCCCTGGGTGCCGAATACACTCTGTTCACTCTCATATCCACATGAAAGGAGGGAATGATGCCTGCCAGGATCCAACTCCGCAGATACATGGACTATGGACAAGATCACTGTGTTGATTGCTGTGGACTCTCAGTGAATACGAAACAGTAATAACGAGTCAGGTCCTGCTAGACAAGCCAGATAAAAAGTTCCCACGAATGGTAAAGGCTGAGTAAAATCTTGAACTGTTTGGCTCCTCTTCATTTTGGCTTAAGAAAACTCATATCCTAGGATGCACATCGAAAGTGACGTACAACTTCAGTAAACGAAAATAGACATGCTTTGAAGGCTCTTAGCATCTTCCAAGTCCTCAGGCTATTCCAAAGGGTGTTCTGGGAAAGGATTAGGTGCAAGAGTTGGACCACCTGCCTTGGCACCAGAACAGCAACCTACCTGTCCGTGCCCAAATATATGAACAAGGCAGGAAGCAGTTTGGGAGTCTGAATTCCAGTTTTGTAAAGGCATATCTCTGCCTGCCTGAGCTCATCGTCACCATTCAAGGGAGAGACAGTTTTTTCACACCGCCCTTCATCAAATGTTTCTTATTGACTGTCTGGTGCTAGGCACTTACCTCTCTTCAGGTGGTGCAAACAGATCTTAGATGCCACTTTCAGTCGTTTGAATTACACTTCTCCAGACAGCAGCTCCAGATATCATGAAATCTAAACTCCCATGCCTTGAAATCTAAACCCCGTTTTTTGTACCCCATCTCCCAGCTTTGGGCATCCTCCATATATCTGTGTATTAAGAAAAGATGCAGGAACATTGGGAGCAGAACAAAGTGACACTGAATGGCCTTGACATACATTATTAATAGTAAAATGCATTGGAAATAAAATCACTAATAACTGAGTCAATAGAAATAAGATACAGAGGGAGAGAAAAAGTTTTAGGAGGAAGAGTGAAGAGGAGAGCATAGGTGGGAAAGACTTGGGAGAAACACAGTGAAAGGAAAGGACACAGAAAGATGAGTAAACAGAGTGGAAAAAAGCAAGAAATAAGGAGAATCATAAAACAATATACATAACATAAGGCAAAGTCAAGCTAAGGAATAAATGTCACAGCTAAGCCTGAGCTGAGCTCTTTTGCAAGTCTGGCCCCTGCTCTAGATGCTTGTAAATTTAGCTCTGAGCTCTCTTAATAGTTTGACCCCACTTGTCTGAAGTGTAAAGCTCTCCTAATACTACGGAGTACTTCATAGAGATAGATGTAAAACTATTTATTGTAATATTTATGACTGTTCATTTTGTCCAGGTTCACGCCCCTCTCCTTATTTCCCCATAAAATTTAGAACAATGGCACAATCACATTTTAGCAGCATCTGCACAAAATCCCAATGTTATCTGAAGCAAACTGATCTAAAAAAATCATATGCTGATTTTTGCCCTTCTAGCAGGTAACTAATGCATTTCTGTCACGTTAAAGGGGGGGGGTAAGGGGAGTCTGATATTCAACTAGCCTGCCAGAGCCCTTCCAAGGACTTTCACTGAAACAGTTTCGCAAAGTTGAAACAATAGGTAATTTATT
>Ga0065711_1040279_pt1 | contig 17100 bp, 6 predicted proteins | sample Hoacrofraction12_FD_59098 | JGI IMG/M metagenome (GOLD analysis project Ga0065711, IMG submission 59098) | Hoatzin crop microbial communities from Cojedes, Venezuela - Epithelial fraction 12 v2 (version 2) | ecosystem: Host-associated > Birds > Digestive system > Esophagus > Crop | place... | reverse complement strand
GGCGGCGCGGCGGGGACTCACTCGCGGCTCGGGAGCGTGCGGCGCCGGTGCGGTCCGAGAGAGCGGGTCTGTTTTTGTCGTGTTTTCTCCTTATCTGTATCGTTGTTGTTCCTGTTCCCTCTGTTTGCTGCTCTGTTAAACTGCCCTTATCCTGACCCCCCAGTTTCTGCCTGTTTTCTTTCCATTCTCCTCCGCACCCCAGCGGGGGGAGGGGCGGCCACGTGGCACTTTTGTTGCCGGTGGCAGCCGAAACCAAGACATATTCAAACCAACAAATTTCAGTTTAAAAGTGTAAATCTCTTGTTTTAGTGTACTTGTGTACTAACATTGCGTCACATCTTGATTCCAAAAATTTTAATTTTTTATTTTTAAAATGATACACAGTTGTGTTAACACTTGGGGTTTTTAACAAAAGAAATCAGGCTGATCCTGATTTATTTAAAAGTTCTTTCACAAAAGGGGGTATATTACTAAAGTGTTGTGTAAAGTATGTATGGTCTGGGTTCTTAAAAACATTTGAGAAGGAATTTACTTTTAATCCTTATGCTTTGTGTAATCTTTTCTGTATCAACTCACACACTCAACTAACTTTATTGCTAATATAAAACAAAATCAGACAACTTAGGCAATACCAGTAAGATACATTTGATATTTATAAAATAAAAATATATTAAATAATTTAACTTACACATATTTTTGGAACCGCACTATATCTAAGCACACAGCCAAACTCTTAACATATTCACACACCAGCCAGGAAGGCAATGAGAACGTGGGATTGTTTCCCCCCAGCCTTCTCGAGTCTGAAGAAGAAACACACATTATGACAGTGGAAGAGCTAGGTGGCCTACCTCGATGATCCAGTGCACAAACAAGTTCAGAAACATCAACCCTTAAACAGGAGAATATTTCCTTTTAACGAACATGCCATGAGCAGATATTTTCTAAGAATGAAATTTCGTTAACGCGAGGAATATTTCCTTCAGAGGAAGACTAGCTATGTATTTTGGAGAGAGTCTGCTCTATACAGAAGAAGCATGGGTCCAACCACAAACAGCATGAAACTCTCTCACAGGCGTCTAAACTTCTGACATAATAATTTGACAAACTTCAACCAAAGACAAAGCAGCATTTGTCCAGGACAGATGCAGGCACCTTTTCCTAAATTCTGAGCCAAGTCAGCCTGGAATCATGAATCTTATCTGCAAGAAAATATGTCGATTTTCCCCCGTAATAAAACCTAAAATAATTTCCAGGTGGTGTCACCAAAAAGCTCTGCTGGACAGCACTAAAGAAGCACTGCTAAAGAAAATCCACCTTTTTCCTCTTCATGACAGTCCTGACATTAACTTACAAATATTCTTGCAGACTGATTCACTAAGGCACCAAAGCATATGTTCATCTATAAGAACACATATAGTCATGACTGACATCAATGAAATGAGGTCCATGCTTAATGGTTTTCTGGACCAGGTCCTAGTCCACAGCTGGTTACCCGTAATCAGCACTTAACCCGTTGCTGATCGTCTGTGTGCTAACACGGCCTTAGAAGACTGCATGGAAAGTAAGAAAAAAAGATACAGAGACAAGATGGACTGTTATGACAGTTCACTCAATCATCAAAAGAGTGCCTTACCAAACACAGACAACAGTTAAATAAAAACAGGGTTTGAGGAACAATAAAATCATTTTGTTGAGATCATGCTGCTAACTGGCACCTAAACATAAACTAACATGATCTGGCTACCACAGGTCAGGCTACCATTAAGTTCAATTTCATTCCTTGCAATGCAGAGTTTTTATGACTGTCTTCTTTTTCACTTCCTTAAATTGAGTTGATTTTTAAGGTAATACATTAAATCGTTAAAATTAGAAAGCATATTTTTCTCTCCTTAACAGAGAACATCCCTTCGTAGCACGGCAATATCAGTTCTCCAACAATTAAACAGGCATCATTTACACGGTCTTTAGTATCAGTATGAGGGGCAATGAAATGCTTCCAGAAAACTGTAGGATTTTGTATTTTCTGTCTCAAGGGAAAGCCAATGAGACATGGGCCATCATAGTTATATGTCATTTACAAAATGAAACATGGCACTTGATAAAGGAAAAAATATCTTCTAGGTATCTATCTACTAGCTTGCCACGTAGGTCCCAGCTCTCAAAGCTTCAAAGACACTCACCTTTTCCTCCTGTCATTCAGACTACTGACAACCTACGCATTACTGTACTAAGAGAGATACCACTGAATTTAAAAAAAAAACCCACAACACTGGAATCTTTTGGCTTGTGCACTACATAAGAGTCCATCAAGGGGAGCACAAGAAAGTTAACTTTCTAACTTGTGAAACTAATATAAAGAAAGCATTTTAAAAAAATTCAAATGAGACATAACCCTCCACTGATGTCCCCTGTTGAGTAATCTTTAATAGCTTGGCAACTACCAGCTTTCAAATGGTTAAATAATGTCTTCTTAAAAAGTGTATGCATACTAATGAAATGTTATAACATATATACACATTTTTAAAACTGTGTAATAGCCCAGTAGTTATTAAACTAGAACTGGGGTGATTTTTTTTTTCCTCTCATTATTATTACCTTGGCTTCCTCAGGTGATCTTAAATCCAGCAGAATTATGTTTAAGAATGGAGTGGGCACTGTTTCCACACTGATGCACAGTCCTCTGGGTAGGACACATCTGTTAGATAACCAATGCATGAATGCCGAAGAACTGTGCTTGCCCAAAAAAACACCTAATGATGTTTTTGAGTTCTTTGCCATAAATCACAAGAGATGAGCATGGGAAGGGAAGGCTTGGAGCTCTTTGAAGAGAAACAACCTGGCTTGGGCAGATCAGCAGCACAGCAGCAGCAGCAGGTGATGGAGCAGTAAAGCTCATCACATCAAGCAGCAGCAAGAATGGTGAGAGAAATGTTTACTGTGCATGGGCCCATACAGCCACGTATATGCTACAGCTGGTTCAGCCACCCGCTGCCGGGGCACCCTCATCTGCAACTCGGAAGAGCTGACGATAGCTGCAGCATCCAGGGGAGTTCTGAACAAAAGCATTTTCCAATTCATTTACTCAAGACACATACTAAGAGCCTAAATATACACAATTCCTGCTATCACGTATGGCTACTGACAAAGATTGAAACTGAAGATGATGCAGTTCCATACACTTTTCTCATCACAATTGTACTCATCTGCCAAAATCCAGTGCTGGGAAAAAACAACAGGGTCTGAGAGTAAAGGCCCACACCATTCTGTCCAAAGGGTATTTAGGGGGGAAGAGGGAAACCATGATCTTAAACCTTCTACATTTTGTCCCCCATCCAACCTACTCTCTTCCTCCTGCCAGACACCTCTCTTCTGTATGCTCAGAGCACGTACCTTATAGGCCTCAAAATATTCTTCCTCCTTTCAAGAATAAATCTTGCCTAGATCTTAAAACACATGCTCCAGTTGACCTAGTGTGGTTAGTGAAGTTAAATCCTGTAGCCTGGAGGGAAGCAGCTGCCCTAGAGCAGAGGAACAGCACTGCAGTCTCTCTTCACTCAACTCACAATTCACCTTAGCTCCTACGTGCGTTTTGGCCCAATAGCATCACTTTTGGTACAAGTAAGTCAGTCCAGCCTGGCTGCTCTGGCTCGGGCTGTGGTTGCAATTCAGATTTCTTTTTTAAGCTTTGGCTAAAACCTGTCATCTTTGCAAGCAGCACAGAAGCAAATGCATCATAGTGTTCATGGTCTTCCAGCAACTTTCCCACTATTTGCCCTAAAGGACATACCTGCTCCAAAACTGTCATGATTAACTTAGGCAAGGGGGTGAGTTGAAGACTGCAGAAGCATCTTAGCAGAAACACACACACAGTACGTCCCAAGATGCTCTTGTGGGAGCACAGAAATAGCACACAAACAATAACAGGGGTGTAGCTCTGCTCCCAGCGCCGTCACACAGGTGCTCAGCCCCAGGTTCCTCCGTTCGCAGCCTCAGCTCCTCCAGGGAAATACACCCACTTGGTACTTCAGGCAGCCCCTGTACAGCAAATCCCTGCCTGCCTTGGCTGCGATACAGCCATGCTGCTCAGCAGCACCAATGTGGCTATTTAGCTTAAGTTAGGAGCCATTTTAGGATTTCAGTTCAGCTTTATTAGTGAAGCTGATGGACTGAGAATGACTTGCACAAAGCCACTGTCTCCAAGCCATGGCCCTTGTACGATGGAGGTAATTTTATTGACAAAATTGTTCCACAAGCCGAGCAATCTGTAGGTCAGGTAAGCATTGCTTACTGCTGCTGTTTTCTCATCCTGGATTATCAGAAAGTGAGTCACCCCCTATGATAAGCATTTTAATGACAGTATCTGAATACTGTAGCCATTGTGATAGTTGAAGGAAACCCATTCCCAAAAAGCCATCATCTCAGAAAAGAGGCAAAAGATACTTCTATGGAAGGTTGCTAGCTTATAATAAAACACAAATATATTTACAAAAGTATTTTCCAAAGCAGGTAGCTGAATATCAAAAGTGCAAGCAAATTGGATCACCTGGGGAGGGGGAGGGGGGCCAGGAAAGGAGGGTAGGAATGGAGAGCATCAAGGCTCTGAGTTGCAGGGACGACACATAAGGATTTTCCTGCAGTTAAAGATTTTAAAAACAACTGGTGGGACAAACAGCAACCCAGCTAATCCTTGGTACTGGCACCCTGCCTATTTAGAGAGAGCAGCAGCTGGTGAATCTGACGTAAGTCTCTGCATCCAAAGCAGGAACTTACTGTAATGAAACCACAGCCCACACTGGAAAAAAGACTGTAAACTCAACAAAAAAATACCAGGCTCTCAATACATTATGTGCTGCATTAAATTATTTCCATCCAAAAAAAATCATCCACATAATATCACAATTAAGCTGATCTCCCCTCCTAAAAAAACCCAAATCAAAACCATCACTTGGACTGAACCTAGTACTAAAAAAAGGGGGAAGGATGAAGAAATTACAAAACTCGCATATTCTTTGGTTTGAAAAGTCCACATGTGAGACATTAAGTGGCATAAAAACACTGTTCCAGGAGCCTGAGGCGCTAGAACTACTTGGACTGGAAAAAACGCACACATTAGTGAACCACCTAATTCAGGATCCGGCTACTCTTCCGCCTCTATTAGAGCGCTGCAAGAATGTCAGTCCCTTTATCTTCGGCACCGTGAGAAAAACACCTTCTGGTAAAACCATCCACACTTCTCCCCCTCCCTCCTCCCTCTCCTCGGAGGAGGGCTGGCCTCACGCACGCGAGAGATACCAACGCTCCGCATCACCCTGACCCGCTGGTTTCCAGGACTGGTTTTCTCCTTCTTTCAGAGAATATAAGGAAAAAAAGAAAAGGATTTGAGGCATGTGATGCCTTTTAATCTTTCTCTTAGTTGTCCGTTATTAATTGGCAAGGGAAGAAATGACCATCTGCATAATGGCAGCAGTGACACGACGCCCCTGAATCTCATTTCAGGAATTCCAGTTGCTGCACATGGCAAGGGCAATGGAAGGCGTGGATTTCACAAAATCCTTTAAGCATTACTGAGTGAAGGGACAGGCTGAGAGCCTCACGAAGGGGTGAAGAGGGTTATACTTCATTTAGGGAAGACAGAAGAGGAAGTCATCAGGTCATTAAATCATTTAATTTGCTCTATAAGCAACCGTGTGTATAAACATCAGAGTTCTGATTGTATTATCTCTCATTGACCTTCAACGTCAAATATGGTCAGTTTAGAAAGAAAATATTTCCTTTTGTTTAACAGCCAGCCTTGTAAAAATAGCTCTGGAGCTGAAAGTCAAGCTGTGTTCTTTTTTGTTCACACATCACCATAGAAATTGGTGGTGGAAAACTTAATAGAAATTGTGACTGAAGTCAGCAGACACAGGTTTTCAATAATCTTTGGCAGTGCAGTTGGGTAAAAAAGGGGACGTTTTCCAGAGCAGGACTCCTCTTGAAAGAACCAGACTGTGCCTCTAGCGCTGCACTTGAAGCAAGGGAGCAGTGAGGGGCTCTGCAAGATTAGGGGTGGGACGGGACTAAAATGACTCGCTTTTTTTTCCCTTGACTAGCAGATCTTTAATGCAAAGTGCGTATTTCGTCCCACTCACCCCCGCCCCACCCGCCGTACAGTTTGGTCACATTGTAAATAGCTGCGACTTGCTGTCTCCCTGCCAGTAGCTCCCTGCCTTCTCCTGCGCCAGCATAAGCACTGTAAATGTGGCTCCAAAAACACAAGAAGCGCTATGAAAATTTTAGCTATTCTGATCAACCACTCCTGCTTCTTAACCCTTCGCTAACTCCCTCCCATATCACAGGCTGTGCTGCACATTTCAGGGAGCTGAACCTCAGTTTGCAACAGGGAGCTTGGCTGAAACAAGATCAGCGTAGCTCAAGTCAAACTCGAGACTGCTTTGATGCCGAGCCCAACTCTGCCAAATGTTCAAAATCTTCCCAAATTTCTCTATGCAACCAGGAGAACCAAGTTCAACACTGAAACTAAATCTGTTCTACTTTCTCAAGATTAAGATCTTTCATTTCCAGTATTTAATTTACAGATTTGAATGCATAAGAAATAACACTTATCTGAATCAGTTTCTCCATTGCTGTTACTGACCGTATCACATTGATCCAGGCTTCCCCAGTGTAATTTGCTTCAGTCCGGCGCAGACCCTTCTCCACCCATGTAACGTAGTAACTTGGTCTGTTTAAGGAAAATTTATGCAGCTATCAAAGGAGACACTCTTCTCCTTTCCTCTGGAGAAAAGGCAGTTGGATGCCTCCATTTAATTTCTGAAGCGCTTTACACACCACTAACATTATGCATCTCTCTTTTCGACTTTAGTAAGCTATTATACAGCTGTTGAACAACATTACAAATAATACGTTGAAAAGAAACTTAGAAGTATAAATTATGTTCACTAACTCAAAAATAGTTCCTTGGGAAGTCCCACACCATGGGGCCACTTGCCTCTTAATTATAAACTGCTGACCATCTTTCTAACTTTGCCTCCCACAAGTGTCATAACAGGGAAAATGGTGAGATACCAAATATGGATTATAGTTAATGAAGTTTTTTAGCATGGATGAAATTATTTCATATTATATTTGTTACAGTAATCTTGCATAAAATAATTTATTGTATTAATATTCACAGAATTTCAGCATTCTTTACACAGGCTTTGCTTTAATTATCTATAATGATTAACTCCCATTTAAATGGTAATTTGAAGCATTTCTGGCACTATGGGAACAAAGGAAGCTTTACAATGATGTGATACATAATACTTCTTTATAGATTGACACGAAGATGCATTGAAATAACATTCTGTGCTGTCCCTCGCCTGAGGATTAGAAACTGAGTTATCTGCCCAGTTTATAACACGAGCTGGAAGAATCTCTGGTGGCTGGACATGCCAGGGCACTTAAAAGTATTCTGTATTTTGGACTTCTGTGACTAAGGGAGGAATAGATTGCTAAATATTACTGTTGGTGGTAATGGAAAGCCTCCTTCTGTTGTTGTTTTTTAATCGAGTGATTTTCTTCCAAGATGTCTGCTGGACACAGTTTTCTGGAAGGTAGCAGAAGTGATTTGGGATTCTATTTCTGCAGTGGGCTTTTAAAGCACTCATTTTCGAAACAGGAATCTGCAGATAAAACCTCCTTTTTACTGAAAAATTTTGGGTGGGGGAAAAGGGGAGTATGTTACAATTTTTGAAGGTGTTCAAGTGATCTCCCCACTTTCAAAGATGTTTTACCTCATCCTGAAAAACAAAACGTCTCAAAGAACCCATGGAAACAGAAGATGTTTAACACCAAAAAAACAAGTGTACATTTATAGAAGCGTAGCAAAGAGATGGTAGCTTTTTGGCAGATACACTCTGCTGCTTCTCCTTCACAGGGCTTTCACAGAGCAGCACGATGGTCCACAGGCTTCCTACGGCAGCAGGAATTTCCCAGGACGTCAGCTTTGGTGCGTGCTGGGCACAGAAGAGCAGAGGCTCCACGCACCATCACATCCTTCAGACTCACCCTTCCTCTGACACGTCCCCCCATCACTGCTGAATCCGTCAGAGTCAAGCTGGGTGTCAGGCAGCACAAATTGTCCGCGCTACACCAGCTATCACACAGCTTGCACCAGCTGACGAGGAAGGGAACGGCTTTAGCGCTAGGAGATAATTTGCCAAGCTGTTTTGCTGCTCCTGAAGCTAATCTGTAGTTTTACAGCATGTTATTTGATTTTTATAGGAAGGCTTCTATTAAATCAGAAAAGTCTAAACTCCAGCCTGGAAGAAGCTTGTCTGCACATTCAGGAGAGGACTATCTTGGACTCAAGCATGCTGGGCCAACATTTTCAAAGTCGTTTATGAAATCAGTCCCAAAATGTATACAAAAAGAAGTTTATAACATTTCAAATGGTATTGTTTTTCACCCTGATATCACAGTTTTCCTCTTCATATAGTGTAATGACCAAAGTTTCCTATCTTGCCGACGGGCTTCTTTTTGTTTTGTATCGTACAAAACCAGCTTTCTTCGTAACAGGCAACTTAAGATCTGTATAGTGAGAGTATTTCCAGAAGATCTGAAATTTGTTCATTAAAATAGGTTATGTCCTTGGTAGACTAAACGTTAACTTGAGAAGTCTAAACAGATGCTGTATGAGAAATAAATTTTTCGAGGTGCATGGTGAAATAGCAGCCCTGCTGTAACCAATTGATCCTGTGACATTGCAGCGAAAAGATGCTGCAGCTAAGAAAAATGTCAACTTCATTTCAGCCCCAAACAAGTTATAACAGCAGCAACATTGGCTCAGGGCATTATTAAGGCATTAATAACCAACCAGGGCTAGTAGCCTGAGGCAAAATCGAGGATTAAGCACTATGAGGATAAACACATACAGTAGCTTCAAATAATGTGGTTGACTTCAGTTTAATCATTTTGTTTCACTTTCAGAAAAACTTATGATCTCCAGACAGAAAATATAATTCATATCTGCAAAAGAATATACACATACACACACCCCCAGGCAAGAGCTGAAGAGATAAATGGAAATACTGTAAAAACTAAACCTTTTCCTCTTACCAACAGAGGGGGAAGCTTCCACTGGTTACAATTAAACAAACAAACAAAACCTCCAGAAAACAGGCAGATATGAATGAAAAATAACCAAATGATATTATCGACTGTACGGAAGAGAAAAGGTAACTTAAGTGATCCCAAAGCTCATCATTTTCCCACAATAAGAAACATGGAGCACTCTTCTACCACAACTTCACTGCCCCAAAGTGTTTACAAAACTGAGATACTACACCAAACTCTATATGCTTTCCTTTTTGCACATCCATTAAATAAATGAAAAAACTTTGCTACGTGCGCTGTTTAAAAGGACTGTATACTTATTTCCTCTAAAATAAATCAGCCCAATAAACTTCAGACTAATCTGGAAATGTGCAGTCAGAATGAGATTCATATTTCGCTAATCAGTACATTAAAAGCATCTTTAAGGCACTGTCACGCGCTGTAAGTTTACAAGACAAACTCCCATAAGGAAACTAAATAACAAAAGCAACACTTCAATTTTTAATAAAAATATTTCCTTCCATCATTCCAAATCAGGAAGGAATAACCATAAGACAATACGCTTCAGCATCTTTTCATCTGAGAAGGTCTAACCAGCCTAACCATCCTAACTCAGAGAGCCTACTGTTGGAAAGTTTAACACGTATTTATCTTTGCAGACCAAGAGGAGAAAGAAGGCTCTTCTACTTGGATGATTTTTTAACCCTTACGTCTAAATACAGCAGATGGCATTTGCTCTCCTGTCGTAGGTACTTTTTTTTCCTTTTTTTCTTTTTGAAGCTCTGAAAGGTTGCTCTCTTTCATGATCGCAAATGTTTAAAGGACATCACAAAATTCTGATGTTACTTAAAATTACACTAGGACTCTTCTTCCAACATTAAATACAGCATAGAAAATTTACAATGAGTAACTACAGAGATCCCAAGTTGAATCTTTCAGACAAGACCTTTCATTTATTACATATACAAAAAACTGTGGAGTCAGTTTAATATTAACATAGAATGGACAATCTATTTATCTCTTTAGTTTATACTGATATGGTGATAGAAATGCATTTATTATTAACAATTTACTTTTAAAAATGTATAAAAAGGTAGGGATTTTTAGACAGCGTTTCAATAACTGAAATGTAATCTGACCCCAGTGAAGTCAGAGGGTGCTTTGTCATGGACTGAATTACGACCTCACTGTAAGCTTTTATATGATCATTCTTCGTTGAGAAACACAACAGCTATATCCTTAGAGATTTGTCTGATTGCAGTTGTTTCTCGTCAAAACAATTCTCATGCGACCAGCACTTCTTGACTCACCCAGAAAAGCCTGCCACTGCACAGAAAAGCATCATCTACCTCCCTGAGCACGAGCTTTACAACAAGGGACTCAAGACCTTTAGTCTAAGTTCTTACATTTTCCTGTAGCTCCAGAGGGGTAACGTCCCTGTGGACTGAGACAATATTCATGCATGAATATCACACAAGGATGTTGGAAAGGTTAACATTTTGAGAGCACAACATTTCCCTCTTGGTGAAAGAAAACATACTGGAGGAAAAGAAAAAAAACAAAACAAAAACACTCCTTCGAAGTTATTGAAGACAGAATGGAAAACTCACAAAAATGAAAGCGACATAAAACTTTAAGAGGCCTTACATTCTAATAAAGAAAAAACCCAGAGTATTTTAGTAAAAGTTACTTTCACAGTTGCTGGTGATGAATGATGAATGAATGCAATTCTGAGCACCGAGACATGTTTTCATTGCCTCTTACAGACGGTATACTTCTGAATATCGAGCTATATTCTTGCAATGCTTTTCTATCTATAAATTCTACACTTAACTTAGGGTTATCCATTTGGTGGATTGCAAAAGCACATAATAAAATGCATTTTATCATGTATATGTGACAGCCTCACTTGCTATTAAAGTGTATTCCAAATACTATTGTGTTCTTGAAGAGCTCTAAAATAAACATCAAATCCCAACCACAAGTCAGAATCTCTTTCCTCTTGAACAATCAAGCATTGCCGCAACTCTACCCCAATCTCACGTACAAGTATTCAGTTCAAGTCCAGAGTTTGCAGGGAATTATCTCCCAAGTTATTAGTGTCAGATGCATCTTTCTACCTCTGAGGAACAACTGGTCATCTAACTTTTTTTACTCCTTAAATAAAACAGTTTCCATGCTATCAATCCTCTTCACCAAACACAAAGTTGACAATATTACGAAAAAATAACCCCATCCAACTTGTAATAGACTCAGGCTTCTACATTAAGTTTTATTTCTGCCCTTACTCCTAACTCAAAAATACTGGCAGGCCTCCATAGTTCAAACAAGGATTTCTTTGACAGCTAGGGCCAGCAGTTCAGAAGGTTAGCTGCCTAAAAAAAACCCCCAAACCACCAAACAAATGAAAAACCCCACATCTTCTCTTTGCAGGTCCTCTAGTGTCTTCCCAGGCACTTGAGTGCTGGCCAGCAGCGGAAACAGCTTGGCTAAAACCGGTCTTACTGCTATCCAGCCCAAGAACAATATTTCACAAGCACTTATTTTTATGCCTTCTCTACATTTGCATAGTCTGTGTCTGGAAATTTCAGCTCACCATGCACGGGGTGTCAGCTACATGTACGCAGTACTATCAGTTACCCTTCCTCAGAATATTTTTCCTCAGAACTCAGAAAATACTGATTTCTAGTTAGACAACGTAACTGTCACATCAAAATACATTCAATCATTTAAATCGTAACATATCACTCACCCCAAAATCTCTTTCCAAAGCATATCTGTCACTGAATTTGTGACATTAAACAGACAGAACTGCTATCTGCTAAAAGCAGCATCCATAATTAAGCAAGCAGAATACATGAAGTGCAGTACAATAACAGGAGGGTGGGATTTCGGTCACCTAAGGTAAGGTTTCCTTGAGTTAATGTAACCAGCTCACATGTAACTGTCAAAATTTCCCGTAGACAATGGAAAGGAATAAATGGCTTAAGACAGCAATTACTCTAACTTATCTTCAGTTCCAAATTTCATCAAACTGAATCACTTTCTATGATTTGTTTCTTTCCATTGATTGTAAGAGAAAGCTGAGGGATGCGTAGCCCACATTTAGCTGAAGGTTAGACATACAAGAGGAGGCAAGATGGATCTTACCCTGAACTAAAATGCTTCATCCAAAAGCATGTGTTTGCGATTAGAGGCATCCTCCACAGCAAACTGAAGCTATTTAGGAACTGTGAAAATGCCGTTTCATGAAAACACACAGTGCATATTTCTAGAAGAAAACCAAGGTCTTGCTATAAACACATACAAAGAGATGGTCTAGGTTTAACTAATGAGATTGTGGAGAGGTAGCATCTACAGCAGGAGCACGATCTGATCTCACAGCTGATGACTGTCACAGATAGTGCAGGCAGCAAAATCACTCAGACTGATGATCAGTGGATCCTACCACTCAAAACCCAGAATTCTTGCAGGCATGTGTGAAAGGACCTGACGCAGGATTCCTGAGTCCTGACGGTCATGCCTTAAGGAATAAAGGACATTACTTCTCCGGTCAACTTAGCTGGAGTCCAACCAATCTTGTCCCCATAACAAAGAAGCCAAAAGAGCAGATGCTGAAAATGGAATGTCAAACCATTCACCTTATTGCTCTAACAAGAAACTTCACACACCACACAGAATATAACTGGACCAGTAAGAAACAACCTAGTGTGCACTTATCCATCCTCTGCATGTCGTCCTGGCAACTGCCACCCTAGATTTCCATTAACTGGAAATTCCAATGAGACATAGGGCAAAACTTTTGATCATTTGGGTAGTTATATATCAGAAAAAGTTGCCCAGAAAGGTTGTAAAATATCCATCCTTAGAGACATCGGAAGCTGGGCTGGACACAACCCTGCTTTGAACATGGGGTTAAACTGGAAGACAGAAATCCCTTTCAACCATATGTATTCTGTGCCTGTCCTTTCAGAAAACAGTGTCATGTATTGCAAAATCATAATCTGTAGTCACCTACAGGAAAGAAATCCTGGTAGTACGTCATTCTGGTTTTGACAGTTTACACTCAGAGAGAAAAAATTCACTTTACTCTCAAATAAACATGTTAGAAAAATTTGCATAACTACCACTTTGGCCAAACTACCATTTTGATTATATTTTTGAAGGTGTGAACATCTTTTATTATTTGCTTTATAAACCTGAACTTAGCACCTCTCCTCCTCCCCACTGTCACACCACCCCCATGGGAAAAAAAAGTCACCAATAAACACAGATCAGAAACAAAATCATTTAGAGGAACACTGAAAATTCATCTTTTATCATCTGTGCCACCTAGCAACAAACAGTACCAGATTCAAAACATTTGCAAATCTGACACAGAGGAGTGCATAAGCATGAGAACAAGAGGAGAGATAAAAATCTCCTTTCTCATTTCAAAGATTTCACAGGCACGAGAGTTTTCCATTAATTCTGAAATATAGTCATGCTTACAACAGAACACTTAAATTAAACTGTTTAATTGCTTACTCAAGTTTTGAGCAAATACTGGGGGTTTTCTGTGGCTGATAATTTCATCTTCTATAAAACAGAACCAGGCCAGGTATTCCAAAGAAAATTATGCCAAACTTCAAAATTAAATGTAGGGGGACTGTGCTTTGCCTGACCTGTTGTGTGCAGCAATAGAAAGGGTAGTCTTTTATCTTTAAATTATTACAAATAAATGGACAGACTTCAAGTTTTAAGCCCAGTTCTCCTCTTGATAACATTCAAATTTCCTCCAGGATAGTGAGTAAAGTATTAAAAAATATTAACATGATTATACGCACACATAATTACTAGCATGCTAGTCATTTAATAAAATTTCTCAGTTAGGTACTTCACTTCCTTTACCTACTCACATGTTCCTGAGCCAGGGAAATAAATTTTAGCAGACTGCACACAACAGGTCACAAAATTACAGCCTATCAGGGGACAGACTCAAGGCCTCCTGGCTTCAGTGATCTCGCACTGAAGTAAATTTATTTCTCTTCTTAAATTTTTTAAATATTTAAGTAGTGTTACCTCTACAAGCAATGCATGTGACATTGAGTTCAATAAATGTATGTAATTTTAATTCTTTGTAAAAATTGCAAGATTACTACAGTACTTCAAGAGTCAGTCTAAAAGAAATACAGTATTAAACATTTCTAATTTCAGTCAATAGTCTGGAAACTATTGTAGCTTTTCACTTTTTAGGCATTCCTATTCATAATTCACAAGTGGATACAACAAAACCAGTAGTTTATTTGCAAACTGCAGAGCAGTTTCTGTGATTTGTCTGTACAAAAAATTTCATTTAGGCTACATCTCTGGGAAACTTTTAAAGATATCCCTTTCCTTGGTTTTTTTCCTAGAAAAAAATTCAGTGAAATTCAGTTTCTGTGATGGTCAAAGTGCATTTAAAAAATTGCTTGGACAGATACATACCTTTTCATTCTGACAACTTCATCTTTCTGAGGTATCTTATGTGTATCTCTGTCTACCTTGTATTAGCCATTCTGGACAAAGAGAACTTCACCATTCATCTTCAGACTGCTTTATCAGATTTTGAAATATATCATCTTTCCTGCATTTTCTGTATTTTTTTTTTTAATTAGAATTTAAAAACAGCAGCATACTGATATCTGTGCATGTGGCGGGGACCCCAGCAAAGTGATCAAAGGTTTGCCACTCAAAAGGAAGAGGCAACACAGAGAGCAAAACTTCAATGAGCACAGGACACAGAGCAAAAAAAAAATTGAAAAGAAAATCGGAGATGAAGGTCACTGAGGCAAAACAGTAGTTCAGAAAGAAACATCAAGATTGACAGCTGTCAAGAACTGAGCCCCTTCTTCAGTCAAATAAGCAGCTCATCATGGGCAGAAATCAGTTCCTCCAGAACACTTCATCAGCCTCCCTCAAATATGACCTAACACAGCTCAGATCTCGCCTTTACAAGAAACCCCATTTTTGCACCATTTCTTCTTAAAATTCTGTGCTGCAAAGCAATAAACAGCAGTGACTGGTAATCCAGTATAATTTGAAAATCCATGAAAACCAGGCAAATCATGGCTTCGTTTCACAAACTGTCACACAGTAGCAATTATTGCTGTGAACTAGAACTGAAATGATATACACAGCATCTTGTTACCAAAATCAGAAGGAATATTTGTTTCTGTTTAAACAGGGAAAAAGTCAGCCAAATGCCTCTGTAATATCACATTCTTAGGTCTGTTACAAGTTCACATTACAACTGCAGAGATAAAGCTGAAAATAGGAGCAGCGCATGAGCTTTGCACAGGGTAGAAAGACTGAGGTCCACTATGCCCAGTAGGGCTTCAAGGACCTCACAGAAAGCCCTCCAAACACAGCTTTAGAAGAAAGGGGAAAATTATTCAATTTTTAAAGGCTTCTTAAAAGCAGTATTAACTTTTTTAAGACTTTTATAGGAGATATGCATAGATGAGTCAATTAAAAAACCCGTTCACTTTTATTAAAACCAAGGAAATCTGGCCTATCAATTTTTGTTTCTTTGGGATATACAAATAATTTCACTTCAAGTCAGAAAGGTGTGAGAACCAAATAACTCCTGTTCAGGCTTTGCTCCCATGTATACAGTCTCACAGTCTTCATTCCTGCACACTGCTAAGTAACATTACGCACCAAAAGAAGGCAATCTAAAAATCAGAAACACTTCTTCACTTTAGTTCTATTGCCACATAATCTACTTGATCAGTATTTACTTTAGCATAGGGGAAAAAAGTATCTGTCCTTTTCTTTGTTTAGCGAGCTGATTCTTAGATGTCAATTAACAACGGATCTGTGCTGGTTAAAGAACTTGGAAAGGATTGTAATACAGTGAAACAACAACTTAAGTCATAAACCGGAAAACCTAGCACTATGCATTAGTCCATTTCAAAGTAAACACAGAAATTAAATGGTTTCTCTATAATGTCTTAGAAACTGCAAAACAACTATAAAACGGTAACTACCGTACTGAAGCAAATGTTTTTGCAGGATCCAATTAAGATACTGCTTGTTGTTTTGCCTTTTAAGTTCTGTTCAATACTTTATCCATGTCTATCATCCTTCACCCTCTCACTTCTAAAGAAAAACTCGTATTAGCTTATATTTAAGTTCTTGGCACAAGAACTTCAGTTTTCAACTTGACGTAAAGAGTCAAGAGCTGAAGTTCTTTTTCCAAGAGGGCTTCAGATAGCAATTTTCCATTTATGTACTACCTTCAGACCATTTTCCTTTACAGAGGGATGACAGAAGAGACAAGATGGTACAGCAGATCTTGGGACTACAGTTGAATTTCCTGGTGTTTTGAGTCTGAGAGATGGGATGCCACACAGGTTTTGGCTGGTTAAGGAGGCCAACTCCTATGTGCACGTCAGTAGCCCATCTCAGCAAGGCAAGTGACTGCTAGGTTTGTATAATGAGTATCTGACTTTTATTTGCTACTAAGGAAACAAAAAAAAATTTAATTTTTCATAAAACAACCAAGTTGTGAAATTAGTCCCATAATTTTTACTATTTATTACCTAAGTCCCTTTTCACTATCACAGAATCACAGAATAGTAGGGGTTGGAAGGGACCTCTGTGGGTCATCTAGTCCAACCCTCCTGCCAAAGCAGGGTCACCTACAGTAGGCTGTAGAGGAACTTGTCCAGGCAGGTCTTGAATATCTCCAGAGAAGGAGACTCCACAACCTCCCTGGGCAGCCTGTTCCAGTGCTCCATCACCCTCAGAGGGAACAAATTCTTCCTCATGTTCAGACGGAACTTCCTGTGCTTCAGTTTGTGCCCATTGCCCCTTGTCCTGTTGCTGGGCACTACTGAAAAGAGCTTGTCCCCATCCTCCTGACACCCACCCTTCAGATATTTGTAAGTATATATTAGGTCCCCTCTCAGCCTTCTCTTCTTCAGGCTGAACAAGCCCAGCTCCCTCAGCCTCTCCTCATAGGAGAGATATTCC
>Ga0065711_1040278_pt1 | contig 17100 bp, 5 predicted proteins | sample Hoacrofraction12_FD_59098 | JGI IMG/M metagenome (GOLD analysis project Ga0065711, IMG submission 59098) | Hoatzin crop microbial communities from Cojedes, Venezuela - Epithelial fraction 12 v2 (version 2) | ecosystem: Host-associated > Birds > Digestive system > Esophagus > Crop | place... | reverse complement strand
CCTGCCTGGACAGGGTCCTCTGCAGCCTGCTGTAGGTGACCCTGCTTCGGCAGGAGGGTTGGACTAGATGACCCACAGAGGTCCCTTCCAACCCCTACCATTCTGTGTGATTCTGTGATTCTGTTCTTCCAGATGCTCATGTAGAACTTAGAATATGACATTCGTCCTATTGAGATATGCAGATCTTCAGGCATTATCCATACTGTGTAAAATACAAATGCTTATTTGTATTTTGATAATACTAGAAAGTAATGGGCTTTAGTATTCATCAATTTTTTTTTTCCTATTTAGGTCCTATTTCTAATCTCATAAACATTCTTCATTGGAAAGCAGGAAATGAATGACTGAAGTGCACAGCTGTAGGAGGTATCTCATAAAACACAGCCTTGGAAGCAGAGTAAACTATGTTACCTTCAGAATGAAACATTTCATGCTCACACCTCAGCTGGGACCAGACAGAAAGTGGCAGTCAGAGGTGAGGAAGCATTCAGATACATCAAAGTGGACCACTAGACTAAAGAGGAAGAAATGCCCACCATGAACGTACTTCCCCAGAACAGATCTCAGGATGCCATACGACTTGTCAAAAGCCTTCACTACTCCATGCTTCTTGAGAAGGTTTGTTGACTTAAGACCCAGAGGGACATGGATGGGCAAGCACAGCACCAGGGAACACCAGTATGTACTGGAAAGGTTGGTTTTATATAACAATTTTAAGAGTATTATTGATGCTTTCCTGTATTAATTAGACAATTTGAACTACTAGACTCTTAGAACATTATTTACACCAACAGTAAGTCTTACCTCCATGTGTGGTGTGCTCCCTTCACCTATAACAACATTGTAACATAGGTTACATGAACCTTTTGAGGACAATATATGTGATATAAATATAGAATATATATATATGCATATATACATAGATGTATATGTATATTGGACAAACCTCTTTCTAAAAGAAATTGAAATTGTTTCAGAGCTCTCCTGTTTGTCCTAAAAAAAGGAAACACTTCAACAAAATTTAGCTGACTATACCTTTTATTCTTAGTGGGAATGGCAAGCTCCTGCGTGTGGATAAAGAAATAGTTTTAGTTAAGAGACCAAGTTCTGCTCTCACTCCTACCTGCCAAGCCCCATCAAAGTCAAGGGACTGTATCAGTGAAACAGAGAGTAGAACTTGGCCTGTATTGCTATGCAATTAATACTAATAGTAGCAACACTTTTGATAAAGTACATTTTAGTTCTCATGAAAAATGTTAACTGTCTTAAAGACTTCAAAGCTGCTTCTTGGTGCAGATCAGATAGCTCAGGAGCAGCACCAGGGAAAGCTGCTCAAACTGATTCTATCATTGTGCTGAAGTACTGGTGTGCTGGGCCTGCCTCTAAAGGTGAGGGTGTAGTTCAGTCTTTAACTAGGGTGGGTTGAATTATTTATTGCAGTTACTGAATTATTTATTTCTGTTCTCAAATAGGCTTTGATTTTTATAAATGTGTTTGGCATGCATCATTGCTTGATCAGTCTAGCCAAACAAAAAACTAACTTTCGGGCGCCTCACTAAAGATTCAGTCTTGCAAAGCGCTGAGAGGTGTCATGGCATTTTTTGTGACATGGCATTTTTTTGCTTTTTGAATAGTTGACTGAGGGCTTCAGGAGAGTGCTGAATGACAAATAATAAAGAAGACAGAGCAATTGCTTTGTTTTGCTAACAAACACTTGTTAATGCAGATCATCCCTGAGGACGGCACTTTCTGATATTTATGATCATGGAAATAACACTCTCATTCTTTTTGTCAATATCATAAAGGGTCAAAAATAAAGATTGAACTAAATTACTATTAAAAGTCGGAACAACCATGCATGCATAATAGGCTTTAACAGTCCCATAAAAGTTTTAGGTTGAGAAAAATAGAGGAAGCGTGACCTGGGTTTGGCCAGGATAGGGTTAATTCTCACCAGAAGCCGGCAGGGGACACAGCCTGGACTGACTGACCCAAACTGACCAAATAAACTGGACATTTGATACCATGTGATGTCATGCTCGGTTCTGAGTGGGAGAGCTGGCCGGGGAGCGGGGAAGTGAATTGCGGCTCAGGACCGCGCTGAGCAACGGGCAGTGAGAGTTGTTCCGTGCATTTTGCTCTTTGTTTTGTGTATTCTTCTTATCAGTATTACTGTTGTTACTGTTCACTTCCTTTGCCGTTCTGTTAAACTGCCCTTATCCCAACCCATGAGTTTTGCCTTTTTCTTTCCATTGTCCTCCCCACCCCAGCAGGGTGAGGGGCGATAGAGCGACGGCATGGTCCTTTGTTGCTGGCCAGGGCCAAACCATGACAAAGAGGAAAAAGAAATATTAAATTGTATCTTCATCTCTTCTACCTTGGAATTCTAAACTTAGGCAGAAAGCTGCAGAAGCCTGCTGTTTCACAGCAGGACAAGCTGAAACAACTCCTCTCTAATTTGCTTCCCTTTTCCCCAAATGCATTTTTCTTCATCTACCTTGGGTTGTCTCTCAAACTTGTAAGATCCTGTGGTGAGCTGATTTGTCACACAAGACTGGTAAAATATGTATGTGTATACATATATATCTCCATGGTGTTGGCTATTTTATGTGTTTAAAGCACCTACGAAAAGGCATGATAAAAACTAGATATGGCATAAGGCATAGGACAGAGGTGAAAAGGGGGATATCATAGTAGCCAGAAATTACTGGTTCATATAGATGGATCTGAAGTCTAAGTTCCATGCTGTCATGTTCTGATCATATCTCTATTTTGCTAATAAGAGGGCAGAACTAAGTCCTCTGAAAACAGTGAAACAGCTACCTTTCATATGACTGCACAGATATTTAAACACTAATCCAGGAAATGGAAGACCCACTACAGTAAATTTGAATCTCTCATGTTTTAAAATTACTTCTTCTTTAAATATGATTTTTTCCCCTTACAACTTCAAACTTCAAGGAAATGAGTCAGAAATACCCAGCATTGCAGAGCATGGGGTGTAACCATAATGATGGTGGAGAGACTGTGTGGAAGTGATAATACATGCCTACCATGTGAGCAAAGAACCGGCTGCAAGGACAGCCAACAGCATCCTCATTACCATTATGTTATACCCTCATTTTTATGACAAATACTATGAATCACTGTTGAGGATGGTTTTATCTTCAGCAAGCTATAAGAGGGGAAGTGGGTGTAAAGCATAGTGTATCAAGCAAGTAATTTTTTTACCCCTGAAACTTAGAAGCTAAAAATATATGCGCCATGTATATGTAATTGTAAAAGGTTTCACACTAATCAAAGACTGGGCCTATCTCCAAGACAGCAGGACATTTCATTTGCCTGTTATCCAAGAAATGGACATGCCTGTATCATGCAAATAGAGATGGTACAGGCTTAGAACTCTACCGTGTGGAGAGATTGGCTTGAAACATGTAAGTAATATAAAATCAATTACTTTGAGCACAGTGTCACATAAATGCAAGCAAATTATTTGTCTGTGTATATAAACCAGTAAATCTGATCTTTGGCATTTCCAGTAAAAGGCCACAGGGTCTGCATCAACCTGACAGAGCAAGGTCTCAGCGCTGGTCTGGGCTCACTTTGACCATGGGTGGGCTGAGCTTGTTGTCATTATTAACGATGATTTTCTGTATTAATTAGATAATTTGCATTATTTGACTGTTAGAGCATTAATTATACTAACAGTAAATTCTTAGCTCCAGATGTATGATGAGTTCATTTTTGCTTAATGAAAGACTTTGAGATAGTTTTGTTGCAACAGGTGACATCTCTTCCTATTGAATTCAAAGGTTTCTAATTGTCAGGTCTTTTTAATGTGTTACACCAAAACTGAGGTTATAAAAAATGTAAATTACTTTCGAAAAATCTCGGGTCAAAAAGATGCTTGAGCAAACGGGAAGGATGCCACAAAGAAATTGACAACACACTATAGACAACAGAGTTATATGAGATGTATTGTCTTCACTAAATATTTTTAGATATCTCAAATTCTATGGCAGAGGGGAACCACAGAATTCAGGTTTACTTAGGATATCTTGTTACTGTAATTGTGGGTCTTTGCAAGACCCTGGTATAACAAAAGGATGTTTTTATGAAAGTTCTGCATCATTCCTCTAAATATAATTGCAATAATTTAGGTTGAGATAAACCACAGCTGTTATTGTAGCTCAGACTATTAGATGTCCCAGGAAGGGCCCAGGAGTGTGCTCTGTGTCATTACAGGCAGATTTTATAGCTGCCCTATTGGCTTTGCATCAAACCTACACATATGGAGGAAAAGGAACTTGCAGTTACTTTTTGAAAATCTGGATTAGTAATAGACCAAGCAATCTAAAAACTATGTTCTACAAGATATTTCACTAAATAAAAGTTCTTTTCAAAATGCATTTTAAAATATTCAGATTTTTGCATGGTAATGGAAAACAGTTCTTTTAAAGGAAAACAGAATGGGAAAGTGTCATTAACTCTACAAAAATATGACAGCACCGGCCTTTTATCTCAGAAAGACATCATCGCAATTAATAATCGCTTAGGAAGTGAAAGTAAAGAAGATGGAGGTATTGACCTATGGTTGTGGGAATTACTTTATTTAGCTTATAGAAAAGAAATTTGAAGGGACATATGATCAGAGCCACTGGAGGGATAAGGAAAATTGATTAAAAGATTAAACCATTAAAGTTTAGGTAACCAAATAAAGGTAATCTGTAGCAGGCAGGTTCTCCAGGCTCACGTTATCATTGTTTTCAAGGGAGAACCTTCAGTTCAGTTAGTCTGAAGGTCTAACTGAACTGAGATGCTGTCCCGTCCCACCTATGGGGGGACAGGGGGAAGAGTGACTAAGGTTCTATGAATCCCCTCAGGGTTAAATTAAGGTGAAATGATACCAAAAAATCAATTAAGCATGTTATTTACAGCAGAGGTATCTTGAGCTTGGGAAACGCACAAAACATTGACAATGTGGGTTCTTACCAGAAATACCTATGAGAAGGAGAGAAAAAGGAGGAAAAGAAAGAGAGGAGAAAAAGGGATCACCACGCTAGGATCCGACGATGACGGTCGTGTCAAACGTCTGGGTCTGGTGGCAGCACACACCCTGTTCCTTGCAGATGTGCCTCTTGTAGCCCAGCCTCTGCCCTCAGTCACACCTCATGAGAGCTTGCACGATACTTGCTCTAGAAGGTTCAGGGTCACGCCCTCCCCGCCCTGTGTTCCCCACCACCTGGCTCACAGCTGCCTGTCGCTGCCACACACACGCAGGAAGCTTCAGCCAGCAGCAGCTGGACCTTGCAATAAGAAACAGAGATCCTTCTTCTTAGTCCTTCTTCACACATGCAAGTATATACACCACTGTAGCCCAGTACCTGATTGTTTTTTATCAAACTTCAAGATCCACCTTTTATGATAAAACTTTTCCTTTTTAAGACATATTTTGTTTTTCAAAATAATTATGACATATTGGTGAGGAAGAATTTCCTTAAACTGGCCCAATGTGAAAAGCCGAGGTAGTGATAATCTGCCAAAACCCCCAAAACCTGATAACTATGACCAACAAAAAAAAAAACACCCAAACCACACAAAAAATTTCACCAAACTCTAATATGTAGAATTACTTTATTAGAGGTCATTAGATATTATCCTTACAGATCTGTGTGAGAAGGTAAAAAATTACTCTTTATTTTTTCAGGACAATTGTTATATGTGACATATTTCTTTAAATGCTTTAAAACTGCTTGGAATTTAGCTGCTCAAACATGGATAACCAAATGAAATGGTGATTGAATCATGAGATACTGGGGAAAATTCAATATAAATGCTGAAAATTCATTAGTGGACCTATGATTAAAAAGTCTGTAAATAGATCCTTTCTCCATGAAATTTACAGCACATCTATCCATAGTATAAAGCTCACACTGTCCACAAACTATTACGTTTTTAGTTTCCATTCACTTTACTGGAATATATTGTGTTATTTCACTCTCCTTTTTATAGGTCTTACAGGTTGTGTGCTGTTTGAATACTGCTGGTAGCAAATTCTGCTGACAGAAGCAGAGGAAAAAGTCAGCTGACTTCACTAGGGTGATTGTTTCTGAACTGGGGAATTTGATGTCCTGGTGATCGAAATACCTTTAAGTAAATAAAAGTTCCAAATTTCTAATTCTGGATTCATCTCTGTCACAGTTTAGCCCCAGCCAGTGACAAAGGACCACTCCAGTGGCTGCTCTGTCTCCCCTCGCCCCAGTGGGGTGAGGAGGAGAAATGGGAAGAAAAAGGTGAAACTCATGGGTCGGGGTAAGAACAGCCTAACAGAACAGCAAAGCAAGTGAACAGTAACAACAATAATACTGAAAAGAAGACAGGGCAATTCTCTCACCTCCAAAATGCCCAGCACACTCCCAAGCACTGATTAACCTACCCCCACCAGCCAGCTCCCCCACTCCAAACAGAGCATGACGGCAGATGGTATCGGATGCCCCATTTGTTTGGCCAGTTTGGGTCAGCCCATCTGGGCTGTGCCCCCTTGTGGCATCTTGTGAAAATTAGCTCTATCCCAGCTGAATCCAGGACAAATTATTCCCTGTTTTCTTAGAAAGTGAAAGTAAAGAAGATGGAGGTATTGACCTACGGTTGTGGGAATTACTTTATTTAGCTTATAGAAAAGAAATTTGAAGGGACATATGATCAGAGCCACTGGAGGGATAAGGAAAATTGATTAAAAGATTAAACCATTAAAATTTAGGTAACCAAATGAAGGTAATCTGTAGCAGGCAGGTTCTCCAGGCTCACATTATCATTGTTTTCAAGGGAGAGCTACTCACTACAGACACTGGAGTCTAGAGAGGCATTCAGCTGATCATACACTAGGAAAATATTTAGTTTCCAGAGTGCAGGTGTCTAGTGTCATCTGAAATTCCACAGGGTATCCCAGCTAGTCTCTAAGTGCTGCACCTGGGCACCTGTGTCCTGTTTGTCCTTGTATCACACCTGCTTGTCTTTGTGGTTTAAAAACATAAGTATCTCTGCAAGCCAATGCAACACTGCAGTTGGTGAATAGATTTTGTTCTACTTACCTGTGTACTCTATTTTAGAGTACCCGAAATAATTTTCAGTGCACACACTGACTTGGCTCTAAGTAAGCTCAGAGACTTAACTCACGTGTGGACACTCATATATAGGCACAAACACAAGTCTGAACTGACAGCTACCTCTCACCTTTAACACTTACAATTAGTTACAGGAAGAGGTGTATAAGCCGACTTCCAGGCTCATTTCAGCTACCCACACATGGGCATCTAGTACTGTTTGTGATTTCCTTGGGAATCCTGTTTAGTCTCCAGCTGCCACACTGTAAGGGTGTGGGTGGTAGGAGTGTCCCCTGTGTCCTTTAGCATGTCCCAGTACTAGCTGGATGACACAGAACATCTCAAAGGGCACAAGACATCTATATATAAACAAATTAATCAAAATTTCTCTATCTACTTAGGATACAAAAGTAATATTGGACTTTGTGAAATAATTGGTCCCAAAAAGGAAATTTTGACTTCCATGTTATGAGAATCTTTCTAACTTTAGGAATATCTGAAGAGGTGATGAAACAGATGGCTTAGAGTGACCTGATAATCTGGACAGACATCTTCCAAGATTTGTCAAAAGTGCTGAAAATCTACTCACAAAATTAGCAATATGACTCATGCCTAAATGTTAAAAAAACACAACAAAATAAAAGAAAAATCAAGCAGAAATTAAACTTCTGTTTATTGAATCAAAGTCAATACACTGATTTTTTAAAAATTAAATATGATTTTTTTTTTCTGCACAACAGAAAGCAGTTAATTAATCCTGGGTTTTACATATCCAGATGCCATGGAAACTTGAAACATAGCTTGTAATAAACCCTTTAAAGTTATATCATGTATTGTTATATAATGTGCTGTACAGAATAGTATTTTGGGGCAAGACTACCTCTACCACCCATATGATACCTTATTACAGAAAGGATTTAATGAAAGCAGCTTGGCATCTGGCTGTAACTAATGCCATGATAAATTACTTACCTCTGAGGAAGGATCTCTACTCTAACAAGGTCAATTATAAACTATGGAGAATATTTGTGAAGTTCGCTTTTTATTTAACATGAAGTTTTCTTGGAGACTATAATTCACATGTCCGTCTGTGAGGATGCTACCTCATACTCATATTATTGGCAATTTAACTTGAGTAGAGAGATTCTAAGGAATACAAAAGATTTCTGTCTTCACAGGTGCTTCATGAGTGCAATATTTAATATTTTTCAACAGTTACTTCACATGGTTTGTAATCATTCCATTGCACAGAGAATCAGTGACGTCTCATATTGTTCAGGGGACCTCTGTTCACTGACCTGCTAGGATTCCCCACTGGAAGTAGCAGGTTGGATGGCCAGTATTAAACCAGTGTATTTTCATGGGAACAGTGTTCTCGTATAGCTAGTGATTGAGGTTTCAAGGGACATTTTAGTATTATTTATTTAGTTATGAGAAAGATAGATATTTTTTTTCAGTAATAGAACAACAAAGAGTTTTGTTTACCAACCACAACCCACTGCCTTTATAAACAGCAAAATGAAACCAAGGAGAACTACCTTCTACCACTTTACACAAATAGCTGCATAAAATTTAACAGAGTTTATTGTCTGAATACACGATAGAATAACTTGGAAGTCCACTATCTGGCACTTCATCTCACCTGTGTTTTAAATCCATAATGTAATTCTAGTTCCATATCTAAAACAGCTTTCTCCATGTTATCATCAACCAACCTGAAGGAAAAAATGTATAATCTGGAAAGGCATTAAAAAAAATTTAATCTTTCAATTTCTTTCATTCCTTTAGTCCCTCCCTGATCTTGTTATACTGCCATCTGTAAGGAAACCAGAGCATGAATAATTAACTGTGTTCAATAATAATTAATGGTTGAAAGTAGTGCCATGATTTGATATTATTCACCTTATTAAACTGGTAAAAAAGGTGCAAGGAAGTAAAGTTCTTCCCTATTAGGAAAGCTGTCTGTCATTATCTCATAGATTTTCAGTGAAGATGTCAGGAATACTGTACCATGTCTTCTAAATAAACTTGAAAAAACCTTGCCATTAAAAATGTTCATAATTGGGAAAAGCAAATTTCTGTCACGTCCTATTCCATTTGAAAACAGGTAGCATGAACAACTGTGGTGTGTGACAGGAGGAAGAAAACATTCAGTTCTTTCACTTTGGCACAGGAAATAACCTTCTGACACATGTGAAATGTTCTCCTACTCCCTCTTTACCTGGATTGTCTGTTTAGATCTCTAAAGTTTTCTCTGAAATTATGTTTACATTGAAAAATGAAGTACGGTGAAGACTTCCTTAGGAAAACAGTAGTCCAAGCTAGTAAAATCGTAGTGCAGGTCAAAGCAACTCCGCAGAAAGACATCACCATATGATTAAACAGGTGAAATTGTGTTGATACAGCTACACTCATGTAAATATATACTGATTTGGTATTGGTTTGCTCAGAGCAAGTGTATCAAACTTCAGTCCATGCAGATGCAAGTTCACAGATTAATTTCTCTTCCTTGTCTCTGTATTCACAGTATAGGTATGAAAGAATCCTGAGGAGTCCCATGTTTGTATATGGCTTAACAAAGTACTGTTTATTCTTGGTTTTTATTCTCTATGTAGAGAGCATATGTAAGAATACTCCCACACTGGGCTATAAACTAATTTAGTCCAGTAAAAAGCGATACTTGTATTCCAAAGGCCATTCAAAAGACAATATCTCCAGTCTCTAGGAAAATATTAGGTTTAATTTTATAGAAATCTTGCAAAATACAATTCTTTGTAATACATTCTACAGGAATACAAGGTCCCAAAATATAGTTATCCATTCTTAAAATATCTCTTCTACTTTCTTTAACAAGATACATTTATGTTTCATGAACCGCTTTTGAAACGCTAGGGCAAACTTTCTAGCCTATGTATTTTTGAAATTTTTCACTTGTAATTTTACTTTGTTTCTAAGAACATTTACAAGAATACAGGATCTTTCTTCTGTTGGAACTGATCAGCTCCTTCTACTTATCCTCCACTTGAAAATCCTAATCCTTTATTTACAACATCATAATTAATTGTCGGAGACGTTATTATGATTCTTCAAACAGAGGATTCTAACATCAGATGGACAATAAGGCACAGATAAATTTCCAAGGAGCAAAGAATTTGATTTCTGTCAATGATCTGATTGCAGGGAGGGGAAGAGCAAAGGCTTCATATATTTTGTTTTGAAAACAGAATCGATTCTAATTAGAATGTGTTTCCTTACCTGAAGTATTCTGTGAAAAGCTATGCAGCTCTCAAGTTTTAGAAATTGCTTTTTTGCCCAAGGACATATTCTTCTACTCTAATACTGTTCCTTCATTTCAGTGAGGTTATTTAAGATGTATGAATCTGTTCACTACAAGTAAAAGTAGTAAAACCTAACATTGGACAAATCAGCAAGGTAAATGCACACTGTGTTTCACATATTTAAAGAAGTGTTTTGGCTCATCCTAGTGACTAAAGATTATTGTCTATTTTCAAAGTTTGGAAAGAAATGAACAATTGGAAAATATTCACAAGAGTACCTTTAGTCTCCAGTGACTCCGAAGTCAGTGCCCTGTAGTAAGTAATCACTTACTATTTCTAGTCAGGTAGATTCCTCTAGGACATGATTCAGAACCAAAATCTATGTTGCTCTGAATCACCGCCTAGAAGGACTGTCTATACAAGAAGCTCAAGAGATTAGGCTAAATATAGATAGCAATTATGAAGCTCTCCCAATAAACCAGAATTTCGACCATTAAGCATAAAACTTTAAAAAAAGCTTAATTTCCTTTTTCCCCAGTATTGTTTCATCTTGTATTGTTGCATAAGTAATAGGATTAAATTACCAAAGAATGTGAAACCAGATCCTCAAAAGCCCTGCTCCTAACTTGTATGAAAGTCAAAGTATACTTGTCTCAAAGATTTCTATATTATAGCCATTTGAATCACAACTACCTACATGTATTCCAAGATCTGTGTCATGGTGAAATGTCTTTAATTGGCAACTGTATATACAGGTCAGAATAAAAAATAAGCTGTCACTGAAAGGGTTATTAGAGTGTCATTCTTTAAGTCTAGCTGGCAAATAAGCACCACACAGCCTCCCACTTACTCCCCGCTGGTGGAAAGGGGAGGGAGAATTGGAAGAGTACAAGTATAAAATGTGCAGGTCAGTATAAAAAATTAAGCTATCACTAAAAGAGTCATATGCTACTTACTAGAAAAAAAAAATAAGTGGATGATGTTGTTCTGGATGAGAATAATGGCCTTTTTATTTTGGGTTCTGGCACCAGTGATACCAAAGAGAACCACATTGAAGCTGAGCCCAGAGCTTCAGAATCTTACATTTCCTTTTTTTCTATTAAAAGAGCCCCTTATAGATACTGTTTGAAACAGAAGTTCTGAACCTATATGTAGCCAGTAATAACGCTGCTATTGGTATTTGAATGTTCCTAAATCTGTAACTATTGCTCTGAGCAATGTGAAATGCCATACGTGCTTATTAATTTGGAACCCAGCAATGACAATATACATTTTAACCTTGACAATTCACTGATAGTGACACTAGGCATATCTCAGAATATCTGCAGTGACAGAATTCATTCTGACACATTCAGTAAAGCAGCGCTTGCTAATAAAACCTTCTTTTGCCACTCTACAGCCAGGGCACAAGCAGAATAACTGTCTGCACAGAGAGTGAGTAACTCAGTATAATGTGTTAGTATGTTAAGATCTCAATGAAAGAAGAGTTGGAAGGTTTTGCATTTCTCTAACTTAAGGGCTGGTTCTCTCAGTAAGAAGTTAAGCAAGAAGCAGGCACTTGAAGTATCTAAGTTCATAAATGAAAGAATCTTTCATATTACATGCACATAGAAATGCTAACAGGAGTTTTACCATAAAGTTTTGTGAGAGTACAATTTCTCAACATAGAGAAGACAAACAAGTGTGACTACTAAATGTGAAAGTCAAAATAATGTACATTTGAATAAATTAAGGTAATAAAATATGTGTTCTGCTATACTACAAAACATAGCATGTGTATGCATATATATACACTTGCCATACACACAACTATATTTTAGATCTAAGTCTGCACAAACATACAGAGACTTCAGGTAGAACTTTTAGATGAAGTGCAATTAATTTTTAATATTTTTGCTAGGAGGAGCAAAAGCCAGTTTAAAAGCAAACTGTTGATCTATTAGTTTCTATCTCTTCTGATGCTTAGTCTCATTTCATTAACATTAATACTTGCTTATATATGCAAACTTTCTCTTTGTGATAAAATATGTATGAAATTAGACACCACAGCTCAGAAATATGGTTCCATGGATTAGAAATAAAGAATACTTTATAAACTACTAATCTATCAGATAATTCAGACCTGGAGGCATTTTTGTTTATGCTGTCAACAAGCTAATTACTCTGATTAATGTATTTTTAGAATAATTTAATTTACTGTGCCCATTTGGTACAACACAAATTTGAAGATAAATGGCAAGTCTATAGAAAATACTCAAGGCATAGAAAATTTTATAGAAGTGCTTATAAAAATGACTCTGAATACCACATATCCTCTTTCCTTACATATGTGTCATGTTGTGAAATAAGACACAGTTTAGGTCTGTTGCAGAAAGCAAGCTTATTCCTCTAGAATGTTTGTTTGAAGTGTAGAGATAGAGGAGTTCTTAATATTTACATTAACAGAACATTTATAGTATATTATTTGAATGTAAAAAGATTTAGATTATTTGTAAGCCTTTGGTCTTCTGTTGATTAAGACATACCCTGATGGAAGTGTAGCATAATGTGACTTTTTTTTTTTTACCTTTTAAAAAAGTTTTGTGAGAGTACAATTTTTTTACCTTTTTACCTTCAAGGCTTCCCCACTGGATACTACAGAGGGGGAATAAAGGTAAAGAGTGAACTAAAGGAAAGTTTATGACTGTACAAATGTATGGATAGAAAGAGAGGGGAAGAGACCTGGAGTGCAACTGCTTTTTGAGTCCACACTGCTACACACATATGGCAAGAAAGAAGTATATACATGACCTATCTGTTAAACTGTGGGAGATTATTACCGGTGAATTATGTTCACTTAAATACAAATATTTGCATCTAACTTTCTTGCTTCAGGGTGCCACCAAAATCAGTGAAGATTCAGTCAATAAAGTTTCAGAAATGACTCATCTTACCCTGAAACAGACATTAAGAAAAAGGTTAGATAAATAGTGTGATGAATAATGCCTAGTTTATTCCATTAACAAGTAGAGAAACTACAAAACAATTACTTAATATCTCACAATCTTAGATACCTAAAGTTAAATATCACAAAAATGTTACAAAAATGTAAAGGAACAGGAAGTACCAATTGTAATCACGGACAAGCACAGGACCTCAGTATCTGAAACACTTTGGCCATTACGTGTTGCCACAGTTTATACAAATCCTATTCTACCCTAACTGCCTAAATGGTGCTAAAGGGTAACTGTTGTTCACAGCGTACCTGAATCAGGATAAAGGTAGTCATGGTTTCTGATTATTTCAAGTGTGAGTTTTCAAGGTAGAAAGCAGCACATATTTTTTTCCAAAGTGAAAACTGCAACATTTTAACTGTTGTCTGATCTACAGCTACTTAAAGTCTATGTTTTATGTTTTACCTAGGCTAAAAAAAGAAGATGCCCACCCCAAAAAATAAACTGAAAGTTCATTTGCTTGTTCATCTGTGTGTTTACTTTATATGAAAGCTGAAAGTCTAATGTAGTAACTGGGCTTCTACTAACTGGTAAAGTCAATCAATGTAGAACAGTTTGCAACAGTCTGGGATGTGGCCCCATTCATTTGAGTTTGACTTTGCATTTTAAATTAAGGTAAAGTATTAATTTAAATGATGAAGAAGAGAAGATTTGCAAACCTAAGCAAGCATTATCAATCACAAAATATTTTGAAAGATTGTCAATGCCATCAGCCATCCCTTGTGCAAAGTGTTTTATTAATTGTAATGACTATTATTCAGCCAGGCACTTTCAGGTTGCGCTGTTATGAGTATATTCTTTGACCTAGGACATGACTGCTAAATCTTCAAGTCAGTATTAGAGAAGATGTGCACTTACAGCATGGTTGAGATGTATGAGTATACCTGCCTGTGCATGACTCTGAAAGCTTAATCAGTTTTGCTAAATCTCTTGCATTCAATGATGGGTCAGTATGAGCTATTTCTATTGACCTCTTTGTTGGAGAAAGCTATTAAAGTAGGTATGTTTGTGCAGTGCATAATACTGTACCATGGGCAGTTAGAGTGAAGTTTGTGGCAAAATGTAACAGAAATGGGCAAATAATTTGTATAATTCAGGTCCTAAGAAAGACAAATTTATACAGAAAATTGTAATTGTATTGTAGTGAAGAAAAACACTATATATGCTGTAGTTACTTACATTACTTGTGTGCTGTACTTAATTTCCCTGACTTTGAGAAACATGTCTGTTTCCTACAAGTAAAGGAAAATATTTGCTACAGTGAGTGGAGATTTTATTTCAGACAATCTTGCTGGACTACTTGTTGGGTCTGAAGTTCAGCTGTCATCAGAAAGGGATGAATTCATAAAACATCCACTCACGCTGGTAGAGCAGTAGGTAGAAGCACAAAGGCATACATGCTCCATTTCCAAAGCTGTGTGAACATCAGACCGCCACCATGCCAATTAGTGTGCTTTTGGCAGGCCTAAGTTTCCAGTCAACAATATATTGGTTAATGGAAACATTCACAAAAAGAAGAAATGGGATTAATCTGATATTACTGAAAATGTCTACATGGAATTAGGTCCAGGGGTTGCAGAATGGAAATGTTATGAGGAAGGAGTAAATAACTCATGACAGAGTAGAAATGGGTAAGAATGTAGAGCTGCAACTACTCTGTAAGAGTGCAGAATTTGAAAAGGCATCACAGTAGACTGACCAGAATAAAATCTGCTTGTGACTGCATTTGACACATGAAAAAAATGTGTTAAGAAAGAGAAGTGAAGAAGGGAGTAAATCTGAGCTAACGGCCATTTGCCATGTTCTTTGGAAGGGATTCAAAGAATGGTGTAGCACAAAAAAGAAGCATCAAGGAGAACAGCAATAAAAAGGCAATGCAACACCCTTCTGAGATCTGCTGCAATTAGCAGCACGTCTTCTGTCATGAAGAACAATTGGATCCTTGCTTGGCACATGGTTTGTACGGGATAACTTTTATTCCAGCTTCTTAGTAGAATGTCAGGCATCTTCAGACATACCATTACCTTTAGTGTTATGATCCTTATTTATTTATTTTAAACCTTTATAAACAGAGGAAATGAGCCTCTCCTCAGGCACTTTTATGTCACAGGCATTAGAAACCTTGCAAGCCTTAACCTTCTGGGTAAGACATATTGTGTTTATATGTTTTAAAACAAACAGAAAATTCAGTAACATCTGATTTCAATAAAATCATTGTAAATAGAAATTATTTCATAAAAATATAAGTGGATGAACTATGTTTTCCTAATACGCCTTCAAAATCTTCATACATTCAGTCCATCACTCTTACCTCATTGGATTGAGAGAGAAAATCATAATTTCTACAGTTCAAAATTTTTCATATTCATTCCACAGGACAGTGTTTCTAGGACATAGTGACTAATTGTTTTGTTTCCCAATGATTTTATATTATCATCCCAAGATTTCTTTTCCAAAATGCCAGCATAAGTTCCCCTTGTAAATGTGGTTCTAAATATCACACAAATATTAGGCTATGAAGACTATAAAATCTACCCACGTTTTCCTGATAGAGTATGAAGGCCACAGCAGATTAATCCTTTTTTTTTTTCTTGTCAACAAAAGTTATGCATATAATATATAGAGGCTACTTCTTCATGTTATTCAAATAGCACGCAGTTCTAAATTTCAGGTATATACCTTATACATAAACTACAGCATCATTATTTTAATTAGTTGCTGTGGAAAGTAACTGTGTGAGAAAGATCGTTATTATTTCAAAACTGTGATAGAAGTAATTCTTTTGTTGCATGCCAGGATTAGTATTTTAGACCCATTATGTGACTATAGAGCTAAGGAAGTTATCTTTTTTCTTTCTCTCCTTCTTTCTCTCTTATTCTTTTTTTTTTTTTTCCCCAGACTTGCTATACCTGCTTATAAATCACTATGAATATTCTAATAAATAACCCCAGGATATTTCACTTACTGTAGCAGAGAATAAGCTGACTGTATTCATATGCTTGTAGAGAAGGGAGACTTGTGCGTATACCAGAAGTTTGAAAAACAAGGAATTTTCAGCCTTATACAAATGAAAGAAACCCTTGTAAAGATAGTGATGACATCTGTTTAGCTAAGAGTTTTTTAAACTACCATGGTCATGATAGAGGGGATTGTAAGAAATGTGAAACTATAACAAAAAGCCTTAATATTTTCTAGTTTTTAGTGGTCTTTAGTACTGTAACTTGTATTTCTGCATGCATAGTGATCTAACGATGTAACTGTTACACTAAACCCTGTTTTCTTATTAAGGAATGTAGTGGAAGGACATGGACACAAGCTATCACTTAGTAGTTAGACAAAATAATTAAGTGAAACAAAAGTGGTCTTGGTTCTCAGCAAATAATTGGGATAACTGTGGGATAAAAGAGACTCCTAAATAATTCTACTCCAGACAGCACGGCCTTGGGAGGACAAATGTGCTAAGCTACAGAGATAAGGAGGCACCAAGAGAGCAAAAAGACTGGAGCCAAACAACCTGAAGGACATGATATACGTGATCCTAGAACTGAGTCTGCGCAGAAACAAATGTCAATCAGTGAACAGTGTGATGAAGAGGATGAACCTTCATCTTGGGACTCCCGAAGACCACCCAAAGATGCTAACAGACATGCGTGAAAGATATTTACATATGCTAATTAGTTCCTAGAAATATAATGAATATTTACATGTGTGATTGTATTTAACCTG
>Ga0065711_1008281_pt1 | contig 17100 bp, 6 predicted proteins | sample Hoacrofraction12_FD_59098 | JGI IMG/M metagenome (GOLD analysis project Ga0065711, IMG submission 59098) | Hoatzin crop microbial communities from Cojedes, Venezuela - Epithelial fraction 12 v2 (version 2) | ecosystem: Host-associated > Birds > Digestive system > Esophagus > Crop | place... | reverse complement strand
GCTGATGACAACCCTCTGAGTTCTGCCATTCAGCCAGTTCTCTATCCACTTCACCGACCACTCATCCAGCCCACACTTCCTCAGCTTCCTATGCATATCTTCTCCTAAATGAGAGGAGGTGAACCAACGCCTAACATGTGGTTGAAGAAACTTGAAGTTAGGGTTTCCTGAGTAATCATGCTGGTCTTTAGCTGAGAGCTGAATTAGATCGTTCAGTCATCATGAGAGCATGGTGTTCAACATCCCATGGCTCTCTACAGATGGAGATGTATGTCAAACTTTGTATACATTTGAAAGAGACAAGGCAAACATACAGTTAAGTAAAAATAGACTAGGACCCAAAGTGCATTTGCTATTTCTCTTTAAAATTGAAACACTACTTGACAACTACTGAACATCTTGTCCTCTTTGAAGCATTTGTTTTCTCTTCCATGAAGCTAATTTGGTCACGTTTCAAAAAATGTTACTATGTTGTGATCTTGTTTAATGCACTTCTTGTTTAATGCATAAATCTAACCCACAGGGTCTCTGAGTAGAGAGATTAGAGTTATGAACTATAAAGGTGTTGAAATTTTGTAACAGTGCATCCATTAAAGAGGTTTAATTACTGTTTCTGTACTGTAGGCAAAAGAGACTCATGTTGTTTACTTACCTGGCACCAAAGAATGACAATCTGGGAGTGGATATCTGAATTTTAGCTGACTTTCATGAGCCCCCAGGAATACGAATGCATCATGTGTTACACTTGACAGTCCTGAAACACACAAACACTTTTCACCGTTTCTTCCAGTCTTCAGGAAAACAAATTCTAAGGAGTATGATAAAAATGGATTAAATGTATTTTGAAACTGAGCTATCTCTAAGATAATCATAACATGTATGGGTAGTCCACCACACAAAATATGGATACAAATGTATAGACATGATTTTCACTTGCTGCAACTAAAGACTGTAAAGAGACTTATTTCCTTTGTAAAGCACTTTAAGGTCTACTAGTGAAAACACTGTGTAAGAGCTAGGTGTTATTATCTTTTATTACTTTCTTCAAGAGACTGCCAGGGGCACCTAGGGTGTTGAACGGTGTTCTAGTATTACAGACTAGTAAAAATGCAAATAAATAACTAAAGCACTTTTTATGGGTTTAATTACTTTCAGGCATTGGAACAATATAATTCCTAATGGAAATGTTGATGAATCTCTATTATATCACCAGTTGTTGCTCTGTAGAGAGTCTTAAATAGTGGGGGATTTATAAATTTTTAATTAGATTTTGATAATTCATTTTGGGGTACATGTGTATTCAGGAAATCTGAAACTTGAAAGAGCATAGGTAATCCGATGGAGAATGCTCGTCACTCCTCTAGCTTCAGTTACATGTACAGCATGCAGTTTCATGAACGTTTGATTGCAGTAATTGGTATGCAGAAGTGTTTGTGCAGTTTTTAAGTATGGCTATAGAAGTATGGTTGGCCAATTTTTTTGGTTATGCTAGGCTGCACGATTTTGGGTACATTTTTTTTAAACTTGGCAAATACATGCACAGAAGTATGATTTTAAGAAGTATGATTTTAAGTTGTATGTGCATTCCCTGTGACTGTGGGTGCAACTAAATAAGAGAATGCAAAGGTACCTGATTAGTTGAGTGCAGTTGAATGTACAAGGTATCTGTGCACTGTTACTGAAAGTATTTGCTTAATATACCTGTACATGCAGTAGCAAAATATAGTTACTAAAATCGAAACTGTTCAGCTCATCGGCACATACAGGTTAGGAATACAAGAGAGAATAGTTTTGGAATTGTAGTCTTCTAAACTACATTTCTTGAATGTGCAATTTGTCATTTAGAAGGGCCTTCCATCAGAAGGTTGTTTTGGCACAGAGGTAGTGATGTTGTGTATTCTGAAAGGATACAAATGAATTGTTCCGTAGTTGTTGTGGAAATAGCTCTTTACTTAGCTTGAAAGCAGGGACAATACAGGCTAGAATGGTGTAAAATTGTAATGAATGCTGTCTAATATCCATCTATCTTCATGACAACAGATGCAAACTTTGCAATACTTCAGCTAGCGTATAATGAATATGTTATATTGCTATGCTAACAAGCTGCTTCAATGTTTTTGTGGATTTCAAAACACTATTGAGGGCATGGAAGCTGTTTGTTCCCTGATATCTAGCTAGCAATGAGAATAAAACTGGATATGACTGAAATCCTGTGCAATAAGTTCAGTTTATATTTGTATGAAGCTAGATTGCTTTTTTGAAAACTATTTTCCATTGTGAAATGGGTGATAATCAATGATGTAACTGAAAACATGAGCCAAATCAAGATTATAATTTTAACGTGAATGGCAGAGTATTAACTATTTCAGAATTAATCAACTGTGGACCATGTGTTCCCCACCCTAAATTATCATAGCTGTTTTAAAATGAGCAATCCTCTTAAAGTAGCAAGGCCCATTTTATCCCTCATGTAACACCCAACAGAAGTCTGTTGGATTTACGTCAGACCCTGATTTTAAATTGTGGGCTTCTTGTTTTGAAAAACAGTTTCATATTGCATTCTTATTCCTGGAGATGGCTGTATAGTTTTGGAGTATTATACAACTTCACCAAAGCTTTGACAGCCAATGTCTGATCCCATTCCAGAGATTCATGCTTGCCAGCCCAGTAAGAACATGGTCAATTATTTTCCTTTTAATCCCACTAGATTTCCCCAATGAGCAAGGAAAAAAGTTACTTCATTGCCTGGCATGTAAGGATTTTGTAAATCCACTGCTGCTGTTTCAGTCCCAGTGTTCAAATGAAGTGGGAGAGCAAGTCTTGAAAGCCTTGTCTCCAGAGCTGCAAAGAGTGTATCTGTCAGTGCTTGAAAAAACATACTCTCACATTCAACCAATCCTAGTAAACTAGTGATATTAAAGTATGTATTAAAATCTAGCCAAAAATATACTTTCTCGTAAAGTTTCATTAATTTATTATATGCTTTTCCTGGACTGTAATCTCTAGGTTTGAAGTAAGTCATCACAAGGGCAAATCTGTATATGGTACCTATAATGTATATTGTGTATTTATATGAACTCAGCCTCCCAAAAAATATTACAACTCTACAGTGTATTCATTACCTAAGACTGGCTATGATTCAGTTATGCAACAGAGGTTTTAAAAACTTTCTGGAAAAAATAAATTCTGCATCAGTGAAAGGTTGCTCAGTGGTCTTTTTATTTTGAGCTTTTGAGCAAAATTATCACCACTGTTCTTATGTACCATTATGAGTATTTTTGATGAATTCTGACTTCCAAAGTGCAGCCTTAGAACATCAGCTCTGGTGAAGGCAGATGAAAATCCTCTTACTTTGATACTTAAATAAATAAGATGGCTGTATGTGTGAGCACGGTATATTGTGGCTATAAACACAGGACACCCCCAGCTGTCTTAGAGTAGGTTCAGATGATCCATTCCCTCTTAGGACATTCTGATAAAATGGAAATTCAAGAAAAAGAAAGAAACTGTAGCAAGAAAAAATAACCACAGTTATCTCAAGAAAAAACCTCCATTTAACCACATCGTGGTAAAGCTGTGTCAGCTTCAATACACAATTATAACTCAGACAGGGATCTGACCATTCAACACTAATTCTAGCAACTTCTTTCACATATATTTTGTATAAAGCTAGTCCTCTCTTGCTTTAGTAGGCAATGAAGATTTTGCACTCAAACTCACAAAACCTGGTGAAATAGTAATGGGTTTGTCTCTAATCTTCCTGCCTCATTTTCACTAACATGACCATCTATCTTTTGTAGAACTCAAAAAGGATGTTCTTGATTTTTGAGATGAACAGATTTAGGCCTGCAGCCACCAATACAAGGCAACTCAGATGAATATACTGTTACATTGCATTGCGGTCTTTGAATTGCATTAGTATCTTTTGCTTTGGAGTTTTGACTGATTGCTGACACTTTACAAGTTCTAGGTGAGGTAGATAAGCATTATCCTTATGTCACAGGTAGAGAAACTGAAGCATAGAGGAAAGAAACACATGCCAGTGACAGAGGTTAGGTCTAGATCTTAGAAATACTAACTCCACCCTCATAATGAATTCAAAGTAGAAGAGTGTGTTGGTGGAAGTCACAGGTAGGAGTCTTGCAGTATTTTAGTACTTATAGCTATGCTTCTAACAACAACGGAAAGGATGCTCTGAGAATAAGCCCCTGTAACTATACCGCTTATGGGTGTGCGTGCAGTGTAAGTCTTGCTGCTGCTGCCTCAGTTCCTGGAGAGCAGTGACTTACTGAAACTGATGGTTGTAGTTTAGAGTTTAGGGAAGAGCAGCTCACTCTCTTTTTAAAAAGTGCTGAAAAGAAAGCCTTAGATTCCAAATTCTGGCATGACTGGCCCCTATGAATTGAAACAAATGTAAGATATGAGTGCTAGCACACTGTTTTCCTTCTTCTGCCGTGCTAAAGCCCTCTTCAAGCTGTTAAAAATCCAAAATCCAAATAAGATTATTAGAACTTGAGAAACAAGAGTGGTAAAACATGATTTACCTATGGACTTGGGAAGATTTCCTGCTGACGCAAATTAAAATTCAGGACCTTCAAGGGTCATAGAGACTTTCTTGCTGTTCGGAGATGAAGTTTGATTGGAAGCTTCAAAGTGTGTTTGGTCACTCAGTAGTAGTGATGATAGACTACACCTGGTACTCTAGTTTGCTTAGCTGCCATGGGGAAGAATTTTTGCGTGTTGTTTTTCTCACACTGAACTATAGAAATGAAAGCTACTAATCTGTTCATCAGATAACAACTGGAACCCTGGCCTGCATCTATTGCTATAGTCCCATTAAATTAAATGAAGCTATTCCAGTTTACATGTGCTAAATATCTCGCCCAATAATAATAAAGCAGTAAGGTGATAAGAAAATGTAAGAGCCTTAGCACATTAAATATAACTAGCTATGGATCTGTTAATGGCAGACAGCAGGGAGAATATACCTCCATTGTATCCACTCTGTACCAATTATTATATATGGCTTCACTGTGTATTTCTCAGCCTAATTTTTCACTGTGAAATTTTAACAAAGCTTTTTGATTTGGTGTTGTTTTTGAGTTGCTTCTCAAATTGATTATAGTTGCAGCATGGCCAAATGTCAGCTGAGAAACAGCAGTTACAGGTAGCTGTAAAACTGTATGTACTCTGTAGATTTTGCATGGAAAATATGGCACTCAAAAGGCTGTTTTTTCATTTAGATTTATTTCAGAAATTCAAGATTTTGTCCCAAACAGTCCATTCTTCTATGCAGTCAGTGTTGTTTTATTAAATGAAGCCCTTTAAGCATTCACGAAACTTTGGAACATGAAATAATGACCAGACTTAAAAATAGGCTGTAAACTATTAATGATCTGCCATCTGGTGGCCTGACTTGTTTGGGCTGTTGCTCTTATTTGCACAGATGTAATTCCACTGAAGTCAATGGCTTTAATATGCTCCTTGTGGTTAACAAGCTTGGTGTTGGAATAACATCTGGTCCACTTCTGTCCCAGACTGTATCGCTGTGATTCAGGCTAGACCTGTGTGATCTTAGGTAGTCAGGCCACTTGAAAAATCAATAGCGAATTTCCTTTTGCTGAAGGAGCAAAAACTGCGCTAACCTTGTTGTGGGTGACCTTTCCCTCTAGCCACTCTCATTTTTAATAAATGATGTCAGAGATTGTGTTGCCTCTTGGGTGTTACTGAGATGGTTGATAATCCACTTCTTGCCAAAGTGGTCATGTATTATTCCTATTTATAGCTAAAAAGCATTGCAGTAAGTGCTAAATAATTGAGATTTGTTTATATTGCTTTCCTGTCCTTTTCAGTTCTTCCTTATAGCCCAAAGGCATGGCAGATTTACAGACTGGTTCAGATCTCCGTTTCTGGAAGAGGTTAAGATATATTGCACAGCACTTGATCTAAAGCTATGGTCATGTATTATCCCAGGGTTACATCTTATCTGAGACTGGAATCATTTAAACCGGAAGGAAGGAGATCAATCTGATAGAAAGGCTGTAGTTTTAATTAAATATTTAGGGGTCATGGTTTGGTCACCAGTGACAGGTCAGGTGTAAGAACTGTGGCAGAACTGATGCACCTTCCTAGAATATACGTATTTTAGGCAATTAACAGAAGGCAGTTTGTGATTTAACACTACTCAGATTTAAAGGATTAAAAAAAATTCCTCTGCAGTGATTCTTTATTGTTTCATAAGATTCAGATACAGCACAACAACGGAACTCAGTATTCATGCTGGATATTACGTTCTTTCTTCAAAAGTAACTTACAAATGTAGACAAACTAATCCTCTTAACACCTTTTAAGGTAAATCAGTACTGCCATGAATATGGTTAGGAAAAAAAGGGGGGGGAAGTTATGTCTGCATTTCTACCTACATAACTGACTTGACTATATGACAAACTTGCACCAAAATAGGAAGACATTTTGTGATATGCATGCGAGTATTGCATTACACCTGGAATGACATTCAGCTCTGGAAGCTTGCATTGTCTTGGCTGGATGACTCTAAAAAAGGGTGTATAACCAATATGCTGCCAGCAAAGATGTATTTTTATTTCCCCACACTGCTGCTGCTTCTCCCTCAAAGAACGACAATTAATACGTGAACACTTGAAAATCAGTATCTCCTGCCACTGCAACTTCCTTTAGAATCAGGACTTGGACACACAATTTTCATAGTTTCACAAACTGGCAACTAGAATCTGATGAAGCTGTCTGAACTTCCTTCTCCTGGCCAGTTGGGAATTCCACTGGCGTGCAGAAAGAGCAAATGACCTGAGAAGGAATGATATGGAATCAGTTGCATTAGTTATATCTGTCAAGGCAGTACAAAGAGGAAAGAGATACAAATACAGCATACTTCATTCTCACACTTTGTTGTCATAATGACTTCTTAACTTCTCCTGGAGGCTGTTATAAATATTGTTGCCTAGACGCCATGCTATTTTACATGGAGGGGGCTATAATCTGTTCCCAGCAGCAAATGAAAAAGTACACCTCTGCTTGGCACATGAAGCTTTATGCTGTATGCATTACAGCCAAATGTGAGTATAGGGATCTGTCTTTCTTGATAATTTCCTTTACAATTCAGTTTTGTTTCTTTTGGAGAGATATCTATTTGGCAGTTTTCAACAAATCATTTTTTGCAAGCGTAGGTAAAAATGATGTAGTAATTATTTTAGCAGAATCATCCTGTACTCTCAATAAATTACTCAGACTGTCTCTTAAGAGTAAGTTTTCTCTTTTACTGGCATCTTATTCTTTATATGCCAGGAAAATATCCTAGTAATTTTCTAAACAGTGTGTAATTATCCTTTAATTTCTACCTTAGCCTTTCCTATTATGACTATCTCTTCATCTTCATTTTGTTGTGCTTTCAGACTTCTTGCTGTTGAATATTTTATTCCTCCCCAAAGCCTCTTTCATAAGATTGGTTAGTCTTTGCAAATGGTCATTCATAAATGTTGACCCTCTTTTAATGTTAGTGTATTTATTGTTGGTTGTGGAATATACAAGCCTAGGGCTTATTATATAAGCCTAGGCTCTTACACAATTTTTTTCCCCACTTTACCTGCTTTGTTTAATTTAATTATTTCCCACATAATTTTAATTTTTTTTTTTTTTGGAGAAAATTTCTTTATGACACTTGCAGTGCTTTTCCTATAGTCCTGACTTTCCTCTAAGTGGTAATTTTCAAAATGGAGTCTCCAATTAGTGTGCTCAGATACATTTCACTGAGATGTGACTGAAGTTATTTTGCTTAGTCTGTTGTTCCTTTAAGTATGTGATTCTCATTTACACTAACTCCCTTTTTCAGGCGGCTGGCAATATAAAGGAGGTTTATGTTAACATTCAATCTCTTCTCATCATAGACTGCTGCTAAATATAAAATTTGAACCTGGAAGTTTTGGGTTGTCTCCAGACAGTCAAAATATTCCTGTTTGTAGCAGTTTGTTGTTCAGCTTTATGAGATTTTCAGTTAATCATCTCAGCATGGAGATTCTTCTTCTGCATTGTGTATGAAATAAGTGTTATGGTACATTTAGATTTTAAACTGTTCACACCAGTTATATTGGTCTTTAAGGACCTTTAATGTCAGCAGTATACTGAAATTCTGTGGTGCTTCTGTTCTTTGATTATAGTTCATTATTGCTACCTCTCAATCTAGCCATTGTTTCCTCCAAACTTTTCTCTGGTTTCTTTATGAACTCAGTGTTCATTTTTTTTAACCCTAGAGCTATTCATCTCCAAGAGTGGTCTTTGGCTGCATCACCCGAACACATTTATTTCTAGATGTCAGCTGTGACATAAAAGTGAGAATTCCAGTGAAAAGTCTGGCTTCCATCACTGGGTATGCCATAATGTATCTCTTGTGATTATAGGTCATCACTTATTTTGCCTAACTTCCTCATAATTTTTGACAAAGAATGTGTTTGTCACTAGCCAATCAAAATTCTGTCAGTGTGACTATGTATGCATATCTAGCTTATGCTTTTAATTGATCTAGTCACATATTTCAGGTTCTCTTGCTCTTATAATCACTTCTCAAGATCTCAGCTAAGAAGTCTCCATTCAATTGAATAATAATGATAGCTTGGAGCGTCCTTCTCAGATTGTTAAATGAACAGAGATCTTATCTACTTGCTTTACAGACCCCATAGCTAAACCTAAGAACTCACTCGACAAAGGAGTATTTTTCTCTATTCCTTATCTTTAATACTTAGCCTATTCAATATGATCCAATCACATATACAGATGTTGCACTCACAAAGCCAGTGCCAGTCATAATTTAGTTAAATCCAGAGTCCTTTGCTCTGAGATTGCTGCAAACTCAAGATTTCTTTTGAGAATACTTTCCACCTCCCCATTTGCCTTTAATTTTTGAGCCTGTTTTATTAAAGTCAGGTACCAAAGATGGGATAAAGCCCTGAGCAATCTGTTCTGACCTCATAGCTGGCTCAGCTGGGAGAAAGAGGTTGAAGTAAACGAAGTCTTATCCAACTTAACTTATCCTATGATCCTATGACCACTCAGTGGCTTTATTAAAAGAGGTATCATGTCTTAACTCTTCTACAGGAACAGCCTAAGTGACTTACTGTGAGGAAAGTGTTCAGAATTAGCAAAAGCTATAGGCGTGTTGTTAGCAGAAGAACATGCTTTTCCATTCATGAGACGCAGAGCAGTGCTGGCTGAGATCAGTATTAATATGCAGAGCTTTTTGGTGTATAAAATTGCTTGTTCAAGTTTTAAATTCACAACCAATTGTGTGGAGTGGCAGAACCTTATTTTGAGCTTTGTGACTTCCATCCTTGCCTTTCTGCATGCCTTGATATGTCAAATGGTTAAGTATTGACAGTGCAGCTCACAAGTAGCAACTAAAGCAGCTGTTGTTTCATCACAGTTTTGGACTGCCACATGGTAGGAACATATAAAAATTACAGCAGTTCACCAGTGATCTTTCTTAAATTTTATCTGTACGTAGAATTTTTCAGTGATATGCACTCTGCCTTAAAGATGTCCGAGCTCAAGCTTATTTTGGTCTTACAGATGGATCCTTCAGAGATACAGATGTGGCATCTTAAGTTTCTGCACTAAGAAGATCCTTCCTAAGTTATATCAAAAACGTTTAGTGCTTTTTCTTTAGTTCTGAGGAAGTGTGTACCTCACTGTGGTCTCAGTCAAACATATGGCTGCCAGTTTTGAAGCTAGCTATGAAAATACGAACTTGTTACTCTTTTGTATATATTTGAAAATATTCTTCTAAATAGCTGCTATACTTATTTGGTGCTGCATCATTTTTCCCTCTAAAGTGACTGAATGGTTTTTTAAATAAGCATAACTTTAAAGTAAGATTTTTTAAAGAATTTTGTTTTAAGCCTTGTAGTCCATCTCTCTAAGGCCTGGTAGATAACTGCTCTTGGTTCCCACAATGAGCAGCTTCATCTCTCACTCTGTATTTGTATTAGTTTAGGTTTGAACTGAGCTCACTTCCTCTGAAATCAAACTGAAACACCTTCTTTGTATAATGGCCACATTTCCAGTGCTGGTATGTATCTATTTATAAAAACTAAATTAAAAAGATATATGCATGACAATAACTATGAACACACAAAGCATCATTTTTTTATGCACAAATTTTAAAGTTCCCAATATGTTATCTTCAGATGTTTACTACAGTAAATTTTAGACTGAAATAAAATGTCCTTTGCATTTAAAATGCATGTAGAGGAGCAATCAATAAAACTAAAGTTCCAGCTGTGCAGCAACTTACATTATTTCCCCAGTGAAGTTAAGACTTTATATTTGTTGTAACATACAGCAATATTTTGTGATGGCCAAAGATTGTAATTTGTGGCTTTTTTTTTTTTCTTTAAGCCACAGTGAAAATCCTTCGCTAGCACTGAAAATCTCTGCTGAGATTCAGGAGATACTTCTGGAAGACTGCTATTGCTATTTTTCAGGATTGAGCAACCTCAAATCAAGAAATATCATGTATTTGTGAATGGAAAAACGATAATTTACTGGATTGCTAACATACCGTATATTCATATGGAACCATAAAAAAGTCTTTCCCCTTACTTTTATTAGGACTCCGTTAGGGTGGTAAGCACAATAGCCCCTTTTAGGAGAGCAGAATTTAATACTGCCTTGTCCATTATGGCAATGAGTTCCTAGCATTTGAACATGTGTGTTGTGTGCATTAATTTAGTATTTTTTCATTTCTTTTCTACTAGACCCATAAAGGTTAGATAATCATTCACAAGAAACTTAGCAGATGTTATATCGTATCTCTTCCACTTAAAAGAACACTTGTGATCATATCCTGAGGGATGTGCCATTTGATTAGAATCTATCCTCTTCTCAGAAATTCCAGAAAATTTGCTCCGCCTCTCAGATCTAAACCTTCAATATCTAGTAAAATAGGCCAAGACTAGTCCTTGTAAAATAAGATATAAAGACTGAAAGATAGCTTCTGCATCAAGAGGAGGTGGGGAGGAGATCATGATCTATGTTGGCTTCTTTTACAGAACTGCACGTTGTATAAAACCTGTACTTTCTTTTTTTTTAGCTGTTGGGTAACAATTCAACAGAATGTAATGAAGAATGAACATCAGAAAGCATGGATTGATAAGTCTTTATTTCCTTTGAAATGCCTTTCAAATTGCAAGTCATGAAACAAATTTGCAGACATATTTTCTCTTTTAAAAAAAATCCCTATCTTAGGCTAATTTTTTGAGCAAATACCTGCAAATTCCATAGCTAGTGCAATCTTATTTCATTCAGTAAAATTGCGTAAACTCAGTGAAACCTATACTCTTCATACCAGGTTAAATTTCTCCCACTCTTTTAGCAGAGAGAGTTGATGAGATCCAGTACTATCTCATCTGTACGTCAAGTGCTAGAATCAGAGTTTCTCGGTCCAGTGATAGTCTTATCTGAAATTTGTAAACATGTCTTTCTTTAGGGTTAGCAATGCAGTTACTTCTGTCACTCTTGGATGAAGAAGGAAATAGCACTGAAGCAAACATGCATAGTGTGTGGCCATTTGAAAAGATGTTGAACATGTTGTCTGTAGGCACATGGTGACATTTACAAGGAAACAAATGTGAAATGAATGTTGATTTCCTGTGCCAGTTTGTGACATCAGAAACTCTTACTGTCTTTTGTTCCCTCTTCTCAAAATTAAGAACATTCCATCCATAGCAAGACGAGCTGGAGTCTGTATCTCAGTTTACAAGCAAGCTGACAGGATTTGTTCAGCTGCGATGCTAACGTTGTCCTCAATTAATGTAAACATCAGACTGTGAGGGACCCACAGGATTCAATGTCCTGTTGTTGTATGCAATCCTGTCATATAATCTTGTTCATTTAGCAAGATACTTCAGCACACACTTAAGTCTCTAATAAAACTGCATTCAAGGGTATGTATAAGAATGGGATTTTCAAAACCAGCCAAAACTAACCTAATTTTGGAAACCAATGGAAGTTTTGCCACCAGTTTTGATACAAACTTTAAGGATTCGGTACGAGTTATATAGTTTCTCAGAAAAAAAGGAATTTGAGCATACAGTTACATTGTTTGAAGTGGATTTGTATTGTTATGGTTATTGCTACTATTTCTAAAGCTTGAAGAAGCTCAACTGAGAGCAGACCCCAATGCAAATGATTCATCCAGTCTATACGTTAGCAACCAGTTGTTTGAATGTTATGAATCTTTTACTCTTTCAGAATCATTCTGCTGAAACTATAAATGTAAATGAGAGTCATAAAGAAAGTAACCTGAATTTCTGTGTCAATAACAATAAATGCCAATATATTTTGATGGCTGAAGGGAAAATTTGCTAACCTTATTTTTAACCATGCACATTACAACATCTCCTGATGACAACTAAGTGTTCTTTTGCTGGGTTAAGCAGCCTGTTCAAATTTCAGCTTTCCTCTAGTGTTGAGTGTCACATGTTGGAATACTGGAGAATGTGTCTCTGAATGATTCTTGTGCTCTTTACATCCATATGTAGCAACAATATGATAAACAATCCTTTAATAATAGTACAAGAAGTAATGATAAATTAGATTATAGTTTAAACAAAGTAGAAAATTCTTTAGCTAAATCGTCTGTGCAAGGAAGTAAAACGTAAGCCATTAAGGGCTGTTACATCTCTGGGATGCTTTTGCAATGTAAATAACACATGAGAAAATGGGGAGAAAGAGTTTCTATGATCTAGGAACCTGAAATTCAATGTTGTTGACATAATGGTCAGTGTCTCAATGTCCGGATGGAGATCGGTGAGAAGTGGTGTCCCTCAGGAGTCCCTATTGGGACCAGTACTATTTAATATCTTCATCAATGACATAGTGGGATGGAGTGCACCCTCAGCAAGTTTGCAGATTACACCAGGCTGAGTGGTGCAGTTGACATGCCAGAAGGACAGGATGCCATCCAGACAGACCTGGACAAGTTCAAGGAGCGGGCCTGTGTGAACCTCATGAAGTTCAGCAAGGCCTAGTGCAGGGTACTGCACCTGGGTCAGGGCAACCTCCTGTATCAATACTGGCTGGGGGGTGAAGGGATTGAGAGCAGCCCTGCTGAGAAGGACTTGGGGCACTGGTGGATGAAAAGCTGGACATGACCCAGCAATGTGCACTCGCAGCCCAGAAGGCCAACCATGCCCTGGGCTGCATCCCCAGCAGCATGGTCAGCAGGTCAAGGGAGGGGTTTCTGCCCTTCTGCTCCACTCTGGTGAGACGCCCCTGGGAGTCCTGCGTCCAGCTCTGGAGCCCTCAGCACAGGACAGACATGGACCTGTTGGAGTGGGGCTGGGAGACTAGGGGTTATTCAGCCTGGAGAAGAGAAGGCTCAGGGAGATGTCATTGTGGTCTTCCAGTACTTAAAGGGGTCTTATATGAAAGATGAGGGTGGGCTGTTTAGTAATGCCTGTTGTGATAGGAAAGGGTAATGGTGTTAAACTAAAAGAGGGTAGATTTAGACTGGATATAAGGAAGAAGTTTTTTATAATGAGGGTGGTGAAATCCTGACACAGCTTGCACAGAGAGGTGGTAGATGCTCCAGCCCTGGAAACATTCAAGGCCAGGCTGGATGGGGCTCTGGGCAACCTGATCTAGTTGAAGACGTCCCTGCTCCTTGCAGGGGGATTAGACCAGATGACCTTTAAAGGTCCCTTCCGACCCAAACTATGCTATGATTCTATAGCCTTCACCTCACTTGCCTCATTGAACCCTAGGGCATGAGCTTGAGCAGCATAAGACAGGATCTTGACAATCATGTTCCCATTGCTTGTCTTGAGTAAAATAATTGACTCCACAGATGCTTTATTTTTCCCTCTGCCTACATGCAGGGTGTGCCGTACAGTGGAAGAGGTTAGCTTGGATCCGTAGACACAGACTCTTTGATTTGGTGTTGGCTATTCTTTCACATGCACTATCTAATAAATCACACGCTGAATGCAAATGAGCAGAAAGCAATACAAGTCAAGGTAACATCCCAAGGGTTTTCTAAACAGCTTACGTAGAGAGCTGGCGAATGGTAAGAGGGTGACCTGTATACTGATGATATGTTATTTGGGTTTTTATGACCTGTTTCAAGAGACTTATGATAAAGCGCAGTCTGCTGAGTTGCGTCGTTCTGAGGGCATCTTCAAGGTCTGGTACACAGGATTTGATGAGTGCATGGGATCATACTGCAGCCCGACTTGAATGCCAGTGAATGCTGTTCATCAGATTGAACAATAGCTAAATAGAAAACAGACGTTTCAAACTGGACTCGGGTCACGTCCATGTTAATGCTTTAGTTCACAGCAATGGCGTAGTTTTGAAGGAAACACCCTGATCATTCCCTTCTATCACACACAAGAGAGGTGGATTTGCAGAGCAATTTTGATGGATTCCAATCTAGTCATTTGAAGAGAACTAAATTGGATGCCCAGCTTCTAGGGTGCATCAAGTCTGCTGCAGACTCTGATGGGGGGGGGGGGGAGGATTGGTCTGTCAGAAAGATTAAAACCAGTCATGTGGTGAGAACATGTAGTTAAAAGGCCAGACTAAATTGCTGATAGAGGGGCTGGAGCACCAAATGTTTTGATAAAATAGTTACTTTCTAAGGTAGGCATGGTCTAGACCCATTGTCAGGTGCACCAGTGCATTTAGCAGGCAACAATGTTTTCTAAATTGAGTAAATTCAGTTGCAAAACAGGGTCATGTCATGTACATGCCATTTGGGCTGTGTACAAACACACGGCCCACCTGCAAAGCTTTGTCGTGCTAGAAACACATAAGCATTAATATTCCATACATACGGGTTTGAGAGTCAGGAATGTTTGCATTTCTGTCTCCTCTTTATTTTCTTTGGTATGTTTTTATTTTTGTAAGAAGGTTGAAACAAAGCTTTTCAGTAGGAAGAAAGTTTAAAGTAATTGTGAGCACTTAAAATCTTTGGCTGTGTTGTGGTCTATTATGTTTTTCTTGCTGTGGATTTGATCTCTTCCTCCTGTCATGAAGAAGTGCATGTGATTAAAGGAGTTATTAAGCTGCAAGTAGAGAAATGATGATGGGCCACACAGATTTGTAAACAACAAACAGAATTGTGTACAAAGGTGCTAGTGCAGTCTTATTCCAATTTTCATGTCATTCATTTTTCTTTTGAGGTAGTCTCAATGTTAGGTCAAAATGACCTTCTTTGTTGTTAAAAAAAAAACAAACCAAAAACAAACACAAACCTGAACATCAGCCACTTTAAATTCAGTCCATTTGAAGTATAATTTTAATGGCAGTTGTGAGAAACAGGGTGTAAGAAAGTTTTGGGGGGGTTGGCTTTTTTCCTCTTTGAAGTATCTGAAGACACAGATTCTGTGATTCAGAATAAGATCTCTAGAAATCCCTAGGTACCTAATGTCCAAGAAAAAATTATCTGCATTTCTAGACACTTGAGATATTTTCAAAAATTGTACTTCAAGGTGCCTAATTTTACTTTGGTGTTAATAGACAAAAATGCTTCTTCTCTACAAAATTCTGGAAAATATTTAGACCTTACTGGAAAATGAAGAGCAGGAATTCATGAGGCTAGTGGTGGACATTTTCCTCATGGCGTGTGTAGAAGCAGAATCCTTGCGTACTGGCTTAGTCTGTCATTCCTGTGATGCTGGAAAATACATCAGATCCGAAATACCCACGCAGAGTAAGTGTCAACAGGGAAGACCAAGAGGTCTCGGTCTTCTGCAGTGTTCCCGCTGAGCAGTCACCCTCCTCCTTTGGGGAAATTACCATACAGTAGCTATAGTTGGTTACAGTCTTCTCAGTCATCCCTGAGAGAACAAACATTTCCAAATTATTTCAGTGTTAAATCATTAATTTGGCAGCTGCAAAATAAGTAATAAGGCTTGGGTGGTGATGATGTGAGGAGACTTAAATATAAACCCGAAGGCTGGGCATGTTTATGTCAGATATGAAGTTTATGGTTTTATAATACAATATTGCCACGCTTTATTCAGTTGAATAATAGTTTTGGATACTGCAGTTCGTGCTTTCACTAGACAGTGTTGAAATCTGAGATCCTACCGAAAAATAGTTGTCAAAAATCAGGTGTGTTTGAGTCTCTAGGCTGTCTGGGGAGATCTGGACCAGAACAGTGTACTTCCTTTCAGGCTCCAGCGAAGACAGGCATGCTTGTCGAGTGGTCCAAGAAGACACAAGCGGATGAGTGGAGCACTGAAACGTAGTTCACTTTCTTAGTCTTGGATTTCTCCAGACTCTGTTTCCAGACTCAGTTCTGAGGATGCAGCTTTTCAGCACTACCGTCTACAAGACAGCTGGCTTCTGTAAGACCAGAGGAAGAGAGGCATTGGGACTCATAGAGCTTACCAAAGCCAAACTTTAATAACTTGGAAAAGGAAGGTTAGGTGTTTTGGGTTGAGTATTTACCAGCCCGAGATCTACTTTGTTTGTGGGTTGTGTACACAGGTAAACAAATTGGAGAGTAAAACTTAAACCTGGGGGAGGATCGACTAATAAGTAATTAGCAGGTGGGAGAGCACAGCATGGGTGAATATTAATCCTATTAAATATTTGAATGACTTCCTCTGCGAATATTGGCATTTGGTACTAATCACAGCACTGTGGATAGCGCATTGCATTAAAACAATGCAAGTTCTTTATGAGCTGTCTCAGTCCAGACCAATTTGTTCATTGTAAGGCTGGGTTCGTTTGGCTGCAAGGGAGGAGTGACTCCTGGCTTCTCATTCTTCAGGGACATGTGCAGAGGACAGTTCCCTGCAGCTATCTGCTGAAATCCAACATGCTGGATTGCCATATTAGACTTGGAAGGAAGGTAAATTGTTAGCTGGCTGAGCTTAACAAGATGAAATGGGGAAACAATTAAAGAAAAGGGAGTTTATACTTTGAATATAATTACTAGGGTGTAGCTTTTTGGAACCTGCTCATATTTCTGAAAAGATGGGAGTTTCCTTCTCATTTAGTCAAACATTTCCTGAATGGGTGCCTGAAATAGGGTTGGTCTTTCAGGTTCCGCCCCCCTCCCCC
>Ga0065711_1040277_pt1 | contig 17102 bp, 9 predicted proteins | sample Hoacrofraction12_FD_59098 | JGI IMG/M metagenome (GOLD analysis project Ga0065711, IMG submission 59098) | Hoatzin crop microbial communities from Cojedes, Venezuela - Epithelial fraction 12 v2 (version 2) | ecosystem: Host-associated > Birds > Digestive system > Esophagus > Crop | place... | reverse complement strand
GCGGAAGGGGGTCCTGGCTGCGTCCCCTCTCTTGCCTTCTCCCAAAGACCCACCATCGCACAGTGGCCCAGGCCAACCTCCTGTAGTGACTAAATTAAGACATCAACATTTTTTGCCTGTTGCACTCCCCAGGTCAGATGTAACTGCATGGCCGCGGATGATTTATCATGCCAAGGCCCACAACCCCTTGGACGCAGCCCGTCCCCAGTGCGTTCGAGCGCGGGCTCTGGCCATGCTGAAGGGACGGACGGATGTAGCCAGGGGTCCAACCCTCCTTGACGCTTGGGCCCTTCCGCGCTGCCGCGGAGCTGCCGGCCGGCGTTTCGGCACGCTGCTGCTCCGGCTCTGCAGTACAAATTCCAATCAGGCGCGACAAAGCCCACCGGGTGCTGCTGACAACAGGTGTCTCATTAAACATCTCTCAACCTTACAGGCATTCGCATTGACAAGAACCAAACTCACACTCAATCACAGCTTAATCACAGCCAAACTCTATTAACAAGTCATACTAATTACCAACTTCTAACAATTTCTCAGGTTCAGAGGCAAAATATCCTTTCTTTATAGATGAAAACAGACTTGTGATACTCCAGCTCTGGCCATAATTAGGTCCTTTTAAACAAAACAAAACTAAAATAAAAATCCAGAAGGACCCCTTTGTGATAACGGTCCTGAAAGTACGGTTGTATGACGAGATGTTTTGTTTGTTTTAATTTTGTATCTGCTATGCTGCCCACAAGGGTCCAATTAGCTTGTTACAGATGCTTGTATCAGTTTTATCCACTTGTCTTTTTTTAAAAAATTTTTTTTAAGAGGGGTAACTTGTAGCACAGATTGCTGGCCTGCAGGCATCCAGAGATCAACAACCAGCTTTCTGTGATACCAAGCCCCCTGTGAAACAGGCAGTCCTTACCCACAGCATTCATAATGCAAAGGGTAGAATGAACAGAGGGGAGGGAGGAGCTTGCACTGGATTTTGGATTATCGTGGAGTAATCTGGTGTGTTCAGAAGTGGCCTGAAGATGGCAATTCTGCCATGGCTAAGAATAACGGACAAACTTTGGTTGCTACACCTTGGAAATTGAAATGCAGGTTTTATTTTTAATAGCGTGAAGCGCTGCCTTGCAACAAAACAGGGAGCTCTTAAGACGTGGCTTTGAATTGTACATGTCACTATTTATTCTTGTCCCCTGGCATGTTCAGCACACGTGTAATTCCGTGTTAACCTGGGTGCTTTCCTCCACCGTGTGGCTGTATTGAGTGCCTGAGCACTTGAGAACTCACTTGTGTAATCGATACGCCTACAAAAAGGTACATATAAATAACATGAAGAATCTGACTTGAACTGACAGTGGGGGTATCGCAGCTAGGGCTAATGTCTCCTCCTTAACTCATGCTGCTGCTGGAGAGGAAAAAAAAAGCACACAACAGATTGAGTTAAGGACTAACATAAGATTTCCTAGCATTTTCTGAGCAGTGTGGTTCAAGGGAGAAAGCCTCCTCCGAATACCTGCCGTGCAAAATCAAGGAGCTCGTTGTTTACCTGTTCTTGGGTTTAGCTGCTGTTTGCTTTGCCTCTCCTTAACTTTAAAAGGAAATTAACACTTCTCTTGGAAGATTATAATGATGCAGCTCAGCAGAGATTCACCAACTCGAGGCTTCGTATCACCAATGATTTTTACATCCAGCACAGGCAGTTTTCTGTCCTCAGCGAGGAGCGGCAGGATGAACACAGGATACCTGAAGCTCCTGGGAGAAGGTCGTTAGGTGATGTGGCAGCTCTGTGGAGCTGCAGGCACCCGAAAGCAGATGCAGGGAGGAGCAGGGTGCACCCAGCTATGGAGAAGAGTGGGGAAAACCCACCCACCTTCGCATCCCCCAGCACAGCCCCCCGGGCTCCATCCTTTGCTTGCCCCCGCTGCCAGAGACCAGCTGTGACCTCGGTGTGATGAAGAGTGGCACAATGGCTTAATGGCAATGTAAGACAGGGAGAATCGGTCCAAAAATTATTGTTACCTGCAAGAGCAGAAGGCTTGGGTTTGAGACTTGGTGTTGAAGGCTTTGTATTGCCAGGTTACAACCCTCTCGTCCTGACACTGCCATCCTCCTCCGCCCCGAGACTGACTGGGTACGATGAAGTGATGACCTGCCAAAGGACGGAGCACAGGGGACCATGGATCAGCCCACTGTACAAAGCATAATACAAAGCAAAGCCTTTTCTGCAGTTTTCGGGCTGAAGACGGATCGGGCCAGTGTTTTCCTGCTTGCCAGCCTCCCACACGAGCTGGCAGTGGCTTCCCAAATGTGGTTCATGTACCAGAGAGGGACAGGATACGGTTAAGCAAAGATGCAGGTGAATAACAGGGAAATCCTGACAAGGTTACGCATGGCTGCCTCTACCCGACGGCACAGTGAGCCTTTTGGCATTAGTGCTGCAGCAGCAGCGGTACTGCGAAAGGTGGCACCTCTGATGTGGGCACTCTTGTTTCTGTGACCTTGAGTAGATGTGCTTGGAGCGGCCATGCTACTGTTGACAAGTGGCATCTCTCATGCTGGTGAAGGTGAGTTTCTGAGGCTCCGGAACAAGGAGAAGTACAGGTCTGGGGTTTTTTTGTGTGTGAAAATGCTTGTTGTCACTGCAAGGTCCACTCTTGCTTGAGTAGCAGGAGGAAAAAAGAAAGATCTCTGTTCAGAGCCACAGTAAGGCAGGACAGGAGAGGAGCTATCCGTGTGCAATGGAATAACCATGAGAACATTCATACAGTGTTTTGTTAGGGGAAAATGGGAGACTTTGTCTAGCCAGAGGCTGTTTCAGACCAGAGCAGAGCACCCTTTTTCCTGGCTTTTGCCAGATGAAATGCAGAAGAAGAGGCTAGCAGGTGCTGACGCAGGCTCCAGAGGTTCGTTCTTGTTCCCATGTTCCTTCAGCGAACAAGCCCAGGGCCAAAGTGACCTGGCTCCTTTTGTGGAGTACAGCGTGCCTGATCAGCAACAACCCTTCCTAGTCCTGAACTTTTCTCTGACGTATGGACTTCTTTCTTCTTCATGGATTTTTACTATTTCTGAAGTTAAAAAAAAAGAAATAAATCAATCAAAGCTTTAAGGTTTTGTGGAGCCGTTGCTTCTGATCAGAAATGTAAACCCTGCTTCTTGCTCCTCCAGTGTGGAAATCTGTCAGGTAAATAGAAATCACCTCGTAAAAGCCCTTAAACAGCTCTGGTTTATATTTTAATTGAGGAACAGAACATTTTAAGCAGTTTTATTGGGTGGCGCCTGCTGAATGACAGATGTCTGTGGCGGAGTAATGCTGAGCACACTTTCATAAAACAGGGCAATTCCTTGCTTAAAACATTTACAATTAAAGGCTTGATTGAATAACAATGAGTTCTGTGCATGGAGCTCATTTCTGCACTTGTTTGTGCACCTGAATCAGGCTGTGATCATTCGGTAGGCTGGATATGAGGTGCCAGTTGCTTTGTTCAATGACCAAATAGTGCTCACGGGCACAGCTGGAAATGTGCCTTTGATTTTTCACCGAGACAGAGAGAAGGTACAGTGCGCTGCGCTGTTAGACTTGCTAACACCCTTGTTTCAGTTGGGAAGCTGGTTTGGGTTTTTTTTTAATCTACATGTTAGTAACTCTCCCAGTTTGTCAAGAGCCAGAGATTTTAAAATGAATCTTTAGCAGCCGTGAAAGTCTTAACTAGCTTCTGCTTTATTTTTCTATCTAGCTCCTGTGACCCCTACTACTGTAATACTCAAGAACATCACCTCTGTTCGTGCACTGATCCTCACAATATCTGAAGGAAGTTAGGCTGGCATTAATATTATTCTCTCCTGTTACACGTGGGGAACTGAGGCACGGAGAGGTCAAGTGACTCGCCCAAAGCTGTTCTTCGAGAAGGGTCCCAGTGCTGCACACACTTGACCAGTCTTTGGATGGTATTTAAAATGCAGCCTTGTGAACACAGAAACAGGCTTAAAGAAAGCACAAAACACCCAACAGCAAACCAGATGATATGGCACAAACTGCAACCTTTCGCTCAAGCCAACTAAGAGACTCAAGTGAGAAAGGATTTCACGTTTCATCCCCACTGAGCTGGAGAAGACTGTGTCTAAACTGACATCAGTACAAATTTGCGAAGGCACAGAAAATCCTAACAGCGAGAACCTGAACTCCAGAAAAACAAACTCACTTTTCTCAAAAAAAAGACTAATCCACAAAGCAGATCTTGCCACAGCAGAAGGAACATGTGTCTTGGGAACAGCAGAGGCAAAATGTGTCATGGAAAAATCTTGACGGATTCAGCCCAGGACGAGAATGTGCAAATTGATGCAAAATTAAATGCAATGGAACAAGATAACACATATCCCAGCAATGAAGAAAACTTACAGCATACTCGCAAAAAAGATGGAGTTTAAATCCAAAGGGGGTCTGAGGATATCTGAGCAGTCGCTGGTGACTAAATTTTGGCAAGAATATGAAGGTTTCTCCAAAAAGGAGTCAGGAAAGCGCTGCAGAAATGAAACAAGGAGTCACGGAAGTACAGGGGTCATTTACAGAACTAAATGGAAGATGTCCAACCCATCCCTCCCACATAACAACAAAGCAAGTACTATGTAATAATATAGTTTCTCTGCTACTAAAAAATCATCCTGTCACTTCTGGGATATTGTATTTTTTTCTCTTCCTGGCCTGCTCTGCTGGCAGAGTTATTTTCAAGAGTTGCTGGTTTCCAGCTCCAAAGTAGCTTAATTTCAGTTCCAAGGGGAAAAAGCCCCTCTGAACTCACCTTATTTGTAAAATCTTCGAAGATGTGGGACTGTCCTCTGGTTGTAAGGAAAGGGAGTGCTATTCAGAGCCTGGTAAAAATATATAAAGGGGCTAAATATTTAATTAAACATAACCTTACTTGTGGCAGGAGAGACTGAGCTCTTTCAGGCTGAACATCCCTGATTTTTATTACACTGTTCTCCAACAAGTGACAACACAAAACCTTTTGCAGGGCCATGCTGGCCCATCACCTGCCTTCGCTGTGGCGGCGCTAGCTGCCCTGCCGCAGCCGAGAACATTTTGGAGCTAATAACTTTCCACTTTTACATGACAAATCCATCTCTCCAGGTTGTCAGATCGCTCCGACACGTCTCTCCGGCGCCAGGAAACTACCGACGCCGTCCCCGTGCCGCTGGGGTGGGGAACCCACGGCACTGCAAAACAGCACAGGCTGCCCCGCTCCGCCCTTAGAAGCAGACAGACATTTCCAGCTACTTACAAAAACAGCACAGGAGGGGGGAAAAATCATGTTTTGGGACTGTTATTCTCTATCGAAAACAGGTGGCCTGATCCTGCACCCACGGTCATGGCTGAGCTCAGCACAAGTAAAGGAGTGAGGCTGGAAGCGTGTGCTGAGGGAGGTGCTGAGGATCTGGCTCACAGACTTACCTTTGCAAAGGGGTCAAGACAATCTCACATAGGGCACAATTCTGCTAGTTTTGCTCTGTTTTTTTTAATAAAAAAAAAGACAGCATTGGCTTTTTTCTGGAAATGATATTCTGCTATGTGTGAGAAACGAGAACAGGTCAGTCTAAAGGGAAAGAGTGCAATGTGTCGGCTGCAAGCCTAAATAAATACCAAGGTCTGCAGCTGCCTGGCCCAGTTTTTGTTTTACATATGCAAGGTGACTTCTACCAACACAGAGTTTTATTTCACAAACCTCTCCCTTTCATTGTTAACCATTCATACCTGCGACCTACTCAACAATAATAAATAATAATAAAAAGAAATCAACTTTTTAGTAGAAAAGAGGTAATTACTAAGCAGGATGTATACTACTTGGAAGAGCTACTGTGGCTTTTTATCGTTAAATCTAGCCCCTACATGCCCCTTATTCAGTGGGATGAGTTCTTTCAGGCGTGGTGGTGGGCTGGGAGGTGTCCTCTGCCATCCCGGTACAACGGCCTGGGCTGGGGCATTAGCATTCCTCGGAGGTGCCCCACTGAGTGTGGGGAGGGTTTTCACAAAGATGCAGCCAGGGCTGGAGTCAAAGCACAGCCGTGCCGAAGTGAATCTGCCCAGGGATGCTGGGATGCGAAGCGCTCATGGGTTTCTTCGACAACGACAAAATGAGTCCTTGTGCCGTATTCCCCAGGCTTTCTCCTAGACGTCTACCAGTTCCACCCTTCCTTCCCGCCTGCAATTAGCACTTACAGTGTTGCAAAGGGAGATGAGATTCGCTCTCCGCTGTCCTCCTTCAGAAATCTCTCACACCTTTCCCACTGGGTGGGAACATGCACTGTGGGTTAGGAAATATTCTCGTGGTGGAATTACATTTGCGGCAATCCTACCCCCCGCCTCCTGTTTGCTTCTGACTGTTAGACTCCGCTGCTCATCGTGGTGTAGGAGCACGTGAACACAAAAGCTCAGACGCAGCATTTGGTTCAGCAAAGCCCCAAATCGCTGTGACTCTGTTCACCCCCTCTGGAATTCCATATACACAAATTGGGCCCAATATGTTTCATGCAGGGTAACTGGAGCTGGATAAGTGCCTGCAATTTTGGTGGAAGAGTGGGGCGAGAAGTGGGAGTATATGACCGCTGACCTTAATTAGAGGAGATAAAAATGTCGAAACATGATTCCTAAGAAAATCAAGGAAGGCCTCTATTGTCGAGTGTTTCCACATGGGTGCCACTGAGAAGAGGTCAAGTGCTTTCTATATACTTTAAGTAAACAGCAGATTGTGAGTTCACAGTCTGGACTGGATTTTAGCAGCCTCTGTGTTCTACAAGATCATAATTGAGTCTTATGTACTTAAGATTTGATATCCATCAACATTATTACTCGAGAGTTGCCAGTGGCGATTAAGAGTTATAAAGTTTGCCAGGAAATCTATGCCTAGTGTCACATACGGCTAACCCCTTGCTAGAGCTGTCTCAGGCTTCGACTCTAAAAGAGCAGCAAAGATGGACTCTTAAGTCTCTGCTGTTGGTGGCTTTCGATGATAAAGACATGTCTCCTTGCATCTTCATTTTCAAGTAAAATATGCATAGAGCCGGCAAAATTAAATCTGCTAAATGAGAAATGGGTTTTGCTCCAAATAAAGTAGTTTATTTACATGCTGCTGGGAAGAGTATCAACCCAAGTTAAAATGTTGGGCATGAAAACTTCTGTTCACCTTTGCAGCTATCCAGACTGAAGGTTAAGAGGACTGAATGTGGTGGGTTTGTACCAAAACCAGCTCCATTTCCCTGCCTGGAAGTGGGACGACAGCGAAATCAGAAATTACAGCCTTATTTCATGTCTGCAGATTCAGCTCTAGTGTCATTGACAGCAATTACACCATTATCAGGTTGCAGCATTCATCTCCGTTGCTCAGCATCTCTTCCATGCCTTGGAGAGCCCATGCCCTTATTAAAGGTCTTTTTTACAGACAGGGAAACTGAGTCACAGAGCAATGATCCAAATCCACAGAAAGCAGTGGCAGATGACCCAGAGCCCCCAGCTAGACCCAGCAGACCTAGTAACTTCTCCAGCTATTGCAAGCAGGAAGAAAGGGCAGGAGTGCTCTTAGGGGCCTAACTGGAAACAGATGAGTCACTGGAAATCTTTCTGTCCGTTCAGTGGGCTTCACATGAGGATTTGAAACAGTCAGAACCCAAATTATTTAGGGTGTGTTGCTGGGAGCAGGGAATGAGGCATGAAACTTGGGAAGCTCAGTCCCCAGGACTCCTCTTGGAAGCCAAGCTGTGAAGCTGGATAGGCACCTGAAGCAAACAACCCCTCTTTCGCTGTCTGCATCTGCCTGTAGAAAGGAAAAGGAAGGGCAGCTGATTTGTGAATGCCGTCTTGCTAGAACTGTGGATTTGAAATCTCTGTCCTTGATTACAGTGGGGAATGCAATTGCACAAGCCATTAATTATTACTGATAAACCAAAGTAGTGACGGAGCCAAATAAAAATCTTCTGCCACTATGATGAGATTCTGGAAAAAAGATAGACCTGGGAGCCTCCAGCCGATTTGCATTCTCTTTTTTTTTGTGAAATGCAGGTCTGAGTTGCTAGGTCTCCAAGCCTTGCGTGTACTCGAGAGTACGTGATGTCTATAGGTGCAGATTAAGAGAGATGAACTTTATCTACACAGATGGCAAAAAGCAGCCTACCGTTCCTTTAACATGTGACCAGTCCCAATTACGGCTTCTTCCACACGACATCAGTATGCGATGGAGGATCTCACTTTTTTTTTTTCGCCAGAGGCAAATGAATACATTATCCAGCAGCGAGTCGTGGGGCAAGCGGATGCGTAACTCTGGGGTGATTTGGATTCCACACTCGCGCGGGGGTGTGAGCCAACCTCAGAAGTCATTTTCACTGATGCTGACACATAAGGCATCCCTCAGAGACCTGTCTATCAAACTGCAACATGCTATGCAGAAAAATTAGATTACTCATGCTACAATAAAGAAGGAGAAGACGACAATGATGAAAAAAAAGACTCCAAAATATAACAGCTATTTATTAAATGAATAAAAATCCTGACAACGGGGAAGTATCCTAGAGACTTTTTATTTATTTATTTTACCTCTTGCAACCCGTTTAAAGGAGAGCTAGTTAGAAAGACCCTATTAATTCAGACACTGCCTCTGGAAAAACCACCGCTTCATCATGATTGTCACATTACTGTACTTGTGAAATATCATCTTAAATACTCGTTAAGGTTTTGCTGCTGGTCTTGCTGCAGTGAGCAGCAGGATTTCCTTTGGCTTTGGTAAGAGCAGGATCAGGCCCTCTCTCTCTCTCCCTCTGAATTGCAAATGGATTGTTCACGTGTCAGCTCGGTAACTAGGCAAAGTTCACTGTGCTCAGTTCCAAGCATGCAAGATGAAGCTCAGGGCATTTCACTCACAGTATTTGCTGAGTTCCTCGGGTCTACAAAAGTGTTAAAGTGGTTTAATACAAAATCCATAAGACAAACATTATGCAGCTATGTGTGAACCGCTGTCCAATAAAATCTATTTCTTTGAGAAAAGAATAGAAAGTAGTAAAACATGCTTAGTAAAGAAAAGGCTATGTGAAGCTTAGTAAAATCCTATAAATCAGAATGCCGAACAGCTTCAGGAAGGGCAATTTAAAATAGATCTGCAGAAGAACACAGACACACAGAGACACACACACAGAGTCTGTAGCTGGAAATGGACCTGGACGAGTGCCGAGGTTCGAACAGCTCAGCACTGCAGGACTGGTTTTACAATATCAGATAATGGGAAGGTTTGGCCAAATGCTGATTTTTCTTCTGTAGTAATAACAAACCTGTGCTGGGCCTTCTGCAGTATTTGCTCCTTGAGTTATTCCCCAGGAATGCTATTTGGGAAGGCTGATTGAGATTTTTAACTCCATCTGCCCTGAATCATCTTGTAGTTGTACTGCTTGCAGCTGCAAATTCTATTTCACCTATTGTTATCGGTTTTTTTAAGGAGCCAGTTCTCGTATACTGGCTTGATTCGCGAAGCAGCTCCAGCCATTTCCCATGGGGTTTCCTTTCCTGTCTTGAGTCTCTCTTCCCAACATTTCTTCCCAGAGATCAGTTTTGGTTCCCATCCAAAGGGAAGGAGGAGTACCGTGAGCTCTTCTGCCATCCTGCGTCCTGCACAGACTCAGAGGAGCTCGTGGCCTGCCGACCACAGCACAGAACAGATGTGCCCTAAGTTTGGCTGTCCCTGCTCCGCCTCCAGGCGTGTGGCACTGCCCTGTGCAGTGGTGCGTCTCAACCCAGCTGCACCCTTTAAGCCTGCCCAGTAGTTTTTTGGGGGGGTTGGCTTCTTAATACAGACATGCGATTCCAACATGACCACACATAGTGGAAGCACGCAGAATTACACGTCGTTCTAAAATCGTCAGGAGCAAATGTGATCCGATCTGGTTCTTGATCTCATTGCTGTCTAAAAGATTTGGCTGGCATTTTTAAATGCCATGATTTATGTTCTTCATCTTAACACAGCCCTCGGTTGTGTAAACCCAGTAACTCTATTATTCTCCAGGGCAAGTCTAAAGAATCTGATTGGAGAATTTTCGCAACACTGTGTCCATAAGAAAATATTAACATGGATTAAGACAAGTTGATAGATTTTAAACCAGGCTATAGAATGAGAACCAGTAAGAATAAATCAAATAACTTTGCCTAACTACAGAAAGTATTTGTAAAGCCCTGTAAGGTTTCCATTTCCTAAAGCCACCTGCCATCTCAAATGCCCCTAATCAGTCACAGATGCTGGATACCAACCTGCTAACCCTACGGCTTTGAGAGAAAATATTGCACTTTGTAAATGCATTCTTGGGTATTTCCTTAATTTTTCTTAAACTAAACTTTCATCCCTTATTTTCCACTTAAATGTAATGAGTTAAATCAACTCTGACATTTTGCCCTGCTTACCCTTCCTTACAGTTCTGTTTAGCTGCTTTCCTACCTACTTCTTGAAAAGGCTGAAGACCTCAGGGGTTTTTGTTGGGTGTTTTTTTAATCATTAGGGTATTTTTTGCACTCCACATCTGATGATCTCCCTCCTGGTGTTGAGGAATCCTACTACATGCAGAGTTTAGACTATTTCTCTAATCCATTGCTAATGGAAAAATGTATGTTTTTTCTGTTCTTAACTGATGTTAATCTCCATGATGAAGATGTACCAAACACCGAGCTTTTCTGAAGTACTGTGGAAACATTTTTTAAACCCCTAAAAATAATTAAACAAAGAAAACACCAAAAAAAAAAGTCTACTCCTGCAGAAATAAGAGGTATTTTAGAGGCCTCATCCAGCCCCCACTGGATTCAAAATAAAGAATTTCACAGATTAGGGAAGGTACAAAACAGGCCCTGGTGCCAAAGGCCGTTAGATGCTGTTGGGCTGTACTGGTACTCAAGCGGAACGGTGGGTTTGGCTTGGCTCTGGAAGGAGCCATTGTTCCACTTGAGCTTGTGAAGACAGCCGGGGAGTGGGAGTTGTAATGGAGGTAGGAAGCAGACTGGATTTTATTAGTCTTCCATCATCTTTAAGAGATCCCTAACCAGATCAGGTTTCAGCCTCTCCCTCCACTCTTGTGTCAACCTTTGGTTCTGTTTTTGCTGGAGGATAAGTTTCATTATATTAATAAGCAGCGCAAGTGGTTCCAATTGTGGAAGAACCACTCTGAGCTGTCAGAAATGATCAGAGGAGAAGTTTCAGCCTTTCCATGATCACAGCCTCTTCTTCTGGTGCCTCAACTCAGCACTTCCCCAGTGCACTTCACATTTTTAGCAGCCGTGACAATAATAAAAGGTACATTTATGTTTCAGCGAGGGTAGGTTATTTTAAGGAACTTTATTCTCTGATCATGGTAGTACATCAGTGCTCAGAAACCAGATGCTAATGGGAATAATTGGGTAACATCCAATCTACTGGCTGGGAGACTAGATCTAGGCATGTACTTAAATGAAACTATACATCTTCCACTGCAGTCAAATTTCAAACATAAGCCTCTTTAATTATGCCACTAAACCAGTAAGTTTGCATTTCTTATTACTAATAGAAAGGTGGCGAGAAAAACTCACAACAAAACACCCCAAAAGCTGAGACTGTTGGATCTCTATCTTTGAGTGGTTTGTTAGTGCTTACCAGCAATAATGCTCAGCATTTGTCTCCCTCACAGTATCCACCCGACAGAAAACGTTTTAGGTAGACAAAGTAATGAAAGAATCCCTGTGAGGGTGGAAATATTACCAGATTAGTTCTGCAGGTAGGCAACTGAAGCACAGAAAGTTTAAAATTCATGTGAGCTCAACAAACCAGGCAGTAGAGAGGAGAAGGTCTGACTCACAGCCCTGGGCTCTAGCCACTAACAGCAGGACGGGCACCCATGGGACAGGCAGACAGCAGTCCTCGTGGTGCGCCCACCCAAGCTGCTCGGGCTTTGTGCTGGAGCATGTCTCCACCAGCATCCGTCCCCCAGGCTGCAGCACTGGCGCTTGGGTTCATGGATTTACCATAAAATGACTGAGGACCTTCCCCTGGCAGGTTCCCCCACCGCGCTGGGAGGAACTGAGCGAAGTTTAGCTTTCAAATTAGACTCACCCGGGACTAGTCACTGAAATGTCGTCCGTGAGATGGAAAGAAAAAAAAAGAGGTAAGAAATGTAAAAGGAAATCTTTGTAGCCGGGACTACCTGACTCTCCCGCAGTAGGAGACACAGGAATACCGTTTCATGTCATGGAGATGTAGTTAAAATGCAGACTGCATACCCTTGTTCTCAGAATTCGAGAGGTGTGGTTTATGCATGTGGACAAGCCATCGTTCCTCCCTTTGATCTATCACTTGAAGTAGGGGAAGGCTTTTATGTGTTAGTCCCATATAATGGATAATTTAGTCTGAAACCATTATGAAAAGTATTACACTTTGGGTACATATGCTTCAATTATTCTTGAAAGTACACGGAAATATTTTATGACATTCACACATATTTCAAGTAAAAAAAAAATGAAAACAAAATCCGAATTTTTGTTTACCATTCAAAGAAATTTTGACTCTCCTGAGGCAAGTTTACATGTATTTTAAAAGAATTCTGCCATTTTATGAAAAATTAAGGTTGAATGTAAACAATATATTTGAATATTAAATATAAAAAACGTCAGAGTCATCCTTCATTAAAATTACCAGTGGTACATATTGCTCTTTAGCTGCATGTGTTTATTCCCTTCATGAATAAAACTGCTTAACATAAAAAGCAATAAATAGAGTTAAATTCTCCTTGTTCAAGTGCACTCAGAGTTGAACTTTCAAATTAATCCTATCACCCTTTTACAAACAGCGTCGGCCAGAGGCAGGCCTGACAGAGTTACCCATCAAACCATGAACTGCCAATATGACATGAGACGCCTTGACAGGGAGCAGGGCTGGAGTATCCCCTTCTCCTGTTGGAGCAGTTTGTACTAGGAGGGCACTGGAAGAAGATTTTTTGAAATTGAAGGGTCTCCATGTTTGCTTTCTTCCCTAAACGTGCTCCCAGTGCTGTCACTGGGCCTCTAGGAGATGGCACCAGCTGGACACCAGTCAGACGTGAATGCTGACAGCAATGTCACTGATGGCCCCCTGGAGGTCACTGTGCCTTTTGCGCCTCAGTTTCCCTATTTCTAAATTAAGCATCCTCATACAAGATGCTGGTTTTTCAATCAGGAAAATGATCTTAGCATTTAATTGGATATTTTCTGTTTTCTTCTATTGAATAAAAGGATGGCTGTGGCCCTCATACAGTTAAAAGAAAGGGTCAGCCCCATTTCACATCTCAGAGAAAGTGTCTGGGTGGGAGCTGTTGCCCTGTAAGACCTCTGAACTGATCCTCGAAACGCTGGGCTGTTGGCATTGCTAATTCAAATAGTTCAATTGGAGGAAAGAAATGTTTAGCTTGGAGGCACTTTGAGCTTCACAGACAGCAAGGGACACTGTAAAGAGATGTCTAGCTGGTCATTTCATCCCTGCACTCACGCTCTCACCTTCCATGGTTGCTCTCCTGCAGGAGGTGGGACCCCGGTACCCCCATGCCTGTAACCAGCGTCTCCCTGAGCTCTGTGAGTGGAAACCACGGCCGCAGATCCTGGCTTCCAAAACCCGATCCCTTGAAGGGACTGGAAGAGGTGAACCATCTGCACTAGGCACCTGCACCGACCTTAACAGCCAAAACCACACGAGGAGCGGTTGGTCATGCAGCAGGGCTCAGTGCAAGCTCTCAGCTTCTGCTGTTTCCTGAGGCCTGGCTGTACTTGGTGCACGGCACAAGCAAGCCCCTTCCCACGTGACGTCTGAACCGAGCCTCACCAGCAGTGCCCAGGCTCTGATCACTGACCCAGCCTTTACTGCGACCCATCTGCTGAACTTACCCAAGATGAAAGGCGTCAAATGACAGGATACAGAGTGCCGAGAGCTGGCAGCAGAGGCTTCTTCTGCAGACATCTTGCTGGCTGTTTTAAGGTCTTCTGCCTCTAAGTGGCACCATGCTGAGCGATTGAACACTTGCTAGAATCTGTTCTACCTTTTATTGTAATGATTTCTTACAGAGCTCCCGGTTTCCAAACTCTGAGCTTTCAAGAGTACTGCCTGGATGTCAGAGCCTTTTCGTCAGAAACACCAGAGCCTTCTGGAGTGATGGTTCCCAGTACTACAAAATCCCTTTGGAAAGCCACAGCTTTTAAACCATCACTGGGAAAGACTGAACTTTAGTTTTTAGAGAAGGCTGTCACATCCCTGGGATTTGTAATGAGAGGTATTCAGAATACAGCCAGGCAGAGCTTTTGCTGGTGTAAATTGCCAATGTTACACTGAATTATACCCATGCATGACCTGGTTTATGGTTTCGTATTTGCTTAAAGTAATTAGGCCCAGACTGTCTCATATGCAGCTTCTGCTCACAGAGCAGGAAACAATTTGAGAGGAGGACAGAGGGTGTCCCAGAATGGATGGGTCCGATCCACAAACACACGTGCACACACACTTACTCTGGGAATCCCGAAACTGCCGAAGCAAACTGCACTCCTCAGACTGGCCATCCAGCACAAGAAAAGCTGCACTTCTTAAACCGGAAGGAATTAATCTCATCTCGGTGTCATGATGGGCTCATAACACTAAAACATTCAGATATTCAACCATCTACCATGAAATCCGTCTTCGCTTTACTATGTTACGTTCCTCACGCATTTTGCAGAGTACGAGGCTGTTTGCTCTGCTTTAAAATGCGGTAAGGTTTTCCTGTCCCTACATAACAGAACACAGCCCAAATGCCTACAGCTCACAACAACAACAACAAACAAGCTACACAGCCCTGGAAAATTATTGACACTTTAAGAGGACTAGAAAAAAGTCCACCAAGAGGAAAGTTTTTCTGTATTTGAGGGAAGGTTGTCAGGTTAGTAATATAATGCAGTGAGTAGTGAAGACTGGGAGATTTATGTGCCAATTCAGTGTATGATTTATTTAGATTAATTGCTCTGTATCAATATGTAAAAATCTAATAAATATAACTCCCTATACAAAGGGTTGCTCCAGTCCCAATGTTACAATGGACAGTTTTGGCAGAAAGTCAGGATGTGCATTAAAAACACACTTTTTTAGAAGTCTAATAAATAAAAGCTCTGAAATATGGTTTCCTACTGAGAAAGGCATTTTAAATCATTTTGATAAAGAACCTAAATTAGGCCTTAAAATGAGGGGGAAGCTAGGCCCCTGTAACTAATTATTTATAGGTATTTTGAATATAAGAGTCCAAGAAAGCTCTCCTCCATCCCCCATTCCCTGCCACAATAAATGGGAAAGAAACAGCCATTCCCCTTCCCCCCCTTCAACCAAATTAAAAGTCTGAAGTGTTAGAAAGGGGAGGAGAAAACCAGAATTAAAATGGGGAACAGGCACCTGAACAGGGAACTTCAGAAGTCCTGAAAAAAGCTTGCACATTTTCTACCAAAATAAATGATGTGAGCAGGGGACAGGCCTTCAGTTCTCCTCCGCACTTCTCAAGAGAAGCGGGCCGTTACTCACTGTAGTCCCCCAAAGAGGGTACATACTGTTATTTGTTAAACACCAGCGGAAATGCTTTTAGAAGTGAATAAACATCTGAATAGCCCTAGTCTTTCTGAAAGTCAAAGCAATTTAGAGACTGCAGAGAAGTCGAAATTGCTGGGGGCTTACGCTTCCAAGTCACTTAGATGCTTCTGAATATGTCATCCCTCAAGCGCAGCTGACATTTTGCATGTGTACAGCCACCCACAGGCCCTGCCTTACAGGATTTGCAGTTTGGGGACCTGCTACCACTCGCAGCAAAACCAGTGGGGTTGAAGAAGTGTTGATGTGGGAGGGTCTATGGCTTCGCAGCAGTAATTGGCACCTCCCCGTGCTGGATCTCCCAGCAAGCACAGCAACTCAGGTCCAGTTTGTAAGGCAGGAGGCTCTGCGTGGGAAGGTGGAGTGGGAGACTAATGCTCAAAAGCACAGTGCGTGTGCTGGAGAGATTTCTGCTACTGTGGTTGCACCTGTCAGACTTCCTACCGAGGTTACTGAGTTATTAATCTCCAATGGATATCCAGAATTTCCCTCCCTTTTCTCAGCAGATTGCTTCACCTCATACTCCCTTCTGCCATCAAGCACAGTCGTCGCTCAAGACTCTGCACAAGGAGTGGTTCACTTTCCTCTGCTTCACCAGCAGTGCTTCTGTCTGAGCCCAAGTTCATCCCTCCCTTGTAATCTGACCTTCAGACCTTCCTTTTCATTGCCAGGCTCAATGAGGTATGCTACAGTAAGGGCCACCCCTGCATTTGCAGAACCAGGAGGTGGCTAAGAGGTGGCCCTATACTAAAGAAGGAAAATACATGCCTTAGAAAACGGAGAGAGAGGCACTTCAGATCTAGAGTTTAACAGAGTGGGGTTGCACCTACATTTGGCCTGGTGGTATGGCCATAATTTCATGGGACACAAGAGCACACCTTTCATTGTCTGAGGCCAGTCACATGCCAAAGTCTTTCCGTGTCCTCCAACACCCACTTCCACGCAAGACGAGACTGTCCAGACTTCCAGACCTCTCCAGGTGCTTGTGGTCCTGACATGTGCACCACCAGAACTTGCGGACGTTCTCTAAGATCAGAAATAGTAGAAGAGCTCAACCGCACAGTACTAGTGCCCAGTTTTTATCTCTGAAGCCAACACAGAAATATATGGCCAGGTGTTCAAAAGAACTCAACAGCTTGACAGCTTTGTTGAACTTTTGCCTGTGAACACAATGGTGGGAACTGCAGGATGCAGCTCTGAAAATCTGGCCCAGGCTAGCAGTACTCAAAAAACTGGCCACGAGCTCCTCTGAAAAGGTTGTCCTACACAACCAGATAAGGAGGAGACTGGATAGGCTGATTGCACAAAAAGAAAAGGTGCTACCTGCAATTACAGACAACAGGATCTTGCCCCCAGCTCAGAGGGGGTTTCAGATTTCTCCCAATGCACCAAAAATGAAAGTTCCTGGACAGTCTGAAAGCCCCAAAAATAAGAAAAAAAAAAAAAAAAAAAGGGGAAATTTGAATTTAAATTGAAACTTAAGCATTTAAAAAA
>Ga0065711_1040276_pt1 | contig 17103 bp, 19 predicted proteins | sample Hoacrofraction12_FD_59098 | JGI IMG/M metagenome (GOLD analysis project Ga0065711, IMG submission 59098) | Hoatzin crop microbial communities from Cojedes, Venezuela - Epithelial fraction 12 v2 (version 2) | ecosystem: Host-associated > Birds > Digestive system > Esophagus > Crop | place... | reverse complement strand
GGAAGCTCTGCTGAGGGGTCTGGTGCGATGCGGGGCAGCAGGGGTGGCTGCCGCTGGGAAACTTGGGGGGTGTGCTGCGAAGGGGTGCCGGGAGACCCCCCCTCACTGGGCGCCAGTGGGAAAGGGGTGGAGGAAAGAGGTCGTGCTTGGGTGCTGGGGTCTCTTGGGAGGGAGGGGAGGGGGGCTCTGTGCTGGAGCAGGGTGAGAGGAGGGCGGGAGGGGCTGTGGGGGGGTGCGCTGCTGCCTTGTGGGGGGATCGCTCCGTCCTCTGCCCTGGCCGAGTCTGCTGTGGAGGTGACTTTCAGTTTTTCGGAGAGAGAGGCAAGGAGCCCTGCGCTATCGCCACCCATATCCCTACTCTTTTACCTACCCCTCTTTTTCCTACCCTTTTCCCTGCCCCTTTCCCCTGCCCCTACCTCTTTTCTCTGCCCTCTTTACTCTGCTCCCTTGCCCCCGCCCCGACTGCTGCTGGGGTTCTCACATCTGGGACTGCTCCTGCTGCAGACTGGGCTTGTTTTGCTTCTGGCTCAGTCTGGTGACACGGAGGTGTTTTTTGGGCTGCCTTACATCCTTGTGCATCTTTCAGTGCCATGGGCAGGAAGGCAGGAGAGTTTCACTTGTGGCATAGCAGCCTCCTGCCCCAAACAGCCCAGTCCGAGGAACAGGACTGATAATGGATGTGCAGAGGTGCTCCCCGATGGCTCTTTCCGTTTGAATCCTATGGGCAGACCTAAAAAACCGAAACCTCCTATTTCTCCACATTTAAGGTCTCGGCAGGACGGAGGCAGGGAAGAAGCAGCACAAGAACTTCATCACTTTCATGCTGCTGGGCAAAAAATGCCCCCCAAATAAGGTCGGTGTTGCTGGTGAGTGGGTGCCTGTCTATGATGACTTGTTACATGTCAACAAATGGGATTTCTCAACTGGCCTTTCTAACTTCACACAGAGGTGACGAAACCTCTGCGGGCACTTACTGCAATTCAATTTGAGCAGAAACAAGCACAAAGTCAATTAGGAACAGGAGTGCAAGTGATCTGAAATGAGGCCTTGACCTGCAAACACCCTGACCCGTATCCTAAGTCCTGTGAACAGGGTCTGGGATGGTGGTAGGTTTGCAAATGACTGTTTCATCACCCTGCTCATAAACATGGACATTGCAGATGTTCCTGTCTAGAGCCAGTTATCTGCAGGCAACAAGCTCTCTGTGGGAAACGGGCACTTCACGTTGTGAATCATTCATCATTCGTTTAGGACGAGAAAAATTGCACCCTTGGAAAAGCCATTTCTCCCCATCGCCTGTGAAGAAGGCGGCTGGCTCAGGTGAAGGCTTCTGCCCAATTGGCATCTGGGTTTGCCCTGGATGGAGACCATTTTCCTCTTAACTTACATAAAAGTCAGAGCAGTTTTGGTACAGGAGCCTCAATTTTGGCATGAAGGGCATCACTTAAGACAACCCAGTTAAAACACTTCGCCTTGGTACTATGAAAAGCTGGTGGGAAATTTTACTCTGAATGTGACAAAGGGCATATTCACATCTGCAAAGGCTAGAAGCTGACTCCTCTGAAGGTCTCTCTGCTTTGGTTGCACTCATCCCACACCACTCCTGACTTTTGGGTATGTGCTAAACTCAGATCTGTCTCCATAGGGAAAAATTCTTGTCTCAGATACGCCCTGAAGTAAGAAGCAGCATGGGGGATGTGGCTGAAAGATGCTTGGTGGGGCTGGGCATTGAGTTTTCCTGGTTCAGCCCTCTCCTAGTCTGAGCTCATCCCCTCCTTTCCCAGGCCTGATTATGAAGGACCTACAGAAGACCTTCCAGAGGCCCATCTCCTTGCAGCTGTCTTCTCCCTTGTCACCGTCTCTGTGTTGTGCAGATAGGTGAGGCTGCTGAGAGTCTGCCAGCTTTTTTATAAAATGTGGCTTCTGGGGTCTTGCAAAAAGCCAGTGAGCTTGAAATGGATAATTTCTGGAGAATCATTCCCTACATGGCCACTGGTTAGTAGGGCAGTTGCGGACCTTGGGGAAAGGAGAATTTCGTGCTTTATTGCTCTTTTCTTTCTTTTTTTGTTTTGTTTTCTTTTTCCCTAACACTATGTTCTCACTGCTGCATCGTTTTGGCACAGATTGCATAAGAGACCTTTTGAGAGGGGAGACACATTGCAACTGTACTCATGTGAGCACACAGAGGTCTCAACCTGTTCTCCAGGCACGTTCTGGATCATGTCCTGGTCTTTAGCAGGGTTTGAGGACACACAGACAGGCGGAGGATTGTGCTCAAGTGTCAGGTCACTGCAGTAATACTGTCCAGGAGTAACCGAGCAATCCTAACCCTGGCTATGAACACAGCCTCTCCATCGCTGGAGACTGAAGCCCCCGGGTGCCACTGGGGTCAGAAGGGGCTTCATCCAGAGGGGTTTTCTGATATTTGCCCTCCCCCTGCAGCTACCCTTCACCCCTGTGTTTTCAGTTTGAAATGCTGTCCTTCCTCCAGGCTCTAGCTTGCCATGAGTTGAAAACACCTCTAGCAGCCCACACTGAAGAGTGTCCCTCTGCAGTGGAAGAGATCATTAAAATGTCCTGTTTCTCTTCAAGGCCAGTGTTTATATCAAAAGCACCTGTGTGTGAGACTTGTACATGTCTGTATAGAGTTGTTCTGTTCCTACAGGCTCTTGTCCAAACTTGGTGATGAGTAAAAGTGAAGTGCACGAAGAGGAGGGTGGGGATGTGGTGTCGTAGCCCTGCAGCCCAGCAGGACACACTGGTCGCTCTGCTTAGTGCCGTTATAAGGAGGGGGTGGCCACTCCAGCAACCCAGCAGCCCAGAACGGGTGGAATGGTCTGTAGGTCCAGGTGAGTCTTTACGGTGTGTTTGTGCCTGTCTCTGGGGAACAGGATGGCTGGGTATTTGGGCTGGTGATGTGCAAGGTCTTCAGGGACTCTAACGTCTCCAAGTGCTGCCATGGGCAAAGCCAGCTGCCAGCTTGTGTCTCCTTGCTAACGCAGCTGGAGTGCCGAGTTTCCATGGTCTCACCGGTCCTTTCCTTTTTTTGCAGATGGAAGAGGCTGAGAGTGGAGACGCAGCCTGCAGCACGGGCAGGCATCCCTTTCTTGCGCCCACGGATCCAGTCCCACCCCTGGTCCTTGTCAAGTGAACTCCTCTTCCAAAGCCAAGCTCTCCAGCTGCTTCTCCCTCTTCTCACCACCATCATGGGGCTCCAAGCCCAATTCCAGCCCCCTGCCCCATGGCAGCTCCAGGAAATCCCTCAGGGTGAGCTGGGAGAAAAACCCACACCCTGAGGAGCCCACCGGTCCAAAACCAGAGGAGCCTGCATGTTCCCCCTTCACAGGACCCATCATCACTTGGATAACCGACTGCATCTACCTGGGGAACCTCAACGCTGCCTACAGTGGGCGGGCACTGTGCACAAACAGCTTTGACAGCATCATCAACATGAGCAGCCTGCCCAGTGACAGCAGCCTGAGTGTCATCCCCTGCACCTCCCAATGCGGAGGGTTCAGGCACAGCTGGTCATGCCTCAGGGTCGACTTCCAGGCTCTGCTCCTTGGGGATCATCACGACATGGGGCAGCCCTGCTTCCGGGTCATCAACGAGTGCATCGAAGCCTCACAGGAGAAAGGGAAGCATGTCCTTGTCCACTGCAGGGATGGTCACTCTTTAGGTCCTACTTGCATCATTCAGTACCTGATGGTCAAGCACAGCATGAGGCTGCTGGCAGCCTATGAGTTCATGAGGGTGCGGTACCCACTGAACATCCAGCAGTGTCATCAGGACCTGCTGGTGGGTTTGGAGATGTCCCTGCAGCCTGGGGGCATCAACATCATGTGGCTGAAGCACTCCCTGTCAAGGAAGATGGCATGGAGCTAAATGAGCAGCGCAGCTGTGTTGTTTGGCAGCAGCCCTGAAGAGGAAACGCCAAAAGCCTTAAGTCCATCTCATGGGTGAATGCGGTGACTGTAGCTGTGGCATACGTAGGACAGCACTGGCACAAGACGCAAAGGCAATGGCCTTGCTTTGTAGCAGTTCCTAGAGGCTGATGTCAGCAGAAGTAGAGCATGGGGAAGTCTTTTAGGGATACACTGGAAGGAGAGGGCACGTCCCGGGCAGGGTGGGAGCTGTGTGCTTTTCTTTGGTATGATGTGATTTTGGGAAGGCAAAGAGCAGTCAGACACTGGTTGGCTCAGTTGACCTGCCTGAGCTTTTACCATGAGTACAACTGCATCTGAGCAGAAGGCTCATTTTTTTGCTAACAGTGTCATCCTTGGAAATAAGGCATAGTGTCCTCTGGTGTCATGTCACTCTGTAGTGCCTGTCCACTTGATGCTTGTAGGATGTTGAAGAGGAGGCAAGGTGTAAGGGTGTAGGAGATGGCCATGAGGGACAGCGTGCACGGATCCGTCACCCTAGTCCTTCCAACACGTGGTTCCCTGGAGGAGCCTGGCCCAGAAATGCCACACCTGAGTCTGTCTAAAGCACAGGGCAGAACGTCCAGTATGTGCCAGGTCTTCCCTTTGTCTGGCCTCATAGGATGGTGAAAGTTCTCTGGGAGTAGCGGGCCATACCCATGGCGCATTCCTCTGGCACAAGTGGAGGGGAACGAGGGAAGGGAACAAGGTGATCTGTTCCACAGGAAAGGTGCCCAAGTGTGAACAGCGCACCCGTTCCCAGCTCCTGTACAATACCCTCACTCGTACTTCGTATTCACAGAGCACCTCTCTGAAGGGCTTGTGTGGAGCTTCCTTATGTCTTCCTTGAGTTTTTCTGCAAGGAACTTGTTCATTCATCACTCAGACTCTTACACTACTTCCTTTGGAAACCTCTGTCTTCATGTTAACAGTAGCTCCTTATTTTGGGATGGTTTTGTTTTCTGTTCTTCCTGGTTCTCGCTGGGTTTCTTCCTCATGACATTCTAGGTCTGAGGCCTCTTTCTTTTTCTGGCAGAGTTGCCCTACAGCTTAACCTCTATGCAAGACAGCTCCAGGCAAAGCCTTATGCAGGCTTGGAGGCTTGAACTATCGCCACACCTCACCATCCACTCCTTCTGTATCCTACAAACACATCTGTTAGCCAAAATTTTGCTCATGGGATTTCTTTCTTTGAACTTCTTTATTCAGCCATTTCAGGCCAATGCTTCCCTGTCACAAGGTCATAACTAAAACCTTGAACTCAGAGCACTTTTGCTGTGCTGCATGCCTGGACTCCAGGAGACTCAGAAAGCCTTCATTTCACAGGGCTGAAGGAAACTCCTTGGGCCTGGGGGATTTTTGAATGCGTGATTCCCCCAGTTTTGGTCCCTCCACCAAGAGCTGAGGCTGCTCTCTGGAGGACCTGTGGGCCAGCAGTGGCCGGAATATGCGTAGCTGCATAGGGAACTAGAGAAAATGGCTGTAGAGACTTTGAAAGGAAAAATAAAGAGTCGGTTTAACTCTAGAGTCAAACAGGGCTTATGGAGTTGGCACTGAGGAGAAGTGAAGCAGCTAAGCTGTTCCTGAACAGGTGAGTTCAGCTGTTGGCTGTTGAGGGTGGCCACTGTCTACAAATGTGCTTGCTTTGGTCTCTTTTTTTTTTGTTTTCTGAGAAACTGGCTTTAGCTGGGACAAGCAGCCATTCCTCCTGCCAAACTGGCTGCTTTTTGCTGAAGTCCAAATGGAAGATGGGTGCTGGGTGCAGTGATGCCTCTACCAATGAGGTACAGCCAGGGATGCTCTTGAGAGACAAAAGCTGCTGGAGTTTAACCTCTCTGTTTTCTAGTTCTGACTGGAGCTGAAGACCCCTGTGTCCATTACAGCTCACCGTCCAGGGGACATGGATATGCAGGAGGTGGGTGGGGAGGAGGGCTGGATCGCGCTGATCCTCATTACAGCTCTTCCCAAGCCCGGCTCCTTCACTAGGTGCTGACTACAGCTGTTGCATGGGAGCTCAGATGAGGGCAAAACCAGCCAAAACCTCTGCTGAACTGCACCTTTGCTGTTCATTTCCAGGAGTCTCATGGTGGATTTGCAAGGGGGTAGCTCAGATCTACAGGCCAGTACATTGACACCAAGATGTTCACTACCCAAACCACCTCTTGACGTTTCAGGAGGACAAATCCTGAGCGGACCGCGCCTTGCCCAAATGAGGTGTTTCTCCCTCCTCCCTGATACAGGGGAAAACCCCTGCAAGACAGCAGCCCCGTCTCAAGCACTTGCTCTTCCTTCACTGGCAGCTGCAGCATTTCTTGCACGATGCTGAAGGTGGTGAAACAGGAAGCCTGCAGCAGTGGATTTGCCGCTATCTATATAACCTCCGAGAGGCGCCTGGAAAATATTGTCAAAGCCATGTCTGAATCAGCCTACCAAACCCTGGCCGAAAGGGGAGGGAGCGCGTGGGCTGGGGGAGGAGGGCAGGAGCTGTTTGGGCTCCTATCTCCATGGGATCCCCTACACACACGCACTACATGTGGTGTGACCGGGGCTGGTGAATATTTCCAGCTACATTTCCACCTGCCTCTTCTTTGCACCCACGGACATACGGGTCTGGGGCATCCCACGGGGGGGTGGGGGTGGGGAATTGCCTTTCTTTCTGGTATCATGGGGCTGCTCCCCCATGTTCTGCTGCCTCTTCCCAGCCCCGACGCTGCAGTGAGCCTTGGGGCTGCCCGCAGCGGCTCCACAGGTTTGTTTTTTAAAAAACCTTAGTTGTGTTGAAATATTTCACATGGGGAGGAGCTACTAATGTTTCTCATGTGGTAAGCGAGGTTAAAAGAGTGTGCTAGTGGTGGATGGCTCGCTCAGGGATTGGTCTTGCACATGCTGTCAGTGGTGGATTCCGGGGTGCAGTCTCTTTGCCCTCTTCATTCCTGAAGGGCAGAGCTGCTCCCAAGCCCTTGGAGGTGAACGGAGCCATGCCCTTGTCTGTGGATAAGCCTCTCTGTGTCTCCAAGGGGAAATTTTATTAGAGGCCTTGCAGATGGATGGCTGCGCGCAGGGAGCCCAGGCTCCCCCCAACCTTGAAGCCCTATCTAGTGTGGCTGTTTGGCGGGAGGAAGAGGGGTGGAAGGCTCCCTCCTCAGCACTCCCGAGGAAAAGCACCTCCCCGGCTCCCCCGGGGTGGCTCCGCTTGCCCACCCGACGGGTGGAAGTTGTCCTCCCCCTCCCCACTCCTCTGTCCTGGTGCTGCCCTCTCCTCTGGGGCTGCCTGCCTGGCCTGCCCCAGCCAAGGGAGGTGCACAAGGGACTCTTGCACATCATTGGTCTGAGAAGGTCTCTATGCCCTTAAAGAGAAGGTGGATTTTCTGCTGAGCCACCCGAGAAGCCCTTTTATACCTCCTTACTCAGCCAGCTGCCTGCGGCTCGCCAGTCCGTCCTGTCCGGCCAGCGGGACTCTCTGATTTTCTCCTCCAGACTTGGGTGAGCCATTTTGCATGTCCCTTAATGACCCAGCTTGCTCTTAGGGGGTGAGGGGGGAGCAGATGCACTCACCTGAGTTCTAGGGTGACAAATGCCAGGTGGGGGTGACTTGCTGGGAGAAACAGGGGTGCTAATAAAACCTTCTCCATCCTTTGCCTGTTGGAGAGGGTCTGTGTGTCGGAAAGTCTCCCTCTGTCTCTTGCAGTGACCTTCTTGCTCTTTGGTTTCGTGCCTTCCCCTCCCTTGGCTGGTTCTGCTCTCTGCTTCAGTCGCGAGGGCAAGCAGAGCTGCAGGGTCCCTAACGCTGACCTCCCCAGGGCCATGGGATGTGGGACCCTTGCTTGCAGTAACTTGGCAATGCTCCCTACTTAGACCCCTTCCTCCAGCCCTCAGCCTGGTCCTTGCAGGGGCTTTCTCTCCAAAAACACATTTGGACAGGGACCGACATCCAAATTTACTGTGTCCCCCCCAGAACAGGTGATTTAAAGCCCACGTTACAGGCAGCGAGCCCCAGCCTGGCGTTGTCCCCTCACTTCCCCAGCGCTCAAAGCATCGCTGCCGCTGAAGTGGGTGCATGCGCACGCGGGGCAGGGATGTAAGTAAAAATAGCTGGCGTTCCTCGGCCGCCCCGTCCCTCAGCTGTAGCCCAGCCACCTGCGGTGGCTTTTGCTTTGCATCGCCCCGACCTCCCTGAGTCATGGGGGCTGGCACCGGGGAAAGGCTGCCGTCCGTCCGAGGAGACAGCTGCAGCTCCTTCTGCAGCTCCCTGACCATTTTTAGAAGCACTTTTCCCCCCTCCTCCCTGAAGTAATGTGATGGGCCTGCACATTTTCCAGGATAAAGTTTCCTTGGCCCTGCAAGCTGTGCCTCCTCCCTCGGGCATGAGCCCCCGTTAACACTTCACCTCCCAACAGAACCTCCCAGGTCTGCAGATGGCTGTGCTTCGGGGACTTGCCTGCTCTGCAAAGGAGTAGCTTGGTTTGGGCTCAGCCGAGACTCCCGAGTCCTTCCATTAGGAGATACAAGCAGGAGATACTGCTCTGCTAGAAAAGTAAAATTCTATTTACAGGGAAATAATTTGAAGCAAAGCAAAGGTGCTCATCCACTTCTTCCCTAATATGCTGCGTTGTACCTGTAAAATGTGCACGTACGGGAAATGCAAGGAATTGTCTGGGGAAACTCTTTGTGCCCTTACCAATTCAACAACAACTTTCAATCCCATTCTTTGCCATCTGTGCTGAGGTTGCCACAACGGGCTCCCCTGCCCCATGCAATGGATACAAATACTGGCAGCATCATCCTCTGAAGTCCTTTCTTGTCACCCGGGGTCGCTGCCGACCCTCTGCAGGCTTTGGGGTATTACTTGCTCATGAAGTAGGTCAAGACTGCACGGCAAAGCAAAGCAGTAAACTGAAAATAGCTTTTTCCTCTTCTTCCTTCATTGCATAGAATGGTTTTCTGGGGGTCAAGCAAGACACATACCGGCAGTAACTACTGTCACAAATCTCTCTTTTTCTGGCCCAGCACCATTTGGTCTGGTCCAGAAGTCCCCGGATGCTGAGGTCTGTGAGGCTGTGAGTAGGCACGTGGTTGGCTCTCATCCACAAACTGCAGCCTAGTTCCCTATACGAAGAAAATTTTGAGAAGTTGGGAAATAAGAGCAAACCTGTTCCTCTTTCTTTGTTTTCTAGAGGAATCTTGTTCTGTTTTTAAACCTAAAAATGTCACCACCAACAGGAATAATTGTGAACCTTCTTTCTTGGTTTTCATTGCAGGCTCACAACCACCTAAAGCACGATGTCTGAGTAAGTTCCCATTTTTCTGCCTCTAATATATTTTTGGCATTTAAAAACTTTGGTTCAGTAGCCAGCTTTTTATGCTTGTTAAGATTCCTCTGCTTGTGTCCAATTAGGATGCTAACTGCCTTTTTCTCCCCTTTCCCCTTTCTCTTCCTTCCCTTCCTTGTCCATCTGGTCTTCCTGAACAGTGATGAGGTAAGTGTGTCTTGCTGGGTTTTTTTCTTTAGCGATGCTTATGGCATCCATCCTGGCTTTACTATTCCTCCTTTGGAAAAACAGCTGCTGGGTGTGGGGAGGAAAGAATGGTTCACGGCAAAGCTTTCTTGCTGACTACTTCTGGTAAAGATGGAAAGGAGAAGAAAAATCCCTTCTGAAGGTCTTTGGTGCCTCTTGTCTTGGAGTTAGATGCTTTTTTCCCCCCTTTCCTGCTTCCCCAGCCGGCCACGAGTTGGTGCTGGGAAGGCGGTGGTCCAGATCCACCTCTCCTCCATCACCCATCCACCACCCAGCCCTTGGCCTAACCGCCTCTCGTCCTTCCCCAAACCTAGCCCACTGAGCACTGCCAAACTGCTTCTCCAAGGCGACCCAGGGAGACCTGGATCCAGGGGAGCATGAGCAGGGTGCAGGCTGCATCCTTAGCAAGTTCTCCCTGGCTTTTGGCAGAGCCGGAGCAGGGCTGGGCTCAAAGCCTGGGGGTGGCTGGGGAAATGCAGGGGAAGGTGTGGGAGGGTTGTGCACGGCTTTGTCACTCCGTATCTCCTCTTAGCAAGTTGCTCCACCCTTCACCTCTTCTTGGCACCTCCCCGTACACCCGAAACACCACAAGCTCAAGCTTGTCCTCACCGAGAGAAGAGAGGATTTCTGCGACACATAGAAACTCCACAATATGGTCCTGATATCCAACAGGTGCTTTTGTTCCCCATCAAACCCAGTGCCCCCAGAAAAGGCTGGGAGGGCACTCTTTGCAAAGGTACCAGTTTTCAGACAGAGAATAAGCTCTGGGCTAGCAGTGCGCAAGGGATCTGCTCTGTCGTGGCCCATTACAGTATTCATTTGAGCAAAATCCTGCCAGTTCATGGTGCACTGCATCTCTAAGCTGAATGCTTTTTCTCTGCAGAGCCCTCTAGCCCTGTCAGGAGGGCCTTAGCACTATTTGCATATGCAAAGTATGTCAGATTTTGTTACATTTCGCTCTGCGGATACTTACCCACTTCCTCCTCTGTGCAGCACAAACTCACACCCAAATGCTGCTTTCGACTCCCCCACCACGGCATATCAGATGTCAGGGTGCTTTTCCCCTGTCCCAGCCACACTCAGCCTTGCTCGGTCTTCTGGGCAAAATGCTGAGGAAACAGCTGCAATGCAGCAGACATCAGAGTTGTGGCTTCTTTTATAAATAGGAGACCTGTTGCTGCTGTTCCAGCACATCACGGGTACCGAAGGGCAGGCTTGGCCTTCCAGGCTTCCCAAATTATTTCTTACCTGGCATCCCAAGGAAGAGAGAGCTGGCTTGCATCTTGCAGCCGCAGCCTTGTGGCCCTCCACTTCTCCTGGCCAGAGCAGCCTCCAGGCCTGCAGAACCTGTAGTCATGTCTGTCCTCCAGACATGATGAACGCCCTTCAGCATCACCTGCACTGTGTCTTTCTGGCTCCCAGAAATGACACCGCCTTCACATTTTCACCTGCCTGGCTGTCCTCACCGAGTGTGCCATGGACCGCTCTGAAAGACATCCCAGAGCTCTTGAGTGCCAAGGGGCATCAGGGCCGTTAGCTTGAGTGCAAAGCAAAACACACGTCTGAGTGAAGAGGAAATTAGAGAACAGGCTAAAAGTCCCAAGAAGCCAAGTTTGAAGTTATATTTTAGATACACATTTTCAAGTTCGTCACCCTCATTATCTTCTCCTGAGGCACTTTGTAGGTTTTAGCTACCTGAGGTTTGCAAAGGTGGATTCAGCAGGGAGCGTCTTCTTTGAATGCCACTGGTTTGGGGACCAACTGTGTGTCAAGCCGTCCACCCCAGCTGCAGCCAGCTCCCTGGCAGGGCTGCAGGTCCTCAGCAGACTGTAGGGTTGCATGGGGAGGGGAACGGAAAGGGCAATGGGCACCCAATAACCTGCTTTTCTCTCATTCCTCCTGCTTGCAGAAAAAAAGGAGGGCAGCCACTGCCCGTCGGCAGCACCTGAAGGTATGTGGCACTACTGGGGCTGGGCAAGGTGTGTCCCAACCATTCCGTCTCCCATCCCGAGCCAGCCAGCTCTTGTCACTCTCCCTTCTGGAAGAGGCCACAATGCATAATGTGGGGTCCCCAACACCCTTCTCCACTCCTTACTGGGTCCCCACCAGTATCCCTTGCTTTGAGATGCTGGTGGCAAGCTCCCCAAGCTGCCTCTCCATCAGGGCCCTCCCTCGCTGATCTTACCCATCCTCCTTATTTGCCTCCACCCCATGCTGACCATCCTCCTGCTGCCTTCCAGAGTGCTATGCTCCAGCTTGCTGCCACTGAAATAGAAAGAGAAGCAGCTGCTAAAGAAGCGGAAAAGCAAAACTACCTGTCAGAGCATTGCCCTCCTCTGTCGCTCCCAGGATCCATGCAGGAACTTCAGGTAAAGACTTCTTTAACCCTTTCACTGTGCCAGAGCAGAAAGCATTTGGCTGCATCAGTCAGCCTGGTGGATCTAGACTGGCCTTCCCATCTTGACCCCCTTCTCACCTGTGGGTGCCCTGGAGCTCGCTGGATGGAGAAATGGCTTGAGAGGCAGCTGGGGTCTCTCTGCAAAAAAAAATAAAAAAAGGTGTCTGGCTGGCAGGAAAGCTGCGTTTCTAATGACATGTTGAGGCAGCATTAGCGTGAAGCTGGTAGCGTGGAGACCAGGAGCTGGCCTGCAAGCCACGCTTTGCCATCTGGTCTTGACCCCATCTGGTCTTCTGGACTGAGGTCTTTCAGAGCCAGAGTAGCCAGGAGAGAGCAATCACGTGCATGCGTCCTAGCAGTCAACATCTCTCTCTGCTTTTCCTCCCAGGAGCTGTGCAAAAAGCTGCATGCTAAGATAGAGTCAGTGGATGAGGAGAGGTACGACACAGAGGTGAAGCTACAGAAGACTAACAAGGAGGTGAGTTCTCCCCAGAGCCATCCTTCAGGGGAGTCTCTAGCCCATCCTTTGTGCCTCCCTGCAGCACTTGGGTTCGTCTCATGAAACCCACGCTCCACTCTCTCTCTGCCCCCCCTCATTTTGTCCCCGCGCAGCTGGAAGACTTGAACCAGAAGCTCTTTGACCTGCGGGGCAAGTTCAAGAGGCCACCCCTGCGCAGGGTGCGCATGTCCGCCGATGCAATGCTGCGGGCCCTGCTGGGCTCCAAGCACAAGGTCTGCATGGACCTCCGAGCCAACTTGAAGCAAGTCAAGAAGGAGGACACTGAGAAGGTACCCCTTCCCTCTCCCCTGTGCCCATACAGGAGTTGTGTCATAGACAGGGTTGAGGGTGAGCCTTTGTCCGTAATGGTGTTCTTGCTGCTCAGTATTTCCTCCTCTGGCACCCATGATGTTGAAAAAGGAGGGTGGAGACCAAAAAGATGTACGGCACTGGTGGAACTGTGTTCCTTTAGCCGATACAGGGTTTTCCATGGGTGGACGGGTGAAGGGCCCTGCTCAGGCGGGTTCTCACCCCAGGGGGGCACCGCTCACACCCACATGCCCATCCCTCCCCCAGGAGAAGGACCTCCGTGATGTCGGCGACTGGAGGAAGAACATAGAGGAGAAGTCTGGCATGGAGGGCAGAAAGAAGATGTTCGAGGCTGGCGAGTCCTAAGTGCCCATCTCTCCAAGCCCGTCTTCTGTCCCCTCCTGTCCCCGCCATCCCCCCGGGCTCAGTGGCACTGACTGGGTGCCGTTTCTGTGTGGTTTTGCGAAGAGCTGTGTCCTGGCAGCAGCGGTGTAAATAAAGCTTTGGCGGGAAAGGCGGGTGTCACCTGCCTGGGGGGCCGGACCCTAACCCATGCCATGGTCCCAGCAGGGTCCCGGTGGGGATGGGGAGGTTTTGGCAGGGGCCATGCTATAGGGATTGGGATGGGGACCTGTCTGCTTTTGGTCCCTCTCTAAAGCTGGGGATGCTCATCTCCCTTGTTGTGGGGAGGAAAAGGGCGAGGCCATGCCACCATGCTGTGCTGGCGTCCTCCTGCCAGGCTGCACCGCCAGCTCCTGGCCATGTTCTTCACCAGTGCTGAAGAGACGAAGAGAGAAGAGTCCAAGCCCCAGGAGGTGTTGCAGAACCTCCAGCCATGGTGGCAACTGCAGGAAGCCATGGGGAAGGAGAAGGGCTGGGAAGGGAGGTGGCGGGTGACAGACGCAGGGCAGAAGCAGACCCTTCGTCTCCAGTGGGTTTTGAGAGGTGCGAAGGCAGGTCAACGCTGGCAGCTCCTGCGGCAGCACCCTGGTACTCGGTGCGCTGTAGGGTGCTGTGGTTTGGAGATGCTGGCTGTCCCCAAAGCAGCATGGGCAGCTCGGGGAGTGGTGGGTCACCCCTCTACCCCGCCATGGTGCGGATGTCCGTGCCCGCTGCTTTGGGTTAGCCCAGCACTTCCTGATTTTGAGCTGCTGGCAGAGGCAAAACCTCAAAATGGTCCCAACAGTTAAAAAAAACAAACAAAAAAAACCCCCAAATTTGCCTTCCCTTTGCTGGTCTCCCATCCCCCCAAACCCGCAGCCCGAGAAGTTTCCGGCACAGCTCACTTCTGCCGAGCACAGGAAAAGCGAAGCGGCGGCAGCACCCTTGTGTCAGAGTTGTCTGCAGGGCTGCCGCGCCAGCTAGGGGAGAAGATGTCAGACTCAGAGGGGTGCCAGGAGGGTGCGGAAGGTGTGGATCAAGTGGGAGATGCATGCCCCAGGGAGAGCGAGAGGTGAGGCCTGGGGACCTGGTACCCAACACCACGGCTGCCTTCCAGTCCCGGGAAAATGGGAGGCTGGGAAAGTGGGAGGGTGATGGTGGGAAAGGAGGATGCACGGCCAAAATGATGACGACCCATGTGGCTGTAACGGGTCAGGTGCTCCGGCAGGCTTTTGACAAGCTCCTCCAGGTGGCGAGAGCCTTAGACTTCCTAAAGGTCTCATCATCTTTGAACTTCAAAGCCCTTGGGAGGAGGCGTTGATCGAGTGGGGAGCCGCAGCTCCAGCAGCAGGCAAGCTCAGCGAGGGGTCTGGCAACATGGACCTGCTCTGCAGCTGAACTCAGCCCCAGCTTTAAGACCAGTGGGTGTAGATCAGCTGCCTCCTCTCCTCGCAGCAATCGCTGGGCACATCTGATTGCTTTTTGTGTCCTGTCTCTAACTGAATTAACCTGGCAGTGTTTCAGGCTAGTTGCTGTCTTTGGTAAGGGTATACATCTCCCCGTGCCTCTGCTCTGCTTTGTTGCTGTATCAGCAGAGACTGTAAAATGTGGGGTCTGTTTGCTCCAACGCGGACAGCTTTCCGTGGGGGTTAAAAGCAGACAGACCAGCAGCAGAGACCGCATGTGGTGAAGGCAGACCTCTGCTCGGCCGAGGTGTCTCACCCAGAAGTACTCAGATTTGGACTGGATACAGGCTGAGCATCCAGGGAGCTCGGGGGATTGCCTGATTTTTGCCTCCATCTTCAAAGCTTGCATTAGCATTTCTCCCCAAGGCTTCTGAAAGCCAGCACCGCTAATGTCGATAGGAAACCACAGCCTTGAGTGACAATGAGAGGAGAAAGGTGTGTCATCTCCTGTCAGTAATGGTTGCAGTAAGCGTTTTGGCTGACACCTGACAGCAATTAGCCTTGGCTGAAGACTTGACTGGAAGCTTCAAAAGGTGCTGGAAGGCTCTGTGTGTGTGACTCCCTGCTGAAACCAAAGGGAAGTCTTGGCTGCTGGGGGAATGGAGGGGTTTCTCAGCATGGTCAATTTAATTCCCAGCATTGCTCCAGCCTGGCTGCAGGCTTGGCTCGCCTTGCAGGACCAAGGAGCAGATGTTGGGGCAGCCCGAGGCAACTGAGCCTTCCTGCTCCCCTCTTGCTGCAGTGGGTGCAGGCAGAGCCAGGCAGTGGGGGGCTGCTGCTGGGGCAGGGTCAGCTTGTTCCCTTCCCTGTTTCCAACTGGAGTTTCAGCTAAGTAAGAGGCTGTTGGGGGCGGTGGTGGAGTGTGTTCTGTTCTGTCGCACTAAGCTCTTACAGCCTTTAGAAACATTTTTAAAAAGCATGTATGTGAATACTGATGGCAGGTGGCACATCCCTTCCTCCCTAGCCGTGTTTCTGAATTTTAATGAAATATGATCACAAAATTATCAAGCAAAAATAACTTCCTTTTTGTTTCTAAAATATGGAGAACTACTTTCCCGCTCCGCTTGTGTAATAGTTTCATACGCAACTCTAAACTTCTCCTGCTTTTACTTGTGCTATTTAAACACTTGCTAGACTCTGGTGATTTCCACTCCTAAAATGGAGGAAGGAAGTGTATGCTTGCTGTTTGGGGCTACCTTTTCTCACCCTGTGGCTAGCTCAGCTCTGGTCTCCTCTCCTTGAGGACAAAACTGTTTGCAAGCTGACCTGTGTATGGCTGGAGTCAGGACAGTGTTCCTAAGACAGCTTAAGGCATGCTGGAGGTGAGAACAGCAAGCCTTGTGATGGAACTGCCAGGAAAGTAGATCCCCAGGCTCCCTGGTGGAAATGCACAGCGAGGAGATATGGGGAGAAAAAAGGTTCTGAGTTTGCTTAAACAAGGAACCTTAGCTATTTAACTGTGCCTAGCGTATACAGAAGAGGAGGTTGCATTAGAAAATGTCCTAGGAATCCTAATTTGGACATAGCTTACTCTGTTTCCCTATACAAACGGGGACGTGCTGGCAAAGTCATGCTGATGCCAGTGTAGCACCACCTAAATCAAACTGGTGTTATGGTCTCTTCCATGAACTGGATTTGCTATATAGAAAACCACTGCAGTGTAAGCCTTCCCAAAAGAGGTGAGAAGCTGGGGTGGGCTTTGGGGAGGTGGCTGCTTGGGTTGTCCTGCCCTGATGGGACAACATGGTGCAGGATGAAGGAGCCAACCTTCCTGCCTTGACGGTGGGAGGCTGGAAGCCCAAGGCGTGGGGGAAGCCTGCCTTACACAAGGGCTAGATAACCCAATATGTGTTGCGTCTGTTGGTCAGAGCACTCTCCATACAGCTCTAGAGGCTTCAGACAGCCGCTGACCTTAGTTGCTACACCCTCGGCTGCACACGCCCCTATCGTTTGGGCTGTGGTCTGCAGGATATTTGCACCTCGGCTCATGAGGAAGATTCCTCTTGCCTATGGGGTCTGAGATGAGAGGCTGGCTTCTCCCAGATTCCCCTTTCTCCTTCCTTCTGGGGCTTCCCACCCTCTGAGCTGCAGGGAGCCCTCGGCAGCCCATGTATGGTCACCGCCTGGGGAGAGGCTCTCCTGCACTAGCAAGCCCCAGGATTTTCTTTGCCATGGCTATCCCCAGCTGTCCTGAATTCTCCAGATCTTTAGAGGAGTCTCGAGGGTCCTTACCAGGATGACTGCTGTTGCTAAGTATACCCGTTGTTGGAAGGAGGTTGTTGGGGAAAACCGATATGTGGGGAGTCTTTGAATCCCTCAGTGCACCGGATTCCTTGGGGGAGGGATGGCTGATCCCTGCTCAGGAGTAACTGGTCACTGTTTGACTCAGTTGGGCTCATTAAAGCAGGAAAAATAGTAGGGAAATGAACAGGGGAGGGCCAGATGGATAATTTAATGAAGCTGGGAAATACTTCAGTGTTTCCAAAATGGTTATAGGTGCTCTGGCAGTAGCATTAGTGATAAAGAACTGTCTCTAATTATAGGGAGGTAACAGGTGCCTTCACTGCCCCTGTCTCCTTGGGTGTAAAAAAAAAAAAAAAAAAAAAAAAAA
>Ga0065711_1040275_pt1 | contig 17103 bp, 10 predicted proteins | sample Hoacrofraction12_FD_59098 | JGI IMG/M metagenome (GOLD analysis project Ga0065711, IMG submission 59098) | Hoatzin crop microbial communities from Cojedes, Venezuela - Epithelial fraction 12 v2 (version 2) | ecosystem: Host-associated > Birds > Digestive system > Esophagus > Crop | place... | reverse complement strand
ATATCTCCAGAGAAGGAGACTCCACAACCTCCCTGGGCAGCCTGTTCCAGTGCTCCGTCACCCTCAGAGGGAAGAAGTTCTTCCTCATGGTCAGCTGGAACTTCCTGTGCTTCAGTTTGTGCCCATTGCCCCTTGTCCTGTCACTGGGCACCACTGAAAAGAGCTTGGCCCCATCCTCCTGACACACACCCTTCAGATACTTATAAGCATTGAGATGCCAAGAAAATTCAGGCAATGTTATTAAGTTATGATACAAAGTAAGATTTTAGAAGTTTGCTTAAATTTCACTGCTTTGTAAGTGACTTCTTTATTCTCTCTGTGTGATTATTCTTTTTTTCTTAATTGTAATAACAAATAATACAAAGGTGTCTAGATAAATAGAAATCTGTGACACGCTGGAGCAGTGCGTAACGTTTGCATTAACTCAGTATCAAGAGTATCCATTTGCAACTGTTACTCTGAGTGTGTTGGTAGCAAACTGTCCCCCAAACACCACTGCATGCACACGCTGCTCTTTCCTTCAGAATTTACTTCTGGGTCTCATCCTGCTGTTTCTCCCTTAATCTAAAAGAATTAGACTGTGAACAGAAACTGCATATTTGCTCTTTATGCATAGAGAAGATATTCAAGGTTTTTTTTCTTTTTATTAAAATTTTCTAAAGTGGACTCTTCTAAAGTAAGATTTCCAGATGTCAAAAGCAAACTACCTGTTAAGACGTTTTTTAAAGAAAGAAACCAGTATGTTTTTGAATTATGATCCATAAGCTTATAGACTTTGAACTAGTACAAAAAATGGCAGGTTCTTATTGTGTTTTAATTTATGTATTTAGCTGTATTGGAACCTTTCTCGATAGTGCTATTGACTTTTGCACTGTCACCAAACCACTGTAGAGATGTGCTGGCATGTGTGTTAAATAACCTGTTATTTTCAGGGAATTATAGTTCAGTGGTAACATTTTCAATAGGGTGCAATTAAAAGTCCATCAACAGTATCCTGTGTTCACACTGCTGACTTTCAGAAATGTAAGTAAATATACAGCGTATTTTTCATCGTTGACGTATGAGTATCTTCAGTTGCAATACTTTGACTTGCCAACTGCAGAATCAATAAATATGTTTAACATGTATTTCAGAATGTGCAAAACAGCAGAAAGCTTGCTATTAAACATCTTTTTTTCAGAACAACCATACTCTAAGAACCTGCTGATGTTTACTGAGATTTTTCTAACTGATATTCTGTTACTGAATGGTTCTGTTTTTATGAAGATAGGTGTCTTGGGGAAGACAGAGGTGATTTGTGTGTGTATTGAATCACTCTGAACAGCAGTAAGGAAAGGCATTTTAAATAAGAATGAAAATAATGTAAGATAATAGTGGATAATACATCAGTTACTTCTCTTGTCCACTTCTCTTCTGTGATAGAAAATGATTCTGAGAGAGTGGAATTTAACAGATATTTCCCATGAAATTTGTTGATATGTGCTTATCTGTCAAAATGGAATTACTGATGACAGCCAGTTTATTCTGATCTATTTTTCCGATCAACCATCTTGAAAAAATATTTCATGCAGTTAACAGATTTGATATTTTTTTTAATTTAAAAAAATTCAAGTTCTTGTGTTGAAAATTTAAGAAGATATCACAAGGAATCAACCTCCTTGCCTATAAAACTGAAGTTTGACTTAAATTCCATAAATTCAAATTCTTGAAAAGGACAACTAAAATTATTTCAAAGTGTGTGTGGCAGGGGGGGTTCACAAACTTTAGGCGGATTTTGTGTACTCAATTTTTATCTTAATATTTGTAACATTCCAGTGTTTGTGGGAGGTATTTCACATTCATCTTCACTGTAGACTGCCATTGTGCTTGTTGGTGTTAAAACGAAAAGAGTAATTTGTTATTAACAAGAGAAAATTTATGATTAGAAATGTGTCTGGCTTTTTTATTTGGATAAAGGTGTAGGTACGTGAGAAATTCTCCAGGACGTCAGAAGCGCTGAGATCTTCCTTGAGTAATTGGTATCGTGTACCTCTGAGGGCTTAAATACGTCCCTCAAGAATCACAGGGCAGCAGGAGGAGTGTTGCTAAATTCTTCTATACCTGAAACTTTGTCTAATAAAAGGAAGTGGAATAGATGACAATCATTAAAATGGGATGGCGGAATTTTTTTCCCTATGTTATGGCCGTGGAGTGATTCCTTGTGTACATGGCTGTGACTGCAGTGGAAAACAACTTGATAGCGGGGTGCTTATCCTTTAATAGTTTTACTTTTTGATGCTAATTTAAATAGAGCTGCAGCTGGCTTTAGAAGTCACCAAATGTACTTTGATGCTGGTGGTCTCCCCCTCACTCATACACCCCACCACCACTGCATGAGATTGCCAAGAGGAAAGCTGGAGCGACATTTGCAGCCAGTGTGTTTCCATCCAGTGACCTTAAAGCAATTCGAAACAGCAGTTTCTGCCATTACGGAATTTAGTGTGCTCTGTTCCTGGGGAGGAACATCACATCCATTGAGCACAGCACGATAAAAACCAACGTGCAAGTACACTCATGATAATATAGAGAATTCTCCCACATGTTATCCCTTTTATTTTTCTTCCACAAAAATAAAGGGCAAGCCTTAAATCTGACTGAACTATAATGTAAAAGCTGAGCAACTGTCATTTTTATTTTGGCTGGCTTCCCTGTAAAATTTCTAAGACGCGAAGCAAACCAAAGGGCCACCATGTGGGAAGTATACAGAGTTCGAGGGCTCCCTTTATGTCTACTGCAGTCACTGAAGTCAAAATACGCCCTAATTCCATTCAATTACCTTCCCTCTAATGCTATTTTTGTACTGCCATACATATGCATGGTGTGCCGCTCAGCGTGACCCTGCAAAGGTCAGCAGAGCTTCAGGAGCTGGATGGCGAAAGAATAATGATCCTACGTAGGAAGAAGTGTTACTTTTTAATTATTTTTTTTGGTTTTAGCAGCTCTTTTGGTTGTTGTGGGGTTTTTTTGGGGTTTTTTTGTTTCTTTTTTTTTGCTATGCCTCATTTTCCTCAGCTGAGAGGAGTGCTGCTTTGTGTTGTTATGATCAAAGGGAGAAGGAGGATGTCTGAGAATACGAGGACTTCCAGAAGGTGCCAACATTACTAAAGAAGAAGAGGGGGAGGAAGGAAAAAGTGAGTTTTGAAAGTGTTTTGTTTTCAAGAAGTGCAGTTTGTTTCAAGAAAACATTGCTGTGTGCTTGAATTAAGAAAGCAAGCACTTTGAAATCACATTGTTGTGCTTTTATGCCATGGGAAGGCGTAATTGTTCTTTTACAGCCATCTATTTCTTTTTTAAACTCCAATGTTTGTCAGAATAGTTGCCCTGCTTTCCATTGCTTTTGCTTTTATTTCAATGGTATAAAACAAAGAAAGAAAACGGGCAACATAAATCCCTGGGAAATAATAACTGATTAAAGATGGCAAATCTTATCCTTGAGAGTAGGAGGTGTTAATGAGACACAGAAGTGATTTTGTTCCTCTCTACCAATGAAGGATTCATCTAAGCAGAGGAGGCTCAAATTATAAAATTTATGCCATCTGCCATGGAAGCCGGGACTTACCACTATCGCTTCCAGGATGGCCGCACGTGACAGAGTTTTTACCCAGTTTTCAGTAACCCAGTCAGGATACAGAGCTGGACTTCTCACCTCGTGCTTATCTTAATAAGAAAAAAAATATTAAATTGAAATGTGGAGTGTTTTCCAGCAGTGCAAAGAGACAACAGGTCAGTCTGGGGCTGCAGGTGAATTTAGATAGATAGCAAAGATTTTTCCTACCTCTTACAAAAAGTTTTTTTCTCACCATCTTAGCTTTGAAAGGCCTAAGAAATTGGGACTTAGAATATTTTCATTTTATTGTTTAATCTTTTTATGAAGATAAAAGTATTGCTTTTTGACACAGAGGACAACATTGGGGATTTTAGATTTCCTCTCTATTATCAAAAATATTGAATATCTTCCTCTATTTTTTTTCTCATGCACAGCAGAGCTTCCAAATGCCTAAGTCTCTTGGGGAAACAGCATTATTTGTATGTGAAGAGTAGAAAGCTGGATGAAAATTTGTTAAATGTTTACTGATTTTTTTTTTTTTAATTTTTTTGTGTGTGAAAACAAAGCCTTTTGTGTGGGTTGCTTTCATAACAGTCTCTTCTGCCGTGTTCCTACAAGGTATATTAATTAGGGTCCACACCGTGTTCTCAAACTCTGTTAGGTTGTTGAGAATTTCTAAGGGAGGGGTCTTTCCAAATGACTACAGTCAAGCTCCCACCTCTGTACAGCCTAAGACAATGCCTCCCTTCATCCAAAGCAATACAGCTATTGGATACGAAACCATCTGATTTCGGTTATGCTAAGCTCCTCCTCTAACTGAAATTCAAAAGTAGAGAAATTACATTATATGTAACATTAACAGTCTTGATTCTAAGCCTTTTGCTTTCTCTCTTCTTTGAATCCAGTTTCCCTGAAGTGTGTGAGGTCAGCAGTAGCATCTGTATGACCGGGGCAATGGAGAAGGGGCTGTTCAGAGGGTGATTTGTATCACCTTCCCTGACAACCATCTCACAACAGGGTTCATTTCATTCTGCTGCAATCTGGTGACCTCTGCTCGCTCTTCAGTGATGTGCCCATCCTGTTATGTTATTTTTCTGCTATACCAAGGAAATGTGGAAGTATTTCAGCTGTTTTTTAAAGCAGCTCAGATGTCTTCTTCTGAAGTGTATTTGAATAGAGCAACCTGATGAGCAGGTTGCCTTGCAAGGTGCCGTGGCTGAACTGGATGGTGGGAAATTTGTGAGGAAAGAAGTGCTGGAATTGGTGGTGCCCTCTGCAACTAGCGGCATCCCTGCCTCGGCGTTGATTCTCTCTGAAAGTTGGGGAAATCGTAGCGTTCATTTGGGGAAGCTTTTCGGAAGCCTGTTTATTCCTGCAAAACCTGCTGATTCCTCAGTAACCGCCTCCTTGTCCTCAGCCTTTGTCCCAGTCCTCATTACTTTACATTCTCTCACATTAAATTACATGAGCTACTTGTTGGAGTTGAGAGACTACAACTGTCTGGCTCTTCACTGCCTGTGTCTGCTGAGGTGGTATTTTCAGTTTGCAGGAGCTCTTTGCAGGGCTCTGTGTCCCAGGTTTGGAGCAGGTTTCGCTATCTTATTGCCTGTTGAGACAGGTTGAATTTGCGTCTGGAGCAAGAGCTACTGAATGGACTTTGAGGCTGCTGGGATTGTAAATAATAATCATCTGCGTGCAACACATTGTGATAATTTAGGTATTAAAAAAGGACCAATACATGCAGAGCATTGGACTAAAATGTATGCTCAAACATAAATAATAGAAATTATATTTTGAAATCCATATATTGACTCCGAAGTACATGACCCAATTTCCTCTGTGTGTGCTGTGCATGGTCTGTGCTTCTGAGTCAGACTTTCATTTAAATCAGAAATATGAAAACCTGGTACTTAAGAATTTGAAATTATTCTATTACATAATATGAAGGAGAAGAAAAAACCTTCTTTATTTATTTTGTGTACCCACCATCCCCCAGAACTAAGTGTAGGAAAATTAATGAGAAAGAACAGGCATCTAAATTATAAGTAAAATTTTTTACCTAGTTGCAGGTTGCAATGAAATGTCATGCTCTTAGCTGAGGTGTTATGGGTCACTTGCTTAGCTCAGAAAAGCATGGTATCTAATTAAATATGTCACTTAGTGTGCTGTAATTGTCACTTCTGGCCAAGCAGTGGGACATAATGTAGTGGACTTCTCACCCCTTGGGTTTAACTGAACAGCTCTAACTTGAGAGATAAGAGATGTCTGTGGGTGGTATGTGCTGTTTCTCTTGGTTATCTCTATATAAGTTACATGATAGTAAAATCATTAAGAATAAAAGGGTATTTCTGAGATAGTGCCTTTTTGTCAAGAAAAATAGCAGAGCATTGCTACTGATGCAATCTCAATGATTCTTTTTCTTCAAGGATTTGGATATAAGAATAGATAAAAAATAAAGACAGAATGGAAGGGAGCACGTAGATGCTGGGAGTGCAGACAATCCGTCTTTACATCCTCTATGTTAGGCCTTTAATGTAGCTGGCTAGTCGGCCTGGGATTTCCCCTGTGGAAATGAGGTGAAATTAGGTGTCTCCAGAAGCAGTCTGCATGGCCTAGAATAGGCTATTATTCAGAATAACCTTTTCAAAAAGCCTATTTGCCCTCCATCTTTCGTAAGGAAACCCTTCGGAGACTAGCAGGCGAGTGGAGTTAGGTGCCTGGAGTTAGATGGAATGAGTCTCCTCAAAACTATCGTGATGCAGCTCTGCAGACGCGAACGAGGTGTCCTTGAGGATGCCGTGTGCCCAGGAGACTAACGAGATGTGAAACAGGCCCTGTTCAAGGTTTCTCTGTTGACTGCATGTCAAAGATCAGGCCGAGGGAGTGGGACAGACTGCTTCCAGGACCTTACATCTGTCTGTGTGTTGCTGTTTCCTCCATGCATAATAGCAGAATCATGGGCTTTAGCCAAATTTTGTGTTGTGCTTTTAAAATGTAACTTTGAAATTCAGATGCATGCTGGGTTCTGTTGCAGTATTGAAATACACTGTTGCTTTAATTCTTTATACTTAACAAGGCAGTGATGTTTGTTTCTAGAGATGGTAGTATTTTGGAAGAAAATTAATACTTTTTAAAATCAGTTTACAAAGTTCTTTTGGAATGACACGTAGTACTTAAAAAGATAGGGGTTTCCTTCCTTTTTATTTCAGTGCAATGAAAAATGAGAACTACACTCAGATTCTAAAGAAACTGAAACCAAATATTGTGAAAGCTGAAGAACTGATCAACAGATAAAACAAAAGCTGTTAAGTAAAAAAGACCCCTAAAATGTGTCAAAATTAAAAAAAAAACCCCTCCTATTTATTTGAAGCAAATATAGGTCATGGTTTCAACTATTATTTTGTAAAGCATTGATGCAGTGAAGTTGGGTTGCTTTTTGAGAAGGAAAAAAGGGACCATTCCACTCCAGTAGTAAGAAACAACAGATATACACAGGATATCTTTTTTCATGAAGAAAAACATGTTTTTGCAAAGCATACCTCTAGCAGAGGTGTAAAGAGAGGGAGGAAACCTCCTAAGCATGCCATAAACTGAAAATACTGTCAATCTGATGAGCTGCAGCAATTCTGATGTTCATTTTTAAGTGTACTTCATGAGGTTCTTCATGCTTCAGAGATATGTAGAGCATAACATACTTGTAGTTTCAGTCTCCTAATTGACTCTGATATTTTTTTTCCTCGAGAAGTCTTCATTAAAGGGAAATGATTTTGCAGTCGATACCTTATGATTTGTTATAATGCAAGTAACATTTAGCACATCTTGAAGGCTGTCTGAAGAATTCCCACAAGCTTCCTAGCAAATGTCATCTGACTTCTGAATTGAGTGAAGCACTGCCTTCCTTTCGCTTTCCTGCAATTTGTCATGCTTCATACTTGGCTAAATCTGCCAATTTTCATTGTCCTCACAGACAACAGCTGTCAGCATGCCATTTATGTCCTCAGAACTCTTGGTGGCAGCATCCTCTAAGTTACAGGATTGAAATGCAACCTGAGCAACTTCGAGATTTAGATCTGCGTGGCTTCTTGCTGTGTCATGCTCAGAAATAGCACCACAAAATCCCTTAATTACCCTAGAAAGGAAGAACGCAGCGAGGTGTAACGGAGTGGCCAACAGGTCCCATAAAGTCATCATTGTCTCCAACACTGCTTCGAAGAACTTGTGTTGACAGTGACAGAGTTAAAATCATTTGGAGAAGCGTGCATGTAATGGATCTAATCACTGTGAAAAGGCAGTGCAGGCCAGCTAAATAATTTTCTTCTTTTGTTAGCTACGGAGCTGAGTAGATGCTTTTCTTTGTATGTTCTCATTTATTGCAAACTCATGACTGCTGTTGAATTCTTCTCAAACCTCAGGGCTGGGCATCTATAAGATAGAAATTGTGGACAATTGCCACTTCTGAGAACAAGACTGGGGATGATTTTTTAGTCTGCCGTGAGAGAAGTTCTACTCATTTATGGTTAACCCTTCAGTTGGGGGAGGTTTGGGTTTTTTTTTTTCCGGGTGGGAGGGATGTTTTTTAATTTTGGGGGAAATTAAGGAATTTCTTCTGAATCACAGCCTCTCATTGAGTTTGCACCTGCCATAGATACAGATCTACTGTAACTCAGTCACCATTTATCCAAAGTCACAGCCACCATTGTAAAGAGTTTCATAAGTTGTTATAGTCTTCCTGATCTGTTGGTAGGTGGGATGATTCCAAGGAGGGTTTTGGAATCTCTGACCTCAGTCAGAATTTTCTTTTAAAATAATTCAAAATGTTGATGATTCTGGTCATTCATTTTATCTAACGCAAAAATATTTGACTTAGTAATTAGGAGTAGTTCCAGTTTGTGCATATTTCAAATACTCATTATTTATTATTATTGTTAGTACTGTTTACTGTCATTTTATGGTTTTAATAATTTTCATTTAGATTTTTCAGTTCTAAGTAAAAGGGATGAATTCAGAAGACACTGAAAAAATATTTTTTCTATATTTCGAAATAAAAACTTTTCTAAACATTACGATATTTAATATTGGAAGTAAGAAAACATAGGCCTGTGAAATATGTAAAGTAAAAAATAAATTACATTGACCATGCCAAATAATGCTTATTATTTGGAATAGTTTAAAAATAACTACTGTCTTACCCTGCCTAAACTTGAATATTCACCTTAAGGAGGATGACATAATGGTTCAAGTGAATATTTGGGATGCTTTTATTTCATGCAGAAAAACCAACTGAGTCTCTGAACTAATCTACCTGACAGCTGTCAAAGAGCTGGTGAGGGTTCAGTGACAGAGTCAAACGTTTGATGGCAATCCTTCTTCTTGCAGAGATGCTTTGGGTCTTCTCCTGAGCTGAGAAGAACATGGCTAGGCTCTTGGTAGGTCCATACAGAGTCATTAATAGTGTATGATCTTTTTAACCTGTATTTCCATGGATGTTTTGAAGGAAGAGGAAGCAAAGGTGAGGGATGTGTGTTAATGTGGATTATTGGGTTTACAACTCTGGATGTTATGGTCCTCCATTGTTGATTGTGATGACTTGTTAGATGCTTCATGCAGAAGGGTTTTATGATGTCTGACCATTATGGTGGCTCTATACACTAGTTTTGTATTTAGCAATTGAAAAAATACATAAATAAAGTGACTATAGTCTGAATCCGTAAGCCCCCATCAGTTAGACTGGGTGTCTGGAGATAGCAGCCCTGAAGCTGTTAGCTTACCCTGCGAGTGCGTTTGCTGCAGGGAAGTGTTTTAGCAGCACTTTTCCTGGATGAGGAGTTTATAGTGCTGTTGGGCTTAAGTTGCTTTGGGCTGCAGGTGCGATTCCACCCTTAGGCAATCTAGTTTGTTTTTAACTTTCTTTTCTACGGAAGAGGAATTTGGAGGACTGTCTCTCTGCCAGTGTAGCTGTGGATGGTAGAATTGTCACCAGAAGTGGTCAGGCATGGTGCGAGGAGTCTGGATCCCGGGAATGGTTGGCCCTAGCCAGTGGTGTTGGGCTGTATGTCTACATTCTGGTTTCGCACTGAGCAGGGAAGGTAGTTTTGCTCAGATAGGTTGGTACAGAAGTTTTCATGATAGTCTGCCTCTGAGTTTTTGGAGCTGTCAATATGGACGTTTTCTACTAATTTTTGGGTACAGTCACTAACTTGGCAACACTGTTGTTTTAGAATAGTTTAACAACGGATCTCACTTTGATTAGGTCTTAGAGAGCAACAGAACAGCTCTACAACAACTCTCTGTCTACTAATGTTTTTTGCAGTGCTTTCTGGCTGTTACGTCTGTGTGAATACACGGTAGCGCTCCCTTATATGTCCATAGACATGGCTACCTTTCAGCAACTGCCACCTGAGGTAACTTTTAACTGATTACCTTGAGTAGCTTTGCTCAAAAATTTCTGTAAGAGCTGCTGCTGCCTAGTTGCTTATTTACTCTGCTTTCGGGTGAGTTTGGAGGTGTGCTGTTGAAACCTGTCACAAGTACCCACGACAGCAAATTCGGCAGTGCTCAGGTGCCTCCACCCAAGCTGCAGTCTCTGTGTTGTAGCAGCCGTATCCTAAAGTGCTGGTGATCGGAGAGGTGCACCTGGTAACAAACTGAGCTATCTTATGGATGGTGTTAGGGTAAGAGCAGAACCGCGCCATCACTGAAAATAGTCTTTAATTTATGTTTTCTTCCTATTGACCAGTGCAGCCGTGAGAGCCATGTGTTTTATCTGTAAGCAATGTCTGTTATCTGCAGATGATGTGGTTTTCTCTTGCCTCGGAATATTATTAGCTCATGCTACAGCAGCTTGCGCTTTTGTTTTTTGATACTTTCAGTTTATCAGCCAAAAAGGAGGATTAGCATGCATAATCTGGTGGACTCTGTGAGGGCCAAACACAAAGTTACCCCAAATCATGATGTATCCTATGTAGCCTTCTGTCACTGCTGTTAAAAGGAGAGGTGATACCTTCCTTGTCTCAGGGACTGAGGTAACAGGGGCCTTGTCATCTGTGTCCTGCTCTGCATCCCAGAGTGTACTAGTCTCAGTATTTAGCTCTTCTTTCATATGCATTTATGAAGGAGCTTTGCACAGATGGGTAAAAGTTTTTATCCACATTTCGTGGTGGTTTAGTGTAGTTGCATCAGGAGGAGTAATTATTTCTATCAGCAAGATTGTGACAGCCACCACATATGGAAATTTTCTTCATTGAAACTTTAATTTTTTTTCCTTTTGTTTGATTGTCATATCAACACAAAGAATAGTTTAGAAATATAATTGCAGTCTCTAGAATAAATATAACCAGACTGGCTATGACGCTGAATCACATTAGAGCGCTGGGAATAGAGCCACCTATAAAAGAAAATGAACAAAAAGAAAATCACAGCTTGAGCACTTGTCATTTGTCAAGAAAGGGGAATCTGTGCTGAACCACCAACGACCAGCCACCCAGGAGAAAAGTCGTTTTGACAGTGATGGCTTGTATCCTGCCAATGTTGGAAAACTCATGAGATAGTTCTGTAACAGCAAAGATTACTTCATTATCGAGCACATGGTGTGTAGTTACGCTGCTTAACTGCATTTGTCTAACACATTTTATCTTGTGTGGGACTGGGGTAACCAGCTGTGCAGAGTGCCAGTGCAGTTAAACTCTCAGTTAAGACCTTGAACAATCAGCATAACCTTTCCTAAACTCAAGGGTTTGAGTTGTAAAATATCTCTGCTTTGGTGCCAGACAATAAACCTGGCTGCTTGTGAGGAGTTGCAAAGGAGCTATTGATACAGTGCAACATTCTCAAGGAAATCTTTGTAAAACTTTATTTAATGAATGCATTAATTCATGACATAAATCTTTTAATACCTCATCCTTTCTCAACATTGTGCTCGCTAAATTGCAGTTATGTATATTATGCTTTCAGATATTTTTGTTATGTTTTTTGGCTTTGCATGTGTACAATCTGTAGTAACATATAATAACTGCTTGCAGAAAGTATTAATATATTTTGTATTTCTGTATCTAATAATAATAGACTGTTCTAAATTTTTTTGTTGGTTGAACCTCAGAAAAGTCTTGTGAGAAATTCTAGAATTTTACTGGATTGAGAAACACACAAGTTCACTTCTGAATCTTATTTTTCACATATGCTTTATAAACCTAAAACTTTTATATTGACTAACCCTCGCTAACCTGACAATTCATGTCAGCATCTCTTTCACACCTCTCCGTTCTGAAGAAAAAAGTCATATGAGGATATGTTTCAAATATGAGATAAATATAAACTTGCAGCAATATGGGATAGAAAAATGTGTGTATTCATATTCTAGTATTGCTGCAGTATGAAAATATTTGTCCAAGGCACCCCAGAAATGGATGTAGATTGTCTTAAGTGCAATAGAGAGCCTTACATATAAAAACAAATTGTATTTTAGTTTGGAAAAAGAGAAGTGTAACCTTCTGACATATGAGACTGAGATAATTATCTTTTATTAGTATTTAATTGTAGTGCCTGAGTGTAGAGATATTACCTAGAACTAATTACTGGTTAAAAACAGAGGTATGATTTATTGAATGGTTTTATATCTGCAAATTAAAAATAATTGGCTTATCAATGAAAATATGCATTTGCCTGTGGAGCAGAATAGAACTTACATGTTTACCTCTTAATTCTAGTAAGTGCTAGTTTAAACTTTATTTAAACATTTTTAGACATTTTCTTGTGAAATCTTCAGTGCATCATCAAATCCTTAATGTGGAAAAGGCTACGCTGAAAGAGTGGCCTATGTATTTAAGTCCATGTAAGGAAAAACAAGAAGGTTTTCAAATTAGTAAATTCCTTACTGATTTTGATCACCCTGGAATCATTTAGGCCATGAGATACAGCTGCTGAGGAGCATTTTTACTTTGTTTCACATTTCTACCACTCTCTTTAAGAACTCTCTAATGCCAAGGTGGAAGGAGTGAATGTGTTTCCCCTAGACACCGAGTGGATGTTGCAGCCCTGATAATTGATGGAGAACTTCATAGAAATGGACAGTTCATGTGGGGCTGTCCCATGCTAGTCGCAGCAGCTGCTATTTCTGCCGGTGTTAGTTCATCTTCACTGTTTTTGTGATTGCTATAGGGACGTTGTGTCTGGAAGAAGGAAAGGTGAGCAAATTTTTTGTGAGAGGTAGGGAGGTGATCTCATAGCAGCTCATAGACTTGTGGTTCATGCTATGGGAGTTTGGGGCTGTTGGGAAGAGATGATGTTACAGGGTTAGAGTGTACACGTTATGCATGATAATCATACACATATGATAATCATACATGTTACATACCCCAAGAAGCAGGACCAGAGGTGCAGGATTTGTAGGGAGAGGTAGTAAATTTTTAATTAGTGGCCAACATGGTTGAAAACGTGATGAGCTTTTGAGCTTCACGTTCTTTTGTCTGTTCCTGAGAACAGATTGCTTCTTTTCCATCAACATCGGTTTATCTAAAAAAACTAAGAAAAGATACTTCCTCTTCTGATCATTGTAAACATGAGTTTTTGTTTGGGTTTTTTTAAGCTCAAAGTGTTTGTATTTTGTGAGACCTAAATATGGACAATAGCAAAATTTATTTCAATGTGTGATGATGGATCTTCATTTATTTAGAGCAAATTATGAGAACTTGGAATTCTGTACCTGATCTGAAATAGTGTCATGGTATAGCTTATTTAATTTTCAGACTTCAAATTAGCAGTTACATCAGTCACTGCATCATGTAATTACTTTAGGAGTTGGCATCCTATCTCCACGAAGTGCTGAGGCCTCACCTCGGACAAGTTTGGTGATAGTTCCTGTTACGACCACCCATTTTCTTTGTCTTTGCTGCTGTCTAGACTGAAAGTGTAGAAGCAGGACACAGAGGGAGGAGCGCTGGTGGTAAGAGGTGACAGTGACATGTCTCTTTGAAACAGTCACCCGTTGGGTCAGACACACAAAGCCATGTGTTCAAGCTGCAGTCATCTCTGACCTCCCTGTACCTCAGGGCAAACAGCTCGTGTTTGACTTTCTCTTGGTCAAATTTGTGGCCATCACTGGACTTGTCATGCTTCATTCTGTGTAAGGAATTCTGCGCTGTCTTAGGTATGTTGGGGCTGACCTTTTTTCTTTTTTGAGGCAGAGGTTGGAGGAGGCCAGAGGCTGTGTCTCTGACACAAATTGTTGGTTTAGGTCCTTCTCTTGCCATTGTTGCTGCACATGCTGGTGAGTAGTGAAAGCAGATATTGTAATGCTGTCTTGGGACTTGGAATCATCTCCTTTCAGTTGTTCATACATTTAAGGCTGTTTCTGCCTTTTTTTTTTTTATTAAAATATTTTCTGTTAGGAAATACTTACAAATAAGGCTTTTCATGTAGCAAATAAGTAGGTAACATTTAAGAGCTCTTAACTGCTCTCAACTGCAGTATGCGAAATTGAACCAGAGCTTGACTGAACTGAGCTGACAGTGGGCAAGAAAAGTGCTGTGATACCCAGAATGCCATGGGGCTGACCAAGATACAAATTTCCGCAGCAGGTGACTGGGAGGAAATGAGTTCCAATGAACAAAGTAAATTTCTTAAACTGATCCAAAATACTGATTTGGAAAATACCTTTAAAGATACCTACCTGACGTTAAACCAAAGTAGCGTTTTACTGTTAAGTCCCTGAAGTCCTCTGAAAGGAAATCTGCCTGAAAAATCTATGGAAATTGGCAGGATATGAGCAAAAATAAAATGCAGCAATTTGATATTGCAGTGTAAATGATGTTGATTTGCAGCATTCTTACATTGATAAAAGACAAAAATGAAAAGGAAGATGGAAAAATTATTCTCAAGAATGAAGTTTTCTCCTATTTAGTTGAGATTGCTTGTGACAAAGGAAATGAGTGTTTTTATTTCTGGAAGTTGTTCTAGACAGAGATAAAGTAGTGGAGAATGTGTGTTCAAATGTGGTATCGATGCGTTTACTACTGGCCCTTTTTTATTGCAGCCACTCATTACAGGCCGATAAACTACGAGCACAGGGAAATGTAAGCAGAAGCGAATGGCAAGTCCGTAACAGGTAGCATTTCTTGTTCTCATCATTTCAGGCAAAAGCCTCTACTATGGAGCATATCACGGGCAGAACTTGGTGAGCATCTTGCGTCATCAAGTTGGTATTTTAAATAGCTAGCATAACTATTGTGCTACCATTCAGAAAGTAGAAAACTACCACTGTGCAAAAGTAGAAAATACCTGCTATTGTGCTGATGGAGCTGTTGGGAGACTTTTGCTGGAAAAAATAGCTGTGAGCTCGGTTCGGTTGAAATCGGTGAAGTTATGCTGATGTAAGCTGGAGAAAAACAGTTGTGAATTCAGCCTCAGATACTTTGTAGAAAATCTTAGGTCTTGCAAAAGAGGTGTGTTTTCTGGTAAGCATTGAATGTTTTATACAGTGACTTTTAGTATTGGTGTCACCACTCATAGAAGTATCATAAAAGTTATGCTAGAGAATTCCATTTCTGTCTGCTTTCTTATTTTAACCTTTTGAACGTTTAATTATTTCTTGTAAAATTGCTTAGCTTTGGCAGCTAGTTTTACACCAGAGTAAGCTTCAGTTGATGGTTGCTTAGGACTGAGACATTAAGACCTGTCGAGCAGTAAGTGGCATAGACTTCAATCTCTTTTGGGTGAGAAAGGAATTGAATATAGGTACTCTGGTGCCTCCGACTAACCAAACTACTGAGCAGCCTGATAAATGGAAGATGATATTTTCTCCCCCAGCTTCTTTTTTTAATTTTTTTTTGCTAGCTGAGGGAAAAAATTGATTAGATGTTATGAGATCTTTATGCTAGGGACCTCGATGGAGAGGGCAAGGGAATTGTGGTATTTCATTTTGATTGGGTTTGAATTTTGGGGTGTTTTTTCAAACCCTGTTGCCTGGGTCCTTCCGTGAATTTATCCAAGTGACACCAGAAGTTTGGTATATTTAAAATCCAGCCTTTTGATATATAAGTATAATTAAAAGTCAATTTTAAAATTAAGGCAACCTCTTCTGAAAAATTTACCCTGGGACAAGTGTCAGGAAGAATTAAGCTTTGCAGGCAAAGTGTGCTGAGATGCACAGTCGTTTTGGGAAACACTTTTCTTTGGTAGCACAGAAAATGCAGACACAGAGATAACAGTTGATTGCTTTTCACTGTGGAATAAAGTTTAGTTTTTCAAATTTCTTGGTAGTTGCTTGCTTCATTAAAGATTTTTAGTGAGCAAATGCAGCTAACAGAGCTTAGATTCTCAGTTAAGTGGAAGTTATTAAAACAGTTGTCCTGAAGTTTTTGTAAAAAACAAAAGATGTAAATAATTGAGATTTTATAACAGTCTTAACAAGGGAAGGCAATAAATCATTTCTAATTACTAGTCTTGTTGATTATATGTTTCCTCATTCTAATCTTCCAAATAGCATCCTAAGCTCAGACTTCTTTGTACATGGGATTGCTTTTCTTCTGCTTCCGTTTTGTAGGATGTGTCACGTTGCATAAAGACATGCATGTCCATCCAAATCGCTTTCCTGCCTTTGGATCACAATTAACATTTTGTTGAAAAAGATGGAGGACTTTCTACAGCCATCTGGAATATTGCTATTGTATGGCTGGCTTCAGTTCTTTTAGGGGGAAAAAAAGGACAAAATGGATTTGTGGTGTGGTCAGTCTACCAAATAAAATGTTGATTACTTTTGTGTATCTGGTTTGAAGTCTGTCGTTCAGTTTCTGTATTTGGAAAGAGGATTATTGGAAAGTTGAGTCTCAGATGATGGTGTAAGAAAACCTGAGGCAGAGTTGCTGAAAGATGCATCTCGTTCCATCATTTTAGGAAAGCAGATATACAAAAAGCTAAATAAATAATGGTAACTTTCTTTTCCTGAAAATTAAATTGTGTCTTTTATTTTTTATCTAGCGCTAGGAGCTAGTGAACAACTAGTGGAAGAAAGCTTGAAATGTCTGTCTTACTCTTTCCAGTGTGTGCTCCACAGTACTCACCTTGCTGGTGTGTCTGAACGCACTGGGCAGGAGGGATAAAAATACTCTGTGGTCCAGCACATTGGGAAACTATGTGGCTAAGAAGTAGGATATGTAGCCAAAATCAAGTGGTCTTATGAGTTTGCTCGTTGTCTAACTGCTGTGTTGTCACTTAAGCATAACATATTGATTAACAAACAAACAAACAAACCCCCAAACATTTTAGCTAGTATTGTGCTGAGGAACAATATTTCTGAGTCACCCTGCTTTCTTAGTGCTACTCTAAGGGCTACAGATCAGGGCTGATACCCAGGTATTAGGGTATACTTTTGGGCTTACACCCAGGAGTTTACGAAAAGCGTACTTTAGTTTGAAGCTACTGGAGAGAGTCCAGCAGAGGGCTACAAGGATGGTGAGGGGACTGGAGCATCTCTCCTATGAGGAGAGGCTGAGGGAGCTGGACTTGTTCAGCCTGAAGAAGAGAAG
>Ga0065711_1040273_pt1 | contig 17103 bp, 8 predicted proteins | sample Hoacrofraction12_FD_59098 | JGI IMG/M metagenome (GOLD analysis project Ga0065711, IMG submission 59098) | Hoatzin crop microbial communities from Cojedes, Venezuela - Epithelial fraction 12 v2 (version 2) | ecosystem: Host-associated > Birds > Digestive system > Esophagus > Crop | place... | reverse complement strand
GTTGTACAAATGTATGTCACTTCTGTTTCAGATACAAATTATATTACATCGTACTGTGTACTAATAAGGAAAGTGGGAAGAACACCTGATTTAACTGGCTGTTACATGACAAGCAGTGTTCCTTCTCGTGAGTTGAATCTGAAAGTATTTTCCAGGAGAGGGCTCTCTTTACACGTGAAATGAAAATCTGACTTAGCAATATTGGATCTTCTATCAATTCTTCAGGCTAAAGACAGGTGTTTTGCTTTATGTAAGAAATGTATTGTAGTCCATCACTATACTGGATAAGACCCCATTTGGAACATATAAATAGTTTTGTGACTTTATTTTCAGAGGAAGCATGCTGGTCTAACTGAATTATTTTTAGTCTCTGAACATGAACAATTTGGATTACTCCTAATTAAATTAAACATCTCGCCCAAATTCATATCTCCCTGAGTTCAGCAGGAATCAGATTAGGTCAAAATTGTTAATGATATTGGCAGAAGTTACAAAAGAAAGCGGTTTTTGGCAGGGGTTTATTGTTTACATACACCGGCCTTTCTTACGTGAAGGTAACGCTGCTGTCTTCCTACCTGAGAGCCTAAAAACATATTGTACCAAAATAGACCTATGACAAGCAATACTGTTTTCATCTGTCAGTATCCAAACAGCAGATGTTCCTTTCTCATTTGAACGCTGTTTAAAAACTTGTAAATAAGATACATTAAGAACACCTAATCATCGTTTCTACATAACTGCACTGTGCTATCAGCAGCAGCATTTCAAGAACACAGGTTGCGTTCTTCCATACTGAAGAGAAACAGGTCTGTTTGTAAAGAAATGTAGGCACAAGAAGTGCAAGTAGTTGCTTTTGAAAATTCTGGTGGACTTAAACTCCTATTGCAGACGAGGTTTAGCCCTGCTTCTCTTCTGTAGTATCCAGTTTTTAAGAGAATAACGTCTAAAACATAAGTAATTTAGACCTGCGAATATGTGCCTGGAGTGCCGTATTGCTTCCCTTACCCAAGGGAATGCCTGAACTGCCCCCTTTCTCATATCCAGTCTAGCCCTCGGCCTGTGCTCTCGCTTCCTTTGCCATTGTCTGCATAGGTTCCACACAATCATTTCTCTTCACTCTGAGCCATGTTTTACCCTTATGTTGCTTTTGGTTCCAACCTTCTTATTCACAGACCTCTTTTCTTCCAACTGACAGTTTTCAAATATTTTTCTCTTATTCTCTGGAAACTCTAGTTGCTATAGAGACACCTGATGATTACAGAGACAGTGACTACCTTTGTTAGAACCTCAGTTGCCATAGTAATGACTGTTGGCTATGGGTTCAATGAAATCTGCTACATGGTTCATGCCCTTTTACACAGCAATACAGCTTGTAAAAGCTTCTTTTAATTGTTATGCTCAGTAATGAGACTGTGAGCCAAATTCTGTTCTAATTGAAGTCAGTGGGAGCTTTGCCATTAACTTCAGTGTGACCACAGTTTGGTCCTAAACCCCCACGCGCATAAATAACAAAAGGAATCCACTTTCAGCACAGCAGCAAACAGAGTTTGGTTTCATTCAGTTAGTAACATCTGAACCTGGTAACAAAACTTGGATGTCTGTGACTATAATTTCTGAAAGAGATTATCATTTAAATCAGTCTTTACTAAAATAAGAAAAATGGACAATTCTTGGATCAAAAATATCATGGTCCTTGGAGTGTGTGTGTATTCTTTTAGAGAGAGAAATCATGAAATGAAAATGTCATCTTTAAAAATCTTAGATCATTTGCTTTTCTTCAAGGAGAAATGTTTCCCTATTGTTGCTTTGTGGAAATAGTGACAAGAGAGTAAATATTTTCAGTGAAATATCTTCACATCAGAGTAGGGGTATGCCTACTGAAAAGGCAGATATAATGCTGTTCTTCCAAAGGCCATTATTTCTTGGCAGTCTCCCTGATTTTTTTCAACGCTATGGGAATGACCTCTGAAGAATGTCTTAAAGCCAACTTTGCCTTTGAGCTATTTCTGTTCTATTTAAGGTACCCTGGAGATAGTTTTAAAGTTGTGGGAATCCAATTCAAGTACAAGTTGAGATTGGAAAGCACTATATTTGATGTGTCCTTCCAATTATGTTTGTTTTGTTAGGTTATGCCCAGATTATCATATGACTGTTGTAGTCACTTGTTCCTTCATCTGGCAGTGTTTTTAGGAACTCATTACTGTTCTCCTGTTTATCCACTGTTTTTGTGAAGCTTTAGGGAAATCTGCTCTGAGTTTCTTCTGACTACAGAAGTTCTTCCCCTTGATCCCCTCAATAAGGTCTAATTTACAGGCAAGATTATAGAATGTCTAATTTTCAGCATGGTCAGAATAAAACCTCTGACATGTCCACTTTAACAGCTGCTGCCAAGTTAAAAAATCCAGAAGTCCTCTTACAGACTTCTACTGTGCCTATTTGGTATGGAAATCTGCTCATTTTAATCAGTCAGGAACAGATGAAAAAATTATGAAAGTACCTGAAATAACTACCATTGATCTCTTTCGTAAGATCTAGGCCAAAATGATCACACTCAAGTTTTTGATTTGCTAAGGCAAGAGTACGGAGTGGAGAATCATTGCCTTTACAACAGAAAAACTGATGTCTTTAGTAAATCACACCTTGTATCAGCACATATTTTGTACAGATTTCTACTAGAGTCGCTCCCCAGGTACTGTTAGATACATGCAGAACACTAGAACTCTGTGCGTACTCCCATGTTTTTGGTACGCTTACTGCTCTGTAGCATTTTTTTGGGCCCAGGCCAAGACTCAGGGAATCCAGGCTCACTTCTCTTTTCTTTCCCTTCATATAATTTCCTCAAAATTTGGCATTTCTTTTTGCTGCAGCAGTCACTTCTGTTTCTCTTTCTTGTACTGTTCTCCAAAGCTAAGCTGTGGAAGACTCCTAGAATAAGTAATGAAAAAAATCCTCTCTTATGAATTCTGCTCTCCTCTGGTGATCAGACTCATCTGACGATCAAAGTCCATATTAGGCATTTCTTTGTTTTGATACTAGCCTGTTGAGCAAACTGGTTGTTCTTGCTGTTTAGGCATGCTAGGTTTTCTGTGAATAGAGGCTCATGAGTTGTTAACAACTGTTGATTATGAAACTTGTGCAATAATGTTTTGGAATTTCTGATTGATTTAGCATCATAAAATTGGAATGAAAGAATAATTCAGGTTTGAAGAGACTTGCGGGGGTCATCTGTTCCAAAGCCTGAGCCAGCTTAGAACAGGCTCCAAATTACTCAGTGCCTTGCTGTTTTGTTTTCTAGGTCTTTAACTTGCAGGTAGAGAAGAGTGGAAGCGAACAAGTACTGCACTCAGAATTAAGTTAGCAGTCTGAAGAATTTATGTGCACAAAATCCATTTATAACGTAGAACTGAAATTAAAAAGTTATACATAAATTCCATTGTACTCAAAGCATCATATGGTGACTCCTGCATTTTCATTCCTCTGTCAGTCTCGTCACGGAATAACATTAGAACTATTGTTTTTGTTGCTGAAGTTTCACTTTCTTAGGCATTACATGAATATTTTCCACTGATCTGTTTGCTGTGGGAGACACAGGGAACTGAAATACTGAAAATTCGTGGAGACCACTAATTTTGGTGAGATTTTCTACTACTCTGCTTCACAGAAAAAATCTTTATGAATTATGTACTGGCTAATCTGTTCTATTTCTGAGGCATGTGAGGAATTCTTTCCTGTTGTCTTGCGTGTGTACATAATGTATTTTGGATTATTCACGTGCTCTGCTTGGATGCCTAGTGCATTCTTGTATGACTTACAGACAAACTATATTCTGGTGTTTGAAAGAGAGATATTATTTTCCATATCCTTCTAGTAAGAATACTCTATCTGAAATAAGCAATAAACTAACTCAAAGCTGTCTCTGTTGCTATCGGAGGGAGAACAGATACTAATACCCTGCTTGAGGATGTTTTTTCCACCCATGCCCCACATTAAAATTTATAGTTCTCTGGCACTGGCAGGGAGAGTAATAGAGGGGCTCACCATCCCAGTTTACTGAAGGCTTGGAACAGAGCTAGATTTGTGTGCTTTCAAATCACACATGTTGTCCTGGCAAGTGCTCCTTAAGTGCTTAACTGATTAACCAGTGTGCTTCCATGACACTAGGACTTCTGTGGATGTTCATGTCTCTCACAGCTCAGATGATTCTTAAGGAAAACAGAGTATCTTCCCAACATCCTTAAATGTAAAAGGAAATAATATTAGGAGAAATCAGCTAGGCATCCCAGATATAAAGTGGTAGGAAGTTATTCATGCAGAGCCAGCACTTGTGGTATTGCTGCTTTGTTCTCAGACATGCTGTTTACAGTGTTCTCTATAGGCCTTGTTGTCCTCTGTCTTGCCAGTCGTCTTCCATCTCCACTGGATGCAGGCGAGGAAAAACAGTTGTTCCTTATAAGGCAGTTTCAGCAAAAAGCAAGAAAAAGGGTTTGAACTTAGATTACATATTGCTGTTTCTAGACTTTTCTCCTCTGGAGCACAGCTTGCATTATTCCATGAAGAATGTTCTCTCCACCATTTCTGAGAGTCTAAACCTGGCAACACTCTACCTGCTTGAGTACAGCCCTCCAAGGTGTACAGAGGATAGCAGGATAGGTCCTCTCCTACCAGAACCAAGGTTCTTTAAAATGAGAAGAGCCATAAATAAGAGATTATTAGATCAATGTCTCACAACAGTCCTTTTTTTGTTTGTTTGTTTTAGTAGCAGCAAACCCTAGAAATTTTGTGCATCTACATATTCTGTTACTCCAAAGTGGAGTGAATTGAACTGGTCCTGGAAAAGACAAAAACTTGCACCTCCTGACAAGCTGGATTTTACTGGATTTGGAGACGAAAAGAGTCATAAAGATTCAGCACTCCTCCTCTTGTTGCTTTCATCTTTTTTCCACCTTCTAAAGGTACAGGGAAATAGCTTTTGAATGTAGTTCTTCATATATTCTTCAGTATTCCACATGGGAAAAAACAGGGTCTTTTGGAGGGTGTTAAATGGGATATATTACATCCTAAAAGATGTTTGCTAGGTTTAGTTAATGTGCAGGCTTTAAAGTTCTCTTTGTGACTCTGGAAGACTCTGCCAGCAAAGCACAGGCTATTTTGTTTGAGTATTTGTTAAGTCTGGTTTTGAACATGGCCTTTTGTTGAAAGACATGTTATGGGTGAGCAAAAGGTCAATTATTGGCTCTGAAAGAATGCAATCACTTGGGTTATACTTGCATCTTGCATACTTAATTAATTTTTAGGTGTTTTGAAAGAAGTAAAACTGAAAATACCATAATTTGGCTTCATGAGTTGTTTCTTTATTTAGGAATTATGCATTTTAGAAGTATTTGGAATGTAGATATTGTAATTTTTATAATGATACATATTTTTCATGTCTTAAGATGGTAGACAAAAAAAGTGAGTATGTTAGTATTCTGGTAATACAATGGGTTGCATTTTCCCAATGAAAATTCAGATGTCAGTCTCCTAAATCACCTACAGAAATTGGTTCCATGGAATTTAGTAATTCACATCTTGCATAAGAGCTAGACTTTTTAGAAAAAAAGTCAGTAAAAATGTTTTCATATGTTATTTAAAGTTACTGACTAATAGAAGTCATTCAGCATATCCCCAAAATGGAATATTGTACACTGAGAAATACCTTTTTCTGCACTGCTTTATTTAAAAAAAAAAAAGTGGGTCACATCAGTGTTCATGTGATATTTCAAAATATATTTGGTATTTTAAAAGATATAATAAGAGCACATCTTAAACTGAATTGCAGTCATAGCAGGAAAATAGAGGAATATTTGCACACCAAATGGGAATTGGCAAATTTCTATGTCCTTCCTTAACACTTTTAGAATTTCTATTAAAATGATAATGTTGTAAAGGAAAATAGTATGATTTTTGGTATTGAAAGAATCCCTTTGAGATAATTCTCAAATTTATTACTCATTTGAAATGGATGGGAGGGACCATAAGAATAGCTAGCCAGATAAACAATGTATTTTTAAACTGAACTTTTTGTCTGGAATCACATCTAGGGTTAGCCTAATTAGTCATCTGCTCAGCCGTAAATTACTGTTATTCTGCTTCAGCTTGGCTTTTTTCTCTCTGTGCAATGTAAATCCAATGCAGACACATTTGTTTTGCAGTTCATAAAGGCGATATTGCCATAAACCCAAGCAATTCACTACTTGTTACTTGTGTTTTTCCATTCTACCTGGATTCATTATAAAAATGAATCCCATTTCAGATTTTTACATATGAATTTAGATACTTTAGGCCTCTATTTCTGAAAACGTCAGCTAAAATGATTATACAGAGTATATGCTTTGTCCTAAGGAAGCACTGAAGTTACTTTAAATTGTCCAAACATCTTCACTGTGAGAGAACATGTTCAAAAATACTGTAAATAATGGATTTTGTTTCCAGCATTCATATCAGTAAGCAAAAGTTGCTAGTAATACCATTTTTTGAGCTTCTGTTGCAAGGCAAATAGAAGCCAATACAGTGTTATTTAACAGGGAAAAATAGATGTATTTCTTTAATAGTGCTAAAAAACTTGATTTGTAAATACGATATGCTTTTGAAGAAAAGCTGCCAATAGCTATACAGAAAATGCATCTTTTCTTTCAACTGTGCCCTCCATTTCAATCCCACTTGCAGAAAACTAATGTCTTTGTTCCCTGTGTGCTAAAGTATGGAGTGGAACTCATGGGCTTCCATTTTTAACTTACTTCTCCAGTGCACAGAGGTTTCCATGGGAGAATGGCATTTCTAAAATTGCAGAATCACAGAAAGCTGGGATCTTGCCAGTCATGCAGCCTAAACAGTAAAGTATTACAGTGGCATACCAAAAAGATCTGTTCAGATACAGTACTTGTCACTTCTGCAAAACTATGACATATGTTTGGAATCTTCTGGGAAATAAGAAAATCCCCTGCTATAATCTATGCTTTGGGTAATATTTTCATTTGTCCTGTAAATTTGCAGTAACAACTGCCTTTGCTTCAGTTTAAGATAGAGTAGGTAAATTACAGAAAGCTATTTCACATGTTTCTGATTTTTCAGAAGTGTTTTGTACTCCTACAGTTAAACTGTAGGAGTACAAAATCATGGTTGTTAAATGCAAGTGTACACAATTTCTTTTGTACCTCTACAGTACGAAATGTATATTGATTCTACTGAGCAATATTATATTGTAACTAGGTTGAAGGAGAGTCTTCTGTTAGCTTGGACACTGAATAGTACACTGAGGAAGATGAAATCAACACCATTTAGTGCTGTACATCAATAAGTGTGGAAAAACTATGATGGAATCTTTGTGTAGGAGGTATTTTTCAGAACTGCGGACCTGGCTATTCAGCATATCTGACTATACGGTACTCTTACTATAAACTCTGCAATCTTTTTTCTCCCTTGTAGCATTAATGTCTAGGAAACAAGATTTTCATCAGTAACAGCAGCATTTAGCCAGACCTTTAAAAATTTCACTGAAAAACTGTCATAGTGAGTTGGTTTACTGTCCTGTCCCTGCTGGACACCTAGGGTTGAATTGTGAGTTGGATCACAAATGAAACAGTAATTTTATGCCAGTCACCATCTGTGCAGCATCATAACATTACCACACATTCCAGCATCATTCAGAATGCTATGAAATCAAAGCTGCAAAGACACGCATCCTTGCCTCAGTAGTGAGATGTACTGATAGTGCTGCTTGGGAACGCTTAAGCAGTGCTACTGCATGATGGTTCATTCTGTTTCTGCTTCACTTATTAAAAGCAGATTCTCATGTCTCTTGCACCTGAGGAAATGAGATCACAATCTGGCCCCATAACAGTGAAATAACTCATTTACTACCTAATGTGTTACTCCATTAAGTACCAATATACCAACCAGTCACAGATATAATTCCCTACCTGTTTTAATCCTGCTGCACTTTCAAGTGTACTTCTAATGTTGGAGAATCTTTCTGCATGGAAATATAATTACATCTTCAAGTTGGGACCATGAAACACTGCATCTGGCAACAGTGATTTTGATACCTACAGATAGATTGTATTAAGCTAACTTTGCTACTGAAAACTGACAGGGCTTACAATTACGCTGTCACTAGATCTGCAAAAGCAGAGCAGGGAAGCAGCATTTGTAAGACTGCTTTGTGCCAGATGGCACACCATGTCAGAAAAATCTATCTGAGCCCTTGTGTTCTTGCATTATAACCAGCAGATTGTCAGCTGGAGTAAAGTACAGAAAGTATGTAATTTAACTGACCTTGCCTCTGTAGGAATTAATTCAGAATCAGAAGATAAAACTACTGATGTCTGGACTTGGGAAGGACATTTCCTTCTTCCTTCTCTCTCATACCAAGTATACCAGTGACTGATAAGGACTGCTGCAAAAGTTGCTCTGAAATGTGAATGATCTGTGAACTTGAAAGACATGTTATTTTAATAAAATAACACTCTGTAATACTGCTTCTCAATTCTATGACCTCAGATATGTACGGAGGAAAACAAGCATTTGCTCTCTCTTCTGACTGGGCGCATGCTCTTTATCACTTTATCTTGTAACAATGAAAGATGCTCAGATTGTCCATTACTATCATGGCTGCACCCTGGTAGAGTTCTGAGGGAGCTCTACCTTGGCTTCAGCAAAAGTTTGTTGAACCCAAGATATTTAAAATGAAATACTTCAGAATCAATGAACCAATGTTTTCTGTCTATGTAACCAGCAATATATAATGGTCTTTTACGGAACCTAGTTAAAAAAATGTGAGGACCTCTGTCAAAGCAGTCACTAATGTTTGTTCCTGTGAGCTACTAATTTTTCAATCAAAACCAGTGAAAATCAAATTTGAAATAAACGAAAATTAAACAAATAGTGCTACCTTAATTGTACCCCCTCATTTCTTCCAGTGCTTTAATTTAAAAAAAAAAATCGGGCAGAGTGTTGCTTTCCAGGAAATATAAGGCCCCCTTTTTTTTTTTTTTTTAATGTCACTGTTTATGACTAGAATAACACTACAAACATTTTTAAGCTGCCTTTCAGCGTGGCAAATGTTCAAGGCTAATGCAACTCATGAAATCAAACCAGAGGTATAGCTGTCTCCTGAACAGAAGTCAGGTAAACAGAAAAAATCCAGCTGTAAACTTACATCTTTTTGAGTGCTTTACAGTACAAACAAGAAAAAGTATTTATTAGGACAGTCAGAAACTTCAAAATATATATTACTGGCAAAGCTGTCTTCAATGTTGTCCAAATGTTTCACCTCGTCAAGCAATTTTCCTTTCATTTTTGTTTTAGTAGGCAGTTAAACAATAAGTGAATAACAGCTTTTTAAAATATATTTGTTTGTCTTAGGTCTCTAGACCTTTTCCAGTTAATGAAAGTCTAGATCATGCAGTGATTTAATGAGCAGAGAAAAAGAAACCAACCTCTACCTCTGCACACTATTATCCTGCAGGCAAAGCATTCATTTCAACTAGCTTTCAGTTAAGTTTATACTTTCTAGTTGTAATATTTAAACTGTAGTAAAATGATTTTAATGGGAGTTCTGAACATGGTGCACTTGCATGCCAAACGTTTATTTGAACACAGGTGGTCACATTTTGCTCACTGTCATAGTCCTAAAGTGATTAATAGATATGATGCCAAAATTCTGTGTATCATTTTGCTTTGCCTTTTTTTACTATTCTGTAATTTATGTTCCCAAACTCATATTTAAAAAGTAACTAACTTTTCTGTCTGTGATAGCCGTAATCCTTTATTTCCCAATTACTATAAATGAACTAAAATGAAATAATTTATTTCTTTTTCATTCTGTCTGTGGCTAATTTTTATCCTTAGATCTGTGTTGTGATTAGTGAATCTAAGCTTACTCATTTGTCTTGTTCTTCCCACTATGCTAGATCTATAATTTGATCCATATGCTAGTTTTTCCACTTTTAGACTACTGTTTCTATTTCTAGAAGAGTACATCTTAACACTCTTGCTTATTTTGAATATGCTACTGTATCCATGTTATCCAAGAATAAACTATGCCCACATAGCACTTTTGAGATCCATTTAGAAAATATTTCTAGTTATACAAACCAAAACTGAGTATTGCTTCTGCAGACAAATGCATGTCAGAAGTCACAAATGTACAGTGGGCCACCATAACAACACTTTCAGGAGGAAAAGATCACCTCTAAAATCACTTAATTATAAGTTTGGCTGAGATCTTGCACTGGGATTCTACATGCCCTTTCAAGATGTTAATCTTGCAAGTTTTTCCTGACCATTCCAGCTCTAACACTGGTTGTGGTTTTGCTCCCTCCTTTTTAAAGATACAAATTCAATTATTTCCTCATTTTTGGTATCTTTGCTTGTTAACTGTCTGTGATTAGAAAATTTTAATTAGCTGTCAGTTAACAGATGAATCAGTGGACTTCTCTTTAATTACCAAGTGGTTAAATCCATTTCTCTCTTAATGAATTTTCTGATTATTTTTTTCTCTCATTTTTTTTTACTTGTGGGTTTTTTTTTTCCTTTTTAATTCTCTGCTCCCTATTGATTAATTTTTATCTCACCTAGTTTTTTTAGCCACTTTGCTAAGCACTGAAGCCATACTTTTTTACTTAGTTGTGCTTCTTACAATAAAAGAAACATATCCTTCCGGATTATTCAAGACGTGGCTCTGATCTATACAACTTCAGTTGTGTGGACATAACCAACTTTCCTGAAAGTCTGGGGCATGATTAACCATGATATTCCTTATTCTAGTCATCTTTGTTATAGGGTCTGCAAACACGTAGGCCTTGCTACAGTGTTTATCTGCAAAGCAGAGTAAGCAATGTATGTTTTTCCATATGTGAAACTGTTGGCTGAAACAAAAGCTACCTAAAATGAGCTTTTAAGTTATGCTGACAAGATAGCAATTTGTTATTTTTTATTTCTTAACAAAGCTTCAGTAGAAGTGCTAAGCAGACGACAGTACATATCCATTTTTCTACTTTGTGGTATATCTAATATTGTAACATTAAAAAAATGGGTTGCATTTTCATGTGCTTCACAGCTTCCCAGACCAGAAAGGACTATTAAATCATCCAGTCAGGTGTCTTACATATTGCATACAGTTAAATTTCAGTCAGCCCTTTATTAAGCTAAATCAGTTAAATCTATTGCTTAACCAACCAACAGCTTATTCTGTAATTCTGAATTGGAAAATATCACAGAATCACTGATTAATTTAGGTTTCAGAGGGTGTCTGAATATCATCTAGTCCATTTCCCTGATAAAAGTACATCCAGCATGGGCTGCCTTCAGCTAATTTCACAAGGCCTCAGTCCTGCCCTTCTAGGCTTGTTATCAACTTGTTATCAACAAGACCTAGTGTACCTACCAGTGGTATGGCTCTGTGGTACATCAGAGCTGATGTCATCTCTAACCAAGCAACACAACTCAACCGAGCAACTGGAATGTATCGAGCTCTGGCTAGGGGTGGATGAAGAACAAGTCAAGAGCTTATGCGTAAGAATTAAGGGACAGACTAATATGGCACGGTTGTGGGTGTTTACTACAGGCCACCTGACCAGGAAGAGGAAGTTGATGAGGCCTTCTGCAGACAACTTAAAGTAGCCTCATGATCACAGGCCCTGGTTCTCATGCGGAGACTTCAACCACCCTGGTATCTGCTGGAAAGACAACATAGCTAGTGGCACACAGTCCAGGAGGTTCCTGCAGAGCACTGATGATAACTTTTTGACACAGGTGGTGGAGGAGCCAATGAGGAGAGGTATGCTGCTGGACCTTGTACTGACAAACAAAGAAGGACTGGTTGAGGATGTGAAGGTTAGAGGCAGCCTTGGCTGCAGTGACCATGAGATGGTGGAGTTCAGGATCCTGCATGGAGCAAGCAGGGCAATAAGTAGGATCCCAACCCTGGGGTTTGGAGAGCTAACTTTGGTCTCTTCAAGGACCTACTTAGACCATAGGTTTGGGCTCTAGAAGATAGGTGGTCCAAGAGAGCTGGTTACTGTTCAAGCATCACTTCGTCCATGCTCAGGATCGGTGCATCGCTATGAGTAAGAAATCAAGCAATGGATGCAGAAGACCTGCATGGATGAGCGAGGAGCTTCTAGTAAAACTCAAATGGAAGAGAAAGGTCTACAGAAAGTGGAAACAGGGACAGGCCACTTGGGAGGAATACAGAAACATTGTCAGAGCATGCAAGGATGCAACAACAAAGGCTAAGATCCATCTGTAATTTAATCTGGAAACGGAAGACTAGGGAAAACGTGGGCCCACTGCTGAATGAGGTGGGTGCCCTGGTGACAGAGGAGGAGTTACTGAATGCCTTCTTTGCTTCAGTCTTCACTGCTAAGGCTGGCCCTCAGGCACCCCAGTCCTTGGAGTTAAGAGAGAAAGCCTGGAGAAAGGAAGACCTTCCCTTGGTCGAGGAGGATCAGATTAGAGATTGTTTAAGCAAACTGGACACTCACAAAGTCATGGGGCCTGATGGGATGCACCCACAAGTACTGAGGGAGCTGGCAAGATGTCATTGCTAAGCCACTCTCCATCATCTTTGAAAGGTCATGGAGAACAGGAGAACTACTTGAAGACTGGAGGAAAGCCAATGTCACTCCAATGTGCAAAAAGGACAGGAAGGAGGACCCAGGGAACTACAGGCTGGTCAGCCTCACCTCCATCCTGGGAAAGATGATGGAACACCTCATTCTGGATGTCATCTCTAAGCAAGTGGAGGAAAAGAAGGTCATCAGGAGTAGTCAACATGGATTCACCAAGGGGAAATCTTGCTTGACCAATCTGATAGCCTTCTACAATGACATGACTGGGTGGGCAGACGAAGGGAGAGCAGTGGATGTTGTCTACCTCGACTTCAGCAAGGCTTTCGACACTGTCTCCCATAATATCCTCCTAGGGAAGCTCAAGAAGTGTGGGCTAGATGAGTGGTCAGTGAGGTGGATTGAGAACTGGCTGAATGGCAGAACTCAGAGGGTTGTTGTCAGCGGCGCTGAGTCTAATTGGAGGCCTGTAACTAGTGGTGTCCCTCAGGGGTCAGTACTGGGCCCAGTCTTATTCAACTTATTCGTCAATGACCTGAATGAAGGGTCAGAGTGTACCCTCAGCAAGTGTGCTGATGACACCAAACTGGGAGGAGTGGTGGATACACCAGAAGGCTGTGCTGCCATTCAGCGAGACCTGGACAGGCTGGAAATTTGGGCAGAGAGGAACCTGATGAGGTTCAACAAGGGCAAGTATAGGGTCCTACACCCGGGGAGGAACAACCCAATGTGCCAGTACAGGCTTGGGGCGGACCTGCTGGAGAGCAGCTCTGTGGAGAGGGACCTGGGTGTCCTGGTGGCTGACAGGTTAACCATGAGCCAGCAGTGTGCCCTGGTTGCCAAGAAGGCCAGTGCGATCCTGGGGTGCATTAAGACCAGTGTGGCCAGCAGGTCGAGGGAGGTTCTCCTCCCCCTCTACTCTGCCCTAGTGAGGCCCCATCTAGAGTACTCTGTCCAGCTCTGGGCTCCCCACTTCAAGGAAGACGAGAAGCTGCTGGAGAGTGTCCAGCGGAGGGCTACGAGGACGATGAGGGCACTGGAGCATCTCTCCTATGAGGAAAGGCTGAGGGAGCTGGGCTTGTTTAGCCTGAAGAAGAGAAGGCTGAGAGGGGACCTTATAAATATCTTAAGGGTGGGTGTCAAGAGGATGGGGCCAGACTCTGTTCAGTGGTGCCCAGCAATAGGACAAGGGGCAATGGGTGCAAACTGAAGCACAGGAAGTTCCGTTTGAACATGAAGACGACCTTCTTTACTTTGAGGGTGACAGAGCATTAGAACAGGTTGCCCAGAGATGTTGTGGAGTCTCGTTCTCTGGAGGTATTGACGATCCGCCTGGACGCTGTCCTGTGCAACATGCTCTAGGTGACCCTGCTTTGGCAGGGGGGTTGGACTAGATGACCCACAGAGGTCCCTTCCAACCCCTACCATTCTGTGATTCTATGAACAGTCTTTGGCTACAGTTAGTGGTGCTGACTGTGACATAGTGTATTTTGCCTCTCAGCAAGATTCTTTCCAAATTCTAAAACAGCAATGATGAAAGAGAAATCTGTTTCCACGACATTTGGTTGTTTTATTGAATGTTTAGGAATCCTCAGTGGTTGCTTGACTTAGAAGAATGCAAAGAAAAAACTGCCTGTGTAAACCAATGTAAAACTGTTCTAGAGAATTATTTTCTTGCTGGACATAAGAATAAGTTTCTCTTGTGTTAGACAAATAGTTTAGGAGAGATTTCTTCCTGGACTAAACCAATCACTGGACAACCTGAACTTTTCATAGCTCCTATACCATAGTACTGCTGATTCTGGACTAAATAACATTTTTAACAGTTACGAAAAAAACTTCTATTCTTTTTTGAAATGTATTTTTTGGGGGAAGAGGTGGGCTAAATTCTTATGTGGTCAGACTTTTCTTTAAAAGCATGGCCTTTACCATTTTTTAAAAATCCGTATCTCCTGGTGCGGTTTCGTATCCCGCAGGTTCTGATTCTCTAAGTGTTGTCTTTCATATAAGAGTAATGAAATTAGTTTAGTTTTATCCACTATTGTAAAATGTAAAAGCCTTACTTCATCTTTTGAGTATTTTCTCCATTCTGTAAAATCCAAGCTTTATATAAGAGTGTTAAAGCAGAAGAAAATATCTTAACTCTCTTTAGCAGTCCTGTTCTTACTGACTCAGTGAGCCTTCCACGCCTTTAAAAAACCCTTTACTGTTTGTTGCTTTAACATATACTTCCTTGCTGCTCTCACTTATCAGATACAATTGTTTTTAAAATGAGAGGTTTGTTTATCATTTACACTTGAACCTGTAAGGAATTCGTACTGGTGCATCTGTGGTAGTTCTGACAAGTGAGACATCTGTAGCTTCAGTTCTGACACAAGCAGGAGAAAACACGGTGGGAAGAGTCCACATAGGAAAAAAAAGTATCCTTAGTTACAGAGGGTCATGTGGGCAAACAGTGGATCAGTGTAACACTTTCAGTGTCTAATCCTTTATTTAGAAAGCCTAATCTTGACTGCAATGTTTTTCTAATTAGAAGCCAATTTCAGATCTTCGCTCCCTTAGCAAAAATTCTTAAAATTGTTGAGTCCCTTGATTATAATTATTCATTCAGTCCCTTTGACTATAACTATTTACAATAGAGTTTGCAGTGTATTACAGAAGCTCTGGTTAAAGACACAGTTATACTGGCAGCCCCATTAAAACTAGTTGAAGACAAAAAGTGGTACCTTTTTTTACCTTGTTCAAGACTTGCTTTTTTATTTTGATGAACTTGAGATTTCAGAGATTCCTTTAGATTAAGTCTTCATTAGGGAAATGAAGAAAAAACAAAAAAAATTGCTGGGCCAGCTTCCCAGACTTTTCAGTGCAGCACACTCCAAAGAAAGAAGGTCTTTGGGTTGTCGTATTCAGAACAGGCACTGCTACAGGGAATGCTGCATACTGCATTTGAGCTCTTGACTCTCACAGTGGAATCACAAATCCTTTGTTAGGGCCTGTACGATGCAAAGACAGGATGACAGGTAAGCAGCTTTGACTGATAGATGCGATACATCTGGTAGATGTGCCCATCATCCTATTGAATTATGCCATTCAGGTGACACTGGCAAAGGATTGCTTACTGTTGTTTTCAAATCTGAAGGGACTAAAACTTTGTAAGATATGCTCAGCCCTTCTGAACACAGCAGAACTTCAAGCACGTAAGTATTTTTGCTAGCAAAATGTCTCTTCACGGTTAGATGGCAACATTTTAAGATTTTGAGAAGCTAAGGCTTGACCTTATCTACCACTTTCTACCTATCTTTTCTATATCTAACCTTAATTTTTAAACATGTTTATTGCTATACAGTATGTTCTGTCTTTATTCTTCGTATTTTACTCTCCTTACTAAAACTTCATCCCTGTTATTATAGTTTAGAATTTATTTCTCGTTACCACCATTCTCATTAGCTGTCATAAACTCTTCTAGAATGTACTTTGTATGACAGTAAAATTTATTTAATTTATCTTTTCCTTTTGAATAGTTTGTTACTGGTCTGCCAGGTGGAGCTATAACACTTTGGCAAGTACAGTATATTCAAAATATTTAGTTGCCTCCGGAAAGGCTGCAGGGTGGTATGAACACACTTTAAGCTATATTCCTTAAGAAACAGAGAAAACCTCAATTATTAAAATGTAGTGTCCTTTGTGGCAGCAATTTCTAACTCAAGTTCTACGTTTCATTACTGTGGTAAGTACTTTCACAGTCAACAACTCTTTGTTTCTTCTAGTATGACTTAATTTTAATGAGCTCAGTGATTTCATATTATGTTCCCTACTCTTGAAAGTTAACAAAATGCAGTTAAGAGAACTTCTACATCCTTTAGAAGATTCATCCCAGTGGCAGGAAACGTTCAGTTAGGTTTTAAAAAATATGTCAATAAATGGACATGAAAGCAAGTGTTTAAGCTCTTCAGCTTACACTGAAGATCAAGCATTTAAAAATGCAGTGTTTTATAAGGAGAATAATAATGGAACTACTGTCAAAGAGCTGATCTGCCAAAAACTTTCAAATATTTGCATTTGTTTCAAGTTTGAAAACCAAATACAGTAACACTAAATATTTTATTGTTGTTTTATATTTTGAAAGGTGATGCTGTTTACAGGGTATGGGCATGTAAGGACAAGCCTAATGGGCCAAAACAAATATCCATGTAGACCAACATCCTGCCATTTAACTGTATCCATGAAGTGGATGCCTAGGAAGGCATTCCATAACATCCTGCTAGGGAAGCTCAGGAAGTGTGGGCTGGATGAGTGGTCAGTGAGGTGGATTGAGAACTGGCTGAATGGCAGAACTCAGAGAGTTGTCATCAGCAGCGCTGAGTCTAGTTGGAGGCCGGTAACTAGTGGTGTCCTCAGGGGTCAGTACTGGGCCCAGTCTTGTCTAACTTCTTCATCAACGACCTGGATGAAGAGTTAGAATGTACCCTCAGCAAGTTTGCTGATGACACCAAAC
>Ga0065711_1007038_pt1 | contig 17103 bp, 5 predicted proteins | sample Hoacrofraction12_FD_59098 | JGI IMG/M metagenome (GOLD analysis project Ga0065711, IMG submission 59098) | Hoatzin crop microbial communities from Cojedes, Venezuela - Epithelial fraction 12 v2 (version 2) | ecosystem: Host-associated > Birds > Digestive system > Esophagus > Crop | place... | reverse complement strand
GACTCTCTCCAGTAGCTCCTCATCTTTCTTGAACTGGGGAGCCCAGAACTGGACACAGTACTCCAGATGGGGCCTCACTAGGGCAGAGTAGAGGGGGAGGAGAACCTTCCTCGACCTGCTGGCCATACTCTTCTTAATGCACCCCAGGATACCATTTGCCTTCTTGGCAACAAGGGCACAATGCTGGCTCATGGTCAGCTTGTCATCCACCAGAACACCCAGGTCCTTCTCCACAGAGCTGCTCTCCAGCAGGTCCACCCCAAGCCTGTACTGGCGCATTGGGTTGTCCCTCCCTAGGGGCAGGACCCTGCACTTGCCCTTGTTGAACTTCATCAGGTTCCTCTGCGCCCATCTCTCCAGCCTGTCCAGGTCTCGCTGAATGGCAGCACAGCCTTCCAGTGTATCCACCACTCCTCCCAGTTTGGTGTCATCAGCAAACTTACTGAGGGTACGCTCTGACCCTTCATCCAGGACACTGATGAAGAAGTTGAACAAGACTGGGCCGAGTACTGACCCCTGGGGAACCCCAGTAGCTACAGGCCTCCAACTAGACTCTGCGCTGCTGATGACAACCTTCTGAGTCCTGCCACTCAGCCAGTTCTCAAACCACCTGATTGTCCACTCATCCAGCCCACACTTCCTGAGCTTCCCTATAAGGATGTTACGGGAGACAGTGTCAAAAACCTTGCTGAAGTCAAGGTGGACAACATCCACTGCTCTCCCCTCATCTACCCAGCCGGTCATGCCATCATAGAAAGCTATCAGATTGGTCAAGCATGACTGAAGCCCTGTTCAGGCATATGATAGCATGAAAATGATAATTAACATCTACTTGGAATAAACCTGTTAAAAGCTGAAATTTTAAGAAGCTACAGTGTGTTCAGATCTCAGTGGGAATGATGAAAAGAGTATCTTTGAGATGTGATTAATTCACATCTCTGAACAGCAGTAGGAAGATGTCAGAACTCGTCCCGTGCTCCTCTTGCTTATATTTCACCGTGAGGTATCACCTAGTGGAATCGACACCATTCAGTAAGGACAGCCAAACAGTTGTCATGGTGTGTTACTGCTGCTGTAAAGTGTCACTCCACATTTATTATTGCTGTATATCACAGGATGGTACAGTGGTGTAGTACCTCTCTCAATAATGTGTATTCAAAGGAGGACAAGTTGAATTTCTGTAACTTAAAATTTTTCCTCTTCAGTACTTGGATTGACAAATTTCCATTTTCTGAAATGTAAATTTCACTCTAACTAGCACAAACAGGCCAAACAGAATATAGACATTAGAAATACATCATTAGAGCTAAAAATCTAATGTCATCTTTTTGTCACTCTTACATTTACATAATAATGATTTAATAGTTGAATTATTATTATCACCTTCTTGCCTAGTCAAGCCATGTCCTGTGTCTTTCCTTAAAATAACAGTACTGTGTTAATTCTCAATAAACTTTTCCATAAAAATGCTTTCACTTTACAAGGCAGAAAAGGCTTTTGCTGTTAAGGATTTGGGAAAGTGACAAGTACATTACATTCTTCTCTAAAAGTTTAAAATACTTGCATTTTTAATATAACTGTAACTTCTGGTTAGAAGCTTGAAGAGTGGAACTCTACTATGGCATTACTGTGATGAAAAATCAAGTTTATTCTCAAAGAATTTCAGCCACAACATATCTTGAAGCCTCAAGTGAATGAAGTACACTAGCAGAGGACTATGTTACTTCTTTCTGCTCAATTGGCTGGAAAATATATTAGAGGAATGTAAGAAATGTGCAAAGAAAAAGACCATGATATATACTGATCTGTAGAAGTAACAGCTAATGACCATTATACATAAAACCAACCCTGAAGCAGTAGTAAAGGAATCACAAAAGACAAAAAAGACATGAATAATAAAGCCTTTATTGCTAGGTTTTATGGGGCTTTTTTCCAAATATTACCATTCAAAATCTAACCTGAATCTTCCTTTTTGATATTTAAACCCACAACTTCATCTTTAATATTATGTAACATTACCTAGGCAGTGGCCTTGCATTGTCCAATATAGCAAAATAATCTTGTTTACTCTCTGTTTAACATTTACTTTTCATGCCTTCTAATTTTCAGAGAGAAATGTGACTAAGAAACAAATGAAGGGAGTGAAATGTCTGGCCATACATGAAGTCACTGATAGACTAGTCAACAGAAGACTGGTGGAAGGAAGTCGTCATTGGCACGCTAAAATATAAAATGCACAAGAAATTCACAGGAAGCCATGTTGGTCATACATTAGTAGTATACGTTAAAGAGAGCTAGAATCAAGTCAAATAAAAGAGCCATCCCAGCAAGTTACGCAGAATCTTTATGGAGTGAAGTCTTCATACAATCATTTATCACTGTGTGCTGAGACAGATAAAGAGGCAGCAGGGGAGAGAAATGAAGGTGTAATGAGAGACTGCGTTTTCTCCCCTTGCCTCTTCCTCTGCCATGTATATGGGCCAAATATAATTCCAGGATGTGATGCAGTGGAAAAAGTTTTATATGCGGTAAGCGACTATTTATTTCATGGAGCAGCTGCATAGGAAGTCCACAAGATGAAGTGCAGGCTGTGGTTTGGTGCCGAGCAGTGTTCAGTGTCTGGGTAAAGATTTTATTGTTAAGGAGTAACTCTTTAACAACAACAATGATCATAATTATATTTAGCATCCTCACAGGATTTTAGAAAAGCCAGTGAGTCCACTGAAAAGGAACCTATGTAAAAATAAAGAAACTTTTAAGGAAGAAACTAAAAAGCAGAGCTAACGGAATTAAATCCTTATAGGTTTACTGGTCGTTACTGAAGCACACCTTCCAAGAAGAGAAGCACTAATGAATACATGAAAACTGGTTTAACTAAGCAAGAAGGTAAGAAAAATCATTAGACATAAGAAACCATCTCTAAAAAGCTGAAGTCATCTTTTTCAGAGAGAAAGCAGAAAATATGAGGAACTCTGGCAAATAAAATTTAAAAAGACAATTAATCCAAAAGACTTTGAAGAGCAATTGACATAGGAATCAAAATAAACAGTATAACTTTCTTCAAACAGGAAAATCAAGAAACTTTTTAGTAAGTCTGTTCAGCTAGTTGCTGATCTGGTTGTTAAAAGAGCACCCAGAGAGGGCAAGGCCGTTACAGAGAAGCTAAAATTATTCTTCTCATGAGGTTACACTGTGAAAGAATGGTAGCAATTCACATGCTAGACTCCTTTTCTGAGGATGGCTTAGCAGAGGGCAAGTCTGAAATTGAAGAAGGTATGGAACAAGTTGGTAGCGTGAACACTCACAGATCAGCAGGACTGGAATGATGTTTACTTTCTAAGAGACCTCATGGGTAGAGCAGATAAATAATAATATTAATATTATTTATATATTAATATATTTATTAACATATTTAGATTATACTAATAATATTTTGAAGTAACAGTTTATCAATTTCCTTGCTACCAAAGTCGGTTAGAAAATGTAGGAGTGACTTAAAAAATAAAAATTCTAGAAAGATATAGGAAGGTACAGAGCTATCGGCCTGACATCAGTATTAAAACAGTTAAATAAAAACTGTAGTAATTAGTGGGCATCTGGATTTGCACAGTCTGTTTGAGAAGAACTGATTTTTTTTTTTTAAGAAATCTTGCCTTACAAATCTCTCAAGAATTCTCTGAAGGAATTAGCAAAGATGCAGATAGGATTAATCCAGTTGATATATCCCCCACTTTGTTTCTCAAGAAAAGTTTTATAAAATGTCTCCCAAAGGCTGTTTTTATTACTTGGGGGCAAGTTTTTAGTGTTTTGATAGACAGTTCCTTAAAAATAACAGCTTAGCATTCAGCAGGGGTCAAAAAAGACAACTTAACTGTAAGTTAAGAATCCATAGAGAAAGAAAACAAAACCAAAAAGCATCGTTATGAATGTAAACTCATGATTCACCCCACTTTGGATATCATATGCAGTTTGACGGTCGTCATTTTAGAAAAGTTATGTTAAGTCAGGAAAAGGTGCAAAGATGGGCAATGTGGTATTCTCTTCTGGTATTTTAGCAAGTTTCCAAGTGGAGTATTTGGAGTTTTTTATGCCAAAACCAAACACTCAATGCCAGTTATGGACATCTGAGATTAGTTTTCTGTTTTCCTTTGCAAAACCAAATTAATCACTTCAGACAAGCTGGATGAAAAATAACTGTTCATCTAATGAGGCTTACTTTTGTAAGGTAAGATCGCTAAAGAAATTTCAAACAGTTTAGCTGCTTTTGCTGTATAACTTACTGCATAACAGAACTGTTTTGAAAATAAATCATAAATATTGGCAGCTAAAGTAAAGACAACTTCAAAATATGCTCAACAAATGTAATAAGCATATCTAAATATTTTGAAAATAAACTTCTAAGAAAATATTCAGCTCTTTCACCTTTTCATGATCAGATCAAAAAATGCAGTACAAAGATTTAGGGTTATGACCTCTAAATTTTTGGACAGGAAGGATGTTAGAACTTAAAACAATTTCTCTTTCTGGATTCTGTCTTGGGTTTGGATTTGTTCCCCCTCTCTGTAATTTAAGTTCCTGCTTATTTCTTAAAAAAAAGTTCCAAGTTGTCTTTGGATCTGTTGGTATACAAAAGCAGTAATATATATGAGAAAAGTCTGCTTCCTTTAGAAGTCCTTATAAATCACATATCTGAAGTGGAAAACTCTCCAGTATGGCAACTATAGATATATAAGTAATTACTACAGTCTTAATAAGAGATATCATTCCAGAATGCATATTTTCAAAATGAGAGACTTGGGTATCCTTAAGATGCATATTCTTTGTGTTCGAAGTGGCCTTTTGGAAGCGTTTCCTTTTATGTGTGCAACTGCAGTAACTCAATGAATACTACAAATGCTAAATTGTGTACTTACTACATGGGGTTTTTTTAAGAAAAAAGCACAGCTTTGAATACAATTTGTAAAATAAACAGCATTTTTTTAGCTGCATGCTAAACTAAATTTGCAATGCAGGAGGATTTAGGTCACCTCAACAGGTGAAAGAAGGAGCCAAGAACAGCAGAATTGAATCAGACTGTACATACTGTTGATAGACTATGATTAACAGCATTTTTTTCTGATGAAGAAAAATCTTTGGGTAGATTTTTGAAGAGTACTTTAGTGAAAGATTAAAGTACGTCATTATATTAGGATAATTAGACATTCCAGCTGTTAGTAAACCAAGAGTGCATTCCACTAATTTTCATTGCAACAGTTGGTATGTCTTTTGGCTTTATTTTCAACTACAGAATGTTCATTCTTGCATACAGATGTTTAGCCTTCACAATTTTCTTTTTCTGAGCTAATAAACTTATTAGTTTATTCCACTTCAGCTAAGAGGATACTATTAGTGATAGGTTCTCTCAAAACATTTGTTGTGCATAAAGCACTGTGGAGCCTATCCATATTTTGTTGTTTTCCTACTGCATGGTGTTGATCACACTGACTCCTGGCTCCTAAAGTCTATCAGATTTTATGCTATGAGAATATTAAGAAAACATTTGACTTTGCTGTTCTTCAGATTATCAAACCTTTTGTTCTGTTACATATTCTGTATTATCAAACTCCACAGCAGTACTGTAAAGTCATGTCTGCTAAGTCACTCTGTTATGAAAATTGTAGATAGCGGACATCGACATTAGAGGCATCTGCTACTGTAGCTATTTTCAGGTGCTGTGCTCTTTCTCAGACATCAATTAAGCCCGGCTGAACGAGGATTTGAAGTGACAGATATGATATGCTTCGGTTACGAGCTTTGTATTGAGTGACAGATATGGTATGCTTCTGTTACGATCTCTGTATCGAGAAAGTGTCCTGTAATAGGGTGAATCATGTAAGAGTCTTCAACTTCTGTCAGCACTGTTATAATTTTACAAATTTTAAATGTTAGCATTTTAAAACTGTGCTCTCCTACTGTTTAAAAAATAAGCAAGGATTGCAGGCTGTTAGGATATTTGTTTGATTAACATACTGGAGAATTTGCAGGTATTGTGAGCATCGGCTACATCCTTCACTGGAAATAAGCCTATATGTCTTGAACTTGTTTTTCTGAGGTGTTTGTACGGATGAGATTGCAATCAAAATAGCTTGTATGCCATATGGTTTGTCGTCAGAGTAAATAGCTAATTATAATACAGAACAAAAATCTCTGGAAAATGAAGCAGTTGGAGGATAGTAATATGTGCTGATAGAAACAAAGACACACGTGCAGTTTTAACTCATAACTTTAACTTGTCATGTTCACTAGATCAAATGCTCACTTCTGAACTATCTGTCTAAACTCTTTTATAATCAGTGGAAAGAAAGAGATGCCCAAAGTGCATGACTTATCTTATTCTAAAGAATATGCTTGAAATAGGTTACAGGGTTCATTGACTGAAAAACTAAAGCCGCTATCGCAGATGGAGATGTGTACACAGCAGATACTGAAATACTGAGAGAGATTAATCCCATCCAAAGCATCAGACAATCAGTTATCTTACATTCTGTTTTGAGCACAGTACTTCGACTGCAGATCTTGTGAATGAACTATTCCAAAATGCTGAACAATAGTTACTTTCCAACTGTTCTCTGTTCGGACATTAAAAATACTTCTTAAATAAGAGAAAACAAAGAACTTGCTTTATCATGTGATAAAATGATCCTATTCTAGAACAGCCCAGATTCAATGACAATTCTACTTACTGACAAGCTTGAGTATGACTCCACAATTCCAATTTTTAAAGCCTTATGAATACCACAAACTAATAGGACTTTTTGAAAAATGAGTGCTCTTACATAAAGGATAACTTACACATTTGGATACTTGTTAACTGCTGTAGAATAAAATTACAAGGGTACAACAAGTGAAATGGAAAGCAAGTAATAAAAAATATAAATATTTAAATTTTTACACAATGGTAATTATTTTCTGACATTCATTGCTACAAGCTTTGACTAACACAAAGTTTGCAGTATTAAAGGATTAATTCTTTGTATTACTGAGAACACACCCTTTGATAAGATAAATCCCCTCAGGAAGAGGAAATAAAACTCTTCATGTTTCCAAGCGTCAGACAACTGGGAAGAAATTTCCTGTGTGGTTGGATTAAATTTCCAGTCAGGTTTACCTGCTGCTTAGCTAACATGATGATAAAGACTGTTTCATACCTTTGCTGACAGCTAAATTTTGATTAGTGTCATATTAGGGAACTCTTATGGTAACTTGAGTTACAACATAATTTTATCATATTGTTTACCAAGCACGGGGAGGTTCTTTGTCTTTTCTTGAAGCATTTATAAGCATTTGATGTTTAACAAAATCTTCACCAGATGGAGCATCAGATCTGGTATGGGGATTACCACATTTTCAGCAAACTAACCAAAACTGTGCAGAAAACTTTGTAAGAGGAACATACTTTGGAATAAAATCTGTTTAGGGTTCACTACAGATTGAAGCTTCTCTGTGATCTTTACGTAAATTAATTAGCTTGAATTTAAGAATACTGTACTTCATCCCTTTAAGAAAATCCAAACACTTCTTAGCTTTCTACACACTGGTAGCTTATCTTTCTCACAAACTCAGTTATAAAGTTCAGTAATTTTTTCCTGCTGAAAACCAGGAATTAGTGTTTAATCAAAAATTCAATTACTGTCATGTCATTATTTTTAAAAAGTATAAAACCAAAATCAGAGAAGACATCTCTGTGCATACCAACAACATCTAACAAGACCAGAATTTATCAGTCATATCCAGTAACTAGCTCAGTATGTCCTAGCCAGGCATTCAGGTTTCGCTACACTGAAAATATCCCACAGTATTATTTCCCACCTTTTTGGCTTTTTATATGTCACATGCAGCTGATGACATTAAGCTCTTGATCCTTCTGTGAGTCTTCATGTTCTTCCTTTTGGAAGGAAACAGGTGTACCTGACAGCAGGCACCACATAGCTAAGTGATCAAAGATTATAGTTGTTGATAAGCGAAACCAGGGAGGATTACAGAAATCTGAAAACATGCTAGAGTGTAATTTTAATTTTAAATTAACACAAATAGATGAAAAGTGAAGACTACAATGACTTTTAAGCCTGAATTAACTTGTAAGCTTGACGCGGTGTGATCTGAAACTGCTGTTATTCATGCACTTAAAGCTAAGCTTTGTAATATAGTTGCTGTCTTGCTTCAAAATTAATGGCTTTTTTTTTTTTACTTGTATCTTTTCCTTGGTTCATTTACGTTGCAAAGTATGACATACAATAATCCATTATCGACAAATAGATGCATACCCACGTACTCTTTCAATGTAATATTATAGTGAGCAGATGATTACAACTTTTCTGGCAATTACTTTTGGTAATTGGCTGTAGATATCGCAATCTGCATAGAACTCACAAGTTCCTTTGTTAAAAGGTTAACTCTCAAAATGAGGCATTCTGTGTATGTTTAACAAAGCATTTGACTTAGACTTGATGGTTTAATATGTGCTAAATAAATGCTAGTTGAATCTTTATGAATACAGAAGCAATGAGAAATATATTCACCAAGGGTATGAGTTGCCCCAGAAATCTCTGTATTGGGTTTGCATGGCAAGGTTTTGGTAGCAGGGGGGCTTCTGTGAGAAGCTGCTAGAAGCCTCTCCTACCTCTGATATAGCCAATGCCATCTGGCTCCAAGACAGACCCGCTGCTGGCCAAGGCCAAGACAATCAGTGACAGTGATAGTGCCTCTGTGAGAACATTTTAACAAGTGGAAGAAAAACCACAGCAATTGCAGCCAGAAAGAGTAGTGAGAATGTGTGAGAAAAGCAACTCTGCAGATACCAATGTCAGTGAAGAAGGAGCGGGAGGAGGTGCTCTAGGCACCAGAGCAGAGATGTCCCTGCAGCCCATGGAGGTCCACAGTGGAAAAGATATCCACCTGCAGCCTGTGGAAGACTCCACGCCAGAGCAGGTGGAGGCACACAAAGGAGGCTGTGACCCCATGGGAAGCCCATCTGGAGGAGGCTCCTGGTAGGACCTACAGACCCATGGAGAGAAGAGCCCACACTGGACTCGGTTTGCTGGCAGGACTTGTGATCCTGTGAGGGACCCATACTGGAGCAGTCCATTTCTGAAGGGCTGCAACCCATGGAAGGGACCCACACTCGACCAGTTTGTGAAGAACTGCATCCTGTGGGAAGGACTCATGTTGGAGGAACTTGTGGAGGACTGTCTCTCGTGGGAGGGACCCCACACTGGAGCAGGGGAAGAGTGTGAGGAGTCCTCCTCCTGAGAAGGAAGGAGCAGCAGAAACAACATGTTATGAACTGACTGCAACTTCCATCTCCTGTCCCCCTGCACCATTGCGGGGAGGAGGTAGAGAATATCAGGAGTGAAGTTGAGCCCATGAAGAAGGGAGGGATGGGGGGAAGATGGTTTGAAGATTTGGTTTTATTTCTCATTATCTTACTCTGATTTGATTGGTAATAAAGTAATTTCCCCAAGTCAATTCTGTTTTGCCCAAGACAGTAATTGATTAATGATCTCTCCCTGTCCTTACCCTGACCCATGAGTCTTTCTTTCTTGTTCTCTCTCCCCTGTCTAGCTGAGGAAAGGATTAATAGAGTGGTTTTGGTTGGCACCTGGTGTCCAGCCAGGGTCAACCCACCACAATGTCCTTTCAGATAATTCTTTCTGTATAAATGTCAAACATGAGATAAAAGAAAAGGCAAAAATCAGAAATTCTGTAAGGCAAAGATTTATTTCTATTTAAACCATGGTAACAGACTTTTTGGAGGAATGATATCTGCAATCAGGTTCCCTGCTTAGATGTCAAGATCAGAGGTAGCATCACTATATGGTATTTAAATATCTGTCATCCATCAGCTTTGACAATTTTGGTTTATCTTACTGGAGAAATTCTGACAGATTCAGCATGTCTACAATGCACTTCTTTGTGTAGGTCTGATTTGTCCAGAATTTCACAGTGATTAGGGTTTTTTTTTGTAATTGGATTAATACATAAACTATTTTGCTTCACTTTCTAGATCCTAGTTGCTGAGTTAATTTATCAAAGTGTTGGAGACACCTGGAAAAACTTAACAAACACTGACAAAGCTTAATCTAATTGAGAGATTGATGAATTTGAGTTACCACTATACAGATATAAATTATTTCATTAACCTGTAAAAATATGCTACCATTATATAAGTTCCTTTGGATTTATATAGAACTTACAAAATCATGAGGGATGAAGTAATGTGCGGATTTTTTTTTAACTATTGTTTGGTTGAATCTTAGTAAGAAAAATTTGATTTGTTGGGGAATTACTTCTATATATTGAGCCACCAGCTTTGATACAGACAATTTATGTTTTAACAGGTTCCTGTTACATTGGCTCACCTCTGAATATCTATGAAGTAGATTTTTTGGATAATGTTAAAGCATTAATACTATGAGATTCTTCTCCCATGAGTATTCTAGCAACATTCAAAATGCAATAGATTTTTAAAAAAGACTGCCAGAAGTTGAAAAAATGGAGATTAGGAACATAATGGAATGCATTTCTAAGTACTATCGTGTGTGGAAACATAAGAATATGACTAACTAGTAGCTTGTATCATGGCAGCAGTTTAACAAAGTAATGATTTATGTTTAGTTCATTAATCAGGGACATTGGATAAACACTGAAAGAGCAAAGTTTGCAGGTGGCTGTAATGCAGGTTATTAAAGCTGAAAGAAAATATAAGGAAGCTGAGGGAGTAAATTAAAGGAATGGGTACTATGATACTGAATGAAATTAGTGTTGATGAAAGCAGTCCTGTTGGAAGGGGAGATGACACCCTGTAATTACGTAACTGATACAGAATTTGAAATTAACTGCATGCACTCCTGAAAGTGATCTAGTTAAAAAACAAAAGTGGAAAACTCACAAAACGTTGATCAATGAGCAATTGCAGTTCAAAAGTAAAAACAAAATGCCTAATGAAAACATTAAGTCTGTTGATTATTAGTTATATGAAAAGCAATATAGGGTATCCCATCTCAGAGGTGTCTGAAATTGCACTCAGAGACTTGCTATGAGTGTGATGAGAAGAGCATGAGATAGTTATTTTTTTAATCTGAGGAAGGAGATGTATAAGAAACAGCATGACAAGAATGTAAAATCAGAAACAGTTTAAAGAAGTTAAATTGGATAAGGAGGATAGAAGATCAATAGGGTGGCAATCTACCATTCAGTTTGCAGGCTTCTTTCATTATTTATCTAAAAATACATCTTTAAAATCAGGGTGCTTGTGCATTCATACGGATTTTAAATTTTGCAGATGTTACAGTGTGAGATTCATTTGGCACAGGGACCTAATTTGAGAGAGCTATGGAGGTATTTCAGGTGTGAAATATGCAGGTATGAATTAAAACTCAAACTGCTGAAAGTAAAAAGCACAAAGAGATTTTGATTGGATCAAGGTGTGTGTACTTCTGTTGACATACATGTAGGTTTGGCCAGCGGGGCTTTCAATTTATGGATGTCATGCAGGTCTAAACTCTTAACCAGGCACCCTTTTCAGACAACATCTTACTCCAAGGTAAGCATTTGAGCTAACAGTTATGTTCCAGGTGAGCAGGCTGTGGCATAATTCAGAAAAAAAAACAGAGCAGACTGACTGGGAGATCCAATGAAGAGTTCTTTTAAGATATATCAATGGTAAGCTTGGAAGCCACTTTAAATCTGCATTAGTGGAGTATGTTCTCTCTGAAATAATCTGATCATTTGTCTATATGTTGTGTCTCATGTCAGTCTATATGTTGGCTGACTATAAAATAACTTCTCTGGCATGAAATTCAACATGTCTTAGAAGGGCATTTGAGTTTAATGTGACAATCAGTTGCTGATTAGTAGGCTTGTCTGGAGAAAACAGTACATTTCTGTTCCATTAATTCCATAGGCTCTCCATTTGCTTTTGAGAAAAAAAAGTGACTGCGATGTGGGATTTTTTGCTGAACCATCTTTAATTTCAAATTAGTAATTTCTAGTTTTCTTATTACAACTATTTGGTGAAACCTTACAAAACTGTAATGAAAAACACTGTCTGAAACTAGATTTAAAGTTGAACCTTGACATGAACATCATATAGAATTGAGGAATCTGGCTTTTTAGACCAGCTGAGACCATCCAGATCTCAACAGTCTTTCAAAATTACCTAGCTGTTGATTCTTTTTGTAGACGACAATAAAATATTCAATTGAAAATGACATTTCACAAGGACATTCTTAGCTGCTTCCTCATCTCAGAACTAAAATTTTGTGCAATGAGTGAATAACAGTAATTAAAATCCATGGCTGAATTTGAAAATTATGTCTTTCCTTGAAGCTTTCTCCAGTAATAAACAAATTAAACAGAACATTCCACCCCCTTTTTAACCATGTTTTAAAGTTTATTTTATCATAGATCATTGATACTGTTTGCCAGCCATGAACACTGGCCCATTACTTTCCTCTTGTTTTGCACCATTGGTTTATATGCTATTTAAAATGCAAAGCCAAATTACGCACTGTTGAAACATCACATGAAAAAGGAAATGTTTTATGAATAATGGAATAAAAGAAATGGTTACTCAGCCTAGAATTTTAGAATCCTAATTCTATGTTGTAGCTCAACAAATCTAGCTATAATAAAGACAGATCTTTATTGCTTAGAAAAACTTGTAATAGAGTCTGTTGTTCATATATTATTCACAAGATGAAATGTTGCTTTAGAACATAAGATCTTGATATGCCTGAAATGTGGAAAGAAACCCAGCCTCAGTTAAAGCAAAACTCTTCTGTGGGCTGTACAATTTCCTGAAAAAAAGTTTTAAAGCAGTAGAAATAAGGAAAAGGTCTGACTTGATAATAGAAAAGATCTTTGGTTTGCTTGTTTGTTTCTTTTAATATGAAAGACTTTCAGACAGGTAACTAATTTCACTTTTAAAAATAATATTTTACTATTTGGTGCCATGAAAGACTTAGTTGTTAATCTTAGCTGGATTTTATTTTTTCCTGTTGAAACTTCAGTGTGGCTTTTAAGGAGTACAGCAAAAAATATATAAGCCTAACCATTTTTATGATGGCTTACTCTCTTTTCGTAATGTTCTGACACGTATATGCATTTGTTTTTATTCTGTGTAGAATCTTCAGTTCTGTTCTCTTTATGACATGAATGGTAACTTATGATCTGAGTCAAGCTTTGACATACAACTCATTTTACATCTCATTATGACTAAAAAGCTATAGAAACTTTATGAAAGGTCATTTGAAAAGCTTCAGATTGATCAGACTTTTGTAGTTAAAAGGTTAAGTATGCCCTTCTCACTTAGAGACCAAAATATGAGTCATCTTACTGGAAACAAGAATTTCAGTTTATGGATGGTATAAATTGGTGCAACTTCTGTGCCATTACTTCTGTACTGTCAACCGTATTGTCCCTTTTTTAACATTTAAATTTCAGTGAAAATACCTAAAATAAATAATGGAACCAGTTAAAAGCACAATAAAAGAGGCATCAGCATTGTCTTTTAAACAGTTGCCACATCAATGTTCTGTGTGTTGTACACTACTCTTCTGAAAGCTTCTCTTCAATGTATAGAAAAAGCCGTTGAAGATTACCTACTGCTGCACACTCGTAAAACTTCAATTATTTTTTTGTTCAGACAGATACTTTCATGTGATGCAGATTCACTAACATCTTCTAATGGATTTTAACAAAGCTTTGATACCTGTATTTTCCTCAATGCAAGGATTATTGCATCCTAGGAATGTTAACTGCTTCACAGACTATAAGGAAGAGACTCCTCGTTTCCTTCGTTCAGCTGGGCGTCACAGTAAGGTTAAATGGCATCATTGTATAAACGGTGATACGGAGCATTAATTAGTTTTTCAGAGAAAGCTTTCTTGTGAGTAGTCTGGCTGTTATTTTTCAGTTATAAGCAAGCCTTGAGCACGTAAGTGCCTAAAAGACAGTAGAAAAGTTCTATTTCCTTTTAGGACTATTGGAATAAGTGAGCTTTTTGGATTAGAAAGAGGGCCCTTAAAGATCAAAAGAAACTATCCATAGGAGGCAAACAGGCATAAAAGGAACAAATTCCTTCTGAATCCTTCAGAGCAACAAAGGTTTTGCTATAGATTTGTCAAATAATTTTGAATCTATTGAAGATATATTTGAAGAAGTAACCTGTCCTACCTGAAATAGCAGGAAAGAAGTGAGGGGGAAAAAAATAACTGTTAATGTATTTGTTCACACTAGATACTAACTTGTGTGCTTTTCTAATAAAACCTAGTCAAGATAATTATGCTTTCTTCTCATTAGTTGCAATAACTGTTATTTTTTCCAGTTTGGGAATCAAAAGACTGTTTAAAGATCTAACTGCACCTTAACAATTACATGTTTCTTCCCTACATATTGCAATAAAGTCTATTCAAGCATTTTCAGGTTGCTTTTAAACTATTCTTCCATTTCCGGGAACAGTGGGAAAACCTCCACATTAACATGAAATAGTGAACAAGATGGTGGTTTTCTGGTTTATGGTTGTTTTTGTTTGGTTTTAATGGCTGTAAAGACAGCTTATATATTAATTTACCACAGAAATGAAAAAAATATTTCCCTTAATTTTAATTTCTTGCAGAATACCCAACTTTAAATTCCCCATCTCAAATTTACAATGATAGAATCATAGAATGGTTTGGGTTGGAAGGGACCTTCAAAGATCATCTAGTTCAACTAGATCAGGTTACTCAGCTCCATTCAACTGGACCTTGAATGTTTCCAGGGATGGCACATCTACAATCCCTCTAGGCAACCCGTTCCAGTGTTTCACCACCCTCGTAAAAAAATTCTTCGTTATATCCAGGCTAAATATACACTCTTTTAGTCTAAAACCATTACCCCTTGTCCTATTGCAACAGGCCGTGCTAAAAAGTTTATCCCCACGTTTCCTGTAAGCCCCCTTTCAGTACTGAAAGGCCTCAATAAGGTCCGAGGCAGGTCTCCCATCTGCCCCCTCATTTATTTCATGTTTGATAATGGGGAAGACTGCTTGAACAATATCATCACCGTCATCTGGCCGGTCATCTGGCTACTCACTGGGGTCATTCCAAATGTCCCCATCTCAGTGCTTGAGATCTCGTATTACGGCATGCACTGTGAGGGCATCCACAGTTTCACCCTGTTTCTCCAAGTTATCACTGACCATCTGTACTACTTTATCTCCTAATCTCATTTTTTTCTATGTTTCTGTAAAGTTAGACCTCACATCATCAGCTGCATCTCTTGCCTTTGCACTTTTTCTTGTAACCTTTCAGTTAGGGCAATTAATTATCTCTTTTTCTTACCATCACTTTTTTCATTACAAGCAGCACGCACCCAACATCTTACAGATGATACCTTTACCTTTTCCACCTTTAAATTTTCCCTGTTCCAGATCTGTTTGGCTCTTCACCTGGTCCCCCTCAGACCAGTGGTCTCAGACCCCAGCACTTTCAAACCGGAGCTGGGAGGGAAACTCATGCTTACCCAAATAAGCCTCTACCCTGTTATCCTTGGACCCTGCTCACCACGCCGTTTTGTTGGAGTCAGACCCTCTGCAGCTCTCTACCCCTTGAAGGAGTAAGGTTCTGAGGCACAAAGTGAGGTTTGTTAGGCTACGGCACTTATTAAGTAGATAACAATCACACCACCCTGTGAGTGGGGACTATTCTGCTTCTGTTCCAAATTCCTTATAATCTACCTAGTAGGCATCACTCAGTTCCCAGGAAAGTATCCTTAGCTGGTGTCCCAAGTAAGGGGAGATCACCAAAGCGTGGGCCAGCCATTCCTCAGGAGCGTTCAAATCAGGATCTCAGGGAGCAGGTTATACAGTCTTCCTCGAGGGTTCCTGTGGTCACTGGCTGGTGGCGTCATTTTGCTGTTGTTGGGCAAACTTGGGACTCTCTGTTGCCAGGCAAGCTTGGGCTCAGCACGAGAGGTGAGACCCCTGACCAAAGCATTACCACTCAGTCTGGATCGCCACCTCGCAACCTGCTGAAGTGGGTCCAGAGAAGGGCCATGAAGATGATCATGTGGCTGGAGCACCTCCCCTGTGAGGACAGGCTAAGAGAGTTGTGGTTGTTTAGCATAGAGAGGGCTGCAGGGAGACCTTACAGAGGCCTTCTGATACTTAAAGGGCATGGTCATGTTAAAGGGTTTCAAGGAGCCTGATAAGTGGCAAGGGGAAAGCCCTCCCACTGAGTCACAAGGTTCAGAATGGACCCCCTTGCTTTCTAAACTCCTTCTCAGAGAGGAGCCTGGGTGTGGCTGGATCCACTCCTAGTCCCAGATTTGGTTAACGGTTTATGTCTAAGGGATTTGGTAGCCACTTATGAGAGTCAACGTTTGCCTGCCAGAGCCCTCCCAGGGACTTTCACTGAAACAGTTTTGCTAAGTTGAAACAGTAGGTCATTTATTCAAGCGACAGGTATCACAGATTTGGCATTACCACTGATAAATGTACTGTCTACAAAATTGAGCTCAAATTAATAATTTAACGCTTTAGTTAACAATGTGTTCCCAGGGATACGTCCGACAAAGTCAGAGACATGACTTACCAAAAAGGTGACTCTTCTTGGGGAGGAAGAGAGGTTCAGGCTCGTCAGCCTGTCCGTCAGGTAAGATTTTCATTTGGCTCCTCCTCCAAAGAGTGTTTTCAAGTGCCAACTTTTACATTTTTGAGATCTTGGCGAGGTGGGACTAAGTCAATGATTATGTGTCAACTGGCTCTTGGCATAGCATGTTGTGTCCTCATAAGAGGGACTCAGCGGTTTGGCATGCCCTCGGGGCGGGGAGCTTAGTACATGCTTAAGGGGGTCTTCTGTTTTTTCATCTGAAGCAACATTTGGCTGTGCGCCCTTCCTCACACCCCAGGTGTCACTTAGTTGGTAGTGGTGGGCCATCACCTGTTACTTCAGTCTGATAGGCGAAGCTCATTGTTCAGTGCTCCCTTTTGTTAACACTTCAGTGCTTGACATACAAGTCCCAGCAAGTCTTCCTCTTGCATTGTCAAGTCCAGCAAGTTCACTGACCCACAGGCACCTACAG
>Ga0065711_1040274_pt1 | contig 17104 bp, 11 predicted proteins | sample Hoacrofraction12_FD_59098 | JGI IMG/M metagenome (GOLD analysis project Ga0065711, IMG submission 59098) | Hoatzin crop microbial communities from Cojedes, Venezuela - Epithelial fraction 12 v2 (version 2) | ecosystem: Host-associated > Birds > Digestive system > Esophagus > Crop | place... | reverse complement strand
TATTCAAGACCCGCCTGGACAAGGTCCTGTGCAGCCTACTGTAGGTGACCCTGCTTCAGCAGGGGGGTTGGACTAGATGACCCACAGAGGTCCCTTCCAACCCCTACTATTCTGTGATTCTGTGATAACAGTGAGGAAAAAGCAGGGCTGTACTCGCTGAGCGTCTCTGCTCCCTGTCAGGCAGATCCCGATGAAGTCAGCAAAAGTGAGAAAGCTCCTTGTCAGGACACCACCGCATCAGTCATTACTGCCTTTTGCAGTCCACAGCTACAGAATTGATTTTACTCAGATCCAGTCAGCCTTTTTATCAAGGTGCTTTCAGGGGAAAGTGGGGCACTAGCTTTGGCTGCACTAGACCAAGGGGTACTTGAGATACTGTGGCGTTAGTAAGAATCTCCCTGGGAATGAGAAATATATTACCTCTCTGAAACTGTGATAAATTTTTGACAGGATTCATGTAAGATCCATTTCTGAACTCTGCCCATATTTTTAGTGACCCTGATCTATGCTGTACCATCATTTGTTATGTCTGCAGAAGTGGATGTGCTGTCACAGGCACGAGGAACTGAGGAATTTGCTGTGGAGACACTCATTTTTGTCACATTCTAATCAATAATATGCCTCTCTTGGTATCCCTGTGTACTGTCCTAAATCTTCTAGAGCTATAGCAGATGCCTGTAGGTGCTTACATTGGGTTTGTGTGGTAAGGTTTTGGTAGCAGGGGGCTGCAGCAGTGGCTTCTGCGAGAAGCTGCTGGAACTTTCCCCCATGTCCAACAGAGCCAGAGCCAGAGCCACCAGCTCCAAGTTGGACCTGCTGCTGGCCAAGGCTGAGCCCATCAGCCACGGTGGCTGCGCCTCTGGGATAACATATTTAAGAGAGGGGAAAAATTGCTGCTGAACAGCAATTACAGCCAGAGAGAGGAGTGAGACTATGTGAGAGGAGGAGCTCTGCAGAGCCCAGGGTCGGTGCAGAAGGAGGGCAGGAGGTGCTCCAGGCGCTGGAGCAGAGGGTCCCCTGCAGCCATGGAGCAGACCATGGTGGGACAGGCTGACCCCGCAGCCATAGAGGCCCACGGGGGAGCAGACCCCCACCCGCAGCCCGGGGAGGACCCCACGCTGGAGCAGGGGGATGCCTGGAGGAGGCTGTGACCCCGGGGAGAGCCTGCGCCGGAGGAGGCTCCTGGCAGGAGAGAAGGCCACGCCAGAGCAGTTTTGCTGGCACGGCTTGTGACCCTGTGGGAAGGACCCACACTGGAGCCAGGGGCACAGCCAAGGTGTGATGACATGACCGCAACCCCTGTTCCCTGTCCCCCTGTGCCGCTCGGGGGGAGCAGGCAGAGAATTGGGGAGTGAAGTCAAGCCTGCGAAGAAGGGAGGGGTGGGGAGGGTGCTTTCAAGATTTGGTTTTAATTCTCATTAGCCTACTCTGATTTGATTGGTAATAAATTAAACTAATTTCCCCAAGTTAAGTCTGTTTTGCCCATGACGGTAACTGGTAAATGATCTCTCCCTGCCCTTGTCTCGACCCTTGAGCCTTTCGTTATATTTGCTCTCCCCTGTCCAGGAAAGGGAGTGGTGGAGCAGCTTTGGGGGGCACCTGTCCTCCAGCCAGGGTCAACGCACCACAGTGCCTAACAGGGATGCAGTCCAAGGTTGATATACGATGTACTTTTCCCCCCCCTGCTTCCCCATTAATCATAATAATAACCTGTCAGCACAAGGCATTTCAGAATTTCTGTTTTATTTCCTTTAGATTTTCCAAGTCTGTGGTTTCTTCTTTGAAGCCATCTTTTTTTCAACTATGAACTACCCAAATTTGCATGATTAACAGTATCTGTGATGGAAAGTAAAAAGAAAGACCGAATAAGAAGGGATGAATATTCATTTCTTCGGTGATCCTAGCACTGATGCTTTAAAATTCTGGTCTAGCACCTGGATGAGGATATGACAGATCTAAGGTGCTTAATGATAGTTACATATAAAAATCTGTATGGCCAGATGGTGTTCACAGCAAATCCATGAATAAAGACTGTTTTCATTCATCTTTACTCATAAAAAAGCCCCCAAAAACAAAACAAACAAAAAATAGCGCAGTCCGAAGGGCAGACTGGCTCTCGGCCCATCACTGTGCTCAGTTGTTCCACTTCTGTTTCTCCTACTTCACCAGAGATTGGCTTTTTTGTCTCTCAGTAGTAATTGATTTGGATGATTCGGCTTCTGCTGGTCTGTGCCAGTAGTTATTTTAATACAATATTTCAAGTGTTGGGAAGGGAAGACCAACAGTCCCTTTATATATGTGTGTGTATATATATATACAGACTTGACATCTCTGTCAACTATTTGGGATCTTGAATTAGTCTTCTTTATATGCAAGTTGTGATCTATGTTGTTTTGTTAGGTCGACATAATTTTCGTCCTTCTGTTTGCTCTGTGGCGGATTCCTCTAAGCAGCACTCAATGCCAACTCAGGAACAGAACTTGCTTCCTGCAAGGCAGGGCATTCAGAGACCTGTACGATGGTGCTGCAACAGAAATCAAAACCAACAACAACAAAGAGCAGTTTGTGTAGTGATGTCTATTGAACCCAAAGGTGCTGGGTTAGTAGGAAAAGAGTGAATTGGTTTTGTTTCCAACAGTTTAAGATCTAGAGTGATACAGGCGACATAATCTGGTTTCCTTATTTCACTTGGCTGGTTTCATACAATATTGCTTTTAAAATTAATATTGACATTTAATGGCTATGGAAATGGCTGTCAGTATGCAGAAGATTAAATAAAGGAATAGAAAGAGTGCGCAGTAAAGAAGTGTAGTGAGACGCAACCGATACAGTAACTACAATGTCGCAGTAAATAGACTGGTATTTGCTGCTGTGGGCTAGCTCCTCGGCACTCGGACTTTGATAGTGGATACAGCAGGTGTAGGTCAGCCTGTGTTCTCCATCACTCTCACATGCACTTAGCAGAACTTGTGTCAGAAAACAGACACTTTTAAATTTTTCTTTGTTTAAGTTTTCTCCTGAGACTTAAGTTATCCAGCGGTATGCTGACAGTTATGAGAGGTGTACAGATCCTGGTATACAGGACCTGGCTCATGAGGTACAGCAGATAAAACTGAGTGCCTAGGCAATAAAACGGCAGATGAAATTCAGTGTGAGCAAGCGTGAAAACGGGAGGCATCTTCACCCGGGAAAGGAATATTACCTTTGATTTACTTCTGCGTATGTGTTAACCACAAGCCTCCTGCGTCTCAGTCCCCTTCCCGGGTTGGTACAGAGCTGAGCTCTCCACGGGTGCTCAAGCTACAGGCGGATCCAAACCCTGGAGACTGCTGTCCTCCTCCCCGCGGCTGCCGCCTGCCCTGTCCCTTGTACAGGGTGCGGCGTCGTGTTGCCTGAAGTTGTTGGCTGTCCTTCTCCTGCCTTCAGGATGCGTCTGCTGAGGCCTGTGCTGTCTGATCCAAAACAGACTGACCCTGGGGGAACGTCTGCCATCAATGGAAAGGGATGGGCATGTTCACAAAGAGATGGAAGTACAGGCTTCTAGGCTGATTTTGCAGGCAACTTCCAACAAGTAGAAGAAAAAATGTCTTACTGCATAGCTGAGGAGATGTAAACAGTGTTTTTGTTTCTGCTATGTCTTCTATCTGCAGGTATTGCTCAGCAGTTGGGCTATAACTTGATGATTCCTAAAGCTGAGCTCCGAAAAGGAAATGGCGCTAGTTTGTTGTAGTTTAATATAAGAATTTTCAAATCTTATTGCATTTACGGATAAAAATCCTGGACACTGGGGAAAAAGCCATTGGCATTACATGAGCTTAAATTTGTACTCCACTAAGTCTTCACAAAGCCTACTACAATACTAGGTTTGTTTTCTTCTTCAGACTCCTTAGTGGGGGCTTTCAGTTTTGCCATCAGATGAGAGGGTAATATCCTTAACAATATCAGTCCTGGCTCTTAAATGAAATATAGAGACATATATATATCTGTATCTTTAGCATCTGAAGTGTGAACTGAAGGACAACCGAACAAAGAAAATCATAGACAACCTGTTTCCAGGAGAAGGTGTTTTCAGACTTTCAAAGAACTGAAATATGAGTCTGAGAATTTCCGAAATGCCTGTGTTCTGTGCTGGATTTTTGACTTTTTGTACTCACTACATAAAAATAGCAGGTGTAAAATGTAAGTTCTGAATGACTGTGTTGAATAAATGAGCATTTCACACCTTCCCGTGCATCCTCAACGGAGTATCTGTGTGACGAGGGTTCAGCCTGTCTGCAGCGTCTTGCAGAGACCCAGCGCAGCTTGGCCAGCTCCGAGCTGGAGTCCGCGAGCATGCAGCCAGGAGCCAGCACCACGCTCCAACAAGCTCACAAAGCTGCCCTGAAGCACGGCGTCTTTGGATGAAGCGTGGCCGCTGTTCAGGTATCCTGTGTGCAGGCAGGATGAATACAGAGCTGTGAGAATAATTGCATAGACACGCTTTAAAGTTAGATTTGTGTTCAAGTCCAGCTGGATTTTACTTCACTTGCTTAAAAACCTTTTATCTGGGGGATAGAGACTGGATGCAGTTATTACTCAAGAAAGGCCTTTTTTTATGCTAGCACATCAAGGCAGATTAGGAATAAGGATAAAACAGTTCTCAGATAAGGAACTCTGTGCCCACGGACTGTATTGTTTGGTCACTGTCTGTGATTTGAACCATACTCTGAAACCCACACTTGCTTTTCCCTTCACTTCGGTCCCAGTCTATTATAAAGCAACACATTCCCACTACTTCTTTTCAAGCTCCTGCTGACAGCTACAAGAATAGTTCAGCACTGCTCTGAGCAAGGGATGCTTTTCTGAAGGAGTGTCTTTCTGTGGGAAGCTTCAGCAGGAACTGAAGGCAGAACGTCCTTGTGTAGTTGCCCAGGATAAAGGGAGGGGTGTTGCTCTGCCAAACACGTACAGTAATTCATGCAAAAAACCCATCACACAGATATTTTTGAAAATGTATGAAAAATATATGTGCAATATGTCACCTTTCCAGGCGCGGTGCCAGTGTATTGAGTTGTTCTGGGCTTTTGTCTTCTGCAGAACATCATAAATTAGAACAGCAAAGGCAACACGAGAAAAAAGAAAAGAGGAAAGAGAGAGGGAAAAGAAGGGGGAGATGGCTGAGTTTTTTTGGCATCTTAATCATATGCGTACCCCTGTTCATAAAGCTAAGGGTCTGACTTCTCTCTTCTCATGGCTGCGCTGTGCCCCTCCTTGGTGTGGAGTATATGATAGGCACTTTGCTAAGGGTTCAGCTACGTGCAGCTGAACTCAGTTTTCCTTCATCTTGATTTTAATCTGGTTGCAGTCGCGGCACCTGACTGCTCTGCCAGGTCTTGGCATGCTCTGCGTGTGGGGGAATTCAGCTGGAGATGGTTCTTCCATAGCTGATTTTCACAGTCTGGGCTTTTTTTGTTCTGTGAGAGCGTGCAACAGTTGAGTGGGATGCGGAAAGTTGCTCGGAAATGTTTGGAGCGAAGTTAATACCTGCAGAAGACATCCTGCTGGCGGAGGTTGCCCAGCCCTTTTGCAGTAGAGGAGACTCTTTAAAATTTTTATAAACTATGTCCGATGTCTTTGACTTTCATAGGAGGCATTTGATATTTAACTGGAAGTCCCTGGGTTTACAGAAAAGCCACAGTTCCTTCTCCCGTATATTCCGGTTAACTGGGTTATAAGCTATTACAAGCTGCTGTTTCTCTTCCACGTTCTTGTATTCCCCAAGAAAATTACCGTATCTAGCCTAATTAATATATGAATATGAAACACTCTGAAGAGCTAAAACTTAAATTAGCCAAAGTAGCAGCAGTAGCACTCCATGCTGCATAAAGCACAGAGTGCAGAACCAGAGCAGCAGTCTCAGTTTGGGGGGGAGCTGCTGGCCTCCAGTCCCACTCCTTCCCAGTGCATGTGGCCCCACCAGTCTGTCACTGGCGACACCCTCCAGCGGCAGTGGGGACAGGTGAACGGAAGGAAATAGCTGAGGAAATGTAACTGCAATAATATGATCTGATCGTTTGGTAATTTCTCTCTTAAAAAAAAAAATCATAGTACTGTAAATTGAGAGCCAATGGGTTGGTCATCGTGCCCTCCAAAGTTAGAAATCTCTAGATTTATGGTCACCCGCTGAACATTAACCCTTCCCTCAGCGTTTCTGCTCCAGTCTGTGCCTCCACACTGGCATCCCGTGTTTGTGGTGCTGCTTGCAGTAGAGGAGCTGCACAGAGACAGAGAGAGGGAAAATTTCCTGGGCCTCTCATTCTGGCATGTGCTAACTCTCAACTGGGTGACTTTGCTGCGTCCTTTAATGCAGCTATTTTGGTGTCTCTGTGTGTATAAATTTAAAATAGCTCTATAGAAATAACTTTAAAACCCTGGAGTATTTAATAGCAAGCAATTCCTTTCTATAAAAAATTTATAACAACTTATGAAATGTAATCAACAGAGAATTGTGCCCCCGCTTTTGAATTCTTTAGGTGGTTTTAAAAATAATACTTTAAGTATGTTGGAAATGGCAACATGAAGTGTTTCTTTCCTGTTGAATAGCTACTAAAATAAATTATTCCAACTCTATTAAAAATACGAAAAGCCTACCACTGTTACTTCTACTTGAGCTGTGTGAAAGCACCTTCGTTTGATGGGATAATGGCTTTGACATATGTAAACATAATTTATTTTACTGCGATTTAAAGATTAAACACCAAAGTTCTTCAAAATGAGGTCCTAAAGCTGGACTGTTTTACTGTGCCTGCACTCAGAGGTGTTCATCTTAAGGCAGTTTGAGACATGTTAAATATTAGCGTTTTATTTCACCTTTATTTGATGTTACTTGTTTATTTTCAGCAGGCAGTAAACACTATAGTAGAGGCCCAACGTAAAGAAGCCGTGAAGAAATATTTTTTAACAAAATAGCATTTACAAATCTATAAAGTGTAAAAGGATGAAAGATTGTGGAATGCATTTTAAAATGCTGTTTAAATAGTAGACAAAATACGAAATCTGTTGCAACCAGATAAAACCTGATTTAAAGAACTTTACATAATCACTGGAGATGGTAAAAATATCAACTGTTTTGAATAGTTTTAGGGAAATTAGGATATATTTCCTCAACAAATATTTTTCTAGGAAAACTGTGGATGAGGGTTTTTTTGAGATATAAAAAGGTAAAAGATACTGTCCAGTTTTAATTTCCTCATAGCTAAGCCTGAAAGTGGTGACTAGAATGAAAGTAATCATTAAAAATATTTGGACCCCAAAGCAATGTTTTGATCCAAGGCAAAATAAATAAATAAATAAATAATCTTTCTGCTAAAATGTCTTTATTAGGCTCACATGTCACAAGAGAAGTGTCTCCATCAAACAGGGCGGCAGGGTAGAGCAAATGCTGGCATCGCACTCCCAAGCCTTTGTGGAGAGCCACAGGGTAAATCTGTAGCAAGACAACAGATTCCCACGGCTGGGCTCTCTGATTACATGGTGGGCTGCAGAAATTACCTGAACGCTGTGCTTAAACAAGGTAACAGAATAAAGTTGCAGTATGAAGTCGAACATAGATAACCAGCACAAATGTTCTTCCATAATAGAATGTTTTATTTCCCTTTATGTGCACAACTTTCTTACTTTCATAACATACACATTTATGAATAATGAATTTTAATGAATGAATGCTAATTACTGTAGATCTCTGAAAGTTGAGAACTGGATTTTAAGTAGAGCTTGTTGCATTAATATAAGGCATATTTTAGATAATATCCCTTGTGCAGCTAAAGTTGCAGTGTTACCGGCATTTTTGTCCTGCTTTCTTAATTCTACGAGCTCTAGGGATGATTCAATGCTGTATGTGTCTGAGATGGATTAGAAAAATATGTTCAGCGGTCTTGACCCGTGTAGGGTTCTGAGGAAATGCCTTATTTAGGGGCATAAAGGAATGGTTGAACATCAAGATTTGACAAAACCAGTACTTGCCCCTCTTACATTTCCCTCTGGGAAGGGAAACTGTGCTTCAAGCCGCAGTCTTTGCAATGGCCTCTCCTCAAATCTTGCTTGCTATCCATTTAAAAAAAATAATAAAAAAATCACAAAGCCCCACTAAAGGGTACAGAATAAACATGCTTGTCTAGAATCAGTGTCACCTCAGCTTTGCAGAGCACAATTTCCCTTTGAAAACAGATTCTCGTTCCTTTCGCAGCCTGTTTCAACCTGGACATGTGGAGAATGGGTTCCTCTCACCCCTTGCTGGCTCTAGGGCTTTACAGTGCATCAGTGTGAGCATGCTGCTGCCTGCTCCTTCTCCCAGGAGCGTGGTGAGCGTCTGCCATAACTCTCACAAGGAAATTCTTACAAATTCTGTATTTTCATTAAGCTGTTACACTGTAATATACATATCTGATTACACTGGTCCTAACAAAAGCTCGAAAAAATATATGATAGGCTGGGCTTTTGTGTTCTGCCTCAGTTTCTGCTGTTTGCTTGTGGGTAGCAAAGGCTTCCTCTACCTCGCATTCCAGCAGACCAGCATCCTGTCAGCAGTATCAGCAAGACCAGGGTGTGCTTCAGCTGTCCTTGGCCCTCGTTATCAGGCCAAAAATAACATCAGAACAATCTAGTGGTGCCAAGATTGTAGCAAGCGCTAATGACATATGTTTAGTTGGGAAATCGGTGCTGTGACTCTGAATAAGAATGGTAATAACAGTGGTTTGGATGGTGCTGGTGGTGGTTGCATGGTAGAGAAGTGCTGCTCTGTGTCCTTCAGAACCCCTGGATACATGCTAGCTTGTCACTGCTGGGATGTTGGTTTGTGTTTCAAAATCTCCTTATCAAGTGCAAAGCTGGCATGGGTGTTTGTGAATGCAAACTAGGCCAGATCCTAACGGGCATCATCACAAAACCGGATCATGCTGGCAGAGCTGGTGCAGATAACAGCCTCTGTTCAGGGTAAGGCTTCCACGTATGATGGTGGAGACTGAAAAACCTGTCGGTTAAACGTAAGTGAGTCTTTGTCTGGAGACCAGCTCGGATAGTGGAGAAAACTTGCCAGGCACCTCAACGCAGGCAGCGAACAATCGCGCTGAAGGTGATGGGGGAGAATAGCGCCCCAAATCCAACGGCACTCTCTCCGTGTTGAGTACCCATAGTAGTTGGAATGCTGGGTGCTTGGACTAAGGACTGATCTCTCTTGGTTATAATTAGCTTCAGGCTCTTCTCCGTGCTCAGATCTCAGTGCTCCGGGTGTAGGAGGCAAAACAATTACCAAGAATGCAGGAGGCTGCTATTTAAATCTGTTTACATAATTTTGCTATGTTTTTCTTAAATTATTTCTGTGTGATTGAAGAACTCTTTCCTGGGTTGTCCTCTGCTAGAGCTACCTTGGCAATTTGGCAGGAAAGTTAGCTTTCAAGGAAAAAGAAAAGGACCTATTGTGTGGTACCGGGCTGGTGGAGGTCAATGCCGTTTGCCGGAGGAAAGCGAGCGGAGGTGGCATGGTCCCTCCCTGGGCGCCAGCCTGAGCCGGAGCAATGCCGGTCCGTCGTCTCCCTCCGTATCTGTGTCCCCCCCACCCTTGTCTATTCCTTGTACCGTAAAATCGTTTCCTCCTTGACTAGGACAACTGTGAAAAACGTCTTTGATTTTTCAAAAGTTGGGGCCCTGTGGGAGGGAAGGTCTGTTGTCTAAGTTACACTGAAAAAGAGAGGAAAGGAATGCAGCATCGCTAACGAGGTGTGTGGCACAGTGAACCAATTAGCAATTAAAAAAACCCCAGTAACTTTCACGTGGATTTCTACTCAAACTTCTGAATAATTTGTCGCGTCTTTTAAACAGTAAGCTGCAGCGGCATGATCAAAACAGTGTATGTATCCCCTTGTCTTCTCTGATGCTTGTTGGAGTAAAACAGCAATGCGCGGTGTGGTGCCTGTGTTTTGAAACCTCAGACTTGATGACTTTGGCTCACTCCGAGATAGTATTTTTAAACAGGTCTTCATTATGGTTTTTAGTAGACGCTACTTCTGAAGCAGCACTCAGAAAAAAGTGTGTTTTGTAAGGGAAATTGTTTTGTCACGAGCTGACATTGGCCAAAAAGTAAAATTAGGAGAGTTTGGGGGAAGAAGAAGAAAAAAAAAATGTACCTCTTGTTCACTGGGGGATGTGCAGTTATGGGACAAAGGAGGACTTGTTTGGGATTCAATTCAGGCTCAGGGTTAGAAACGCTTTTTTCTAATCAGCAGCCGACAGGTGAGACCTGCTCTGTGTCTCTCATGCCTCCTATCAGAACAGAGTCAGGCGCATGCATAATGCATGAGGCAAGTACCAGAGCCGATGCAGAATAATCCATAAAAGATGAAGCTGAAGTTATGAATAATTAAAGCACAAACACACTCCGAAACACCTGCATGCGGCTAATAGGGTGGGTTGGCCTGGGTGATAGAATGGTCGAACTGCAGGCGTCCCTGCTCCCAGCCGGGTGTACGCGTGGAGCGTGCTGCGAGGCACCGCTGCTGGGCACACCGCCGCCCTCCAGACCCCGCGCTGGGGAGGGAGCCAGCCCCAGGACTCTCCTCGGCTACAGCTTCCATGGTATCCGTTTCCTTCGGAGAGAAATTACCAGCGTGTTGCCTTGTTACAGTGTTGAAAAGGCTGAACTTTCAGCCTCCTGCTAAGTAAATGCCAGTTTTGTTTACAGACAGCTAAGAAAGATGAAATATTTAGCTTTTATCAATAATGTACCCTGTAAGTAACCGTGCCTACATCGACACGTCATCTGTGACAAACTTTCACAAATCCCTTGATGCATTGGAGCGAAGCTCAAGGTTTTTTTAACTTGGAGGAGATGAATAACTTCCGAAGTTCACTGCAGAGACGAGGGAGAGCGGGGTGAGAATGGAGCTAACAGTACCAGCAGAAGAGAAGGTTGTATAAATGATTACTGCTTGTGTCACTTGTATGCTAACCCGCCCACGTGGCACTGGTGTTCTGATCTCCTCCTTTTCCAGCCACTGGGGAGATCTCGGGTCCGTTCTGCTGGTCACTGCTCACAGACCAGAGGAGAACATCCTTGTCCTAAAGAGTTTGTTTCCAACACCAGGGACAAATGGTGGGGTCTTCTCTAAAGTTCAGTGTCCATCTTTTTAAAGTGCAGTAAAGCTAAGGAAAATGTAAAGATTCATAGCAGATTGATTGCAGTTTTACCTGAAACAGGGAGAAAAAGGTTCCAACATTTTAGGGAGCTTGCAAAATGTGTTTTAATTTATATCTCTGTTAGAGTGATTTGAATGTAAAGCAAAAAAGTCTTTGGGCTGTGGTTTATTTCTTGTGACTGTGCACATGTCAGACTACAACATACCGGTTTTTATACCTCTGCTTTTATGAAGGAATTCTAGCTGCGTGCCCAGCAATCTTAGGTGCTTGTTATTTAAAATACCTTCTTCGGTTCGAAGTGTTGGGTCCTGGAGAAAGTCAGCCTGTACTCTGGTTTCATAGAGAGAGACTATGTACCACTGGAAAACACATAGCTTTGAAGCTGACAGTCACAGTGCTGTTGCTGGAGCTCTCAGAGACCGCGGGCCCCGCGCTGAAGGGATTAGCTGGATACGGTGTGGATGACACGAGAGCAGCTGAGCCAGGGGTCTCTGTGTCTGAGTCAGCGAAAGAGACAAAGCTCCACAGGTCCGACAGACCCATCCCTAGAGCGGCAGTTTGGACGGCATGTCTGTTTGCCAGAGGGACAGCTTTCCTGTGGGTTCAAACCTACGAGTCTGTTACTAGTTTTGCCATAGACTGGCTGTGGAACATGGTTACATAAGCTGACGTTCTCGGTTCGCAGTGCGTAGACCTGAAGTGCATTCCAACGCAAACTAGGCTACGGGCATCAGACAAAAAGATGTAATTTTGCAGTTAATGCTAGAACTAGGACAACAGCCCCTTTGGAAAACGCTGCCTTTGTGAAAATACTGCTCCAGTCAGCCTGACAAAGCACAAAATGACTATGTGGGTTTCTTCAGAGTATTTCAGCAGCTCATATTGCAGCATCAAAAGTTCTGAAATACTTTTTGTCAGGCATCCACAAATCCCCATGTGTGCTTATCTCTTGAGGTGGGACTAAATGCTAGATATTTTGGCATGATTTATTGCTAGGAAATAACCAATGCTTCTTTCTTCCCTTGCGTCTAGAAGCTGTTAGATCCTGGGTTGCAATGCGTTCTCCACAGCCCTCAGTCTTTCAAAAGGCAGACCTTCAGAGCTGTGGAAAGCCTTCAGATACCACTAACTGTTCTGTTCAAAGGAAAACCAAAACCTAACAACAACCCGAAAACCAAAAAACTCCGCATATTACTATGGAGAAAGTTGAACTATCTCTGAAGTCATATCTTGATTTTTCAGTTCAGAGTCACTGTTCTCAATGATAAATAAATGCTCTTCATAATCATGGCACTCTTCCTTCCCTACACCAGAAACGAAGGAGCTGTGGTGGCCCTGGGGCATGGACAATACTAATTATGTATCCAGCATCTTTCCCACTGGCAGATTAAGGTATGATTTTGCTTTTCAAGCCCTTCAATGATTTTTTTAATTGTTTTGCTAGGGAGAAAATTTCCTGGTAGTTCTGGCCTCCAGAGAGTGAGGAATAAATTTTAGAGGGTGGGTTCAGGCTTCCTTTCCCATAATGTCTTTTGATTTTGGGCTGCTACAAAAGCATTCCTTCATCACAGACCACTGTAGAAATTCACAGGTTTCCTGTATGCTGAACTGCCAGATAAGATGTTCTTCACATAAATCCTACATTTATTTTAATAATTGCTGAGTGCTTCTTATAATAGGCAGTAAATGAATGTAAATAAGTCACCGTCATCCAGTCACAGCAAATGGCTATACACAAGTACATGTCTTGGAAAGAAAAAGGTTGTTAAAAATTATTTTTGTAAAACTACTTTAGTCTTTAAGTTTGTTTTTAATTATGGCTTTACATTAATTTCAAGAACTTTTTTTCTTCAAACCTGCTTTTAAAAGGACCAATGCATGCTGATGAATTCTGCTGTAAGCACTTTAATGTTGAAAAAATAACTGCTGTACGCATAGAGCAGCTGCTGGAGGGACAGGTAGAATAAGCGTGTTTGTGAATTATTTTGTCCTCTTTCAACAAGGAATGAGAAATGACATGTTGCAGTCCTGTGACGTCTGAGAAAGCATCTGCATGCAAAGAAATACAATGCTTATTTCACCTTTCACAACCATACTTCTTGTAGCACCCACGCCATCAGACTAGTCATAGAGTTGATGGATATTCTAGTGGTCTCATTCACATTATGTCATCTACATGGAGTGACCTCAAAGCCACTGGACCTACCTCGTATTAACATCTGACATCTAATAGATGGGTCTCTTTGTGAATCACTTTGTTTGAAGGACCCACAAACCTGCTGCCATAGGCATCTTGCATAATGTAAAGGCTCCTGCTGCAGCAGGTTTGAGATACAGGGTAGCCTAAAGAAGGGAGGTTAAAATACAGCAAGCATGGAGTCAAGTTGAGGTGGTGGGATGCTCTCCTGAGAGTGACATGGCAAGTGAGAGAGATGCAGAAGCACTTTGGAAGAACAGCACCCTAACAAAATTACTGCCTGTCCTGTAGAACCTCCACATTACAGGTTGTGGTCCTGGGAAAAAGTGAATTTTAACATGAGTGTCAATGGATCAAGATTTGCCATCCCCACCTCTGCATGTAACTGTGTCTCTAAGACAGGGGCTCAGGATGGGGACAGAGCAGACTGCAGAGAACTGTGAGGATTGTCGTGTTTCCCAAATCAGAAGAGATTCAGTCTGAATTTCGTTCACAAGGAGACTCCACAGACTAAGGAAACACGACTTCTTATCTAGGAAGAGAATGAGTGGATCAGGTAGTTTAACAGACTATGTCTTCTCGCCTTGGAATTTTTCCACTGAAAATTGTAATGTTACTGCATATTTTTGAAATACAAATTACTACTGTAGTACATATGTCATGGCTGGATACCATGTTACATTAGATCTACCATCATTTTATAATGAAAAGGTATAAAATAATATAAATTTCAGATCATGTTCCAGGGAGGCTATTTTCCCAAGACAACTATAGTAAAGGACACAGAAATGTCAGGGAGAGTGAATTTGAAGAGGGGATACAAAGCTACAGAACAACTTCTGGCTAGACTGACTCGGGGAAAGGATGTATTTTTGCATTGGCTGTGGCAAGAATCAAGCGTAGGGTTACATCTCATGTGGCAAAACGCTGGAGAGTCATTACGAATGGAGTATTACCATATAAACACATAGCTGGCATAACATGAGTAACAAATAAAGAGAAGATTGCCATATACAACTTACTTTTTAATTGCTATAATAGAGCTAGCTAAGGGTAGAGGTATTTTGTACTACATATATAGCAATAACCTTACGTATGAAGGATTTACTCTATAAATAACCGAACAAGAAACTCAGCAGCATTAAATACTGCATTTCAAGTAGAAAATGATGATCAACACATGCAAACTCAAAACATGATTATCTGTGCCAGTTGTCTCATGTGTCAGTTGAGACTTTTGTAAATGTACAGAAAATCAGACATCTTAGTCATCAGGACGTTGATTTATGATGCATGAAAGAAGTAATTGAAAATTAATTTATTATTTAGAGACAAATTATTTAAAAACTATTTGCACTTACGTCAATGTGCCAGTGAAGGCAGCTTACTTTTGAACGTGTTTGAAATAGTAAGCTCAAGGATCAGTATCAAGCATATCATCCTATGCTCAGCCTGGGTCAATTAAATATCTGTAATGAAAAACCCAGGCTGTGAGAGCTGTTAGTATCTAGGAAGGCTTGTCTCGTAGGAAGGTTTATTGAAATTCATCAGGGCACTGGCTCCCATCCTGAGCATGCCTGCACCGTGTGGCATTCAATTCCAAAACCTTTCTAGTTTGTCTCCACAAAGATATGTCCCTGATGACCAGACATGCTAAGATTTAAAAATCAGCCTTGGACAAAAATAAAATAACTGCCTAAACCGCAGCAACAACAATCTGAGTCTCGGAGTTCCTACGGTGAGAGGCTGATCCTGCAGTGCTTCCTATGGAAACCTTCAACTGCATTTCTGTGCAGAAGTGTTCATTATTAGCTGTTTCTCTGATCTTTCAAGTCATCGTGGTTTTTTGATCACAGACGTTGAAGCAACACTACTAGACAGTAAATTTGGTCCCTTGCTTAATTAATAGAAGTTGATTAAAACTTGTACTGCAAGAATAGTGATAATGTCATGAGAAAAAAGATGTTACTTACTGCATATCTGCATCCTGGGCAAATAGGCAAGATGTAAAAAACCCAGGGATAGTTTCCGCCATCTGCAATGTGGTGGAAAAAAGCTGATAATTAGCAGAGCGCAGTCTGAGCTGGGTACATCTGTGTGCATTTGTATTAAATGTTCTAAAAGACTGTTTCAATAAAATGCTTCGAATTACTGTCTGTTTTTATGGTCTGCAAGTCTCCACAAACACCCAGGAGAGTAAATGTGTTTTTCAAAATAAAGGTGCTGTACTCACTTCACATGGATTTCATTTGTGTAGAAAGAGATGAGTTTAGGAGCCCTAATTTCAGCGACTGAACAGATCGCATTTTGGCAGTTTGAATTGCAGACGGTAAAATTCCCCTGAGCTCCCGGCCCTGTTGCTCCAGGACGCAGAAGTGCAGGGGAGCGGTCTGCTCCGGCCACTCCCGCAGACCGCACGAGGCACACCGCACGAAGGTGACTCTGCTAGTTTAGCATAGACCATGTTTTTCTTGAAACAAGAAAAGGCAAAAAACAACACCCTGGGCTCTACAACAGTCATGGCATGAAATCAATTTTGTAAGTGTCAAGATGTCGGACTGGAATTTTCCAAGGAGCGTAAGAGCATTAGTGGCTCTACTGCCATTGACAACCCACACTGTGTGCTCGGGACATAGTACAGCAACAGGAGCTCCATAAAAATACCTGCCTGGCCAGGTGGAATCTCCTCGGAAAGAAGACTTGGGGCCGAGGTCATCCTGGCCGTGGGGCTGCAGAGCGGAGCTCACCCCTCTCCGAAGTGACCGGATGTGCTCCGTGTGCCCATCAGGACGATGCTGGGTGTCTGCAGGGATATTCCCGCTCCCTGCAAATCCAGGCGTAGCGGCAGCCACAGTTAGACAGAATGGTATGTGGTGAGGAAGATGCAATTTACCCGTTTAAAGCATCCTGGGCAAATAGGCAGGATAAATATGAAAATATTTCACTGGAAAGGACAGCTTTCATCCTTCAGCTGACACTCACCAATGTTCCCTCAAAGCAGCTGAGCAGAAAGAGGGCATGCATTCACACAGTCTGACTTTCAGCATTTTATCAGGCAGAAGCTCCTTACCTAGGATATCTTCCCTTCTGTAGTATGTAAAATGTGACCTGAGCAAAACTCTAGGATTCTCTTTTCCTCAAAAATGTATATTTCAATATGCAAAAATATATATTTCAACATACAAAAATATGTATATAAATACACACATATTTATAAGCGCACCTTTTTTTCCCCCTCCTGAAATAAGTCATAAAATGGTGATGATGTTTTGATGTTCTGTTTTGCCACAGGGTGTTGTAGCTCAAGAGTTTCCAACCGCAGTTCTTCCTTTAGACAAGGTCCCCACGTCTGGCTGCACCTCCTGTGTCACATTGCTTGCACTGGTACGTGATGTGGGAGAGAGCAAGGACACGTTTGAACAGCGTGCTTGCTTTGATCCAGGTGTTAAATAGTGGCATTTCTTCCCCACCTCCCAGGGATCTCAGAAACAAGCTGATGGACCTTGCAGGTGCATCTCTATGTACTAATTAGCAATGTAGCCTTGATCAAATCCGTTAAGCCTTTAAGTTGCACTAAACCAAAAACAGATCAGTGCCTTAATTTCATTGAAGTCACAAATAAATCTCACAGAATCACAGAATAGTAGGGGTTGGAAGGGACCTCTGTGGGTCATCTAGTCCAACCCCCCTGCTGAAGCAGGGTCACCTACAGTAGGCTGCACAGGATCTTGTCCAGGC
>Ga0065711_1040272_pt1 | contig 17105 bp, 26 predicted proteins | sample Hoacrofraction12_FD_59098 | JGI IMG/M metagenome (GOLD analysis project Ga0065711, IMG submission 59098) | Hoatzin crop microbial communities from Cojedes, Venezuela - Epithelial fraction 12 v2 (version 2) | ecosystem: Host-associated > Birds > Digestive system > Esophagus > Crop | place... | reverse complement strand
CCGCCGCGCGAGCCGGCCGGGTCGGGGTGGCCAGGGCAGAGCCCGCTGCCCCTCTGCCTCGGGGCCGGCCGGCCAAGGCAGCGCGCCCAACGCCTCCCGTCGCTGCCGAGTGAAAAGATCCTTTGCAGAGATTAAAATGAATTTATTATTTCACAGTCCGGTATTTACACGACATCTGGAGCAGGCATTGCGTACCCCATTACAAAAACGTCCCACTAACGAGTCCCGCAGCGCGGCCGGCCCCTCGCCAGCCCCAGCCCCTCCTGAGCCGGCTCGTCCCCCCGCACGGTCACGGCGCGGGGCTGGGGGGCCTGGGGAGGCATTGGCCCCGCTCCCGCAGCAGCCCCCGGGTCCCCAGCCCGCTGACGTCCCCTCCTCGAGCGGCCGCGCCAGGGGACCGGTGCATCCGGGAGAAGGCCACGAGCTCAGGGCCAGGAGATGGTACATTTCTCTTTATTTCTAATCAACGCAAGGAAGCCTGGCTTGGTCTGGGTCTCTGGCTGGGCACCTGCACAGCGCCAGGCTGGCCAGACCCAGGGGCTTCCCCCGCACGTTATTCTGAAATTCGATTGCAAACACAAGCAGTAACTTCGTGCCTGGGACTTGCACGGCAGAGAACAGATATTAAACTTGCAGCCTGATTAATGCAGTTACCGAGGAAGGAGAAACCAGCAGCATGCTCCATGGAGACACTTCACCATCCCCGGGGCTGACGGGGAGCCGGACAGCCCCGGCCACGCCGCCGCATCTGCCCGCGCAGCAGCCAGGTCACGGGGTAGGGAGAGCACAACGCTCCGGGGGTCGGAGCAGCCCCCGGCCCTGGGGTGACATGAGGTCAGGCCTGGAGCTCAGCGCCTGCTCCGGGGAACCCGCCGGGCCAGGAGCCCCGAGCCAGAAGGGGAGGGTTTCACACAGCCACTGACTTCCTGACGGCGACCCCGACTCAGCACCCTGGGAGATGGGGAAGGGCGATTCACAGCAACGATTTCAGCTATTTCAGAACAAAGCCCACCCCGAGGGACCGCTGTCTGTCTGTCTGTATTGGCATCAGCTCTCACAGGACTGGAGAATTCTATTTAAGAGGATGGTAAAACGAGCCCGTTTCTTGGTCGGTGAGCGTGTCCACGGGGCAGGAGGGGACCGTGGAGTGGCAGGAGTCTTGCAGCGGTGCGCGGGTCCCATACTTGCAGCCTCGGCGGATGCGTGGCTCCGGTCCCTGGCAGGCACAGGACGGCAGCCCCGCAGCATCCCGTCTCTGCGGAGCGCTGGGAGCCGTGCCGAGGCCGGCCGGCCGTCGCCGCGCTGCACCGGGGCTATCGCGTGACCTGCGGGCAGAGGAGCGCAGTGGGCAGGCGCCCGCTGAGGGCAACGGTCAATCCATCCGCAGCGGGCGAGCTACCCAACAGCCCCGCTGACTGCCCCGGCCACCAGCTGCCAGCCAGCAGCCGCACACGATTTGCCCTTTGCACTCATGGAATGGGGTGGTGGTTCCCAGCGGTAGCCTAGGGGTGGCTTGTGAACCCCGTGCTCCGGCTACAGCTTCCACTGGGGCTCTGTCTGCAACGGGCACCTGCATGGGCAAATCCAGCCCCCTCGGCACAGTCCCTGACAGGGCACCCAACATCCTTGTGAAAACATAGTTCTGCATTTCTGAAACACAGCCTCGCGAGGGGAGGGCAAGGGACCCAAAAGGGGTGCTAGGAGGATGGCCATGGAGGTGGGGGCTGCGGGACGAAGGAGCAGAGCAGAAGCCCTGGGGTCCTGCAGACGGGAACGGTCTCCAGCGAGAGCCCAGGACAGCAAAGGCAGAGCAGAGGCTTAGGGCTAAGTTAGCAGCTGGGGGAAAAATAAACAATACTAAGATGGGAAAAAGACAACGAGCTAAAGGTAGTGCTGCGGTTACTGGTCAGCGATGGGTGCCCAGGGCCAGAGGAATCTTCCTGGACGTCCATAAAAGTACTCGACCATGAAAGTGCTTTCTGTGTGCAAAAATAATAGCAATAATGAAAAAAATCCCAACTAATTTTGTGGCAGGGGATGTGGGGTGAGAAAAACTAAAGCATAAGGATAATTACACTCAACAGTATGAACAATGATTACAAAATTATGCAACTGATTAACCATGGCATATATGTAATTACTAATGAATTTGATAAAATTTTAATTATACCTTGTTCTTTGGGGCATTCAGCAAGCCATGAAAATAATAATCATGTAGTGCTGTGTCACAGCTGATTGCCTCAGACGGGGGAGCGGTGACGGACTCAGGGCTGTGCCACTTGGCTGGGACGAGCAGCCTGCTGCCGCGGAGCCGCGGGGAGGTGCTGGGAGCAGCCAGGACGGCCCAGCAGCGCGGGGCTGGCACGGAAATGTCCCCAGCACTTCTGCTCGCGGGCTGTGCCACGCAACCCCCTCCTCACCGAGCCTACCACAGGAGCTACCAGTCTGCAGAGCCGTGGGGCCACGTGGGGCTCGTGCCCCCCGCGCCGGCCCCTCCAGCACTGGTGACAGCAGCACAGCCCAGACCCCCTGCTCTGCTTCGGTGCACCCACAGCAAACGGCACGAGCCCTGGAGAAGCCAAAGCTCTCCCCGACACCCTGTGATCTCTTTGGGGATGTTCCCCGGGGCTTTGCTTGCCCCGGGCTGGGGAAAGTGCAGCCAGGCTTCCCCCCAGCCCCCCGCCAGCGGACATACCTTGGTCGTCTTCACTTTGTTGCCGCTACTGCAGCTCCAGCCCGAGAGGTCGGGCAGCACCTTGCACTCCTCGCCGTCGAGGCAGGGCTCCATCTGGCACCACCACTTCTGCAGCACGACGGCGGCTGGCGGAGAGGCGGGCGTCAGCGCCGGGCTGCCGTGGGGGCCAGACGCCACCCGGCACGGCCCGCGCCCGCAGCCACCCTGCCGAGGGGCCGACTCTGACCCACCCGCCTCTGGAACACCCTGTTTTCTCCCACTGCCCCGGGTAAAAAGCCTAGCGACAGCCCCCTCCCTGCTCCCAGCAAGAGCCGGGAGAACAGCGCTGTTCAGTAACCTGCTTCGGGCTCCGCTGACGGAGGCAAAGGGACTCTCTGCTACCACTCTGCTCTGTCAGGCTCTTGTAATTTATGCCTCCAACGTGAGTCACCAGAGCAGGCTCCCCTACATTTGGGAATGACAACACAAGCTGCTGGGGACGATGACAGCCTTCCCTGACAGCTCATCCTGGCACTTCTTGGTGCCGCACACAACCGCGCTCCCAGGACGCCGGCTGTGAAGCGAACCGGTACCACGCCGGCAGAGACTGCGGCTGCTCCCGCTGGCTCTTCGAGATGCCACTCCATAAAACACACTGGCTGGAACTCTGCTGAGTGCTCCTCAGGGGACGGTGCTGCATGGCTGGGGTCGCATCCCCGCGCCCGGCTGCGGCAGCACCGCGCGCAGAGGTGCAGGGACCAACGCCGCAGCGCCTGGCCCCGGTGCCGCGATGCGGGAGCACCATCACCCACCCAGGGCACGGGTGGGTGCCGCAGCCGCACGCACGGAGCGTCCCCAGAACGCTCCCCCTGCCCCTCGCTCCGCTGCAGGGGCCCCTGGGCACGGCTCCTCTGTCAGTCCCAGGGGTGCAGAGGCCCCCACTGCCTGACCGACGGGGAAGACGCAGCCGGGGGGGTCACGGTCCCCGGCTCGCGGCCGCGAGCTACTCACCATCCACGCAGGAGGGAGCCGCCCGCGTCGTCCCCGCCACCTGCCCCGGGAAGCAGGAGCATTTCACCGTCTGGGAGCGCTCCTCGATCTTGTTCTTGTTGCAGCACCGGTGAGCTGCAATGACTTCGCACGTGCCGGGCTCCACGTGCACTGCGGGAGGAGAAGCAGCCCCCGTCACGTGGGGCAGCGCTGCGGGGCACCGGGAGAGCCCGGCACGGCAGCGCGGTCCCGGCCCGCGGCGACCGCCCCAGGGCTGCTGCTGACGTCCACGGGCTCGGCCCAGCATCCCCCCAGCCCCCCTGGAAGGAGAAGCACTGGTCCTGCACCCGACCTCCTGCACCTGAGCTCTCACTCCTGCTCCTCGCACCCGTCCATCCTACCCAGCACATTCAATAGCCTCTTGCCACGGCCAAGCCAAGAGCTTTATTGAAATTAATGAGCACATTAATGGCAGCTGATAATGAGATGCACACTCTGCTACAAGAGGGGACGGTGCTTCACGCTGCCTTTGGCTTCAAACAAAGTACCACCACCTCCGACCCCAGCTAAAACCAGTGCTCCCACCTCGCCACCACGCACTGTCCCCTCGCTGGAGGAGGGAGCAGCGGGATGGCGTTTCCACCCTGCAGTGACACGGAAATGTCACGGTGTTCATCAGAAATCCCGGCTGCTCTGCTGCTCCCCCTCCCAGTACCACTAAAATATTAAGGAAGAAAGAAAACCACTGTGCTGGCTTATCACGCCTGGGATCCGGGTTTGGAAGCTAGTTAGCACTGCAGATCAATGGCTTTCGCTGGGTAACGGCCCACAGAAGCTCAATACAAACCAGCCAGACAGGGCTGGACAGACTTCATTCCCACGACCCGAGAGCGGGTGATCCCTGCAGGTCCTGTTTAAGGAGCCCGGGAGGAGCGAGCAGAGCCGCACGCCGCGACAGCCCCGGCTCACGGGGAACAGGCTGGTGCTGCCGCAGCGCGCGGGAGCCGGGCTGCGGGAGGGTGGGGGGCTGCGTCCCCGCAGCGCGCCGTCCCCACGCCAGACCACACCGTCGGACCGGGCTGCTCTGGGCGCTCGGCCGCTTCCGTACCCCGGGACGCGGGCAGGAGCCCCGCGGGAGGCACCGGCAGGAGGAAAGGCCGGGTAAAGGGGGCAAGGGGGCAAGCAGGAGACGCGGGGCTGCGGGGAGCGGCGTGGTGAGCTGCCACTGCCGCCCTCCCCAGCACGCGCGGCTCCGGCTGTCCCTGCCCCACCGCTGCGGTCCTGCCCCTGCCATCCCACCCCCAGCCCAGCTCCCCGCTGCCCCGAGGCTGCTGCTGAGGGTCCCGCGGCCCCACTGACCCCCAGCCCCGCAAAGCGAGGGCGCTGGCCGGGGGAGCTCGTGCCGCAGGTTCGTCCCGGTGTCCCCTGCCCAGCCCGGCGGGAGCTGCCACACGACGGGGACCGGGACGGCTGGCCTGCGTCACGGCTGGCCTGCGTCACGGCAGGCGCTGCCGTGGGTCCCCGGGGAGAGGCACCGCGTACCCACGCTCGCCAGCAAACACCTCCTGCCTTCCAGCAGCTTCTGGAAAGCAGCCACTTCACCTTCCCAGATGGAAGCTCAGGGAAACGGGATCTCTCCCCAGGCGCCGGGGGAAACCCCTCTGCCTTGCAGCAGCATCTTCACCTCACTGCGGGGAAACGCCGACGCGAGTGCAACCTCCCGGCTTGTGCCAGCCGGGCACGGCCGCGCCAGCCTCCAGCCGCGCCAGCCGCAGCAGCCCCTGCCCCTCTCCGGTTCCACCACGAGCGAGCACCGGCCGGACGAGAGGGCAGGACACGAGGAGCTGCCCCACAACCCGCTCCCAGCGACGCCAGCAGCCCAGGGCCAGGGCACAGACACCCTCGCCGCCATGCAGAAAGGCCAGGTCCAAACGCGAACGTGGGCAGGGACAACGCTGCTCGCCCCTCGCAGTCTGCTCCGCCGGACAGCCGCGGCCGGGAGCCGCACACCCCTGTGCCCTGCGCCCGCCAGCACACGGGCAGGATGGGCCATGCCATTACCACGGCTCAATTTGGCTTTATTTATTGTTATTTCATGGTCATTTTCTTTTAATGAACCATCACTTTCATTTCTGCCCATAATCATTACACAATTACCTATCCTGGAAGTATTTTGTAATAGCATCGCTGTTCATAAATTTTATCCTCTGTTTTAAATACCATCCTAATTCAGCTTTAAGGATAATTTCCATTCTTTTTGTATGCAGAAATGGTAGACTTTGGCAAAAGTGAGGGGCAAAGCAACTCATTACAGAACAAACGTGACTGTTTTGCCCTGTTTTTATGGTTAATGGGATTTTCCAAATAATGTGAGGAATCAGCAGAGGTCCTTGGCTTTGGCTGACCACGAACCCACGCTGTGGCCAGGGCTACAAGGAGTCACTCACCCACCCCATGCACCCCAACGCAGCCCTTCCCCTGCAGCAGGGGATTTCACACCCTCCAACGTCAGTGCTCACGCATATTTGTGGTTTTGACTCGTTTTTATGAAAGCTTCCCCGTACGGCTTCGTTAGCAGTTCTCTCCCCAGGAAGAAGGGCCAGACGACCCCCCCTGCTCCCTCTCACTTCTGCTCTCCGGCTTCTCACTTTCAGCTAATTTAAAAAGGTTCAGCCGAGGGAGAGCCAGGCAGAACCGAGAAATCGCTCATTACAGCCACGCAGTAAGACTTCGCCAACACACCAAAGCCCTTTTAATTTGCTCAAAAAGGTGCAGCAAGGAGATAAAGAAAAAATCGCCTCTCCTCTGCCTCGCTGCAGCTGGCTGAGCACGGCAGCGGCGCGGTGCCAGACCCGCAGCCTCGGCGCCACGGGCACCCGCCGCGTCCCGGCCAGTCACCCCGAGGAACCCTGGCCGTCCCGGCAGCCTGTGGGTGTGCAGACACAAGGAAGGCACTCCCGCCAGGACAGACGGACACGGCCCATCCCCAGCTTGCCCCCAGCCATCTGAGCATGGCAAGCAGGGAAGGCAAAACCCACGGCAGACGAGCGATGCTCTCAAGCCCACGGCACACGAGCGATGCTCTCAAGCCCACGGCAGACGAGCGATGCTCTCGCAGCCATGGCAGACGAGCGATGCTCTCAAGCCCACGGCAGACGAGCGATGCTCTCAAGCCCACGGCAGACGAGCGATGCTCTCGCAGCCATGGCAGACGAGCGATGCTCTCGCTGACAAGCGGCCGCTTTGTGCTCCAGCCCTGCTGGCCCCAGCCTGCGGCTGTAATTAGCGGAGCTGTGCCAGGGGTGCAGGGCTGCGCAGTGCAGGGAGTGCGCAGGGCGGCCGCCAGCCTCAGGACAGAGAGGTTCAGAAAGCCTTTGTTTTCCCTCCAAAGCGCGCAGTTTTCCTTTGAGCCGGTCACAGCGCAGGTGGCCGCTGCTAGCGGGGTCAGGCAGCAAACGGCAGAGCCAGGAGCCTCTGCCCTGGGAAGAGCTGCCTGCACGGAGCAGCGGGCGTGGGGACGGACAGCCCACCGCCCACAGCCCCGCTGGTCCCAGCTCACCGCCTGCCTCTGCGCCGGGATTCCAGCCGCGAGCAGCTCCAGGACAAAGCGACGGAGCAGGGAGGTCGGGCAGCCTCCTGGCACCAGCCCTGGCACCAGCCCTGGCCGGGGCACATGCAGGGACTCTGCTGACGGCAGAGCCGGGGGAGCCGCACACAACCCCGGGATCGGGCCCTCTCTCAGGCCGTGAAAGCATCTGCCTACAGGTCTTGTGAGCATCCGACACCCTGCCCTGGGACGCGGTTACGCTGGAAGCTTGCCCCGGGCACGTGTCCCCAGCGCGGACCCCTCCAGGCGCTGGCCCCCGCGGGAGGCACAGCAGCGGGGCACGGTGTGTCCCCCCCGAAGGCACCGCTGGCGGCAGAGCTGCCGGCTGCGATGGCCCCACAAGCAGCGGGGCGAGAGCCACCCCACCTCGGGCTCGGCATCTCGGCTCCCTCCACCCCAACAGAGCCACGCGCGTCCCTGCCCCTCGGCCGCAGGCAGCACGGGGCACGTCGGGCGCGAGAGCCACCGACCCCGGCAGCCCAGCGAGCGCAGGGGTCTGGGGGGTCGTAGCCAGATGCAGACGACTCCCTCAGCATCAGATGCGGCGACTCCCAGCAGGTCAGCAAGAGACTTTGCCGTTTCCTCGCTGCGAGGAGATGAGCAGCCCCGGGCCGAGGGGTGCCGACAGGACAGCGGTGCCGAGCGGCTCCCGGCCACGCCGGGCTTTTACGCCTGGGAAGAAAGCGCGAGCCAAGAGTCGGAGCCCAAGTGCTGGGAGAGCGATGGGCTCCTCCGAAGCTCCCTGCGGGTGCCTCTCCTTTTGCTGAGCAGCAGGAAACTTCGAACCAGATCGACCGAAAATGCAAATGGGATGGATGGTGTGTTTAACACCGAGCGCAGGAAAGCCCCGGAGAGCCTGGGATAAGTTCCAGAGCTGCTGGCACGCTTCTGCCTCCCATTTAACTGGTATTTCCCCACTGGAGCCCTTTTTAAAAAAAATCTTATCTCGTGGAACCATAAAAGCATTGTAAGAGAACAAGGCTTTTGAATCCTGCATACAAAAATAAAATAAAAACGCTGTCCTACTCCGGCTGACCTTTAAGTGAGCGGCAGAACGTGGTATTTTATGGCATAACCTGAAATGACACAGTCTGCGTGTCTCAGGGAGGCACGAGCGCTGCTCCACATGTTCAGTGTAAAATACGGCTCTGCTTCTGGTGGGGAGCTGCAAAACGAAGAGGAGTGGAACGCCTGCAACTGCCAGGCAACGCCCAAACCCCCGCGGCAAAGCCCCTTCCCGCTGGGCGCCGCGATGCCGTGAGGGGGTGCAGGGGTCCCGCGGAGGGCTGGGCAGCGCCGCAGAGACCCGCCAGCGCCCGGGGCAGGCACGGGGTCCGGTCCCCGGCACGGAGCCGAGCCACCGGCTCGAAGGGCAGCACTGCGCTCCCCGCCTCCCAACAGCTCTACTACTAATATTCACTAAATAATTAAAGCCTTAAAATCACTGCTGCCTTAGATGCATGTATTATTTAAGAGCGTTTTGGAGAGAAGCAGGCTTGTTTTCATTGCTCATTATCACAGCATGTCAGTTGAGATTTTTTTACTGCCTTGTCACCTCCAGACTCCACATCACGCTCTGTCCCCCTTCGCTGCAGATGTGTGTGCTCACCCACAGACTGCTCGTGCAGATCCCACCACTTCACGGCTGCAAGCAGAGCTCCAAGCGCCTGCGCTGTGTCGAGAACGGCTGGAGGTGTTCTGCCGCCGCGCAGCGAAGGAACCTGCCCGGGCACCTGCGGCTGGAGGAGGCAGCTCCCGACACACGACCTGCCGTGCCACGGCCCCGAGCGATGCTCCCCACCCGCCCAGCGCAGCCCCTGCCTCACCGAGAGAGGGTGGCCCAGGAAAGCACTCCACCTCGACGCGAAGGCTGCACGTGACGGAGGAACCAACACTTTCCCAGGAGGGGACCTTGCAGAAGCATCTCACAGCTAAACGCCTGGAGCTGCTGTCTTCCCTCCGAGCAGCGATGCGTTAACCAGTAAATCTCACTTACAAGATAATCAGAAATCGGTGCTCTCCCTTCACTTGGAGAACCTCATTTCCCGAAAGCAAATCCCAGCTGACTAAAATGTCTTCACTTCTGCTCTGGGCTGAGTGATGAATGTGAACGAAGGCAAAGATGGCACTTTGATTATCAGCATTAGCGGGTTTTATCTGAAGACGCTGGGGCCACCTTTGCAGGAGCTGTATCCAGACAAGAAAGCCTTGTTCATCACGTAGGGCTCACCACGTTATATGAGGGATTAAATTGCTGGTGAATCATTCTTCACCCAGGAGTCTTCTATCCCATTTCCAAACGACTTCACCTCTGCACTTGATTCATGCGGCTATTTAAATCCAGCCACACACCCCAGGAAGCACGGCTCTGCTCGGACGCAGCAGCAACCCCCATGTGCTGGGTGAGCACCAGTGGACAGATCCGATTTCCACAGCCCGATGTTCACAGTGCAGTGCTTCCCCGCACGGCTAACAGAGCCGCTGCAGACGGGCGCTCTGGTCAAGAAGCTCAGGAGTTTGGGGGCTCTGAAACCGCGTGGCCACACTGTCACAATTAAAGCTCTTCCTCTGCTACCGCTCACTTCTAAGTGCCACACCTGGTTTTAGCTGTGCATAAACACACTGCTCTAACTGGCTGAAAGCTCTGGGTGTGCGGGTCCCTTCACGCACCCAGCCCACCAGCATCTCCGACTCCGGGGCGCAGGCAGCAGCAGCACAGCCAGCCCCGCTCCCACCTCCAGATCAGCTCCACGCGCAGAAACGGAACTGCGGGCTCCCCGGGACCAAAACGTCATCACAACTGAGAACGCAACCTTGTGAAAGTGCGTTTCAGACATAACCTTTACCAAAAAACTGTCCCAAACAAAGCAAAATTGGGGGGCAGACAACAGGAAAATAAAGCCCATGAACTCTGCAAACAAACTCGGAATTCCTGGTTTGAGCCCACGGAAATCCAGCCCAGGAGAGGAGGCAGCTGCCAGCGCGGCCACGCAAAACTCTGACAGTGCCAGGAAAGCAGGACACCCTCCCCAGCACCTCAGCCCCACGTAACGCCCGCCCGGGCATCCCACAGAGACCCCGAGGTCCCAGCAGTGCTGGGGGGCCCAGGGCGATTGCACAAGCGCGTGACGCACGTCGCGAGGATGTCGCTTCCCCTACCTGAGTGGCTTCTGTGATGGGCGGAGGCCAGCGTCAGTCTTCCCCACAGCGTGGTAAGGCAGAGAGTGAGCACCAAAACCCATCTGCTCAGGCTCTGTATGTCTCTCTCACTCATTCTGCCAAAAACAAGAAGAGAGGCGCGGAGGGAGAGGGGCTGCGCAGGGTTGGGCGGTGCAGCCCCCTCACCCCGGCGCTGCTGCTTGCAGCGGCGCAGCCCCCCAGCACGCACGGCCGCGGGGACTGGGGGCCCGGCTGCACGGCCACGGCCCTGGGCGGCAGGGCACGCACCCGGGATTCACCCGCCGCCCCGCATGGGCTCGGACATCTTCCGCAGCACGGGCCACCGCAGCAGGACAGAGAGAAATCACGGCAGCAGCGGCACAGACGGGCGATAGTTACCTCTCACCGGGGCTTCACCCTAACACCCGCGCGTCTGCCAGCCGCGGGTGGGCCGGGGCTCTGCCGGGGGCAGACATCAGCGCATCTGCAAGGAGAAGGAGAACGACGGGTGGCGGTACCTGCTGTGGGTACCTGGGGCGTGCGAACCGCCGGGCCCTCCGGAGCGGCTGGGGACACCCCGGGGCTCGGCTGGGGACACCCCGGGGCTCGCCTGGGGACACCCCGGGGCTCGCCTGGCCCCACGTCAGCACACGCTCCACTGCGCACCCCAAAACCCCTCTGGGAACTCAGCCCACAGCCCTGCTCCCCCCCCTCAACACCAGCACGGCTCCGTCTGCCTCGGAGCAGTCGCTCCTGATTTTCACCGCTGAGAGCGCAAACTCAGGCCCGTTGTGGTGCGATATCAACGCAGATCACAAACACTAAACACAGACCCAGGGTGTGCGGGAGGAGCCAGAGTACTCAGAGCACTGAGTCACCCCAGGCATCGCCTTGTCCGTGTGCTGCCATCGCCCTCGTGTCACCGAGGCCCCCCGCAGCGATGCCCAGGGGTTGGCTCTCACGGGCTGGGCACTTGGCAGCCCACTCGCCGACAGACAGACAGACGGACAGACCGATGGCACTGGCAGTCCCCGGGCCCAGCCGCCCTCCCGCTCGGCGCGGCACGGGGAGCCGAGGGACGGGGCAGCTGGTGCCCGGGTGGACACGCACAGCGTGCGGCAGCGCCGGGACCCGCACCCCGCTGTCCCCGAGCAGTGCCCCGTGCTGGGGCTGCTTCTCCTCCCAGCACAGCTGCAAAGTTCATAAAACCACAGACACAAAGCCGCGTCCGCTGCCCCTGACCACCCCCGGTCCCCAGCAGCCTCTCCCGGCACCTCCGTGGGCACCAGGGCCAGGTACCGCCGGCACCGCACCCCCTCCCGTGCCGCGCAGGATGTGCTGGGAAGGAGCCGAGTTCTACACCACCTGGAGCCCTGCAGGAAGAATTTAAATCCCCAAAGGCTCGGTGTTTCACTGTCGACTGCTTGAAAGACGCTCCCCGTACCACTGAGCAGCCGCAGCCCCGCCGGCGCAAACGGCTCTGGGGCTGCGCGGGCAGCGGCACCAGCGGCACCAGCGGCACCAGCAGCATCTCTGCTGGGCGTCTGCCAGGAGAAGCCACAGCCTCCCCGCCTCGCTTACCGCCTGCCGAGGTCTAACCGGGTCCAGGGCAAATAACCACGTTCCCCACAAAACTTCCGTGCCGGACCGTAATTCATTAACGAGAGGCCAGGAAGGCAGGCGGCAGTGCCGCCGAGGCCGGGGAGCGCGGCCGGCACCCGGCGCTGGGGGCCTGGGCTGCCCTGCCCCGTGCAAGGCTCCTGCCCGCGGTCCCCTCCCTCGGGAGCACCCACCGGGGCCGACGCAGGCGGCGAGGGCAGCGCGCGATGCCGGCCGGGCACCGGACACACCTGGGCTGCTGGGAGAGGAAATCTTTGCTTTTCAACCCCCTTCTAAATTTCTGTCTGCTCTGGACCAGGCTGAGACAGTGAAACCGAACCATAGAACGAAGTGCCAGGACAGAAAACGCTGACATTTTTAAGCAAAACAAAGTGATTGTAGGTGGTAAAAGGGCATTTCTTGTTTTGCAGCATTTCAGAATGAATTGTTCTGTTTTAAACTGGCATTTCAAAATGAAAAATGTTTCATTCTAAGATGCCGATTTAAAATTATATTTTCCATTTTGATTCTCCAAGCTGGAAAAAAAACCCAAGAGAAAATGTCACCAAAAATGTTGACATTTGCGCAGAAAAAAAGAAAGATATCTTGACAAAAACATATATTTTATGCTAGCAAAGAATTTAGAGGTAAGAAAATACTCCTAATGAATGCTGCGGGACAGTCGGCTCGGCCCGGAGCAGACCGAAGCGCGGCGGGGCGGACACGGACACGCAGGCGTCCTGCTCCCCTCCCCGGCTCCGTCCCTGCCCGCCGGGCGCCAAGGGACTGATCCTGCTCCGGCACAGCCCTCCCGCCGGCTCACCCTGCGCCGGGGGTCCGGAGGAGCTGCGCAGACCAGCACCGCTGCCCCGGGCCGAGGCAGCCCCGAGCCCCCCGGGGCCGCTGCACCCCCAGAACGAACCCGAGATCGCTTAACGCGCGACAAAACCGTCGCTCCTTGCGGCGGGCACCAGCTGACGCGACAGGACCGCGCCGACTCCCTCGTGTGAAGCCGCGTGTCGGCAGCGTCCGGCGGGGCTGGCGGCAGGGTCTGCTCCGCGAGCGGCTTCCCCGGAGGGGGGTTCTCACACAACAGCCGCCGCTGTCGGAGTCCCGTCAGAGGTGTCGCAGCCCGTCACGCTAACACCGCTGCCAGCTTAAAACACGCACCGCTCCGCAGCGGCACAGCACGCGGCGCTCAGAGCTGCTCAGCCCTTGGTGTGAAGCCAGGGGCAGCGCGTGGGCCAGCTCGCGGCACCGTGGCCGGCCGGGAGCGGGGCACGATGCCCTCCCGCGCCGCATGCGTGTACACCCCCTCCCCCCCCGCTGGGACATGTGCCACGGCACACCTCTGCCTGCCCTGCCCAGGGCCACAGCTGGCAGCCCAGATGTGAGGACCGCAGGCACGAGGCTGTCGCCAGTCCCCGCATTTCTCGCTGCAACGAGCCCCGACACCACGGCACAGCCCGCGCAGCTTCCCGCAGAGCGGCCAGCTCTCCCGGCTGCTGTCCCGCTCCCCCTCCGCCTGGAACCGCAGCCGTGCTCCCAGGCATGAGCACCGAGCCCGCAGCAGAACCCCTCCCGAGGAGCCAGCCATGCCCAGCCCCAGCCCATGGGACCCTCGGGGTCCCCAGGAGACGACCCCGGGCCCCTCCGCTGGCCACCTCCGCCCCCCATCGCGGTGCCGACCACGTTCAGCTCAGGAAGGCTGAGCTGTCTGCTGGCGCCAAGGGAGCAGAAATAAATCGCAGAGTTATCAATAACGCAGCCCGCAGTCTCCACGCCGCGCTCCAAAGGGAAGCCACCGCGCCGAGATCCCCGAGGGGCCCGGGGGAGCAGGGGGCCGAGGGACGCCATCCCGGCAGCAGCCATCGGAGCCACGCTCGTCCCCGGCGCAGGCACTCAGGGCTCCCACGCACGCACAGACTCCCATCAGCAAACACAGCGCAGAAATTGCTGTTTTGACAGTTATCAACCTCCATCGTCACGAGACTCCAGCTACAAATGTTTGGTCTGACTTGAAATTTTTCAGCCCGGAATGTCATTTTGAAATGAAGAGTGGCGTTCTGACACGTCAAAGCACTTAATTTAGATTGAAAATATCCGTATTCTCTCCTACATTCTGTTTGGAGTTTTGTGGAATTCTTCATTAACATTTTTTTTTAGCTGCTTTCCACCTTTTGGGTCTGAGCTGGGACCTGTCGCAACTGCGAAGTGCCCAAACCTCCCTGAAGAGAAACCTCCGTCGCAGCCAGCGTGGCAGAGGTGACGGTTCCTCTGCACGGGCCCGCGTCCCTCCCCGTGGGCACGAGCCACCACCCGCGCCAGAGCTTCCCAAGGCTGCCCAGCACGCAGGCACGCCGGGAGCAGCACCCGCTGCCCTCCCAGGCCCCGGCCGCAGGAGCTGGAGACCTTTTCCTCCTCCTTCATTAACGCCACGCGTAGAGCCGCATCCCTGCAGCCAGGGCTGCTCCGTCACCGCTCGGCTGGAACCCGGCCCGGCGCCCCACGGTGCTAATGAGGGACTCTCTGTCACGCCAAATTATGCTCCGAGCCCTGCCAGTCTGCAGCGTTGTTTGCAAAAGTCCTTGTGAGCTGGATAATGGCAGGGAGCAGAATTCCACCCAAAAAAGAAGCGGAGCGAGGTGGGGGAGGCTGGCACAGGGCTGGTTTTCTGTGCTGAGGGACACGAGCCCTCCCCGCCGCAGCTCCAACACCGTCACCCTTCGTGCACATCTGGCCCCACAGTTCTGCCAGTTTTCCAAAAGCTATTTTCATTCCTCTGCTGTTTCAGCACTTCTTGGAGCTTCGGCACCTTCGTCTGGTGCAGGAGGAGGCACAGAGCACGATCCCGGGGTCCGCAGTGCCGGGCAGCCCCGCGCCCCGGCCCCGCAGCAGGGAGAAAACCTGTCCAGAGCCCAGCAGGCACCGAGACCTTCCCGTGACGCCGGGGACGTTACGCTGCCCGGCGGAGGGGGCGATTTGATCTTAACAGCTCCCTGAAGCAGTCAGCCCACCTTAGCTGGACCGGGGCACAGACCCAGTCCCGTGGCCACCCCACGCAGCCACACCGCTACCTGGCAAACCCGGTGACAGCAGGGGCCGAGCCGACCCCTCCTCAGACAAGAGCGAGGGCCGGACCCCCGCCGCCCCCCTGCTCCGTGCCCGCGGGCGCTGCCAGGCGTCCTCCCCTCGCCCCGCAGCACGGCTCCACGGGCTGTGCCACCGGCGACGGCAGCAGCACCGCGAGGCTGCTGAGGCTCCCGGGAAGCTGACGCCGCCTTGGAAGATCCCGAGAAGCAAGGAGACACCCCGCAGCCCCCCGGGAAGGCACGGCACGGGCTCCAGTGTGGCTCTGCCTCCAGCAGCCGAAGAGAGGGCAAAAGCAGCAGGGCAGCCTTGGCAGAGGGCATCTCCCTTCTCTCCCAAGGCTGGAAAACCAGCTGAGCGCTGGGTCCTCCACCCTGGATGGGCGAGGAGACGCTCAGATGTGCCCAGGTCTGGGCCCAGGACCTCCGAGACAGCCTGCTGCTGCCCACCCTGGGAACAAGCTGCGAGCGCTGGACGCGCGGGGGTCCCTGGGGAGGCTGCTCAGCAGGATGCTGCTGTCCGAGCGCCGACTGACAACAGCAGCATCGTCCACACCCACAGCGTGGGGTTCGTCAGCGCAGGCCAGCAGCGCGGCTAATCCCCGCGCCCGCCGCAGCGCTGAGGATGCTCAGTTACCGGCTGGGAAGTCAGAGCTACTGCTGCGGTAGCTGGGGCAGTGCCCGGGAGGCTGGCGTGCCCACGCAGAGCCGCACCGACAGCAGCTCCACGCAGCAGCTCCTGCACCCTCCGTGCTGCCCCAGACGCTGCACTGCTCCTCCCCAGAGGGAAGCCTCGCCACGGAGGAGCCCGGCCCCAGCCCCAGAGCTCCAGGCTGAGCCAGGTCCTTTCACACGCTGCATTTTAGCTCTTACTCTGGGTACACTTACAGCGGTGCTGGCGAGGGCAGCATAAGGCACGTGCCCTCCAACCTGGCAAAAAGGTGGCAGGGGAGCGCACAGAAACATGGAGGACTCCTACCCCAAGTGCGCTCTCTCCTCCTCTCCTCTACGCTGATTTATTTCGAGCTCCTTGCTCATTCCTCCAGCATCTGCAGTGTTTCCTCCCCAGCCAAGGTGAGCAGGAGAGTTTTTAACTCTCATTCTGCCCAAGCACGGGCCTGTTCCTTCTCCATCACTCGGAGAGTCCCACGGCCGCTGGCATTTTGAAGGTCAGCTCTGCCGGCAGCTCGAACCTTGGACTCCCCCAGTGCTAGGGAACCTCTCTCGGGCAGAGCGTGGCCGCTCAGCAGGGGTGTGGAAACCCAAGGCCAACAGCAGCTCAGCCACTCTTGTTGGCAGAGGAAAGCAGAGGACTTGAGAGCTCAAACTGTTTTCCCAGGAGACAGAACATCCCACCTGCGCTCTCTGTGGGGCCGTGGGTGCCCCGGCACAGCCGAGCTCTCCCAGGGCAGGGCCACCTGCACGCTGGGCAGCCCCCAGGCCTCACGCTGCACCAAAAGGGGTGGCAAACCACCAGGAGGGGGGACTCCCACTCCCTGCCCAGCACCACGGCACTGACCCGCTCCTGCCCGGCTCCAGAACGGGACTGGTACAACTCACGCTCTCCTCTGGACCACCCAGCCTCCCCTCACAGGCGAGGGGGACGCCCGCCCCGCGCCCCTCCAGCCACCCCACGAGGCAGCGGGACGCCAGCACCCCAGCATCAACCAGAAGCAAGCCCACCTCAGCCGAGGGAGTCACAGCAGAGCGGGGCAAAGTAGAGGAAAACCAAAGCCCCGATCCTGTCCCGTCCCGTCCCGTCCCATCCGAAGCTCCAGCTGCGGGGGCAGCTGGCCCCAAGGGCAGGCAACGCTGGGTCTCGGTTTCCCGGTCCGGGGCGCAGAAGCGTGTTTGGCTGCCGCAGCCCCCGAGCTCTCCCGCAGCGCTTCGCCTCCGACGCGGGAGCGGCTCGGCAGGGCTGGCAGCCCGGTTGGGCGGGGGGTAACCCGCACCCGCGGCCGAGCTCCCCCCGCAGCGGGGCCCTGCC
>Ga0065711_1040271_pt1 | contig 17106 bp, 16 predicted proteins | sample Hoacrofraction12_FD_59098 | JGI IMG/M metagenome (GOLD analysis project Ga0065711, IMG submission 59098) | Hoatzin crop microbial communities from Cojedes, Venezuela - Epithelial fraction 12 v2 (version 2) | ecosystem: Host-associated > Birds > Digestive system > Esophagus > Crop | place... | reverse complement strand
CCTTGTCCAGGCGGGTCTTGAATATCTCCAGAGAAGAAGACTCCACAACCTCCCTGGGCAGCCTGTTCCAGGGCTCTGTCACCCTCAGAGTGAAGAAGTTCTTCCTCATGTTCAGATGGAACTTCCTAGTGTTGGCACGCTGTTTGGCACGGGTTTGGTGGAGAAGCACAGTGCGGGCAATTCCGGGGCAGACAGGGGAGCTGGTTGGGTACCACCATCCCCATTCTGTGTGGTGTGAAAATAATATAGATGGTTGTAAGTGGTTTTGTGCCAGCTGGCTCTACGGTCAGAGCACAGCACTGGGTGTGCATCATTTCATAGCGACAGAACGCCTGCGAGACCATGGCACAGTCTGAGGTTCCTCTTTGCATCCCAGAACTTCTTTCTCCCACCTTTTCCCTGGTGCAGTGACTGTCCCAGCTGCATCGCTCCCTTCTGACCTTCCTGTGTTCCTGCAGCTCCTCCTTTTCTCTCGGCGACGCTGAAAAGGTTACCTGTGAAAGCCCTGCGCCTTAATTCTGGGTGCGGAAATGTCCTTGTCCTTTGGCTATATTTGATCTGCTAATATTGTAAAGAAGCTTAGTGGTTCGCTGTGTTCAGTCAGGAGAGATCTGTTGCAGCCTAACAAACATATGTTGTTTACTTTTTTTTTTTTTTGGTAATAGTCACTTTCTGCAAAATTGTTAATATTCAGGCTTACCTTTGGGAGAGCCTGAAGTGTGTTGCAGAGCTGTTACCTGGGCCAGTCACCAAACGCAGCCTCGGAGAGAGAAGCTCTGGCAGGGGTGGCGGGGCACGGGCAGAGGGACCGCGGGAGGAGGCAGAGCTCCCTGGTACGAGGGCAGCTGCCGCGGTGCCCTGCCTGGTCTGACAGTGGCGTGGCTGTCCTTCTGGTTTGCTCTGTCACTGGAGACCACCCAAAAGGACGGAAATATGCTGCAACCAAACTCCTCAAAGCATCTCTCGGAGTGTGCCAGGGATTCTGGGGACCTTGGCACAGGGAAGGTCCTGGCCAAAAGAGCAAAATCCAAACTGAAGGGAAATCTGAAACCATGCGGTGATTAAAGCAAGGCAGGGTATGGAGTGCCATGGTCACCCAGGGGGCTGGAGTCAGCAGATCTCCTGTGTTTTTCCTGCTCTCCACAGGCACATTCTGCTCACTCCCAGTAGGTCTTTGAGAGCTGCTGAAAACCAGTACAAGGTCTGGGGCATCTGGCTGCTGGCACTTGACACACTGCAGAGAAACTGTGGTCCTGCCACAGCTCAGCAGCATTAGTAGGTCTAAAAATCACTGTTCCTGCCAAAAAAAAAAAGTACTATCATTCAAAATTGGATTTTTTTCAGGAAAGTTGGAGAGCCTGTGCCCCAGAGGGCCCACCTGACTTCCCCCAAGCTATGCAAGGACATCTGCTCTCTACTCTGGCTACTTCTGGGCTACCGAGGTATTATAGAAACACAGAATCGTTTGGATTGGAAAGGACCTTAAAGATCACCTACTTCCAACCCCCCCCTGCCATGGGCAGGGACACCTTCCACTAGACCAGGTGGCTCAGAGCTCCATCCAACCTGGCCTTGAACACATCCAGGGGTGGGGCATCTACCACCTCTCTGGGTAACCTGTGCCAGTGCCTCACCACCCTCGCAGTAAACAATTTCTTCCTTATATCCAATCTAAAGCTACCTCTTTCAGTTTAAAACCATTACCCCTGGTGCTAACAAAGCGTGCTGGCTGCCGTGCTGGCAGCTCTTGCCTCCAGGCTTGTGTAGCTTTGCAGGAGGTCGGCTCCCTTTCTGCTGCCCACCTCCGCGGGCTGCCTGGCAGCTCCCGAGCCCTCAGGCAGAGCACGATGGCCAGCCTTGCTGAATGCTGCTGCAGGAAAGGCAACTGGAGCATCAATCTGTGTGCCAGGGGTGTAATCTAGTGTCTGCCTCACGGCATCCCTCCTGCCCTCCTCCAAGGATGCGTTTTGCTTAGTTTCTGCAGGTATGATAAGATAATTTGCTGTGTAAGCTGGAGAGCCTTTTTCAAAACAGCATTTGATGCCTTCACTGAGGGTTACATAGAGTACAGATGCATTTATTTCTGCTTTACAGGTATCAGGAATTACAAAGAAGTTAAAATGCAGCATCTTAAGATATGTCCTGCTGTTTCCTCTTGCATTTACACAGTCTATGCGAAGATTTCATCTGATGTCTTTTATGCTTCAGCTGAAGACAGAAATAGTATTTTTCTACTTCTGATAATAAGCAGCTACTCGTAATACATTAGCATGCTGGTAAAACAAAGGCAGAAACCCTAAAACATCAGGCTTCCCTGTCAGGGAGCACTGAAAAGATATGGTTTTCTTCGGAAAGCTGACCTTCTGTTTTACTTTGCAGTCAGCTAATGGTAAAACATAGTGATTTTTCTCCTAGGTTACCTAGAAGAAATAAGCGGGAAGGCCAGGACTGGTAATTCTGAAAACCAATCGCAAACAGCTGCTCTGCGACAGCGTGCAAGTCCCTCTCGAGATGGGTGATGGCTGCCCGCAGCGAGGCAGCACCAGGGATGTGCCTCCTTCTTTCGCTGGAGGACCCACGCCAAGGAGCCCCAGGCACCACACCGATGCTGGGATCCCACCCCAAAGGGATTGTACAAGCCCTGCGTTCCCTGATGGCTCACAGGAGCCTCATTTGCCTAAGTGATGGGATTTCAGCTTTGGGATGATGCAGCGTACGTACTGGGTGGTGGGCATACTCCCTTTTTGATTGTACTTCCCATGCTGGAGAGAGGACCATGTTCGAAGAGACAGTGCCAGATTCAGACCTGGACCAGAGGCTTGCACAGTGCAAGGAGTGAATATGGCCTGTTTTAAGTGGCAGGAACATGAATTTCATGCAACACCCCGTTAAGTGAGACCTGAATCAAATGATTTTACAGCATTTTTTTTCCCCTGCTAAGACAAAACAAGATCTTCCTTCAAAGCACCATGTCTCAAGACTTCTATTCTAGTATGGCACTTCAATTCTAGTATGTCTTCAGTTGTAAATACCATTTGGAAATGAGCTTCTAAATACTGATTTGCACAATGAATTGGTCTCTCTTCCAGCGACACCGATCAGAAACCAGCAGCTGGTGAGGATCTTCACGCTCTCGCTCAGAGCGGGTCAGGAGGGCTTTCTCCTCTGTGCTTCCCAAGCAGCTGCGCTGCCTCTCATGCTTCACCTCCCTTCGTAACCCACCTCTCCCGCGTCTCGCTGTGTGAGGGGTTATGTTGTCAGCAGCAGTTTTCCTCCAGCTGGGCCTCCAGAAACGTGCTTGAATTTCTCGTGGTGTGGGGTTGGGTTCAGCGGCAGTACTCCCGCTCAATGCTTGCCATGAGCTCCTCCTCCGAGTAATCATACGATATCGTGGACTTTTCTGCCAGCTTCTTGCTGTTCCCTTGTGGGCACCTGCCAGGGAAGGGAACGAGTTATTGGTGTCATGAGAGACAATCAAGCCCTGAAGACACAAGATGACCCTTCCTTCATTTTTTTGTGAATGGAAAGATCGGACTGCACGTGGCTTACTGAGACACAGACACTCTGTCACGGCCAGCTCCCACAGCCCACCGGCACATCGCTTGCTGACATTTGCTATCCCTTGGCATCTGTCTTAGTCTGTGAGTTCATTACAGTACAGTCCTTACAACGCTCCAGCTTAAACTCCCAGAGCCTTTTGGTGTCTGTAGGGTCAAGGCCCAGTTAAAGCACTGCCTAACCTTTACTCTAGTTACTACAGTTTTATGCAGAAAGGGATTTTTCATTTGTATCTGGGGTTACAACCAAAATAGGAACTCGGCTACCTCAAACTGCTCTTACGGTTTTTACTTATTTTCACATTGGCACAACTATCCCATGAGTGGGGACAGATGTACAATTAAAAGGGAACTGGCATGGTCTTTATCTGTATTATCAGAGGTGGTTTACGCTAGGTACAATGGAAATCTGTCCCTACCTGCCTGGGAGGACAGTGAAAAGTCTTCTGCAAGCTTTGACCACTGTAGCTCATACTACCAAATAGATCTACTTGATCTTGCCCTCCAGGACTCAAGAGAGGAGACAGAAGCTGACAAGTGAGCGCTCCTCCTTGACCTCGTAGAGAACTGGGAGGTGAGCACCTTGGGCCACCAGGCTATAGTCTTCTCTGGAGGTTGGGGCGCATGGCTCCACGAAATGGAGGTAACACTGAGGTGCAGAGCTAAGTGGAGACTTAAGTTGGTAAATCCAAGCTGTGAAGTGCTCTGTCACGCCATGTCAGCTGAGACTGGTGGGCTTACTTTGTGGCCAGCTACTGGTAGAGGACAAATCAGCAAGAGATGGTTTTGGATGGCGGTTGGTTGGTTGCCAAAGAGGAGAGATTTTCGTATCAAATAGCATGGGTCTAACCCTGTCCCAGACTTGTTACATAGCATCTGTTGACTTACCCTTTCTCTAAGGATGAGATCTCTCTCACTCTTGGTCTTGCAGCTGGGATGAATTTGGTCATTAGCATCCTTTAGTGAAAAAACTGAGGACCTATTCATTAGATGAAATCACAGGAGCTGCCCCAAAGCAGGTAAGTAAACGTAGAATCAGAATTGAAAAAAAGAGCCTTGAAATACTTTTCTAAGGAAACTTTGTCGCACAGAGGAAGTGCTTTCATAAACCCTCAGCTGTCTTTGACAGCCAAGAACTGCCCTCCTTGGGCGAGGAGGCATCTGCAACGTTCCTCAAACAGGCAGCAGCCAGTGTCCTGCTGCTGGGGAGCAAACGGCACCGGTACAGCCTCTCCTCTGTTCTCCTCTGCCCAGGTCAGAAAGGCTTCTGCCCAGTCCCGCTGCTCTGACCCAGCTGTGTTAACACCGTGCCCCCTGCGTGTCAGACACGTTTGGTGGTTTGCCTGGAGCCACCTGACGAGCAGCCGGCGTGGCAGCTGGGTCACGCTGCACCGTGCCCGTGGTAGAAGCAAGATGCCAGCAAGTTGGATTTAGGAAGTGGACTCTTCTGCTTAGTCCTTTATTTTTCATTTTCCTTCTTCTGATGCACGGTGAGTAATTCGGTTTCCACCGCAGTAAATGAGAGCTGGGAAGAAAGCTGAAAAGTCCAAGAGTGCGAACCATATACCAGTAGCTACAAAGCAAATTCCTTGTAAGAGTTGGGAAAATAACATGTAGGAATCTGATTTTAACACACGATTTATTGATTTAAACTCTGCCCTGTGACAATCCTTAAACTAATTTCGTACGACGTGGTGAATTAGAGGCAGAGCTCTGGGCAGCTTGCTTGCAGGCCCACAGAAGAGTCATTGTTTCTCTGAGCAGTTACATAATTTCCCACTGTTAATTATTCTTGATGCTTTGGCTTGCATGCTGACTTCCAAGCATGGGAGGCAATCTCCAGGTAAAATTCAAACTCATTGAAACATAGTGTGCTTTTATGAAAACAATAGCAACCCCTCTGCCAAGCACATCCCAGACTTGAGAACAGTAGAGCGAGCTGTGTTTATTCCAGGAGCAAAGTAAAACCAAGTTGCTGCTCATGTTCTCCCTCTATTGTTGTTGCAAAGTCCTATATAATTTAGTGTGGAAAGACTGTAATAAATTAAAAAATGAGAGACTCAGTTTGGATAAAAAGAAGAAACTTCTGCACCCTGAGGACAGCAAGCAGATGAACAGGATGTGGTTGCACAGGCTCCATCCTTGGAGGCTTTCAATACCTGATGGAGCAAAGCCCTGAGAAGCTGGACTTTCCGATTCAGAAAATAACAGGTCAGTAGGCAGAGGGGAAAATGTTTCAAACCCCAGATGTTCTGGGGGAAGAGAGGAACCTGGAAAGGAGCAATGCCGAGAGGGAAAGAGCCAGCTGAAAAGTGTATGGGAGGGGAATTTGCAGCATGGCAGCAAAGCAAGAAAGGCCAGTGGAACTCCATCAAGGTCACTGCACAGACTTCTGGGTATCTCGTTACTAAAAAGTTATTAACAGCTTGGAGGGAGTTTAGAAAGCAGCAATAAAAGTGATTTAAGGGGGTAGAGCAAAGCAATTTAGGAAAGAGCAAAGCAAGAAATGTGCTCTGTTTCAGCTAAAGGCCTCTCTGTGTTTAAAGACTATTAAGGGAAGGAGGAATTTTTTTTTTTTTTAACAGAAAGACTATGAACTATGTAACAAGGAGAAGGAAATGCAAAGGGCAAAACGACACCAAAAGTGAGCAGAAAAACTCCTTTGAGCAAGACGTCGGGCATGGTGTGGCAGCCTTCCCAGCGATGGGGACGGCTGAAGTGCAGCTGCCCGGTGTGGGGGAGAGCTGCCCGCGGGCTCTGGTGACAGGGGCCCTGGTGAGCGGTTAGGGTGACAAGTTCTGAGGCAGAACCTGAGTTAAGTGACTGGAAATTAGGCTGGGGTGAATCTAGGCCAGTGTTTTTTATCATTTTGCTGAGGATGGGCAAGTCCGAGGTTAAACATTACAACGCCTTCTGCAAGACCTTGCAGCTGAAAAATGGGTCAAAACAACGTCCCGGTAACCGTGCCAGTGACAGGAGCCCTGGCAGCAGCTGTAAGATCATTGCAGCGATCCCGGGCTGTGCCATCCCCCCGTGCGCTGCCGGACACTGGAGAGCGGTTCCCAAAAGGATTGCGGGGAGGGGGTGGGGAAGAGAGGTAACGCGGCACGATTAGGAATCCATCCAGCTGTGTTCCCAATCAGGAATCCATCCAGCTGTGTTCCCATGCGCGGCAAAGGTATTGATTAGGGCCTGGCTTAGATGCTTCCGTGGTGTCACACAGGCGCATGCGCAGTCCAGGAGGTGCACACCTCCAGCATCCATCCATCCATCCATCCATCCATCCATCCATCCATCCATCCATCCATCCATCCATCCAGAGTGACTGCTCTCTTGGCAGGTAGTATTAAGTCTCCGCATCTATGATTTTTTCCCCTTTGCTTGACATTTATTTCTTCTTTAATTGGCTTTGTGGGAATTTCTTTAGTCAGCAACTCTGTCAAGGCGAGGCTGATTTTTGCTGCTTGTAATGTGAATGTTTATCCAGAATAATTCTAGCCACAGAAATGTGAAGGATGAGACACCTACGCACATTAACCGCTGCTGCTGGGGCTTGATTGGATTTGATTTCTTCAAAATGCAGTTTTGCTGGGTGCTGGTCCATTTAAAAAAAAAAATGTTTGCATGTGGTTCTTGCCAGCAGAAATTGCAGCCCTGCTTATCACGGGCGGTACAGGCACTTCACACGTGAGCTGCACTATGGGGCTCTGCAGTGGGTATAAAGCAAATCTTATGTAGGTGAAAATAAGCTCCTGCTCCGTCATCGCAGATCAGAAACCGGTTTCTGCTGTCTCAAGACTTCCCTGTGAGTTTCAAAGAGGGAGGGAGAAGGAAAGCCCTGGCAGGGGACAAGAGGTGCCCCTGAGAGCCTGGGGCTGGGGAGCTCAGTGGGGGACCGCGGCGGGGCTGGGTGTGCATCCCCAGAGGAGACTGCTCAGTTGCCACCGTAGCCCAAAGCCCATTGAAGGTGTTGGAGAGCCCAGGAGAGGTTACGGTCCCCACAAGAGCACCTGCTCAAGCCTCGCTGTTGGGAAAGCTGGGGACAGGCGTGTTTTCCGAGCGCTCCCGAAACCTGCAGCCTCATCAGCTGGGAGGGAGGGGAGGAGGGAGGATAGCGGCTGCCCCCCGGGCTCTCTTCTCACATCTGCCAGCGCTGCTCGGTGTTAGTAGGTCACACAGCCCAACAGCCGGGAGCTGCTCTCGGGTGCTGCAGGAGCAGGGTATGACAGCGAGAGAGGGCTTAAGGTTGAAGAGAGTCACTCTTTAGTGTAAGGAGATGGTATTTTAAGATTTTTTTTAAGCCTTTTCATTTCAGCTGAGTTTCTTTAATATGTATATGAAACAGTTCCCATCGCTTTTGGTGCAGGCAAGGTCTGCTTGGTCACTTTTGCTTGCAGAAGGAAGATTTCAAATTTCCTTTTTTTGTTACACAGTGCAGTGTGTTCCCATCATTCCCCTGTCCCTGAGGAATGCTCATGTCTCTGAGGAATGCTCATGTCATGTAACTGGTGTAGCATGGTAGTGTCTTAGGAGTTTTTCCCTGTGCTTCCTGAGGAGCAAAGGGATGTTATCCTCCTTCTCCACATGCTGCAGAGCCCACAGATCACCTCCAGGTGAACCAGGGCCTGAGCTACTCTTTGGAGCACTCAGCTTTTCACAAGCTCCTTCAAGATGCCTGTGTGACATGTGGACATCCTAAATTCTGCGATGCTCATGACCAGGAGTGAATCTCTATGCTGTACTTGAGCTGGAGCCTGGATCTTTTCAGGTAGTGCAGCTCCTAGATTTTTTTTTAATTGGCAAATAGATAGAGGACAGACTATTTAGGACTATAGTTTGACACCATTCCCACCTCTCTTTCGCACAGTGGGAGGCATGCAGGAATAGCTTTCCCCTTTGCGCTTCCTTCCTTCCAGCTGCCTTTCCCCTCTGAAGATACGACAAAAGCAAGGGGTACTCACTGATGGTCAGCATTGTCCTCTGGGCCTGGCGGGCTTCTGGCTGACAGGGCCTGAGGAAGAACAAAAGCAGCATATTTCAGTTACAACTTTTTAAATTTGAGAGGTGATTCCGCCCCTCTACTCCGCTCTGCTGAGACCCCACCTGGAGTCCTGCATCCAGCTCTGGAGCCCTCAGCACAGGACAGACATGGAGCTGTTAGAGTGGGTCCCAAGGAGGCCACAAAAATGATCTGAGGGCTGGAGCACCTCTGCTGTGAGGAAAGGCTGAAAGAGTTGGGGCTGTTCAGCCTCAAGAAGAGAAGGCTCCAGCGAGACCTCATAGCAGCCTTTCAGTACTTAAAGGGCGCCTACAAGGAAGCTGGCGAGGGACTTTTTACAAGGGCATGGAGTGATGGGACAAGGGGTAATGGCTTTAAACTGAGAAATGGTAGGTTTAGGTTGGACGAAAGGAAGAAATTCTTCACTGTGACAGTTGTGAGGCACTGGCACAGGCTGACCAGAGAGGTGGTGGAGGCCCCATCCCTGGCAGTGTTCAAGACCAGGTTGGACGGGGCTTTGAGCAACCTGGTCTAGTGGAAGGTGTCCCTGCCCATGGCAGGGGGGTTGGACTGGATGATATTTAATGTCCCTTCTGACCTAAACCATTCTGTGATTCTGTGTTTCTATGAAAGCTGTCTGGGCCATGTCTGCCCTGGTTTGTCCCTGCAGCCCCACCCCAAATGACCCTTGTGGAGACAATACAGGTGCAAGAGAGTCCTCTTTACTAACCACCCTTTTGCTAGCTCTGTTTCAGCGTTCAGGACACCTGGGTGGCCACAGGCTATGGAACTGAAATCACCAGACATTAACTCATGAAACCACCCCATTCTCCCATGAATATGCAGTGCCCCACCAGCTGATAGGTGGCCATACAAAAATACCCACTAAGCAAGGAAGTGATGGCAACACAGAGCTAATTCTTTTCACCCAACAAAGCCATTTCCCTGAAATGATCCATGTGGAGTGAAACATCCACCTTCCATATGCTGGAAGCCCACAGGTTTCCAATGGGACACAAGGGGGGCTACCAAAGCCAAACCTAACAGTATTTAAAATGGGAAGGTGGTGGATCCTGTGTCCATCTGAGCCCCCAGTTGGCCCAGTAATAAAATGAACTCCCTGTAGCCAGATGCTATTAAGAAGAATATAACTTTCAACTTTTTCTACTCCTTCACTGTACTCTCATGGGGAAAGGGAAGGGGACAGGGACAAGGGCCATGGCTTTGCACAAAACTAGACCCATTTTGGCCTGCCATTATTTTTTCTGAGCTGCAGTCCTGAAGCTGGTGGACTTCCTTCATAGAAGTTATCCTGAATCTCATGATGACACTAACAGATGTTAAACAGGTAGTGTACAGAACCAAAGTGAGGACTTGGCTTCCAGAAAATGGGAATGAAAAGTTGTTCCATCAGCATCGAAAAGAGGAAAAGATTCTTCTGTACAAGAAGGGAGTGGTGTGGAAAAGCTTGCAGTTTAGAGCCGTTGTCTATACATCTGCTTTGTGGTGTTTCTGCAGGGCTGGATGGGATCAAGCGATTCCTCGGTAAGATCACGTACCTGCTCTTGTAATTGCTCAAACCTGTGCTGCCTCGAGGTCCAGCAGTGCAGCGGACTGGTGCTGGCAGGTGTGGGAGCTATGGAGAGGAGATACTCCTCCATTGGCAGCATCGGTACAAGACTGATGGCTTTATGAAGTTTTGCGCTGATTTAAATCAGTTGGCATTGGTCAGGCTTGTATGTGCCGTCCGCTGGATAGAGATGTCCACCCGAGCGTCTGACTGTCATTGCATGGCACCTGATTTTAATTTGAGAGGAGATATTTTCACCACACTCCTTCCTTAGCTGCTTCACGTGCGGATGGACAGGAATTGTGGCTTACAAACAGTGGTCTCGAATACAGCCAGGTAGGTAGGGGCTTGGCAGCAAACTGTTCGGCTCTTCCCTGCTTCTTGGGTGGGCTTTATGCTGTCATGGTCACCTTTGGCTCCTGTGCTTGACCAGATGAGGGGGAGCTGCAGCAAAGACACCTCTCTCATGGCACTGGGTCAACGCCTCTTCCAGGTGAGTCCTAAGTATCTTCCATTTCTGGAGATGGGAAAGGTGTCTATGATCCAGAGAGGAGCTCCTGCTCTTTGGCAACACTTTGTTTCCTCTGGAAGAGCCTGAACTGTTCTAGAAACAGCTCCTGGGGCCAAGCAGAGAGAAGGCTATGTGAGAAAGCTGATGGTGAGGGAAGAGAGTTCCCTGCCTGGTTATTTAGCCCTGTTTCTTGGCAACCTCCCACAAGTGACAAGAGCACGTGGCAGTATCAGGAGGGTGCCATGCTGAGCTCCGAGGGCTGACTCCTCCTGGGAGTCACCCCACAGTGCAGCCCCTCGTCCTCACCATCGCCGTCACCCACCGGGCTACTACTGCTGCCCCAGTTTCCTCCCACCAGGTGAAGAACATCATTCATCCTCGGCACCAAGGGGAACACGGTTCTTCAGGAGTGCTTTGATGCGGCTCTTCCCACAGCAAGAACCCAGCTTCCAACAGTTCTGGGCAAAGGCTGCATTTGGATCGTTCTAGGGAGGAGTTTGAATTGCACAGTACATTGTCGTATTTTCTTCCCTTGTGGCTGACTCCTCCACATTATGAGCTGTACGTGTTGTGTGGGTGGAAGACAGAATTAATTAGTCATCAGGACGGAGCAGCTCTGGTTAGCAAAATCTGCTTCTCTGTGCAAAATCAGCTCCCACCTTTTCCAAGGGATCTGTCAGCGACAACGCTTATTTCCCAAGAGAACTGGGCATTGGCACGGGTAGATCTCTACTGACATTTAATCCAGCGCATGAGGGAAAAATGGTGGTGAGTAAAAACAGAAGGCACCTCCAGGCTCTGCCTTCGCTCTGCCGTCAGAGCCTCCACGCTCTGGGCGCTGGTCCTAACTCCTCCGGGCGAACGACGCGTGGCTCCGTGACGCCCGAGTGACACCGTGTGCCGGGCAGCGGGCACGATGCGAGCTCCGGCTGTCACAGGCAGTGAGATGGAATAAAAACCGACCCCACCCAGCCCGGGGCTGCTGTAACGCGTGTGTTGCAAGCTCAGCAGATAATGAGTGTTAGCCCTTTATGTGGGTTAAGATGATGCGCACGTCACGACACTTTAATATTATGGGTTCCTATCCTACAGCTAAATAAGTAATTGCTGGCCTGGATGGCCTATGCCCTGTTAAGAGATAAATGAGGTCAGCTTCTCCTTTCTGCAGCTTGCAGTCATCTTTTTATTACTCATCCAGAACACAGCGTGTCTCTTTGTTTTCCACCCTGTTCCCAGTGTGGGCGTCTCGTGCCGGGGTCTGCTGTGCTACAAAGCCCTGCATCGCCACCTCCTCCAAGTTTAAAGGCTTGGATATTAAGCTCACCCAGCACATATTCAGGTTTAATTTAACGCAGTGAGATGTGAGTGGTTTGACAGCCGTTGCACGCACAGTTCAGCCGTCCTTTACGTCAGGGCAGCGGCTCCTAGGAGCAAGGCAGAGCAGAGAGCTGGAAGCAGGAGCGACTTCTCTCTGCCGCGTGCATGAACCAGCGCTCCTGGGGGGCAGCTCCCTGCTCCCCCCGACCTGGTGCAAGCTGTGGCTGGTGTTCCTCACGGTCCTGCCAGCCCTCGCCCGCCCTCGCTGCCTCCCTTCTCCCTCTGTCAGCTCTAGAGCTGCGGGTGAGCTGGGGGAGAGCACCCTCTCCCGGGACCCGCAGGGCGATCCGGAGCCATGCACCTTTGAGAGCTCCAAGCTGCCCCCAAGCTGGGTTGAAACCGGTCAGCTGCAGTCTCGGCTATTAAAATCACACCGCCTCCAAAACTGGGTGGCCAGACTCAAGCTGCCTCTTAGGGGTGGTCCCTGTACTGGCCCCCGAACCATGCCTAAGCGTTATCTGGGAGACTGCAAGTTGGTCCTGGCCAAAACCATGCCAGCTCAGCAGGGCAGACCATCATGGTCCAATGCCAGGCAGCTGCTATGGTATAGTTTACCAGTATGGATACCGCCCTCAGACAGAGGAGCAATACAGACCCCGAGTGGTCCCATCATGCGCAGGGGAGCCTAGAAAGTGACTGAGCCACCTAAAACATCTGCATGGGAGCAGTGTGGTCCCCTGCCAGTGCCGCTTGGCTGGGCTGTGGTTTCCTAGTGTGGCTTTTCTGCAGGATGTAAGCCAGTGCCTCCTTCCCTGCCTCTGCTCCTCCCAAATCCCTCTCCGCGAACACCCCACGAACTGGACCAGGGGACTGGTCTGAGCTGAAATGAAAACCCTCTCCCTTGGCAGGAGGGGAGGCAGTGTCAGCCGAAGCGGAGCGCCTCGCAGATGCAGTTTGCAGCAGAGCTGCAGATGGCTGAGCTGGTACCGCAGAAGGGCAGCACCCTCCAGCGACGCCAGCAAACGCTGTGGGTGGCTAAGCCGAAAACAGCCTCTCCGGAACCCACAGCCAGAGTTACCGCTGGCAAAAAATAATCCATTTTACCTAACGTGTCAGTAGGTACCAAAGGGGACGTACAGCCCCAGCTGCATCCCAGGCAAAGCACTCCCAGCCTTGCTCCGGTCTGCAGCAACATCCTCCGGCCAGCGCAGGGATTAGGAACAGGCGGTGGACAGGAAGTGGGCAGGGATGCAGGGAGTTCCCACGCTTCTCCTCTCCTGCCAACTAAAACACCAGTCCCAGCTATTCTGCACATGCCCCCTGCTTGGTTTTTAGATCAGGAATGGTTTCAGGGCAAAAGCGACCCGTGCTCTGCCGAGCGATGTTGGGGAAAAATATACCTAGTCAGCAGTTTTCCGAGTCCAGCTGCAACAGCCAGCTGTGCTGGGAGGGTGACACTGCCTGAGGGGACAGCACAGCTCATTGCTCGCTGGGCTCTGCTGAAATTTCAGGTGCTTTTAAAAAAGGCAAAGAAGATAAAGTGGAAGAGAAGGAGACCTTTTGCTCAGCAACCGCCAGATCCACATCTGGATGTTAACTGCAGAATCTGAAATAATCTGAGTTGGGACTTTTCCCTTAGCTGCTTCCCTTAGCAGTCTGAAGTTCCAGGAGCCCCTGAAGTTCAGCTGGAAAAGCCCTTTTCTGAAGTCACCCTGGCCAGCGGAGCACGGCTCCTGACGCAACAGTAGGAGAACGCCTTGACTCGAGGGCATTTTCTGAGCATTGATACAAACAGGAAGAAAATGCTGAAGTAAATTGTTAACAGCACTGAATTAGAAAGATTAAATTTCTGTTAGGGGAAGTGTATTTTAACAAAAGTAGGAAAATAAACCTATCTGAGCTCCTAGAAGAAACTAATCGGGTATGACATCAAACGTCCCCACAGGACCCCTGCATGTTTGCAGCTGGGACCGGACAGCCAGGAGATAACGCTGCGCCACATCAATCTGCAGAAAAGAGCGTTTATCTGGCTGAAAAATGCAGGCAGAGCTTTGAAGACTTGGGTGTTGTGACAGCATATGGTTGTCCCTGTGGCAGACGGTTGGTACACCCGCTACCTGTGCTGTTCCCGTGCTGCGGCTGGGGTGAGCGGCTTGCTGGAATCACACCCTGTCTCCAGTCAGGAGTGACGGCACCGTGGAAAAAGCTGCTAAAAGCAAGACCCTAACACGTCTGCGTGATTTTTCCATTTCAGGAAACCAACGGGGAAATGCCTGAGGCTGCAGCCTCTCCCCTGGTTTCCATGGAGAGCTGCCGTCCCGCTCTGTGCTGTGGCAGCACCCGCAAAACCACAAATACTTTTTCTGTCCTGAGCGAAGAAACGAGGAAAAAGCATGTACAACCACCCGGAATCGAGGGCAAACCCAAAAACGGAGGTGCTGGGGTCTGCCTCGAGCCGGGTTCAGGTTCCTCTCAGGATTTGGGTCCCAACCCCTTGTTGTGATGTGCTTTCACCCTTCTCACTCCCAAACACTATTTGAATGCCACAGAGGTGGGTCAAGCCTTGAAATGCAGCCTCAACCCTCTCCACCAGCCCTCACCACCTGGCCTGACCGCCCATCGCCGCTGCCAGCTTGCTGCTGGGTGGCAGAGCGCATCGGGGCTCGGGTGGGAAAGCACAACGCTGAGGCACATCACGCCCAGGAGAAAACCGACCGTGACAGCAGAGCTGGGTCCTGCTTGCAGGCAGCCGCTCTCCTCCGGCCAGTGGCAAACTGCTCCTCTCCTCCCACTGCCCAGAGTCTGCCCCTCTGCAGGCTGCTTCTCATCAGACTTTTCTACTGTAACACCTCCTCGTTGTCTTTTCTTCTCCTCCTTCTTCTTCCCCCCATTAGCCGTGCTCAGTCAACCCATCCTTTGCTCTCCGAAATTTCTTTGCCTGTCCCCCAGACTGCACAGCTGAACAGGGCAAAGCAAGGAATTTCCCACCATAAGACAGAAATTACAAATGCCTGGCTGAGAACCTGACAAGACCGAGAGAAATTGCCCTTCAATTTTCTAGCGAGGAACTACTGACACAACGAAGCTGGTGTCCCTTTCCAGAAACCTCCTCTGCCGGCCTCGTGGGAAGGGTGGGACTGCAGTTTGCACAACGACCTAAAGACTAAATTGCATCCAGTAAACAAGGAGAAGTTGGTGCTGCCAACAGTTTCCTTCCCGCTTCTCTCAGGCTAGTGACTTTTTAGGCCTCGAGGAGCCCACGGCTGCTGTCTCAATGGGACCATGGCCGCCTCAGGTTCAGGTAAAGAAAGTGCTGCCAAGAAGAGCTTCAAGTTTGCTCTGAAAATGTCTAAGACTTCTCCTGTATGTCTATCTTTGAAAAACACTGGTAATTCTTTGCTGTCTTTCAATCAACCTGTCTGGGTGCAACCAGAGATGTCAAAACTTCCTTCCCAACCAGGAGGCAGCAGCAGCGGCTGGATCAGGAGACACGCAAGATGCTCGGCATCGCTGTCACCTCACAGGAAGCGTAGCTGCGTGCTGCACCCACCTGGCCACCGAGGCCCTGCACGCCTGCCTCAGGGTGAATTTTGAGGGCCCTCACGGACATCTCTGTGCTGCGAGGCTTGACGGAGTTCCCACCCTGGGTTTGCGCTGGGCGGGACCGCGGCCCAGGGCGGCCGAGGCGATGCTACGGGTTCCTCGCCATTGTTTCTGCTGGACGAGGAGGTCTGCAGCAGAGAGCTAGGCACGGTGACACCCCACACCACCCCAGGGGCCACATCTTAGATTCTTCGTCCTTTCCGGCTTGCCCCTTGTCATTAGTTCCTTCCTACCTACTGCCCTGGTACACTGTCTCTCTACTGATCCGTGTAGGCGGGGGCAGCTCCGTTGTCTTTCTGGTACAGAATTACTCAGAATATACATCACTCCAGAACAGAATTAAAACACCACTTCATGCACAGGAGAATTCACTTCCAATATAATAATAATTATTAAAGATCCAGCCACGATATTCACATGTGGATACAGAGGGAAAATGGACACCAGCAGCCTCTGTTCCTGTAAATACTATTAAATGGGGGAAGGCAGGGGGGCTGCTCATCAGTGAGCCACTCCGGGGAGAAAGCGGTGCTCGACTGAGCTCCTGCTCATCCTACGGGAGGGTTTGGAGTTAAAAGAGCAAGAAAAAAATAACGACAATATGAGATCTCTATATTTTTTCCATTTCCAAACCTTACTTTCTTTGAGTCTTTTCTGTAAAACTTGTCTGAAAAAAGGGTTTTCATACTGAACCCCGCCAAGTTTCCTAACAGCAAAACTATTTTGTATTAAAGCGATCCTTAGCCCATGGACGTGCAGCTTGGCAATGGAAACGATACGCTTCTAAAGAGCAAAACTGAGGCACGCAAGCCAGCAAGTTCCTGGGTCCTAAGTATCCATTTCTATTTTTAAATTTATCGCTTTAGTCTGATGACTTTTGTGCATCTGTGCAGGGCAGCGTTTATCTAACAAACAGCACGCAACTCCCAAAGCCGAGCTGAGATGAAAGAAGACGGTGATTTTTGGCCCTGTCGCCGAACGATACAGAGGCTGCTGTTATTTTTGGATGGGAAAAAAGAAAATAAAGACAAATCTCCGCTGCCTCAGAAGCAAACCCGCCGTTTGTTAAACAGCAAGAGCCCAAAACGCTTCTTTAGGAAGAGCCAGACTGCGATCGCAGCCGATTCGCAGACGTTAAGCGCTTACGGCTTGACGTTTGCGTTTTAAAACTCCTGTTTCCCAGCCCGGCCCAGAGGACAGCGCGAGCCGGACTTCGTCATAAAGTCCAGGGATTTCCACAGGGCGGGAAAAGAAACTTTGGGCAGCGCGGGGAGGCTGGGGACAGGCAGGGACCCTTCGTGGGATGGGGACAGGCGGGGGCCCTTGGCGGGACGGGCACAGGCGGGGGCCCTTCACGGGATGGGGACAGGTGGTGACCCTTGGTGGGATGGGGACAGGAGGGGGCCCTTGGCGGGATGGGGACAGGTGGTGACCGTTCACGGGATGGGGACAGGCGGGGGCCCTTCATGGGACGGGGACAGGCGGGGCCCCGGGCTGGGGGCAGCGGGGAGCGGAACGGCCGAGCGCGGCGGGGAGCGGGCAGGGACCG
>Ga0065711_1040270_pt1 | contig 17106 bp, 15 predicted proteins | sample Hoacrofraction12_FD_59098 | JGI IMG/M metagenome (GOLD analysis project Ga0065711, IMG submission 59098) | Hoatzin crop microbial communities from Cojedes, Venezuela - Epithelial fraction 12 v2 (version 2) | ecosystem: Host-associated > Birds > Digestive system > Esophagus > Crop | place... | reverse complement strand
TTTTTTTTTTTTTTTTTTTTTAGTGATAGACCAACTGACTGTCTCCTCTGGGCAATTTGGTAGCCAAGTGTATCAAAATAAAAGTTCTTGATGCTTTCCAGATATCTCTGGAATTTTCTGTGCTCCACCACTTCTCCCTTTCAGAATATATTGGAGTGGTTCGTATGCCCCCTGAGAAACATCCCTGTGAGGCTTCCCCCAGTTTTCTGAAGGAGGCTTCCTTTCCTCCACTTGATCAATCAGTGTGTATCACACAGTCATCACTGCACCACGCTGACCTTGATCCATCATTTCTCGACTGGTTTGTCACCTGCTACAGTGCAAAACTCCATGAATTCAAACTGCCCTTTTCCACTGAATGAAATGTCTTCTCCTCCCTTGTCCTGAGGAGCCTGTATGGGTTCTCTGTGATTTGTTTTCCACTCTGTATGTGTTTGTGTACAGGTACTTGAGGTGAGCTTCTCCAGCTGTGTTCTCAGCAGATGTTTCTTCTGTGTCATGCTTGCTCCAGAGCACTTCCTCACTTTCTCCTATACCTCTCAGATATTTTGTCCATCATACACAGATATTTAAAGCCCCTTTCACTAGATCAGCAAGCCTCTCTGCAAGGCTGCATCTTTCCCCACTTTATTAAATATACCATGGCATAGAAATATTTTGGTATATACATTTAATGTGCATATACAAAATATCTAGGCATATATTTAGTGTCTGCCCATGCATAAGTACAGTATGCAAGTTAATGAAGAGAACAGACACTTTGTATATATTGTTATATATTTGTGTACAGCAAGAGAAAGAGGAAAATGTAAAAACTTCTTAAAGTACTGAATAATGATCTTTTTGTTTGGGAGTATTGTCTTCAGCCCTTTATCTCCTACATGCTTTACTAGCACTCTTATCTTTCAGTCTGGTTTTTCAAATGGTGCAATGTGGTTTTGTTTTTGTTTTTTGAACATCATTGAAGTATGGAACTGAAAGTTGTCGTACGTATGCCTGGCGAATTTGACAGTGATGGTTTATTCTTCTTTGTAAAGAAGGTGTTGAAATGTTTTGGAAAGGCTGATCCTATATAGGGATTCAAAACACACGAGTTAAAGAGCTACAATAACGTTCATGTTCTTTTCTTCCAGAGCTATAATCATCCATAAAATAATTTTTTTAAAATCATCACAATATAGTATTATAAACACATTTGAACTGTAGTACTGAATTGTATTATCAAAAAAGACATTTTAAAATAGTCCCACAGATTTATTTTGTTTAAAAACTTGTTTTTCTTTAGGGAAAATAATTTTTATGTATTTGAATATTTTAAGGAAGATTTACATATTATTTAATGTCACTAAATGGCAGTCTTTTTTGGGAAGGAGGATGCCACAGAGGTTACCCAAGTGTTTTTGTTTGATAGTATATTCATATGAGAAGTCTCTTGGACATTATTGTTTGTATACCATTTTTTGTGCTATTTTGTTTGTCATTGCAATAAATGTCATTGCAGGTTGGAGAGGTGAGGAAGTATGAGTGAGAATGGTTCTTCACAAGTTTCCTTCATCTGTCGTATCCCTATTAAAATAAATTTACTTTCCATGCTAGAAGGAAAGGTTTTCAGTTGTATTTTCCCTTGGAGGAGGAGAGAATTAAAAAGAAGATTATGTTCCATAATTCAAAAGTTTTATGATCTAGTGTTAAATGCAAAGGTGGAGTCAGATTAAAAAAACGGTACAAGTGTGATTCACAATAAAATACATTTTACTCTATTTTGGAGGGAATGCATTTCATTTGATTGAAGATTATAGCCTCATAAAAAGAAGATCGTATTTTTTTCTGTAGGTGTTTACCTGAGATGTTTTTTCTTAGGTATCCTGTTTTATATGCTTCTAAATGGGTAATGACTGTATTAGAGAGCATGCAGCATATGTTATACTATCTTAAATGTTAGCAGACCCCAAGTTTAGACAACTGAATTAAATCTTAGTACTTCACTGCCTGTAACTGGAGCCTAAACAGCTATATTGTGGATGCCTTTTAGTTTGGTTTGCATGTTTTGTTTGTTTGGGAGGGCTTTTTTTGTTGTTGTTTTCTAAGTCATATTTAGTGAATATACTAAAGGAACTTGGGAAAAATCTGCTCACAGAGACTGCAGTGGTGTATGGGTGCCTAACATTTTTGTCCACCTTTTTTGTGCCATGTAACATCAGATTATGTCTTTAGCAAGACCTGTAAAAAAACAACTCACAAGGTTGTCATTGAGGGCAGAATCTGATAAGCTTTCAAATGCAGAAACTGAATAAGAACATGAAATGTCAGTGGGATAAACAGATGTGATACATAAAATGTAATTCAGCACCATCTTTGTCAATGGCTGAAGAAGCATGGATAAGCGTACCTTTATCCTGATTAAAGTCAGCAGAACTTGCTGGTGAACTTCATAATGCTTCTGGATTTCATCCACCCTATTTGACTGAAATGGAAGTGGCCAAGTATGTGCTGGTGATTCCTCTCTTCTGTAGAAATTTAGTGTGTTCTGGGTAAAAGCTTTGTTACCATTCACTCCTCCAGGGTTAGGTATGCAGACATTACTTAATAGCTTTTTAAAGCTTTCCTCATTTGTGATGATTCACCTGATTCGAGCAGAGTAGGATCAAACACTTATAGTGAATTTAGTAGCCTCTGAGGATCCAAAATATTAGTAAGCAAAAGATTTCTAATTTTTGCATGCGTGATGTATCAGATTAATTGTTTCTGGTTTAGGTTTAATGGGGCTTCATGGGTAGAGATAGAGTGGGTAAGCAGTCAGTGATCTTTGCAAGGAAGGAATGGAAAGTATTTTGTTCTGAAATGTTTCCACAGTGTTGATTCTTTTCAATCAATTTTCTAGGTTTAATACAGCACTGTTTTGAGCTGTCATATTTATTACATATTGCAGCACTGTAAACCCTCACAGCTTGGACCTTCCTTTAGCACCCACAGAAGATTGGGTATATACACTTTGGTACATGAACGTAGCAATCAGGAAGTAGTGCAAAGTGAAATGGCTGTTACTGCATGTTCTTCAGCACGACAATGTACTGCAGATCACAAGGATTTATTGCAAGGGGTGGCTTTCTTTTTCCTTTTCTTTTTCTTTTTTCTCCTTCAGGTGATCTCCACTGTGTTTTTTTCTTTTACCATTCGTTGTCATAAAGAGTTAATCAATTAATACCTACCCTTCTGTCACCAAATACTTCCTTAACACAGAGTAAAATAAATAATTTCATTTTGCTTCGTATTCTTTCTGTTTCCCCTCTTCCCAAAAAACAAATTGACCTCTACCAACTTTTGTTAGGTTCAGAATCAGAGGCTTTACAAAGATGAAAGCTGCCAAGTATATTTGCTAGCAATTCATTTGTACCCTTTTCAATTTAGAGAACTGGCCCTCAGATTTTAATTTGGTGCTTTAGATGAAATTCTATTTGGGGAAATCAATGAGAGGTTAACCAAAGCCTAGGCAGCTGCAGTGGTTAGAAGTCAACATCTTTGATTGCATGCCAGACTGACATCTAGGTTCAGTTTCTCTATGTTACTTATTCCTCATTCTCCAGCCTTATGCCATATCACATGACATTATTCTACTAAGCTTTGATAGTGAGAGGGAAGAATTAGTAAGCTTAACAGACCGTGGCTTGTTATCTTACACTATAATTTTAGAAAGTTGGATAGATCAAATGAAAAAAAATATATACAGCAAGAATAGATATTTAACACAGAATTTCTGACAAGATTCCAGCTGCTATGCCTGTTGCTCGGACACCCTTCACTGCAGCTGATTTAAATCAGGCTGGTGATTAAATCACATAATTGGTGGAAGGTAAAAGGCCAATGATGAGTTTATACAACACAAAAAGATACGTGCAAAATAATACATTATTCATACTCACTGCGTACAAAATTAATGTGGGCCAGTTCATGTTTTCCACTACATTTTTTTACCTTTTTGTGTTTTAAAAAAATGTTTTTGATGAATTAATATGGCAGTTAAATAGAATGCTAGCAATGAAACTGAGACAGTTAATGTAACATGATGTAAATGTCCCTCTCCCATCTTGCTAATGGATTGAAGTGGGGAAAAAGAAACACAAAACAAATAAAGACAGTTCTCAGCTGTAATGTTATCTACATATAGCCCACATGTATAGGTTATTATTATATATATTATTACTTATGTAAAAGTTGGTGTGCAGAGGTCAGTTAAAAAAGTGAGCAAAATGTCACAGGACGTCACCAACAGGCATGATAACAGAACCCAGATTTTCTGCGAGCCTTGCAATTTCCATATCCATTTTACCATGGACACCCAGCCTCTGGATGCCGATGGTACAGATAACCAGGCACTGTAAACAATTTATAACAAAACAATTTTTGACGGTAGTACAGTGAAGAAGGCAAAGGCTAGAGGGACAAAAAGTAGAGACCATGATGCTGCGAGAAGGTGAGAACAATTGGTGCCTGCGTGTAGCAATGATTCTTCACTACTTGTACGAAGGCTCCTGACAGATGTACTGCACTCATTGCAGCCACGGGTTATGAAATGTAGCTTAGTGTTGAAGGCAAACACCTTTCTATAATGGTGTTCCATTACAAATATGAGTAACATTGAAGACTCTTTTGGGGAACCTCTTATGTCATGCTTTTATTTTTTTCCAGTTGGCTGAATCTTTCCTGCTGGAAGTAAGTCTGAAAGAAGAGTAGATGTTTGATCTTGCCCTGATTAAAGTCGATGCAAAATTAGTTTTGAATTTAATGGCATGAGTTCAGTCTACAGAGAGAAACCATTTAAGTCCTTCCAGCACATTTAGAATATTTCCAATGTGAATTGGAACTCAGAAAGTGAAAGCTTACAGTTTTTTACCTCACCTTCCTTTTTGCTAGGCATTCGTTAAACAACCGGAGATTGCTTTGACATGCTATTATTCACTGTAAGTTTGGAGTTTAATGGAATGAAAAGCCAGGAGCAGTAAATTAGATCATCTTCTGTATTTCTTACTGTACTTTAAATACTACCTCAGTATTAATCCCAGAACATAAAGTGATTCTGAGGTTTTTAAATGGTGGCTTATAAACTGCTAGTGACTCACTGTTTCAAAAAAAGTATGCAAAGGATAGCTAAGAAAATCATGAGGTTATGTTAATTATATTAATATTGAAATTACTCATCATAGTCTGTGATTACAGCTGACTATGTCTTTTCCATATTGTTGTCAAAGGAGGTAACAACTGGAATTAACAACAGTATCAGCAAGCAGTATTTCTTTGGTTTTTGGAGTTTGAGTTTGGGTTTTTGTTCATGGAAGTAACTAATCTCCAATAGGTGTATGGTATTTCTTCCCTAAATTTCCTTTGGAGTGTCTTGTTCAGCCAGCTGGATGTCTGACACTGGGGTTATTTCTTTTTTAAAAATCACTTAGTAATTTTAGGTTATCTTCCACCATCTTTTATTCTTTTATGAAAACAGAATGCACATTCAGGTGAGCAGAGAAAGGTTTATATTTATCAAAGTAGTAAGTGCTTGGCATGAGAATTTGGGTTTTATCTAAGGTTGGAAGTAGAGCTAAAAATTAGAAAGACTATAGAAGCTGTGAGAGAGCAAATTCCCAAATGTAGAATGGTGTTTAAAGAGGTTAACATCTATAGTGTAAAAGGCAATTCAAAGGAAAACCAAAACAAATCACTTTATAGCTTCGATGCTGGAGGGTCTGTAAGTACCTGAGGTTTTTTAGGTAAAGATTATATATCTAAAAAGTCTGCCAATGTGGATGCACAGAGGCAATACCCAGACTAGCTGAACTGAATATTTTGTTGTCAGACCTGTGAATTCCAAATATGTTTAGGCACAATGTGCTCGCCCTTGTGTACGATCCTTGTGAGAGAAGATATCACGCAGCAAGTGAAATTTGGGAATGCATAGCATGTACTGACTGTGCTGAGTACAGCACGAAGCACCAGCCATCACCATTTGGACATGGACCTGTTGGAGTGGCTCCAGAGGAGAGCCACAAAGATGATCTGAGGGCTGGAACACCTCTGCTGGGACAAAAGGCTGGGACACTTGGGGTTGTTCAGCCTGTAGAAGAGAAGCTTCAGGGAGACCTTATTGCAGCCTTCCAGTACCTGAAGGGAGCCTATGAGAAAGCTGGAGAGGGACATTTTACAAGGGGTAATGGCTTAAAGCTGAAAGATGGTAGCTTTAGATTAGATATAAGGAATAAATTCTTTACTGTGAGGGTGGTGAGGCTCTGGACCAGGTTGCATAGAGAAGTTGTGGATTCCCCCTCCCTCAAAGTGTTCAAGGCCAGGTTGAGCAACCTGTTGTAGCGGAAGTTGTCCCTGACCATGGCAGGGTGTTGGAATTAGATGATTTATAAGGTCCCTTCCAATTCAAAATCTTCTCTAATTCTATGATTCTGTGATTTTTGCTTGGAGATGGATGAAGGCAGAGCCAACCTGCAGTACAGGAGTCTAGCACAGTGGTGTGCAGCATTCTGTTGGGACAGAGCAGAGCTGTGTCCAGGGAGGAGCATATGTCGTGACCCATCACACAGTGATCCTTGTGCACATCCTTTTACTTTGCATGTGCAGAATTAAAGTTTTGAACCTATTATTTTTACTCAGTGAAATCATATCGGGCAATGAGTCTGGCATCACAGACACTTAGTGTATTTCCTTGAAGTCAGTGTGGTTTCTATATGGCAGGGAACCCCCAAGATCTGCGGTGTAGCAGAGAGAGCTCAAACAAAAGGATCCATGGCTTAGTAGCATATTTTCAGTCATTCTGGCATGTGTATGCTCTTCATTTTCTGGGTTCAGTAGAGAAAAGGTATAGAATCCAGAGCAAAAATTCAGATTGTTTCAAAATGTAGTCTCACAGAGATGTTTAGTTCAAGATTGCAGGTATGATCAAGTCCATGAGAGAAAGATGCATCTATTGGGTGTTTCCTATTGATCATCATGGCTCTTTTCCTCCATGACTAGCACTACCTGCGTATCCCAGCACACAGTTGCAAATTCCATTTCAAGAAGTTCAAAATATTATAGAATTCAGGTGTGCAGCTTCTTCATGAAGTACACCTTGAGAGAAAGTACCTAGATACCTAATGTCCTTTATGTGTCTTTACAGAGGTCTACGGCATATTTAGAAAAAAATTTCTCATTTGTCAGGGTACAAATTTATTTTGTAATGCTACTTAAAGATATGGAAACATGGCATTAGGAAACTTTTGAACAAAGCAAAACAAAAAGATGGGAGAGGAACTCATCTACTGTTTTTGTATTATTAAAGAGCCTAAGATCTCTGCAACGCACATACCCCCTCCAAGCATTTAATTCTTATGTAGGAAGTAGTATTCATTTTGAAATAAGTTTGACAAGTTGAAATAAAGAAATAATCATTCTGAAGATCATTTTACAGTTCTACTGCAGTGACTAGATTGAGACTTAGAACTGCTTGAAAACTACAAAGTATGTGGTCCTGCCCCAAATAATTTTCCTAATACTGCAGCATTCAGAGGGCCTGAAATCACTGTCTGCAGATTATGTGCAACTTCCATCAGGTCAATGGCAACTTTTCACAGCTTGTGTAAAGAGACTTAGAGTGCACAGCTTCTATTCTGCATATGTTTTGTTATGTTGTGTTATCATGTGATGCATCATGATTCACTCCTTGGAACCAGCTGCTTCCTTATTCTATTTGTACAGGTCATGCTGTGTAATCCGCAAAGATACTGTTGTCTTTGCTTCTGTGAGGAAGATATAAATTAGTTTATTGTGAAACCAAAATACAGCTCAGCACCCCCCATAAGATGCATTCTGAATTGCAAGCGTTAATGATGTTAGGTTTACAAACCCTGGCAGGATGTGTCGAAAGAGGAACTGCTGCTTGGACCCTCTGAAATGAGTTATTGAACCCAGAATACTAGCAGGAAATCCATGGAAGTTTTACCATGGTTTTTGTAAAATGTCAGATTATGCCTGAAGAAAGATGGACAGCTGTAACACATAAGCACAGTAGGAACAGATGAATTGCAAGGTCAAATTTCGTTCTGGAGTACAGAACTAAGATTGATTTTTATTTCATTTTTAATTTTACCTTAAGATTAAAAAATAATGAAATTAGGTTTTCAAGTTTATGCGTGGATGTACATAGAGTGGAAGGGCCTTCTCAGAAGTCTCTCTTTTTTCCTCATGAGTTATAAGTATAGATTTATTGTGGCTATATCAATGAAGATGACTTAGGAAAGTAAAACTTCTTGGAACAATCAACATCTGTAATTTTGAAGGGAAGGGATTCATGTCCAATTTTCATGCAAGTTTTCATGTGCAAAGTTTAAACTCATACATCAGTTGTACAGAATAAATTCACAACAGGTCTATCAACCTGGTCTTTCTTGAAAAACAAAATCTTTAAAAAATGTATGAGCTGCATAGGGGGTGTCACAGCAAAAAAATACATTATATTTAACCCCTTAATATAAGGGTAGATGGTGAATTGAGCAATCACCATCTAATACTTCTGGAAGCTTAGATTAAATGAGCTGACCTCCGTTTAAGTCCCAGAAAATAAGATATTCTTACTGCCTTCTTGTTTGTTTTTGGCAACGTATGCCAGGCCATGTGAATATATTCAGGGATTCAAATATTCATTCGTCCTTCAGATACCACTTCAGGAATGATGAATCTGATGCTTGATCCATCTGTTGAGGGCTTGGAACAGGATCTGGATAAGGAGTAAGATTCAAGGACAGCTTTTCAATTCACTTGATCTATCAGCTGATCTTGAACCAAAAGCAATCAAAGGAATTGCTTTGCAATTGGGGGATGTGTGAGCATGGAAGGAGATTGCTTGTCATTTAAGGTGTTCTATTGTTCTGTGGGTCTAATTTCTCATCTGCTACATTTTGGAAACAAAGGATGGGCTTCCTCTTTCCTACCTTTGTCTACATAAAACGTATTTGTATATTCTAAGATAGTTATTGCAGGCATTCTCTATAGTAGGTGTAAATTGTCAGAGAATATTTTTTTCTTCTTCAGGAAGTTCTCGAAGATAATTGAAGTGAGGTGCTCCAAGAGAGTACTCATTTCCAACACAAAGTCCAGCTTTTGCAAGTCTAAGGTGGGCTGAATGTCAGCCTGAAAAATGAATCTAAAACTATAAACAGTAAGTACAGTGTAGCTGATTTTAATCCAGAGTTGCTGTCTTTATCACTAATAAGAGAGCTAGATATAGAAGTTGCAGAAAAACTGAACCAAGTAAAATACTAGTCTCTAAGCCTATTTTAAAAAATAGTAAACATGTAGCTTGGCAAGATTTAATCCTAGAGATTACAAGACAGAATTTCTGGTGTCATAGATGTTATTTATTGAGGTTTCTAATTTGTCAGTTGTAGAACAGTGCAACGGTTTGCATTGGAAGGGACAGTTAAAGGTCCTCCAAACCTCCCTGCATTGAGCAGGGACATCTTTAACTAGACCAGGTTGCTCAGAGCCCTGTCCAACTTGACCTTGAAGATATCCAGGAATGGGGCGTCTACCACCTCTCTGGGCAAGCTGTTCCAATGTTTCAGTACCCTCAATGTAAAAAATGGCTTCCATTAATTTCATCTGAATTTACCCTCTGCTATTTTAAAATGATTATACCTTGATCTGTCGCAACAGATCCTGCTAAAAATTTGTCCCCATCTTTCTTATAAGCTCCCTTTAAGTACTGAAAGATTGCAATAAGCTCTCTCCAGATCCTTCTCTTCTGCAGGCTGAACAACCCCAACTCTCCCAGCCTTTCCTCATAGGAGAGGTGTTCCATCCCTCGAATCATTTTTGTGGCCTCCTCTGGACCCGCTCCAACAGGTCCATGTCCTTCTCGTGCTGGGGGCTCCAGAGCTGGACGCAGAACTCCAGGTGGGTTCTCACAAGAGCAGAGTGGAAGGCAGAATCACCTCCCTCAACCTACTGGCCATGCTTCTCTTGATGCAGCCCAGGAGCTGGTTGGCTTTCTGGGCTGCAAGCATACATTGTGGGCTTATGTCCAGCTTTTCATCTGGTAGTACCTCCAAGTCCTTCTCCCGAGGGCTACTCTCAATCCCTTCATCTCCCAGCCTGTATTGATAGCGGGAGTTGCCCTGACCCAAGTGCAGGACCTTGTACTTGGCCTTGTTGAACCTCATGAGGTTCCTCATGAGTTTCCCACATGCCCACTTCTCAAGCTTGTCCGAGTCCCTCTGGATGGCATCCTGTCCCTCAGGTGTGCCAGTTGCACCACTCAGCTTGTAGTCAACTGCAAACTTGCTCAGGGTGGACTTCTCCCATTGTCTATGTCGTTGATGAAGATATTAAACAGCAGCAGTCCCAGTATGGACCCCAGAGGGACACCACTTGTCACTTATCTCTATGTGGACATTGAGCCTTTGACTACTACTCTCTGGATGTGACCATCCCAGCAATTCCTTATCCACCAAACAGTCCACCCATCAAATCTGTATCTCTCCAGTTGAGAAAGAAGGATGTTGTGGGGAACCAGAACCAAGCTGGCTGTCTCAAATCACCTCCCTGCTCTCAATCCCTTCACGTGCCTTAACATTGCTTTTAGGAGGATCTGCTTCATGAGCATCCCCGGCACAGAGGGGAGACTGACAGGTTGGTAGTTCCCAGGGTCCTTCTTTCTACCTTTTTGACAAATGAGTGTAATGTTTTCCTTTTTCCAGTCACCAGGAACTTCACCTGATGGCCATGACTTTTCAAATACGATGGAGGGTGGCTTGGCAACTCCATCAGCCAATTCCCTCAGAGCTCTGGGATGCATCTCATCAGGTCCCATAGACTTATGAATGTTCAGGTTCCTCAGGCAGTCACAAACCCGATCTTCTCTTACAGTGGGACGGACTTGAATCCCCCAGTCCTTATCTTGTGGTCCATGCACTAGAGAGGTGTGGGGAGAGAGGTTGCCAATGAAGACTGAGGCAAAATAGTTGTGGAGTACCTCAGCCTGCTCCTCTTCCTTTGTTATCAGTTTGTCAGTCTTACTCATCAGGAGGGTACACTTTCTTTGACCTTCCTTTTCTGGCTGACATACCTGTAGAAGCTGTTTTTATTATGCTTCATGTCCCTTGCCAAGTTCAGCTCCATCTGTGCCTTGGCCTTCCTGACCCCATCTTTACACAACCGGGCAGCATCCCTATACTTTTCCCAGGATACCTATCCCTGCTTCCACTGCCTGTGCATTTACTTCTTGCCCTTTGGTTTGACCAGCAGGTCTTGACTCAGCCATACCAGTCTCTTGCCTTCCTTTCCTGATATTTTACACCAGAGGGTTGAGAGTTCTTGCACTCATGACTTAATGATTCTCAAATGTATTCATCCACAGGATCTGTCAAGTCTGCTCCCAGTCTAGATTCTTCAATATTAGGAAGATATTGGTATATTGAATGTGTTGAGTAAAGTTAAAAAAGGGGCTTGGTATTAAAGGGAAGTTCAATATAAAAAAGGATACATAGCTTGCGCTAGATAGATATGCAAAATATAGCCCCTAAAAAGGCTTTTTGGGACATTTTTGGAAGGCAGAATTATTTAACTTTTTTACAGAGTCATTCACTGGGTAATTTATACGTAGAAGGGTTTTTAACTTAATTTCACTGAAAATATCAGTACAATGAGTGTTGCTGGTTTTAATTTGGATTGAATATTTTTTTTTCCAGAAATGTCTGCACAGAAAAAAACCAGAATTTCTGTAATTTATTGAATGGTAATTTGTTGAATGTCTCTTGTTCTTTCAGTTTGGTAAATGTCATCATGTATGGCCTTTTCTTTCAGGTCTGTTAGGCTAAATGTAGCATACATACACGTCTGTAAGGCAAATCCATGTCTTACACTGTGTCTAAATATTTTTCTCACTGACTGTGATTTTTGTAGTAATGTTTGGACTAAGATTCAGAGAAGTAGTAGCTATACTTTTGAAACTGTTGTCATGGAGTCACGCTTTATATGAGAAAAAAAACTTTCTGAAGTTCCAAATAGTATATTTATATATTTTGGCTTTTCCACCTGTGAATCAAGACTACATTAGCAAGACTTCTTACGATCTGTATTACTACATCTGGCACAGTTAAAGAGGTACTTCTAAGGAAGAGAAGACCTAAGCTATATGGTTCCTCAAAGATTAAAATCAACGATTTAAATCAATCAATTACTCTTCAAGCTGGTCCAGAGTTAAGTGTAGTTTAATCCTTGTAACTACCTCCTCTTAACTGGTGAGTCACATATTTTGTACCACATGAAAGCTACGAGTATTCTGAAGTGTAGCCTGAGACCGAAGCAATCATATAAATCTAGTCCAACTGGACAACAGTATGACTAATTTTTTCCTAGTTGTACTTAGTGTACAACATTTTTGCATGATTTCAGGGAAAAAAAGAAGTTGTAAAATAAAAATTAAAATCACTTTTTCTTTTTTTCAGTTTAGAATTATTTTTTAAACATACTGACCCAGTCTGTAGTGTTTTTTGAAAGACTATACCATGGTCAGCTATCCAGCTTTGACACTGAGTTCTTCATGTCAACAGCACTTATGCCTAAAGCCTTCTGTGGCAGATTTTCTTGTAGAGAGATTATTGAAACAGCCTAGAACAGACTGAAAAGGCAATATAGCAAGGTGAGTGATCAGGGGTGTAGTATGGAGGTTGCTTTTATTTAGCAAAATAATTACCTAGTGATATAAAAATATATGTACAACTACATGTACAACTACCTGAAAGGGGGTTGTAGTGAGGTGTGTGTCGGTCTCTTCTCCCAAGTGACAGGCAATAGAACAAGGGGAAATGGCCTCGGGTTGGACCAGGGGATGTTTGGATTAGATATTAGGAAAAATTTCTTCACTGAAAGAGTTGTAAAGCATTGGAACAGGCTGCCCAGGGAAGTGGTTGAGGCACTATCCCTGGAGGTATTTAAAAGATGTGTAGATGCAGAGCTTAGGGACACAGTTTAGTGGTGGAATTGACAGTGTTAGGTTAATAGTTGGAATCGATGTTCTTGACAGTCTCCTCCAACCTAAATGATTCTATGATTCTGTATTTTTATCCAACATGATAAATAGTTATAAATTTTTGAGTAACAACTATGTTGAACTACAGTTCAATAATTAATATATAAATGCAAAATTAAACATAGATTAAGCCTTTGATAATTTGCATTTGGCAGGGGTTTTTCTGTCTTTCCTTGTTGTCTCAGGTATGAATATAGTACTCATCCCATGTACGTTTAATTTCCACTACAATTTCAGCCTGCCAGAGGTACTTATGCCTGGCCATTGCCTGAAGAGGACATTTAGACAACTAGTCTTACACCTTGAGTAAGAAAGGCTGAATACAGAAGCTAATATTTTTGCTTTATTCCCTTACAGAGTGTTCTCTCATAATCCAGACCTTTCTGTTATACAGGGAACTGTAACCAATTTCCTTGACAATACAAAGAAAATAATTTTTGCAGAAGCTAGAAATAGGATAACTCCCATGCAGTAATGTGTTCAGCACCTTATAAAAAACCCTCATTCCAAGCGCACTAATTACCAACCAGACCATGTGAATATATTTGTCTGATTCCCTCACTATACCTGCAAACTGTAGTCCCCTATCTAAGCAGTTAGTACTGGCCTAATGTGCTGGCAAATGGCATGATGGTCCTTTTCCAGTAGAGATTTCCAGCTCATGTGGCTACAACCCACTCCCTTCCTTTTTCCCCCACCTTGCACCTCCTGTATCTTTTTAGTACCCTTGCATCTCCCCAGAGCTCTTGGAAGGTGGTATATTTAGAGAAAGGACAATTTCATGCTCCAGGAGATTTTAAAACTGTAGCTAACTATGGCTTAGATGGCATGCTGAAGTTTGCAAGAGCATCTGTCTATAAGATATTCTAACTCTACTTTTTACTGATCTCTGTTGGAGGTTTTGAGGGGAAGCTTGAAGTTCTTGTTCTACAAACTAAAAAAAAAAAAGAAAACCACCCGTAAAAAAAATCCTTAAACTATTTGAAACTCAACAGAAAATATATTTTGCTGGCACTAAAAAAGACAGCTGCAAGGCTACTACTCCATTTTCTCACTCCTGCTGACCATGATTTATCCTAAGAACTTATACCCTCAACAGAAAATTTGGAATAGACTCTTTTAAGGATGAAGGCTCTGGAAATAAAGACTGTTTGATAACTGAAATAAGAGTAACACTTTTAGTGTCTAAAAGTGAATTATAAAATCTGAAACTTACTTAAAGTCATGAGCATCACAAAAAAAAAAAAAATTGTCTGTGTGGACATTACAGAGATTTTCTTATTAAATAATACTTTTATGTAACATTATAGAAAAGCCTAAAATTCTAAGCAAGATCAGATTCCCAACAGCAAATGGTTGTCTATGCCTCAAAGGCTATACCATTCACAAAGAAAATATGGGCAAATAATGGGTGTCAGAAAGTGTTGTTATTCTCAGTTTAAAACCATAAAATAATTTTAAATTTAGCCTTTATTTTTAAGAGCATTTACCAGCTATTAAAAAACATTTTGGGCATCTCTATCAAATGTAATGACACAATTTTTATAGGCAGAACAGGTTTGGTGCTTTTATGTTTTAGCTTATGGTGCATCTAAACTTCATCCACTATTTGCATGAAAAATGTATCATTAGATGAGGGTAATTAACTGTCTGTCATCTCCAGATGCTGTTCCCTTTTAAAGATGGTGACATTTCAGCATTACATTATGACTGGATTTGAATAAGGAGTTACAACAGACCTGCTCTACACTATTGCCTTATCGTGAACCACACTGTACCTAAGTAGTTGTAGTTTTCTTCGTGGCGTTTGCAAGGAGTGTTGTTTAGGGTGGAAAACAGGACTAAGAATTTGTGAGGAAAACCGATACATTAAAGCTGGCACAAATTAAAACTGCAGTAAGGGCTGAAAGTTGGCAGAGGTAGACTACAGGGTAGTTTGCTGCAACATGTCTATCCCTGCACAACTGGCTGCATTATCAACCAGAAAAGAAAGGAATGAAAGCAAGGAACTAGTAATCAGAACAATAATTTCATCTTTCTTTACTAAGAAGTTTTCAGTGAATAAAATCAAGAAATTGTATGAAAATTGTGATGACCACTGCTTTGGTGAATTCCTGTGTTCGAATGCAGGTTGCCAGACCAGGTGGGGTTTTTCACAGGGAAGAGCTTCTGACTTACTCTTTTGCACTTAAATGAAACCCAAGATCTTGTAAGCTTGTTATTTTTTTTATGTCTATGGAAACAGAGATCAAAGAAATATTCGTCATCGCCTCTATGCTCCATTTGAAAAGTTGATGAGCTATAAAATGTCCTTTTGCTTTGGTTGGTCTCCACAGCACTTCCTTAGCTGGGTATTTGCTTCATGTGGCATTAACAATTCCTGTAGGCAATGTTTTAAATCCCAGAGACTTTCTTCGAAATAAGATACTCAAAATGCAGGGATCCTTTTTTTTTCCTGATGTAGGGGGTGGTTTTGTTGCAGTTTTTTTTACCACACGTAACTGACGGACTGAAGACTGGAATGAGTCAGAAATAGATTTATTGACGTAGTATTTCCAGTGTTTGTATATCGAATCCAAAAGAGACTTGCTTGGCTCTGCTTATGTTATGTCAAACTATTATGATATGTCTCTCAGTCATTTTCTAACGATTTCCACTGTTGTCGTAAAATTGCTAGCAACGTGTAGGGTTGCTAGAGTAACATTAAAAAAAAATAATGGCTTTGATTAAAGTTGTTGATTTTTGTTTTGTAAGCCTGTTTCTTTTATTAAGTGACTGTGGTGTAGTACCCTGTATTTTCACAGGTGCATAGATATAACTGGTCTTTTTAGATCTCAAAAGCATCAGGACAAGTATATTCTATCTAGTTTTGTGTAACTCTTCTCACAGTCTGTACGAGAGAGAATTGCTATACTAGACAGAAATTGCAATTTACATAAGTGACAGTGATTAAAAACTAAGTTACTTTGGGCTCAAAATATTTAAATATTGCTTTTATAGCGCAACAAATAAATCACCAGTCAGTAAAACAGTGGAGGTAATACCTAAAGGGAAAAGTCCTATAAACTGTAAGCGGTTGCTTGCTCACTTCACACTGTTATCTTGTGGTCAGTGCTAGGACTTTGGGTTTCTGACCACTTTCTAATTCACGCAGAATCACAGAGAATCACACAGAATGGTAGGGGTTGGAAGGGACCTCTGTGGGTCATCTAGTCCAACCCTCCCGCTGAAGCAGGGTCACCTACCGTAGGCCACAGAGGAACTTGTCCAGGCGGGTCTTGAATATCTTCGGAGTAGGAGACTCCACAACCTCCCTGGGCAGCCTGTTCCAGTGCTCCATCACCCTCAGAGGGAAGAAGTTCTTCCTCATGTTCAGACGGAACTTCCTGTGCTTCAGTTTGTGCCCCTTGTCCCTTGTCCTGTCGCTGGGCACTACTGAAAAGAGTCTGGCCCTATCCTCCTGACACCTGCCCTTGAGATGTTTGTAAGCATATATTAGGTCCCCTCGCAGCCTTCTCTTCTTCAAGGCTGAACAAGCCCAGCTCCCTCAACCTCTCCTCGTAGGAGAGATGCTCCAGTCCCCTCACCATCCTTGTAGCCCTCCGCTGGACGCTCTCCAGCAGCTCCTCATCTTTCTTGAAGTGGGGAGCCCAGAACTGGACAGAGTACTACAGATGGGGCCTCACTAGGGCACTGTAGAGTGGAAGGAGAACCTCCCTTGGCCTGCTGGACACACTCTTTCGAATGCATCCCAGGATCCTGTTAGCTTTCTTGGCAGCCAGGGCACACTGCTGGCTCGTGGTCAACCTCTCGTCCACTCAGACAGCCAGGTCCCTCTCCGCAGAGCTGCTCTGCAGCAGGTCCGCCCCAAGCCTGTACTGATGCATGGGGTTGTTCCTCCCCACGTGCAAGACCCTGCATTTGCCTTTGTTGAACCTCATCAGGTTCCTCTCTGCCCAACTCTCCAGCCTGTCCAGGTCTCGCTGAATGGCAGCACAGCCTTCTGGTGTATCCACCACACCTCCCAGTTTGGTGTCATC
>Ga0065711_1040269_pt1 | contig 17107 bp, 10 predicted proteins | sample Hoacrofraction12_FD_59098 | JGI IMG/M metagenome (GOLD analysis project Ga0065711, IMG submission 59098) | Hoatzin crop microbial communities from Cojedes, Venezuela - Epithelial fraction 12 v2 (version 2) | ecosystem: Host-associated > Birds > Digestive system > Esophagus > Crop | place... | reverse complement strand
CCTCTCTCTCTCGGCGCTTTTTGCCGCCTCGCCGCTGCGGTTTTGCCACCGGAAAAAGGGTCCCTCGGCGCGAGCCTCTGCTCCAGAACCCTTCACCTTCAGTAGCTTCGCCGAAAATCAAGGTCCCCCTGCTGTACGGAGAAAGAGGATAAAACGATGCCATGGGCAGTGCCAGGCCAGCTGCTCTCTGCGCCAGAGATCAGGCACATTCAATATTTTTCGCCTGAATATACTCTGTCTCAGTCATGCTTATTGTATCCTGACTCATTACCCCTTTAACCTGTAAAACAACGGCAGTCTTTACTCACTTGGGCAGCCAGTTTTCCTGAGTTTGAGCCAAAATTACAGAAGTAACAGTACAAAAACTAGCTCCCTGGCAAATGACAAATCCTTGTCCAAAGGATGATGTCCTAGGGTTTCCTAAAGAGAAACATCAGCATCTTAGGAATTCACTAAAGACTATATTCTGGGTATTTGGCATAGAAAATGTCAAGGCATATGCCTGGAAAAAAAAAATAGTTTGGAAAAACTATATACAAATTAAACAAAATTTCCTAATGCAAAGTATAAGGCGACGTTGATAATAAAGTCACGCCATCAGTGACACCTGTAAAAAGCTCCTTTGCCTAAGGAGCAGTAATGCTGCAGATTAGATTTACTTTTCTTAGTTCCACGAGCAGAGCAGCAGAAAGCTCATCAGCTTTAGCGATGTTTAACCTGCAGTACAACCAGACTGGCTGTCCTCTCCAGCAGGCTGCTGGCTAGTAATTTCTATTTGGATACATTACAGCCTTAAACAATTTTCAGCAGTTTTACCTTCCTCTCGGTCAAGCAGGAATCATTGCACCCATTCCCCAGCATCTCTCTTAAGGGTCAGCTCACCAAACAGGGCCTTTGGAAAGCTGCAAGAATAGCATGTGGGCTGCCACATAAGGTGTGCGCAACTGGGGTTTAGCAGCTGTGAGCTGAAAATCAGTACAGAGCTCAGAAAAGACTGCTGCCAGACATGTGGGATGCTTTTTTTGTTTTGTTTTTTTTTTTATTACCTAATGGTGGCTTTTTTTGTTCTTGGCTTTTTGCTTTCTTTATATATGGCATTAAAATTCTCATTTGCTATGCAGTCATTGCTAGCAATTCCATCTTTTATCCTGTACTGATGTCAGGATTGTACACTGAAGGAGCCTTTCTGGTGTACAGCTGTGGGGATTACTGGGTCTGTTGGAAAGTATCACTTGGCAGTATGATGGTGTCACCGCTGACGTCTGAAACCTATCCTCATGCATTTAAAAGCCCTTAATGTAGTTGGACTTTAATGGACATGTGATTTTCAGATTCTGCTTGAAAACACCGACTGGATGGAAAAATAAGATGTGATCTCACTTATCACGTGCAGCCCCAATCTAGGGTTGTTTTAGGGCCAGTTGCATGGTGTGGTAGAGTTCTCCACCACTGGTACTGCTGCTAAGGGGCAGACCAGGAGCAGCAGGGTCACAGCCAGAAAAGATCTTCAGCATCTGCTTCCAAGGCAGTCCTTGCTTCCCCACACATGAACTATTTGAAGGTTTCTCTAACCTAAGCCAGACACCAGGCAGATAAACAGTGCCTTTTGCATTCTCTTCTGGTTTGCATTCAGTTCATTCTCTGTTCTTGTATTTGGTTTGTATTTCTACTTTGTTATGGAGTATCTCACAGGCATTTGGGTTCTCCAGCTTGGAGCACCTGCTTCTTTTTAGAAGTCAATTTAAATCATAAGGGGATGCAGCTTCATCCTCAGTATTAACTCCAGTGAGCGATAACAGTCTGGCATTCTGAAATCTGCTTATTTACCCACCTGTGCATTTGGCTTTTCATGTCTATATTGTTTATTTATAATGCAATTTCAGTGACTGCAGTCTGGAACATACCGGTTATCTGGAGGTCACTGGAAAATAAGTAAATATGCACATAAAATATTGATGAATCATTTTTCTTATGGTATTTAAAATGCTAATCAGGAAATTAAGAGCTTGATCCAGCAAACTTTATCATGTAGGTTGTTTCACTGACCTCATCAGCACTGACAGCCTTTGTGTGTGAGGGTTTTTTCAATCGTTGTGTGTGATAGTGACATGAAAATGATTTTGAAATGAATAAACTTCTCTAGGAATGTCTGAATTTCAGTGCTCAGCAGTGACGTTAGGGAAACATAAGAGTTTTATTTGTGATGCATTTCAGCAAACACACATTCAATGCATTGCTGTTTCAGATAAGATGTTGGTGTTTAGTGAATACAGGCAGGTAAGAATCAAGTCAAAATGCAACAGTGTTGCATGCTACATTTACAAACAATCCACAGCGCAAAAATATTTAATGTTTTTTTACGAGGTATAATAGTTTGATTTTTTTGTTCCCCTTGAGCAAGATTATGGGATTTCACCTTGGAAAATCCACAGAAACTTTTGTTGTATGTTCAAAATTTCATGGTGAAGAACAGGAAAGTTTTGTAGCTGTCACAAAGGAGTGGAATTAACCAATAACGCTTCCTCCACACAGTCTTTTTCCATCTCAACACCAGTCCCAAGCACCTAGCTAAAAACATGTCCATAATGAAGCTCTAGGGACTGCTGCATAACCCCCTGCTGTTCAGATAAAGGTTCTTCAGCTTGATTTTTCAGGGCTCCAATGTATCTGACTAATATACACTGTGATCCCTAGTTACTTCATCAGGACAGTTATCGTGTCTTACATGCAAACTATTTCCTGCAAAACTTGATGGATTTTTTTAGAAGGCTTGAAGAAATACAGTCCAATGCTGTGTATATTTTCAGGGGTCCATGGGTGAACATGTCTGGAAGATGGTCTTTGTCCATCTTGATCCGCTTCTGTATTCTGGATACTCAATCAATCAAACAACAATTTATCCTCTATGCACTTCAGAAAACGTTGTCTCTAGTAGCTCCAGAGCTAAGAGTGTTCTTCTATTTTTCTCCTGCAAGTGACTGTCTGAGAGTAACTCCGGCACTGTGCAAAACAATATTCAAAATGGAACCTGACAATTAAATGCTACTGCTAATCAGGTGCATACACTGTGGCCATTAGCACGGGGTCTGACTGTCATAGGCAATCCCAGAACAGAACACTGCAATAAATATAAAGAGAGAGAAATATACTGGGGGCAAAAGCCGAAGAGGGAGGAGGTGAAGAGAGGGGAGAAGGGCGAGGTGGAAGAGCCAGGGATTATGGAACCAGTCACGATGCTTGGCCCTTCAAGGGAGGCACTAGTAATGATGTGTATATTTGGTAAGATTTCAATGCTATTTTATTTCACACAGTTGCTGAGTCTAGAGGAAAAGAAAATTATCTGATCTTGAAGAGGAAAGCAGTATTAAAGACCCAAAAACTGAGGCTAAAGAGTGCATTCTGCTCTTTTCTCAATTATGAAATAATGTTTTACTGAAAATACTGAAATAGGAAAGGCTACCATTTTTCAGCAAAATCCCTAGGGCTAGAAGTGAGGTGAACTGCTCCTCCCTTTTAAATAATTATTTTTATGATTGAAAACCTAATAATCTGATAATGAATATATGACTCCAAACTTAGCATGAACCTGATCTTAACACTTCATCTGGAGTGCCCAAGGGAAGACATACTATGCTTTTCCATATAAGTGGTATCTTTAATTCAGAATAAACACCAGTGCACTGCAGTCATGCACACGGCAGTTTTAATCAATAGACCCGTCAATCGAAATATATTGGACCTGATTTTACATATTAATTCTACCATTTTAACATAATTTGCAGTATCATACTCATTTCTTATGGGGTCAGTCATTTCAACTTTATTTATAATCTCTACCTCCTAGCTTTATTTGCTGTTAACAGCTGTAGCACTTAATTGAGAGTTTGAGTGAGGTCTTCTATCACCTTCTCTTTCAAACAGCTGCTAGTCAGCCCCATTGTGTATCTAGTATTGTTACGGGGATACTGTTGGGCTCTGAAATCAACACACCAGATAGAATTTGTCTTAGAAAATGAGGATATTTACCATGCAGATTTCCCCATCAGAGCTACTCATCCAGTCTGCAGCCAGTCAATGTAGAAAAAACTTCTATTCATCTCACCCTAACACAGACATCGAAAATAAGCCAAATGAATCGCATGCTAAATTGCCTAGTTTTCTCTGTTCACCATGAATGGAGATTAGCTTGAGTGGTGCAGTTGTAGATGTTTATACTGCAGACATAGGGAGAGAGGCGAGATGAATCTGGCCACTGCCTTGGCATCTTCAAAAGCTCTCTCTGTTTTGTAATTGACAAGTTATGCTACAGCTGAGCAGGTGCCAGACAGGGCAATAAATGAAGCAACCACTGCCTATGTTGCAATATCTTCTTACGAAAAGCAGCAGGTGTTCCCATCATCATTCAGTTAATGCAGAGTAATACGGGCAAAAAAATTTTTTACTGCCTCAGAATACAATATTGCTTGGTCTGGATAACCTGAAAAAAGTACTGAAGATACTAGGGACTCAGTTTTACTATTGCTTGTGGCTTTTGCTACAGGGAAACAGTCTAGCTGAGATTTAGACATCAACTCTAGTTGAGATTTAGACATCAATATGACAATCGATTACAGGGCTGAAGGAGCTTTAGGGATATCACTGAGTGCAGCCAAATTCCTGAGGCAAGGTCGTCTTCAGTGAGATTATTCTTGCTTTTACAAAGCTCCCAAGTTGGAGACTTCAAACCACTAGTACCTAGGTTGATGCTTTCTTGTTGCAATTTATAGCCATTACTTTTTGTCTTCCCTACTATGGGCTTGAACAACAGTTGAGCCTCCTTCTATTCCACCCTTTACTTAATAGACTGCTGTTGTGTCACCACCCAGTCCCTCGTTCTCTAGGCTAAACAATCTCATTTTGTCTGATTTTTCCATATGGCACAGTGACTCCTCTCAGCATGTCTCAGTTCTGTCCAACTGCTCCACATCCATTTGCTGTCATGTCCAAAACCGGACATGGTGCTGTCACAAGGCCTTGCCAGACCTGAGTAAGGTGGAAGGACCGGCTCACATGTTCTGCAGCTTCATGTTGCTAAGTCCCAGTCTGTTTGATTTTCTGGGAGCAATATGGTGCTGTTTGCCTGTGCTCGGGAATCATCTCAGATAATGCACAGAAACTTTCCTACAGTGCGCTACTTTTTTTCAGATTGAAGGTCCACTTGTCAAGACTCCACTCTGAACTCAAATCTGTCATCTGGCAAGCTAGCTCCCTTCCATCTAGACCATCTTTGAATTTAGTATGTCATGTAGTCTCTTCTATCACACCTCTCAACAACGCAAACATGAAACAATACTATGCCAGGACAGGCCCTTGACAAACATCTCTCAGCGCACCTCTCCATTTTGACTCTGAGTCAGTGCTAATTCACCTGAATATGCTTTTCCAACTTGTTTGGTAGCCAGGCAACAGCATTTTTATCTAAATCATCTTCCCCAATTTTTATGAGAAACCTTAAAAAAATCCTAGTATTTGACATCTACTGCCTTTTATCTGTCCACAAGATCGGTTAGGCTGTTGTATGAGGAGATTAGACTGGTCTGATGCAATTTGGTCTTGACATATCTGCAGAGAAGCAGACAGTCAAGTTAACAAAAAGACTTAAGTGCCACCTAACTGTCATTTCAGATATCTAAGACCCATATCCTCAAAACTCATAGCTTCTAATAATCTAAACTCCTGGCTTTTACCTTTCTTCTAGGAAGTGTGTATTTTCCCAAATGCAGTCTGCACCCCAGTAACATTTAGTTCTTAAATCCCAGCAGGATTAAGAGTCTCTAACTGGAGCTATGCGGAAAATAAATGAAGATTTAATGGAAGAGATATGAAGCAGAAGAAATTATGTCATTCATCCAGGACAGAGGTCTTCAAGTTCTGGTTGCTGTTCAGAACAGTTTCTGTATTTTCCATTAGAACATCACTGGATGAGAAAAACAAAAGGCTATTAGGCTGAACTTAAATTTCTCTTTCTAAACTACCCTTTTAACAGAGGAATTGTGTGTACTGCACTTTAATGATGTAGCTTGTTGTGATTAGTCAGTAAAATGCTAAGAACTACAGAGGCATTAATTGTAAACTGTAATTGTTGGGGTTTTCCCCCCCCGCCTCGAGGTGTAGCATCTGCTAAACACAAAAAGCACCAAACCACCAAGAAACAAATATGAACCTCACTGGAGCTGTAATTCCTGACTTCACTTGTTTTTATAGCCTTGTTGACATTAAATGAAATGTTATATGGATAATATTGCATTTCTCTTAGAATTTTTGTTTCTGTTGTTTTTATTTGCTTTCATCTGTCATAGTTAACTGTTAATCAAGAGGAAAAGCATGCAAGCAGCAAAGTGTAAGCACAAAATCAGGTAGTGGTGGAGGAAATCTCAGACACTAATTCAGCATGGTTTATGTACCAAGCAGATTGGACCATCTAAAACCAGGCTGCTGCCCTGTGTTTTACTCTACGAAAAATCTCAGTTTTGAATTAGTACTGCACTAATCCTACAGCACTGGAGACAGATTTTTCTTGTGGATGAGTTTAATGGGTTATCCTCGGAGCAGTTTATATTGAATTTGGGACTTCTATAGGGATGCCCTGTCTCATGCAGATTTTATGAACTTTAACGGAATGCAGCTTTTCCTTATATCAAGCCATTTACAAAGTATTTCTGCTCTGCTCTGCCTTCACTAAATGTGTAAGAATTTAGCTCTAACACTTCAGCACTTCAAATCTGGCCAACAGATTCAGAGCTCTTCAGATGGTCACATGGACAGTGTGATGGAAACATGTACAGTGTTTCCATCACAAAACATCAATTCTATGAAAAATTATTAAAAGGTTGAGAGGTAGATAAACAAGGCTGACTCTGGCATTCCTACAGACCTCAGAAAGATTTACCTTAAGGAAAGAAATTCTGCCAGTCTAGAATGAAAAATATTGACTTTTACTCTGAACCCTAAAGAGTGGAGGTAAGAAACCAACACACTGAAAACTTGATGTGCCAATAATGCATGTTGCCTAACTTTATAATCATTAATCCATGGTCAGAAGATAAGACTCAGATAGTTTTTACATTTAGCAAATACCATGTTAACAGAAAGATCACAAGACTGTAAGAGAGCACATGGACCAGCTTCACCCCTTCTGCATGGTAGAAAACTAGAAATTTTAGGGCTAGTTTGAAATGGGCCATATAGCATCCAATCATGCCACCATATGCAGCAAACCAGAAAACACTTCCTAATATATACATTCATCAAATGATTAAAAGATTCAAGCATCATGTACTCTGCAAAAAGAAAGGGTAAGATCAAGAAAATGACTAACACCTACCCACTTGAAATAGTGTGTATGATTGTGTGCATAAATACATTATTTTTCTGCTTTATTCTGAAATTAATTGTGCGGTTTTATAGCTTAGAGTTGCTTGTCATGACATATTCCACTCAGAAAAGAGGGTGTACTTCAGAGAAGGATTAAGTAATGCAATCTGTAGAAATACTGCAGTATCTGTAATGAATACATTATAATACCTAAAAAGAAATTAAAATTCTCAGTTCTGCAAATACTTACGGACATATTTAACCTATATCAATCCTTTGTTCCTTCTGAAAAATAAGGAATGTCTTTGATGTTTCATTATATTATACATAAACATATGTCTACACATGCACATATTTATTTAAAAATGTCACTGTGTTACGAAAAACTTAAGTATATCTATATTGAATGTACTGTATGAAACATGTCTTGAAATTATGTCGAACAGTCTCATGTCCCAAATATGTAGAGACTGCAAATTGTATTCATTTTATTTTAAAAGTTGGAATTTGCAGCATAAAAACACATACAGGACAATATCCTGATCACAGAATCACAGAATCCGTGAGATTAGAAAGGATTTCTGTAAATCACCTCGTCCAACCACCATGCTCAAGCAGGGTTAGCTAGGGAAGGTTGCTGAGGGGCATGTCCTGCCAGTTTTTAAGTATCTGTCTCCAAGGATGGAGCCTCCACAGCCTCTCTGGACAACCTGTCCCAGTGTTTGAACACCCTCACAGTAAAAAAGGTTTTCTAAACCTTAAATGGAATTACTTGCATTTTAATGTCTGCTCATAGCTTCTCGTCCTGTCCAGTGAGACAAGTCTGGCTCTGTCTTCCTTACTCAGCCCCCATCAGATATTTATACATATTTGTAAGACTCACCTGAGCCTTCTCTTCTCCAGGCTAAAACATCTCAGCCCTCCGAGCAAGAGCAAGTGAGCCTTCTCTTAGCTTAGGTGCTTTGGTCCCTTGGTCATCTTTGTGGGCCCTCACTAGACTTGCTCCAGTATGTCCATGTGTCTCCTGTACTGGAGAGAGCCGCACTGGGACCAGCACTCCAGATGTGTCTCACCAGTGCCAAGGAGAGGGAAAGGATCGCTGCCCTCAACCTGCTGGCAATGATCTTCCCAAGGCAGCCCCGGATGCTGCTGGCCCTCTTCACTGCAGGGGCGCTCCTGCTGGCTGCTGACAGTTGTGTCAGGTTTCCTGGTGCAAATCCTGACCGCTCCATCTTCTACTGCTGGAAAAAGGGAAATATTTTAACTCACTTCCTAATGTTAAAATATTTGAAACTTGAAAATTTGGAACACTTTATGCAAAACACACCACAATAATTATGACTGTACTTTTGCAAAGAACTTCATTAATGTCAATTAAACTTTCACATAAACAAAGGTTTAAGAATAGTTATTTTCAGTATCTTTCTCATTCGCAATCTCTTCTAATCCACAGCTAACATTCATTAAAATAAATTCAGTGAAATTAATTGTAAAATGTATTAAAAGTATTGCTTTAGAATATACAAAATTTTTAAAGTATGCATTTTGTTACATCTCCTTTTGTTTATTTCTTTATTTTGTGTCCTTTGAAAAGGAAAACACCTTGCTTGAAAAAACAGGAGTGAAAAAGATATAATCTTTTGAAGTGGAAGTTCCTGGTCTTTCTGATGGAAGACTCTCTTTAAACTCTTTGTAGTTTAAAGATTAGCCTTTTATTAGATGATCTCAACTCCTGAGCAACCAATTTGTGTCAGTCCCATGAGAATTCATTAAATTAAGTTTAGCTGTACATTGCTGAGAAGATTAAAGACTTTCTGGAGCTCTAAAAGAAAAGTCTGTATTGGACGAAAATTAGGACATAGTTCTTTTCATTAATTTTTTCCTGATGAAAACTGTTCTAAATTCATTTGGTCATACAGGCATGCACATGTGTATGTATCTATGTCTACATCTGTATCTGTATCTATGTATCTATATCTATATCTGTATATATATCTATCTATCTATATCTATCTACCTATATGCACACGCAGTCAAGGTGAACAAAGAGATTTCAGATATAGAGGTTTCAGGGGTTTAGCCTTGTCATTAGCACTAGTAGGTATGTGACAAATTCCCCTGTCACTTACGTTGCAGCTGTGAGACTCCAGCATGCTTTGGAGAATATACATTGCTCACTTAAAAGCTCGCCACAGCATTCACACAATGTACAGTCTTATCAGGGCAGAAGGAAACAAAAAACTGTACTAGATGCAGCACAACCGATGAACATGACAAAGCTGGGGTTAGGCCACCTAAGACAGGATATTAAGAAAACAAAGATACAGAGAGAACGTGATGCTTAAGCAGGGTTGTTCTGCTCATGAAATAAGACTTAAAACAAAGTGATGGTGATGGCAGTCTTTGGGGCTGTATTTTGATGCTGATCCAAATTCCTTACCACCAGTACATCATTTTAATACACTTTGTCTCCTGTACTGATGATCATCAGGCAAATGTGTTAAGGTTGTGCTGCCAAGCAGTAAACTTGGCCTCGCCTTTACCACCAAGCTGATATTGTGGTAGTTTTGTATAAGACATTTGAAAGGTGAGATCTTCTCACAGAGGCTTTGCAAGCACTGCAGCATTCCAGCCTCGACACAGACACGTCTGTACTCCCCAGCTGAACAGCAGTAACAAGGGAACCACCCATTACTGACCTTGATGGCAACTAACAGCACCAATGACAGTAGCCAGACATTTTTCAGCACTAATCTCTTCTTCCCACTTCCTCCCACAATCAGACAGGGGCCATATCTGCTTCTGTGCCTTGTCCTGTACAAGGCTGATTTCAGGTAAGATTTAGGAAACAAGAGAGGTTAAATCCCACTTTGCTAATATGTGATGATTAGAAGGCTAGTGAACATAAAAATAAATGTGCTAGAAGTCCGAGGTGTCTGTCACACCTACGTGGAAAGTATCCAACAGCTAATGCTAAGTGCGGATACCCAAATACCTACTGTAACTGAGAGTCTTCCATCAGAAATGCTCCTTCTAAAAGGGCTTCTGAATATATCATCAAAGAACAGTTCAATAATCTTCAGAAATCTGGAGCATATCGTAGCCCCTACAGATATGCTGAACCCTACTGCACAACAATTCGTCTCCTTTGAAGTAAATTAATACTTTATTTTTGTCTCAAATGAATATTTTATTTCAAAAAGCAAATGAAAAGTAGCACTATATAATTCCCTCAAAAAATGATGCTAAAAGAACAGCAAAATCCAAAGGCCAAAGTAAAGATTACGTATGCATTGTTGCGAAGGTTTGAATGAAGAGATTTTCTTTGAAATCTCTATGTATTTCCTTGTGAAAGTCTTAAACTGTATGATTTCAAATAGCAGAAAGTGCTTAAAACATGTTAGCAATATAGGAGAACTAAGCTTCATATCCTTCACAGACTACGTGTTACTGTGCAAGCCACTTCAGTCTTTTTTTTTTTTTCAAAAACAGGAGACAGGTGTTCTTTATTTTCCATTCAACCAGCCTGAAGTGCCAGCCTAAGAACTGATTTTGGGGAATCTTTTCTATCTTCACACTTCCCTGTGAAGAATATGGAAAAAATAGTAATATTCTGAGTTGGGCATCTAGTTGCTGAGATATATGCAATTTATCTAGGAATTTCCACATCATCTTGTATCTCAGTTGCGTATATTGAAATGAAGTGACTGTAATATTTTCCTACCTGTGTTTTTGGAACAAAAGTTTCAAAGCCAGGAACCTTGGAGAACCCTTGGGAACTGCACTCACTGGCACAATGAAAAAAGAACCTGAGCTTTTATTTAGCACCATTTAGCTGTAAATTACACCTGAATCGATTGATTGGTAAGAATACAAAGAAATATTGCAGAGATCCTGTATCATATATATTCACCTTTTATACTGAGTAAAAGAGGAATTCATAGAAAAAAACACCGAGCTTGTGTAAAGGTTCACACAATGCATAAGAGTAGGGTGACAAAACTAAGGTAACACAGCAATTCTTAAATTTAAAGTCTTGCCACTTCAGTAAGTACTAGTACCCTTTTTGCACTGTGTTTATGCAGATTTTCATATATACTTAAGGAAAACTGAAACCTCTTCCCAATGCACAGAACTGCCAGTGAACTGAGGAATTTTGTGTTCACGACATGATCATCTCTCACTTGGGCCAAATGAGTAACTGTGGGCATGAACAGGTATTATCATGTGTGAGAAATAGCCAACATAGGACCACACAATTTGCTTTCTGAAAATGTCATGTATTTTGGTTTTCTCCTTTTTTTTGCTATGGGAAGGCTGTGGCTACATGAGTTAAAGTAGCTATATGCATCTGGCTATGTGCACCCAAGGAATATGGACTGGACTGGTGAGAGATTGTATTTTTGACTCAGGAGAGAATCTGGGAAACTTCTGCTTCTCTGAAGTGACACTCGAGTCACCTGTCTTGTGGTACAAACCTGATAGCCTGGTAACAGCTTATAGAAAAAACAATTTAATGTGAAAGTTAAACATTTTCATTTGTGGGACTAGATTCGCGGGAAAGTTGAGATCTGCTTACTGAGAGGAACAGCTAATTTTACATTCACCTAACTCATGATCTGCTGTGATTGCCTCTTAATCAAACCCCAGTGTAACTTAGAGTAACCTAATGTTCAAAGTTACAAGCTCTGGACTGATATCTAGAGCTCACAGTACCAGTCAGTGACCAACAGAGTGTAAACATAATCTCATGTTATCCTCTTAATTTCTCTCCTGCTCTGATTCTTTGTCAGATATGAATATGTTCATGCAGAAAAATCTGTCTGAGCTCCAAACTACCCTTTTTGTCAGATGTCAAGTTCTTACTCCCTCCTGTGGATGGATATAGGGACAGTAATCCCATTAAAAGAATCTTTAGAAAAGTTGTCTCTCATCTCAAAAGTACCTCATTTTGTCCTTTTGCACCCTCAAAAATGTCTGAATCATTTTCCAGAAAGACTTGAGTCATTAAAGACATCAAGCATAGGAAATAATAGCCCCAACGATTAAACTATAAACTGTTGAAAATAGACTTGTAAGATACAGAAGCTAATTTCAATCTTGAGCCCTGCCATACGCTCTGTTTTAAGCTCTATAATTAAAATTACCTTTCTGATGTGTTTCATTCACTTGCGAGAATTTGGAAATGAACAAGAGTAGTGTTCAGCTCGGTGTCTGACTCCAAAACTCCCACTTTCATTTTTGAATTTTTAATATAATGGGAAATATTTTGCATCATTTGGGAGCAATGAAGAGGAACTTGCATGTGTCAACTTTATGGATGATAGGCTTGGATATAGTCAGAGTTCAAATTAGCTCTGCAAATATACATCTGGAATTCCAAAAACCATGGATTTTTAAATGGATTGTTAGCATTGTTAGCCTTCTTCCAGCAGCATAAGCTGCAGCAAGATTTTTCAAAAAAAGAGTACTCTTCAGCTATTCCAAGGCAGCGCTGGAGTATGGAGTAACATATGGTCATTTCTGTATGTTTACAAGAAAAGCCATTTTTCAAATAAACAGCCATTAGCAAAACAATAGCGGCTTCTAATCTTATTAATCCTCTAAAAGATTGCTGAGACTGGGTAGGGTTATATAAAGCTCATGCTGGCCTGTGTCTCCATTTTATTATAATAACGGAAAGCTGTTGTCCCCGCTCCATATTCCCCTGCCCCCCCCTCCTCCCGTGGTGGATGCTCTGAGTGTTTGTTGTAGGGAATACAAAGTGAGGTCAGTGGCTGCTGTTTCTCCACGAGCGCTGCAGGCTACAGCTATGCCTCTTTCATCCTTATGGTCAGATTCTAAATGACTTGCGTCCCTTTCCAGGGAGCAAATCCCTCACAGGGATGTGAGTATGTGTACGAGCTACAGATGTAAACTGATGGTAGGAACAGAGTGTTACGGAGTAACAGGCAGCTGATGCTTACAAATGCACAGGGTGTTGAATACACTCTGTTTCTGCTTTTCGCATGTTTTCTGCTCTTGTTTTGCTTTGCGGAGTCCCTGGCGCTAGCGAAGGATGTCTGAATCAAGCAAAGCGAGAGACAGGGATGTTCTGTGCAGTGCAGAGACACCCACTGGTACATTTAAGCAAAAAATTACCCTGCCTCAAAATGTGTATGACAGCCATCTTAACTTCTGGCAATGAAATCGGAAACTGAAATTACTGAACATTACGAATAAAATCTTTCAGAGAGTATCCTAAACATTAAATATGCGTGGCAGTGTATAGCTGCCTCTGCTGTACATCTGAGGGTACACGCCGAACAGCCTAGCACTCCCTTCAGCACATCATCCTAAAGGTGACTTGCGTTTTAGTGCTTCTAGCTGCAAAATGCAACCAGAGGCAGTTTTGGAACAGAATGCCATTCAGAGCAGTCCTAAGACTGCTCTAAACCCTGCCAGGGGCTGAAATGGTTTTATGCTCCTCACTGTGAGAAAGCAGTTAAGTTGTCTAAAAACTTCAGATCAGATGAAGTCTGTGACAGAGTTTCAAAGCTCACTAATATTTTAAATTCCTACTGTTCCGTTACTGTTGACTGTTTGCCAATTTTTATGACCTAACCTCTTCACACTAATATGCTCTGCTCTTCAGTCTTTATTTACTTTTTTTTTTCCCCGCACCTTTGGTACCACTCAGTTTTCTCCCTGGCACACAGCCTCCATCCCTGTTGCTTTGAGAGCACACCCACAGTGACAGCTCTTCTCTCCTGCATGTTTGTGTACCCATACAATGCTCAGTATTGGATTAAGACACAGGAAATAAAGAGACAAGCCTAAATCTCCGACTCTGGAATGATTAAATGAGAATCTGTTAGGGTTTTTGTTTTTTTTTTATGAACTATCTTATTTATCCTTGAACAACAAGCTTTCGACCCATATGGTTGCGGCAGCATGATCTCACTGTAATTGACATAACGTTATTTGCTACTGTCTGCAGACCATAAAGCCCTAAGCTCAGTGGTATCTCGTGCTTTAGAGGAGCGAGTTCAAATCCTTTGAGACACGCAAGAACTACTTGAGATTATGTGGCTACAAGTGAAGCAGTCGTGACTTACTTCCTCCTGCCCCTCCTTACTGCAAATTGCTGGAAAAAAGTACTCCAGACGCCTCTCTACCACAGAGACCTCATTTCTCATAAGGGGAAATGCATGTGCTTTGGTGTTACTCCCAGCAGAAAGGATTGATCACGGAGCAACAAGGGTCCTCGGGCTGTCAGGCTGAAGGCCTTGGACTAGATGAAGTTTTCCACTCTCTGGTCCTTATTGCCGTGCAGGTGGAATAACCTAGCCAAGTGTTACTTGTGCTCCACCAGCTAGTGACCGTGCATAATCTGTCACTCTCTGTAAATACAAAGTGTTACAGTTTTAGTCCCCGCTCACCCCAAAAGTTGTGTTTCATACACAGTGGGAACTCATGTCTTGTAGTTTAGCAGGTTCCCTGTTCCATCCCTCATGAGTCCTCCCTGCAGCAGCCATCATAAATTTGGTGGCTCGTGACTCCTCAGTGGACCATTTCTCCACTCTGGCCCTGTTTGCTCTCCTCCAAGCAGGTATGCGGCACGCCCCATACTTATTTCGGGACAGGGCACCTTCCTGCCTCTGCATTCACACAGCTCTTCCGTCATTTTTTCCCTCTGGAAGTTTTGATTTCTGCAGCAATTTACAAAGCAGAAAATACCACAAGACTTGGGCTGAAGGGAGAGGTAGAGGCTTTAAAAATAAACATCTAGCCTTTGTACTAATAAAGACAGGAGGACCCCAGGAACTACCGACCTGTCAGCCTCACCTCTGTGCCTGGGAAGACCATGGAACAGATCCTCCGAGAAGCTCTGCTAAGGCACATGGAGGACAGGGAGGTGATTCGAGGCAGCCAGCACAGCTTCACCAAGTCCTGCCTGACCAGCCTTGTGGCCTTACGTGATGCAGTGACTACATCAGTGGATGAGGGAAGAGCTACAGATGTTGTCTGTGTGGCCTTTTGTAAGGCCTTTGACACGGTCCTCCACAACATCCTTCTCTCTGAATTGGAGACATACGGATTTGATGGGTGGACTGTTTGGTGGATGAGGAATTGGTTGGATGGTCGCATCCAGAGTGTAGTGGTCAACAGCTCAATGTCCAGATGGAGACCAGTGACAAGTGGTGTCCGTCAGGGGCCCATATTGGAACCACTGCTGTTTAATATCTTCATCAATGACACAGACTGTGGGATCAAATGCACCCTCAGCAAGTTTGCAGATGACACCAAGCTGAGTGGTCTGGTCAACACGTCTCAGGGATGGGATGCCATCTGGAGGGACCTGGACAAGCTGGAGAAGTGGGCCTGTGCGAACCTCAAGAAGTTCAACAAGGCCAAGTGCAAGGTGCTGCATCTGTATCGGGGCAACTCCTGGTATCAGTACAGGCTGGGGCATGAAGGGATTGAGAGCAGTCCTGCCGAGAAGGACTCATGGGTGCTGGTGGATGAAAAGCTGGACATGAGCCAGCAATGTGTGCTCGCAGCCCAGGCGGCCAACTGTTATGCCGGGCTGCCATCAAAAGAACCATGGCCAGCAGGTCGAGGGAGGGGATTCTGCCCCTCTGCTCTGCTGTGGTGAGACCTCAGCTGGAGTCCTGCGTCCAGCTCTGGAGCCCTCAGCACAAGAAGGACATGGAGCTGTTGGAGCGGGTCCAGAGGAGGGCCACAAAAATGATCTGAGGGCTGGAACAGCTCTCCTGTGAGGAAAGGCTGAGAGAGCTGGGACTGTTCAGCCTGGAGAGAGGGCTCTGCGGAGACCTTACTGAGGCCTTTCAGTACTTAGAGAGTTTATAAGAAAGATGGAGACAGACTTTTTAGCAGGGCCTGTAGTGATAGGAAAAGGAGTAACGGTTTTGAATTAAAAGAGGGCAGATTCAGACTGGATATAAGAAAGGAATGTTTTACCATGAGGGTGATGAAACACTGGAACAGGTTGCCCAGAGAGGCTGCAGATGCTCCATCCCTGGAAACATTCAAGGCCAGGTTGGACAGGGCTTGGAGCAACCTGGTCTAGTTGAAGATGTCCCTGCTCACTGCAAGGGGACTGGACTAGATGGCCTTTAAAGTTCCCTTCCAATCCAAACTATTCTGTGATTCTATGATAACAATGAACATAGACGATTCTGCACAGAAAACGCAAAATCCATAAAATAAATCAAGGTTTAAAAAAATCCTGTCATTTGAAAATTATTCTCCTAACTCGGGAGGAGGCTGTTAATCGAAAGTTTGGATGTGGCGTTCCGGGACACATCTCTCCAGGATCCCGAGAACCCCCCCCTCATCTTGCCCAGCTGCACCCCCGAGGCCCGCCTCGCCTCCCGCCTCTCGTTCCAATGCCAACGGGCGCAGCCGAGGGACACGGCCCGGGTGGGGGCAGCACCTTCGTTCGGGCCTCACCCTCCCTCCGGGCATGTGCCGGCGGTGGGGGCGGGTGTGTGAGGCACACGGAGCTGCAGACACTCACCGCGCAGCGCGGGATGCGGTTCGAGCGGGACACGTGTGGACGGAGGGGTGCTGCAAACCGTCCGCGCCCCGGGCACAGCTTCCCCTCGCCCCTCCCGGGCTGACGGGGCGGCCCTCCTGCTGCCTCTCGCCCCGCTCCTCCCGGGCCCCGGCGCCGCGCACCCCCGCGGTGAGGGCTGCCGGCTGGCGCGCCGCTTCGCCCCTCGCCTCGTCAGGCTCACCTCCTCCTCCT
>Ga0065711_1011800_pt1 | contig 17107 bp, 33 predicted proteins | sample Hoacrofraction12_FD_59098 | JGI IMG/M metagenome (GOLD analysis project Ga0065711, IMG submission 59098) | Hoatzin crop microbial communities from Cojedes, Venezuela - Epithelial fraction 12 v2 (version 2) | ecosystem: Host-associated > Birds > Digestive system > Esophagus > Crop | place... | reverse complement strand
CACCCCCCCTCACCGCCCCTCCCCCACCAAGGACGAGGAACCCTTCAACCCCGACTACGTGGAGGTGGACCGCATCTTGGACGAGTCCCACAGCGTCGACAAGGACAACGGGGAGGTGAGGCCGGCGCGGGGCGGCGGTGGTGGACCCGGGTCCTCCATAACTACGTCCACCAACGCCCCTCCCCCACCCCGTTGTCTTCTTCTCCCTTCCCCCACCCGTGGTCGCAGCCGGTGGTCTACTACCTGGTCAAGTGGTGCTCCTTGCCCTACGAGGACAGCACCTGGGAGCTGAAGGAGGACGTGGACGAGGGCAAGGTGGCCGAGTTCAAACGCGTCCAAGCCCGGCACCCGGAGCTCAAACGCTTGGTGAGCGTCCCCTCCCCCCACCACCACCCAACTTTGGGAGACGCCGGCGTCTTCTCCACCTTCGCGTTGTCTTCTCCACCTTCGCGTTGTCTTCTCCAGCCTCGTCCCCAGGCGGGTTCTTGGAAGAAGCTGGAGTTGTCCCACGAGTACAAGAACGGCAACCAACTCCGCGAGTACCAACTGGAAGGCGTCAACTGGTTGCTCTTCAACTGGTACAACAGGTGAGCGGTGGGATGGGACGGAGGAGAAGACACGGCGAGCGGTGGGATGGGACAGAGAAGACAACGCGGGGACGTCGGCCACCGACCGACCGCCCACCACCTCCACCCCGCAGGCAGAACTGCATCCTGGCCGACGAGATGGGCTTGGGGAAGACCATCCAATCCATCGCTTTCCTCCAAGAGGTCTACAACGTCGGCGTCCGAGGACCTTTCTTGGTCATCGCCCCGCTCTCCACCATCACCAACTGGGAGAGGGAGTTCAACACCTGGACGGAGATGAACACCATCGTCTACCACGGGAGCTTGGCCTCCAGGCAGATGATCCAGCAGTACGAGATGTACTGCAAGGACTCACGGGTAGGGGTGGCCTTGGACCTTCTCCCATCTCAACATACTTCCACAAAACCCTTCGTGACCTCGAAGGCTTGGAGATACCTCCTCGCCGAGCTCCATGGAGAAGGTTGAAGGCATCTCCCACCCTTCATGTCCCCCCTGCAACCCCAGGGTCGCCTCATCCCCGGCGCCTACAAGTTCGACGCGCTCATCACCACCTTCGAGATGATCCTCTCGGACTGCCCGGAGCTGCGGGAGATCGAGTGGCGCTGCGTCATCATCGACGAGGCCCACCGCCTGAAGAACCGCAACTGCAAGCTGCTCGACAGCCTCAAGCACATGGACCTGGTGAGGGGCGCGGGGGGGGGTGGGGAGGTCTCCAGGGGGAGTTCCTTGAAGGTGGAGGGGTTTTGGTTCCACCTGGAGATGTTCTGGAGATGTTTGGGCCTGTTCCATACCTCAATGGGTTGTTCTGAAGGTGGGTTTGGGGTCCTGGTTCCATCTGGAGATGTTCTGGAGATGTTTGGGCCTGTTCCACACCCCAGCGGGTGGTTTTTGGAGGTGCATGTGGGGTTTCGGTTCCACCTGGAGATGTTCTGGAGATGTTTGGGCCTGTTCCGCACCTCAGTGGATGGCCCTAAAGGTGAGTTTGGGGTCTTGGTTCCACCTGGAGATGTTGTGGAGATGTTTGGGCCTGTCCTACACCTCAGCAAGTGGTTTTTGGAGGTGCATGTGGGGTTTTGGTTCCACCTGGAGATGTTCTGGAGATGTTTGGGCCTGTTCCACACCCCAGCGGGTGGTTTTTGGAGGTGTGTGTGGGGTCTCGGTTCCACCTGGAGATGTTCTGGAGATGTTTGGGCCTGTTCCATACTCCAGTGGATGGTCGTTGGAGGTGTGTATGGGGTCTTGGTTCCACCTGGAGATGTTCTGGAGATGTTTGGGCCTGTTCCACACCCCAGCGGGTGGTTTTTGGAGGTGCATGTGGGGTCTTTTTTCCACCTGGAGATGTTTAGGCCTGTTCCATACCCCAATGGATGGTCATTGGAGGTGAGTTTGGGGTCCTGGTTCCACCTGGAGATCTTCTGGAGATGTTTGGGCCTGTTCCATACCTCAATGGGTTGTTCTGAAGGTGACTTTGGGGTCCTGGTTCCATCTGGAGATGTTCTGCAGATGTTTGGGCCTGTTCCACACCCCAGCGGGTGGTTTTTGGAGGTGTGTGTGGGGTCTTGGTTCCACCTGGAGATGTTCTGGAGATGTTTGGGCCTGTTTCACACCCCAGTGGATGGTCCTAAAGGTGAGTTTGGGGTCTTGGTTCCACCTGGAGATGTTCTGGAGATGTTTGGGCCTGTTCCGCACTCCAATGGGTGGTCCTGAAGGTGAGTTTGGGGTCTTGGTTGCATCTGGAGACGTTCTGGAGATGTTTGGGCCTGTTTCACACCCCAGTGGATGGTTCTAAAGGTGAGTTTGGGGTCTTGGTTGCATCTGGAGACGTTCTGGAGATGTTTGGGCCTGTTTCACACCCCAGTGGATGGTTCTAAAGGTGAGTTTGGGGTCTTGGTTCCACCTGGAGATGTTCTGGAGATGTTTGGGCCTGTTCCATACCCCAGTGGATGGTCGTTGGAGGTGTGTGTGGGGTATTGTTTCCACCTGGAGATGTTCTGGAGATGTTTGGGCCTGTTTCACACCCCAGTGGATGGTCCTAAAGGTGAGTTTAGGGTCTCGGTTCCACCTGGTGATGTTGTGGAGATGTTTGGGCCTGTTCCACACCTCAGTGGGTGGTCCTGAAGGTGAGTTTGGGGTCTTGGTTGCATCTGGAGATGTTCTGGAGATGTTTGGGCCTGTCCTACACCTCAGCGAGTGGTTTTTGGAGGTGCATGTGGGGTCTCGGTTCCACCTGGAGATGTTCTGGAGATGTTTGGGCCTGTTTCATACCCCAATGGGTTGTTCTGAAGGTGAATTTGGGGTCTTGGTTCCACCTGGAGATGTTCTGGAGATGTTTGGGCCTGTCCTGCACCTCAGCGAGTGGTTTTTGGAGGTGCATGTGGGGTCTTGGTTCCATCTGGAGCTGCTCGGCCGCCTCCCGTGCCTGTCCCCCCGCCACCCCTAACCTTCTGCACCCCCTGGTCCTCAGGAACACAAGGTCCTCCTGACGGGCACCCCGCTGCAGAACACGGTGGAGGAGCTCTTCAGCCTCCTGCACTTCCTGGAGCCCTCCCAGTTCCCTTCGGAAGCCGAGTTCCTCAAGGACTTCGGCGACCTCAAGACGGAGGAGCAGGTGAGGACAACGTGGACTTCCCCCCCACCCTTCCCCCGCCCCGCCAGGTCCCACCAGGCCCGTGGTGACTTCTCCTCGGTGGTCCCACCCGTAGGTGCAGAAGCTCCAAGCCATCCTCAAGCCCATGATGCTCCGGCGGTTGAAGGAGGACGTGGAGAAGAACTTGGCGCCGAAGCAGGAGACCATCATCGAGGTGGAGCTGACCAACATCCAGAAGAAGTACTACCGTGCCATCTTGGAGAAGAACTTCTCCTTCCTCTCCAAGGGCGCCGGTCACACCAACATGCCCAACCTTCTCAACACCATGATGGAGCTACGCAAGTGCTGCAACCACCCCTACCTCATCAACGGTGAGGAACCGGGCGTGGCCAGGGGCGGGGCGGGGTGGACCTCGTCCTCCCGCCGCTGGTGGACCACCTCAGGGGTCAATGCCGGGTCGTCTTTCCTTGTCCTCTTCCACCGGGGGCTTGGTGGCCTCTTCGCCGGGGGTGGTTTCCACCTCCATGGCCTTTGTGGAGCCAACGTTGGGCTCAGCGTGGTGGTGGAGAAGGTTCTCCAGATGTTGGGCTTAACATCGTGGTGGAGAAGGTTCTCCAGATGTTGGGCACAATGTCATGGTGGAGAAGGTTCTCCAGATGTTGGGCACAATGTCATGGTGGAGAAGGTCCTCCAGATGTTGGGCTTAACATCGTGGTGGAAAAGGTCCTCCAGATGTTGGGCTTAACGTCATGGTGGAGAAGGTTCTCCAGACGTTGGGGTCAACGTCATGGTGGAGGGGGTCATCTAGATGTTGGGCTCAATGTCATGGTGAAGAAGGTGCTCCAGATGTTGGGGTTAACGTCATGGTGGAGAAGGTTCTCCAGATCTTGAACTTAATGTCAGGGTGGAGAAGGTTCTCCAGATGTTGGGCTTAACATCATAGTGGAGAAGGTCCTTCAGACGTTGGGGTTAACATCGTGGTGGAAAAGGTCCTGTAGATGTTGGGCTGAACGTCATGGTGGAGAAGGTCCTCCAGATGTTGGGCTCAACGTCATGGTGGAGAAGGTTCTCCAGATCTTGAACTTAATGTTGTGGTGGAGAAGGTTTTCCAGATGTTGGGCTCAACGTCATGGTGGAGAAGGTCTTCCAGATCTTGAACTTAATGTCGTGGTGGAGAAGGTTCTCCATATGTTGGGCTCAACGTCATGGTGGAGAAGGTCCTCCAGACGTTGTGCTCAACATCATGGCAGAGAAGGTTCTCCAGACGTTGGGCTTTGGTGAGGCCATCTCCTGCGAAGGTCTCGCCCGCCACCCCGTTGACCTTCCCTCCCTCCACCCCGACAGGCGCGGAGGAGAAGATCTTGGCCGAATTCCGCGAGTCGTGCCACCACCACGTCCCCCACGACTTCCACCTCCAGGCCATGGTCCGCTCGGCCGGCAAACTGGTGCTGATCGACAAGCTCCTGCCCAAGCTCAAGGCCGGCGGCCACAAGGTGCTCATCTTCTCCCAGATGGTCCGGTGCCTCGACATCTTGGAGGACTACCTCATCCAGAAGAGGTGAGCGGTGGGACGATGGGCGCTTGGATCTCCTCTCCTTGTTCCCACCCTGAACGTTCTCCTGGTGGCCTCCGTAGGTACCTCTACGAACGGATCGATGGACGGGTGAGGGGCAACCTCCGGCAAGCGGCCATCGACCGCTTCAGCAAACCCGACTCAGATCGCTTCGTCTTCCTCCTCTGCACCCGGGCCGGTGGCCTGGGCATCAACCTGACCGCCGCCGACACCTGCATCATCTTCGACTCCGACTGGAACCCCCAGAACGACCTCCAGGTGGGCAACCGGGGTCCACCGCGGGCTGGGCGGGGTCTCGGGTCGACCCGTGGGCTTGGTTTTGGCCCAACTTGTCATCTTCGTCTTGACCCAATGTGTGGTTTTGGTGTTGGTCCAACTCGTGGTCTTGGTCTTGGCCCAACCCATCATCTTCGTCTTGACCCAACGTGTGGGCTTGGTCTTGGCCCAACCCATCATCTTCATCTTGACCCAACGTGTGGGCTTGGTTTTGGCCCAACCCATCATCTTCATCTTGACCCAACGTGTGGGCTTGGTCTTGGCCCAACCCATCATGTTCATCTTGACCTAATCTGTGGTCTTGGTCTTGGCCCAACCCATCATCTTCGTCTTGACCCAACCTGTGGTCTTGGTCTTGGTCCAACCCATGGTCTTGGTCCAACTCATGGTCTTGGTCTTGGCCCAACCCATCATCTTCATCTTGACCCAACGCGTGGGCTTGGTCTTGGCCCAACTCTTGGTCTTGGTCCAACTCTTGGTCATGGTCTTGGCCCAACCCTTGGTCTTGGTCTTGGCCCAGCTCATCGTCTTCATCTTGACCTAATCTGTGGTCTTGGTCTTGGCCCAACCCGTCATCTTCGTCTTGACCCAGGGCGTGGGCTTGGTCTTGGCCCAAGTCTTGGTCTTGGTCTTGGTCCAACTCTTGGTCATGGTCTTATCCCAACGCTTGGTCTTGGTCTTGGCCCAACCCATCATCTTCATCTTGACCCAACGTGTGGTTTTGGTGTTGGTCCAACTCGTGGTCTTGGTCTTGGCCCAACCCATCATCTTCGTCTTGACCCAGGGCGTGGGCTTGGTCTTGGCCCAACCCATCATGTTCATCTTGACCTAATCTGTGGTCTTGGTCTTGGCCCAACCCATCATCTTCATCTTGACCCAACGCGTGGGCTTGGTCTTGGCCCAACTCTTGGTCTTGGTCCAACTCTTGGTCATGGTCTTATCCCAACCCTTGGTCTTGGTCTTGGCCCAACCCATCATCTTCGTCTTGACCCAGGGCGTGGGCTTGGTCTTGGCCCAATTCTTGGTCTTGGTCTTGGTCCAAGTCTTGGTCATGGTTTTATCCCAACGCTTGGTCTTGGTCTTGGCCCAACCCATTGTCTTCATCTTGACCTAATCTGTGGTCTTGGTCTTGGCCCAACCCATCATGTTCGTCTTGACCCAACGTGTGGGCTTGGTCTTGGCCCAACTCTTGGTCTTGGTGCAAGTCTTGGTCATGGTCTTATCCCAACGCTTGGTCTTGGTCTTGGCCCAGCTCATCGTCTTCATCTTGACCTAATCTGTGATCTTGGTCTTGGCCCAACCCATCATCTTCGTCTTGACCCAGGGCGTGGGCTTGGTCTTGGCCCAATTCTTGGTCTTGGTCTTGGTCCAAGTCTTGGTCATGGTCTTATCCCAACGCTTGGTCTTGGTCTTGGCCCAACCCATCATCTTCATCTTGACCCAACCTGTGGTTTTGGTGTTGGTCCAACTCATGGTCTTGGTGTTGGCCCAACCCATCATCTTGACCCAATGCGTGGGCTTGGTCTTGGCCCAACCCATCATCTTCATCTTGACCCAACCTGTGGTTTTGGTCTTGGTCCAACCCATGGTCTTGGTCCAACTCATGGTCTTGGTCTTGGCCCAGCCCATCGTCTTCATCTTGACCTAATCTGTGGTCTTGGCCCAACCCATCATCTTCATCTTGACCCAATGTGTGGGCTTGGTCTTGGCCCAACTCTTGGTCTTGGTCTTAGTCCAAGTCTTGGTCATGGTCTTATCCCAACCCTTGGTCTTGGTCTTGGCTTAACCCATCATCTTCATCTTGACCCAACACATGGTCTCGGTCCAACCCATGGTCTTGGTCTTGGCCCAACCCTTGGTCTTGGTCTTGGTCCAACCCATGGTCTTCATCTTGGCCCAGTCCATGGTCTTGATCCTGGCCCAACCCATCATCTTCATTTTGACCCAACCCATGATCTTGGTCTTGGCACAACCCATGGTTTTTGTCTTGGTCCAGTCCATGGTCTTCATCTTGACCCAATCCATGATCTTGGTCTTGGCACAACCCATGGTCTTGGTCCTGACCCAGCTGATCATCTTCATCTTGCAGCAACTCTTGGTCTTGGTCTTGGCCCAACCCTTGGTCTTGGCCTTGGCCCAACCCATGGTCTTGGTGTTGGCCCAGTCTGTGATCTTGGTCTTGCCCCAACCCATCATCTTCATCTTGACACAGCCAGTGGTCTTGGTCCTGGCCCATCCTGTGGTCTTGGTGTTGGCCCAACCCTTGGTCTTGGTGTTGGCCCAACCCATGGTCTTGGTGTTGGCCCAACCCATGGTCTTGGTGTTGGCCCAACCCTTGGTCTTGGTGTTGCCCCAACCCTTGGTCTTGGTGTTGGCCCAACCCTTGGTCTTGGTGTTGCCCCAACCCTTGGTCTTGGTATTGGCCCAACCCTTGGTCTCGGTGTTGCCCGAAACCTTGGTCTTGGTGTTGCCCCAACCCTTGGTCTTGGTATTGGCCCAACCCTTGGTCTCGGTGTTGCCCGAAACCTTGGTCTTGGTGTTGGCCCAACCTGTGGTCTTGGTGTTGGCCCAACCCGTGGTCTTGATCTTGGCCCAACCCGTGGTCTTGATCTTGGCCCAACCCGTGGTCTTGATCTTGGCCCAACCCGTGGTCTTGATCTTGGCCCAACCCGTGGTCTTGGTCTTGGTCCAACCCGTGGTCTTGGCCCAACCCATGGTCTTGGTCTTGGTCCAGCCCGTGGTCTTGGCCCAACCTGTGGTCTTCTTCCTGCAGGCTCAAGCGCGGTGTCACCGGATCGGGCAGAGCAAGGCGGTGAAGGTCTACCGCCTCATCACGCGCAACTCCTACGAGCGGGAGATGTTCGACAAGGCCAGCCTGAAGCTGGGCTTGGACAAGGCCGTGCTGCAGTCCATGAGCGGGCGCGAGGGCAGCATCGCCGGGGTGAGGGGTCCACCAGGAGAAACGGGGCGCGGGGGTCGGGGCGTGAGGTCTTCTGAGGAGAAACGGGGGGTGAAGACCATGGAGATGGGGTCTACCAAGAGAAATGGGGTGTGAAGACCTCAGGATGGGGTCTACCAGGGGGAAAGGGGGTGTGAAGGTCATGGGGATGGGGTCTACCAAGGGAAACGGGGCGTGAGGACCTCAGGGATGGGGTCTACCAAGGGGAAAGAGGGTTTGAGGACCTCAGGGATGGGGTCTACCACGAGAAATGGGGTTGAAGACCGCGGAGATGGGGTCTACCAAGGGAAGACGGGCATGAAGATCTCAGGATGGGGTCTACCAGGGGGAAATGGGGTGTGAAGGTCATGGGGTGGGGTCTACCAAGGGAAACGGGGCGTGAGGACCTCAGGGATGAGGTCTACCAAGAGGAAAGAGGGTTTGAGGACCTCAGGGATGAGGTCTACCACGAGAAATGGGGTTGAAGACCATGGAGATGGGGTCTACCAAGGGAAATCTGGCTTCAAGATCTCAGGATGGGGTCTACCAGGGGGAAAGGGGGCATGAAGGTCATGGCATGGGGACTACCAAGGGAAACGGGGCGTGAGGACCTCAGGGATGGGGCCTACCAAGGGGAAAGAGGGTTTGAGGACCTCAGGGATGAGGTCTACCAAGGGGAAAGAGGGTTTGAGGACCTCAGGAATGGGATCTACCAAGGGGAAAGAGGGTTTGAGGACCTCAGGGATGGGATCTACCAAGGGGAAAGAGGGTTTGAGGACCTCAGGGATGAGGTCTACCAAGGGGAAAGAGGGTTTGAGGACCTCAGGGATGGGGTCTACCACGAGAAATGGGTTGAAGACCATGGAGATGGGGTCTACCAAGGGAAACGGGGCGTGAGGACCTCAGGGATGAGGTCTACCAAGGGGAAAGAGGGTTTGAGGACCTCAGGGATGAGGTCTAGCAAGGGGAAAGAGGGTTTGAGGACCTCAGGGATGGGATTTACCACTAGAAATGGGGTTGAAGACCGTGGAGATGGGGTCTACCAAGGGAAGAGGGGTGTGAAGACCTCAGGATGGGGTCTACCAGGGGGAAAGGGGGTGTGAAGGTCATGGGGATGGGGTCTACCAAGGGAAACGGGGTGTGAGGACCTCAGGGATGAGGTCTGCCAAGAGGAAAGAGGGTTTGAGGATCTCAGGGATGGGGTCTACCAAGGGGAAAGAGGGTTTAAGGATCTCAGGGATGAGGTCTACCAAGGGGAAAGAGGGTTTGAGGACCTCAAGGATGGGATCTACCAAGGGGAAAGAGGGTTTGAGGACCTCGGGGATGTGATCTACCACGAGAAATGGGGTTGAAGACCATGGAGATGGGGACTACCAAGGGAAATGGGGCGTGAGGACCTCAGGGATGAGGTCTACCAAGGGGAAAGAGTGTTTGAGGACTTCAGGGATGGGGTCTACCAAGGGGAAAGAGGGTTTGAGGACCTCAGGGGTGGGGTCTACCAAGGGGAAAGAGGGTTTGAGGACCTCAGGGATGGGATCTACCAAGGGGAAAGAGGGTTTGAGGACCTCAGGGATGGGATCTACCAAGGGGAAAGAGGGTTTGAGGACCTCAGGGATGAGGTCTACCAAGGGGAAAGAGGGTTTGAGGACCTCAGGGATGGGATCTACCACGAGAAATGGGGTTGAAGACCATGGAGATGGGGTCTACCAAGGGAAACGGGGCGTGAGGACCTCAGGATGGGGTCTAACAGGGGGAAGAGGGGTGTGAAGACCATGGAGATGGGGTCTACCAAAGGAAACGGGGTGTGAGGACCTCAGGGATGAGGTCTACCAAGGGGAAAGAGGGTTTGAGGACCTCAGGGATGGGGTCTACCAAGGGGAAAGAGGGTTTGAGGACTTCAGGGATAAGGTCTACCAAGGGGAAAGAGGGTTTGAGGACCTCAGGGATGGGATCTACCACGAGAAATGGGGTTGAAGACTGTGGAGATGGGGTCTACCAAGGGAAATTGGGCGTGAAGATCTCAGGATGGGGTCTACCAGGGGGAAAGGGGGTGTGAAGGTCGTGGGATGGGGACTACCAAGGGAAATGGGGCGTGAGGACCTCAGGGATGAGGTCTAGCAAGGGGAAAGAGGGTTTGAGGATCTCAGGGATGAGGTCTACCAAGGGGAAAGAGGGTTTGAGGACCTCAGGGATGGGATCTACCACGAGAAATGGCGTTGAAGACCGTGGAGATGGAGTGTACCAAGGGAAGAGGGGTGTGAAGACCTCAGGATGGGGTCTACCAGGGGGAAAGGGGGTGTGAAGGTCATGGGATGAGGTCTACCAAGGGAAACGGGGTGTGAGGACCTCAGGGGTGGGGTCTACCAAGGAGAAGTGGGGCATGAGGACCTCAGGGATGGGATCTACCACGAGAAATGGGCTTGAAGACTGTGGAGATGGGGTCTACCAAGGGGCAATGGGGCATGAAGACCTCAGGGATGGGGTCTACCAAGAGAAATGGGGTTGCAGACCACGGGGATGGGGGTCTACCAAGGGAAACAGGGTGTGAAGACCATGAGGATGGGGTCTACCAAGGGAAATGGGGCGGGAGGACCTCAGGGATGGGGTCTACCAAGGGAAGTTGGACGTGAAGATCTCAGGGATGAGGTTCTCCAAGGGAAATTGGGTGTGAGGACCTCAGGGATGGGGTCTACCAAGGAGAAATGGGCTGTGAAGACCTCAGGGATAAGGTTCTCCAAGAGAAATTGGGTATGAGGACCTCAGGGATGAGGTTCTCCAAGGGAAATTGGGCATGAGGATCTCAGGGATGGGGTCTACCAAAGAGAAATGGGGTGTGAAGACCACAGGGATGAGGTTCTCCAAGGGAAATTGGGTGTGAAGACCTCAAGGATGGAGTCTACCAAGGAGAAGTGGGGCGTGAGGACCTCAGGGATGAGGTTCTCCAAGGGCCACGTGGCGTGAAGCCCTCCCCCCCTCTCCTCCCCGGCAGATCCAGCAGTTCTCCAAGAAGGAGATCGAGGACCTCCTGCGCAAAGGGGCCTACGCGGCCATCATGGAAGAGGACGACGAAGGCTCCAAGTTCTGCGAGGAGGACATCGACCAGATCCTGCTCCGCCGCACCACCACCATCACCATCGAGAGCGAGGGGAAGGGTTCCACCTTCGCCAAGGTACCTCCGGGTCTTCTCGCCGGTGGGGACGGGTCTCCACGCCTCGGTGGGGGTGAGGGGAACATCTCCTGACTTCTCCACCACCTTCAGGCCAGCTTCGTGGCTTCGGAGAACCGCACCGACATCGCCTTGGATGACCCCAACTTCTGGCAGAAGTGGGCCAAGAAAGCCGACCTGGACTTGGACCTTCTCAACAGCAAGGTGGTGGTGGGGTGGAGAGGACAACCGTGGGGCTGGGGAGGTGGGCCGCGACGCCTGATGAGGTCTTCTCCATCCGCGTGGTCCAGAACAACCTGGTGATCGACACGCCGCGGGTGCGGAAGCAGACGCGCCACTTCAGCACCCTACGGGACGATGACCTGGTGGAGTTCTCCGACCTGGAGAGCGAGGACGAGGAGAGACCTCGGTCGCGACGGCACGACCGGCACCACCACGCCTGGCACCACGCCTACGGCCGCACCGACTGCTTCCGCGTGGAGAAACATCTCCTGGTCTACGGGTGAGGACGGGGTGGGGGCAACCACGAGGAGGTTCTTGGGGGAGGAACCAAATGAGGGCCAGGTCTGCTGTGGTGGCAACCACGAGGAAGTTCTTGGTGGGGAGAGCAATCAAGGTCCAGGTTTGCTGTGGTGGCAACCATGAGGAAGTTCTTGGTGGAGGAACCAAACCAGGTTCAGGTCTGCTGTGGTGGCAACCACGAAGAAGTTCTTGGTGGGAAGAGCAAACGAAGTCCAGGTGTTCTGTGGAGGCAACCATGGGGAAGTTCTTGGTGGAGGAACCAAACCAGGTTCAGGTCTGCTGTGGTGGCAACCACGAGGAGGTTCTTGGGGAGAGCAGACGAGGTTTAGATGTGCTTTGGTGGCAACCACGAGGAAGTTCTTGGTGGAGGAACCAAACCAGGTTCAGGTCTGGTGTGGTGGCAACCATGAGGAAGTTCTTGGTGGAGAAACCAAACTATGTTCAGGTCTGTTGTGGTGGCAACCACGAGGAGGTTGTTGGTGGAGAAGCTGAACCAGGTTCAGGTCTGCTGTGGTGGCAACCATGAGAAAGTTCTTGGTGGAGAAACCAAACTAGATTCAGGTCTGCTGTGGTGGCAACTACGAGGAAGTTCTTGGTGGGGAGAGCAATCAAGGTCCAGGTTTGCTGTGGTGGCAACCACAAGACAGTTCTTGGTGGAGAAACCAAACCAGGTTCAGGTCTGGTGTGGTGGCAACTACGAGGAAGTTCTTGGTGGAGAAACCAAACTAGGTTCAGGTCTGCTGTGGTGGCAACCATGAGGAAGTTCTTGGTGGACAAACCAAACCAGGTTCAGGTCTGCTGTAGTGGCAACCACGAGGAGGTTCTTGGGGAGAGCAGACGAGGTTTAGGTGTGCTTTGGTGGCAACCACAAGGAAGTTCTTGGTGGAGGAACCAAACCAAGTTCAGGTTTGCTTTGGTGGCAACCACGAAGAAGTTCTTGGTGGGAAGAGCAAATGAAGTCCAGGTGTTCTGTGGTGGCAACCATGGGGAAGTTCTTGGTGGAGAAACCAAACCAGGTTCAGGTCTGCTCTGGTGGCAACCACGAGGAGGTTCTTGGGGAGAGCAGACGAGGTTTAGATGTGCTTTGGTGGCAACCACGAGGAAGTTCTTGGTGGAGGAACCAAACCAGGTTCAGGTTTGCTTTGGTGGCAACCATGAGAAAGTTCTTGGTGGAGAAACCAAACTATGTTCAGGTCTGTTGTGGTGGCAGCCACGAGGAGGTTCTTGGTGGAGAAGCTGAACCAGGTTCAGGTCTGCTGTGGTGGCAACCATGAGGAAGTTCTTGGTGGAGAAACCAAACCAGGTTCAGGTCTGGTGTGGTGGCAACCACGAGGAGGTTCTTGGTGGGGAGAGCAATCAAGGTCCAGGTTTGCTGTGGTGGCAACCACAAGGCAGTTCTTGGTGGAGAAACCAAACCAGGTTCAGGTCTGCTGTGGTGGCAACCACAAGGAGGTTCTTGGGGAGAGCAGACGAGGTTTAGGTGTGCTTTGGTGGCAACCACAAGGAAGTTCTTGGTGGAGGAACCAAACCAGGTTCAGGTCTGCTTTGGTGGCAACCACGAGGAAGTTCTTGGTGGAGAAACCAAACCAGGTTCAGGTCTGCTGTGGTGACAACTACGAGGAGGTTTCTGGGGAGAGCAGTCAAGGTCCAGTTCTTCTCTGGTGGCAACCACAAGGAGATTCTTGGGTAGAGCAAACGAGGTCTAGGTCTGCTTTGGTGGGAACCACGAGGAAGTTCTTGGGGAGAGCAGACCAGGTCCAACTCCAGCTCTTCTCTGGTGGCAACCATGAGGAGGTTCTTGGTGGAGAAACTGAACCAGGTTCAGGTTAGCTGTGGTGGCAACCACGAGGAGGTTCTTGGGGAGAGCAAACAAGGTCTAGGTCTGCTTTGGTGGCAACCATGAGGAGGCTCTTGGTGGAGAAACTGAACCAGGTTCAGGTCTGCTGTGGTGGCAACCACGAGGAAGTTTTTGGGGAGAGCAGACCAGGTCCAACTCCAGCTCTTCTCTGGTGGCAACCAGGAGAAAGTTCTTGGGGAGAGCAAAGGAGGTCTAGGTCTGCTGTGGTGGCAACCATGAGGAGGTTCTCGGTGTGGAGAGCAGACCACTTCCAGCTCTTCTCTGGTGGCAACCACCAGAAAGTTCTTGGTGGGGAGAGCAAATCATCTCCAGCTTTTCTCTGGTGCCAACCACGAGGAGATGCTCGGTGGAGGTGGACCCCAACCGAGGACCTCCGGTGGCCGCTGACCCCGTTGTCCTCCTCCCACCAGGTGGGGCCGATGGCGGGAGATCCTGTCCCACGGCCGCTTCAAGCGCCGCCTCTCGGAGCGCGACGTGGAGACCATCTGCCGGGCCATCTTGGTCTACTGTCTTCTCCACTACCGCGGCGACGAGAACATCAAGAGCTTCATCTGGGACCTCATCAGCCCCACCGAGAACGGCAAGGCCAAGGAGCTCCAAAACCACTCGGGTGAGGAGCCGCCGTCAGCTCAGGGACAACCGAGGACCTCCCCGAGGTCCCCCCTTGACCGATCTTCTCCTCTTCTCCAGGGCTTTCCATCCCGGTTCCTCGGGGGAGGAAGGGGAAGAAGGTGAAGGTCCAAAGCTCCTTTGATGTCCACAAGGCCGAGTGGATCCGCAAGTACAACCCCGACGCCCTCTTCCAAGACGAGAGCTACAAGAAGCACCTCAAGCACCAGTGCAACAAGTGGGTGGACATCTTCTCGGAGGTCCTCTTGGCCACCGAGACCTTCTCCTCCACCTCCTAGCTGGGTTTTGACCTCCCTGTCCCACCATCTCCCAGGGTTCTCCTGAGGGTTCGGATGCTCTACTACCTGCGGCAGGAGGTGATCGGTGACCAGGCGGAGAAGGTGCTGGCGGGGGCGGTGGCCAGGTGGGTCCGTGGGACCTTCTTGAGGTGCTCCATGCGGGTGGTTTGAGGTCCTCCAGAACGTTCTTGAGATGTTTCGGGGTCTTCCAGACCCGTTCTGTGGGGGTTTGGGGTGGTCCGGTCCCATATATGGGTGCTCCAGTCCCACTCGGAGGTGATACATGGTGCTCCAGAACCTCTTGAGATGTCTTGGGGTGCTCCAGACCTGGTCTGAGGTCCTCCAGACCCTCTTGGAGATGTCTTGGGGTTCTCCAGCCCCACCCTGAGGTGGTTTGAGGTGCTCCAGACCCTCCTTGAGATGTCTTGGGGTGCTCCAGATCTGCTCTGAGGTCCTCCAGACACTTCTTCAGATGTTTTGGGGTTCTCCAGATCTACTCTGAGGAGGTTTGAGGTGCTCCATCTCCACTCTGAGGAGGTTTGAGGTGCTCCAGCCTCTTCTTGAGATGTTTTGGGGTCCTCCAGCCCCGTTCTGTGGTGGTTTGAGGTTCTCCAGACCCTTCTTGAGATGTTGTGGGTCCTCCAGCCCCACTCTGAGGTGGTCTGAGGTGCTCCATCTCCACTCTGAGGAGGTTTGAGGTGCTCCAGCCTCTTCTTGAGATGTTTTGGGGTGCTCCAGACCTGGTCTGAGGTCCTCCAGACCCTCTTGGAGATGTCTTGGGGTTCTCCAGCCCCACCCTGAGGTGGTTTGAGGTGCTCCAGACTGTTCTGGAGATGTCTTGGGGTGCTCCAGACCTGGTCTGAGGTCCCCCAGACCCTCTTGGAGATGTCTTGGGCTTCTCCAACCCCACCCTGAGGTGGTTTGAGGTGCTCCAGACTGTTCTTGAGATGTCTTGGGGTGCTCCACACCTGGTTTGAGGTTCTCCAGATACTCCTTGAGGTGTTTTGGAGTGCTCCAGCCCTGTTCTTTGGTGGTTTGAGGTGCTCCATCTCCACTCTGAGGTGGTCCGAGGTCCTCCAGATCCATTCTGTGGTGGTTTGAGGTCCTCCAGACCCTCTTGGAGATGTTTTGGGGTGCTCCATGTCCACTCTGAGGTGATGTCGGGTGCTCCAGACCCTCTTTGAGATGTCTTGGGGTGCTCCAAACCTGGTTTGAGGTTCTCCAGACCCTTCTTGAGATGTTTTGGGGTCCTCCAGACCCTCCTTGAGATATCTTGAGGTTCTCCAGCCCCATTTTTGGATGCTCCAGCCCCACCCTGAGGTGGTCTGAGGTTCTCCAGAACCTCCTTGAGGTGCTCCAGCCCCACTTTGGGGTCCTCCAGACCCTCCTTGAGATGTCTTGGGGCGCTCCAGCCCCATTTTTGGATCCTCCACACCCACCTTGAGATGTCTTGGGGTGCTCCAGCCCCATTTTTGGATCATCCAACCCCACCCTGAGGTGGTCTGAGATCCTCCAGACCCTCCTTGAGATATCTTGAGGTTCTCCAGCCCCATTTTTGGATGCTCCAACCCCACCCTGAGGTGGTCTGAGGTTCTCCAGAACCTCCTTGAGGTGCTCCAGCCCCACTTTGAGGTTCTCCAGACCCTCCTTGAGATGTCTTGAGGTCCTCCAGACCTTCCTTGAGATATCTTGAGGTTCTCCAGCCCCATTTTTGGATGCTTCAGCCCCACCCTGAGGTGGTCTGAGGTTCTCCAGAACCTCCTTGAGGTGCTCCAACCCCACTTCGAGGTTCCTCAACCCCTCTTTGAGCCCCTCAACCCCCTTTTGGGGTCCCCCCGCCCCCCCAGTCACCCCATTTCCTGCCCCCCCCCAGCGAGATCGACGTCTGGTTCCCGCTGGTGGAGCAGCTGGAGGTCCCCACCCCTTGGTGGGACGCCGAAGCCGACAAATCCCTCCTCATCGGCGTCTTCAAGCACGGTAGGGCGCCGGCGGGGGTGGCGAGCTCCCGTTTTGGGGTGAAACCTGCCGGAATCGGGGAGGTCCTCACGGGGTTCGAATTTTTGGGGGGCCACCAAGGCTACGAGAAGTACAACACCATGCGCGCCGACCCCGCCCTCTGCTTCTTGGAGAAGGCCGGTCGCCCCGACGAGAAGGCCATCGCCGCCGAGCAGCGCCTGGACGTCGGCGAGGGGTGAGGTTGGGGGGGTCCCGGTCCCAGTTTGGGGGGTCCTGGTCCCAGTTTGGGGGGTCCTGGGGTGCTCCAGAACCCCTTTGAGGTGCTCCAGAACCCATTCTGGGGAGCTTTGGGGTGCTCCAGAACCTCGTTGAGGTGCTCCAGAACCTCCTTGAGATGTTCTGACCCCACTTTGGGGGGCCCCAGGTCCCAGTTTTGGGGGTCCTGGTCCCAGTTTGGGGGGTCCTGGGGTGCTCCAGAACCTCTTTGAGGTGCTCCAGAACCCATTCTGGGGGGCTTTGGGGTGCTCCAGAACCTCGTTGAGGTGCTCCAGAACCTCCTTCAGATGTCCTGACCCCACTTTGGGGGGCCCGGGTCCCAGTTTGGGGTGTCCTGGTCCCAGTTTGGGGGGTCCTGGGGTGCTCCAGAACCTCTTTGAGGTGCCCCAACCCCATTTTGGGGTGTCCTGACCTCATGATGGGTGGCTTTAGGGTGCTCCAGAACCTCCTTGAGGTGCTC
>Ga0065711_1040268_pt1 | contig 17108 bp, 10 predicted proteins | sample Hoacrofraction12_FD_59098 | JGI IMG/M metagenome (GOLD analysis project Ga0065711, IMG submission 59098) | Hoatzin crop microbial communities from Cojedes, Venezuela - Epithelial fraction 12 v2 (version 2) | ecosystem: Host-associated > Birds > Digestive system > Esophagus > Crop | place... | reverse complement strand
TGGACAAGGTCCTGTGCAGCCTGCTGTAGGTGACCCTGCTTCGGCAGGAGGATTGGACTAGATGACCCACAGAGGTCCCTTCCAACCCCTACCATTCTGTGATTCTGTGAAAAGTAGTTGGAGAAACTTTCATTTTTTCCCCCTCAACTGCCTAAAATAAAAATACTCTTAATTATTTTGATAAGGATATTTTATTAAATCATGTGGGGTTTGCACATGTTCTTTCACAGAATGTTGAATATGGGAACCATCAAAACTAGCTTGTGCTCTGGAGGTAGGTGCGTTTCTCAGTAGCTAGAAAAATGGTTACATGCCAGAAAACTTCTTGAAAACTTGGCTAGAGCATTGGAGTCTATTTTATCAAGTTGTAGCAGTGCAAGCTGAGGATCGTTAGTCCTCTAAAGCCTATCAGGTAGTTTATTTAGATTTCGAAGTACTTGCCAAATCTCTAGGAGTTTAATTGGGCTGTGGCTCACTGCAGGTTTCATTACCATAGTAATAGACACGGGGAGGGGAGCAGAACCTGAATAAGGCAGAATGGAATAGAGCTGGGAGGTGCCTTTATTGCAGCTAAAAATTCAGTGTGTATTGTGTGTTCAAATGGATAAAATACAATGCCCAGCATTTATAGCTTTAGAGCAGCAAGTGTAGAGTCGTGACAACCTTGATATTGTGCATGAATAGGTTTAATTTTAAAGATTTCCAGCTAATGTGTCCCAGGACACGTCTCCTAACGTGGATTTACAGGTTCTACCATGTAGAAAGGAATCTAGATTCCTGAGACAAAGATTAGAATTTATATTCTATAGACAGGTTGCCTGAAAGTTAAATGCTCACGTTCTTGCTTGGATTCAGCCGAGACATTTGTTGAAGCTGACTGGGACGGGGAAATAACTTCTGCTGTAAAGCAACTGAAAGAGAAGTGTTGGTATTTCAGTATGAATTATCATATTTTTAAAAGATTGTTGGATGGATGGGAATCTAGAATGTGAAGCAAATGCAATCGCTGTTCTTGTAAATGATTCCACTACTAGTACCAGCAAGCTCCCAGTGATGTTTCTCCAGCAAGTCAGGTCTGCTTTGTGTTGGATATAGGAGGCCTGTTTGGTCTTAAGAAGTTGTTAATGTGCGATCAGGAAAAAAGCTTTCAATAAAATAGGAATGTTTCATAATACACCATACAATTTATATCATAACTAAGCATAAGAATTTTGACTGAAAAACTGTAAGAGTTAATCAATTTTCTCTAGATTTGAAAGCATTTAATCATGCAGTTCTGTACTGTGTTGTGACAGCATAAGACTAGTTCAGAGAGCTGTCTTTTTATTAACACTTTCACCAAATGCACAAGATAATAATCACAAAGTGTAGAACTGAAATTTATTTTCCCTATGGGTTTTTGTTTAGAAAAACAAAAGCCTTTAGAAGTAGGCTGTTTGAGGGGAATTAAAATGACTTTCAATTATAGATTTTCCAAACTTATAATGTAATGCTGTGCATTTATATGTTGATGTACTGTATGAGGCAGACAGTACTTCAGGACGTTTTATTAATTCATATTTTTGGTATGTGGTTTTTAAACGTGAAGTGGCGTGGTTTAGAGTTTTGTTTCAGTATGAAAGGATTACTTGAAGTTGAAGATCATGTTTGAAGTGAATTCAGTTTTACATTTTCAAATGCTGGAGGTTTTTTGTTACTCTTTTTGTGTACGTTGCAACACAAACAATTATTTTTGGAAGCCGGGCAAGGAAAAGTTCTCCTGTTGTGAGAGACTTTTCCCAGGAGTGTCAGTACACAAGGTCCTAAAGAATTGTCTGAGGCTTTGCAGAGCAGAAAGTAACAATTGCTCCATTGATTCTCAAAAGGCATAGAAGCCTGTAGGCAGGACCCCCATTACGATCTGCCTGTAAAGGAACGTGCTTTTTTTATTGGGGTGTTTGTTAAAGATTACCAATCTTGATAATACTGAATTTCAAAAGCGAACTCTTTAAACTAGAAGAATAGGAGAAAGTGGTAACAATAAATAGCTCAGTGACTATGGTCTGGTATTGTGCTCGCTTTTGTAACCCATACATCAAAAGAAAATTTCCCCCAGAAGGGGTGGGTTTGGGTGCACTGCTACTGAATTGCGTATTATGTTTCAGCTTTAGGTTACAAAAACAATCATGTTTTGAAATACAGTCAGCAGTAGGATGCAAAATCTACCTCCTGGAAGGCTTCTGAATTTTTGTTGAGTCCTGTCCTAAAGATGTTATAATTAGAAACAATGCTTTCTGTTTTTCCTCTGCTGAGAAACTGCTTGTCATTTGCTTAATTAGCTGCCAAGACTTCAAGATTTTAAACTGGAAAAAGAGAAATACAGACAAACCTAACTCCCCAGTTATATAGTAAAGGAGACTAGGAAAGGTAAAGGAATACTGAACTTTGGGGTTTTTTTCCCCCGTTTCCTTAGAATATCATACTTTTTTATTTGCAGCTGATTCAACTCATCAAACAGTATTGATCATTTGTTGCTATTTTTTTTTGTTCTCGTAAAATCAGAATATGAATCCCCCTCTTCCGCCACCACCTCTCTTATCTGCTGCAATCATGCCATCAGCCTCTTCTGGACCTCAGTCTGCAGGTGTAATACAACGGCCTACATCTGGATCAACTGACCAAATGTCACATTTACGGCCACAAACTCGTCCAAGTGTGTAAGTAAAATTGAAACTTTTCGCCAGTCAGAAAAATGGAACGAGATCAATAGCTTCAGATGTACTTATATCATGCCAGCTGTCTATGTTCTGCTAGAATTCCCAGAAAGCCAAGCATAGAACTCAGAACAAAAGCAGCAAAGCATACATAAAGGTGATATCCCCAAACAGCTTTCATGCTGATGGTTATTTATGTCTTAGGTAAATATAATCAGCTGTTGTGGTGTATAGAAGGGGCTCACTTCAAAAATATAAAGTATTTATCATACAGAAGATGAATGAATCCTTGAGTAAGTGATGAAGACTGTGTAAGTCGCAAGTGGCAAACTCTGGAGTGAATTTATTCAATGTTTTCTGTTATGTGTGGAATGAAAAGGCTCTTCTCATATGGAATAACTTATGCCAAAACGCAGAAAGTGCTGTATTTCATTTAGACTGCTATAGTAGCATGTCATTGTCAGACTGCTTGTGTAAGCTGCGATTGAAATTTTACTGAAGATTCTACAGTTCAGTTAATTAGAGGGTGGCAGCTTGGAAAGAAGGCAGAAAGCTGCTAGTTAGCATTATGTCTTCACACTTGTAATACAAGCAAATGTGCGTCATCCTTCTGGGTGAAAATATTTTGTGTATTAACATGTGCTGCTGACAACATCATTCTTCTTGGAAACTTCTTTGTGTGCAGCTTGGAGAATAAGAACAACATAAAAGAAAAAATAAAATTCAGAAGTGGCTGAACCATCTAATAGGACACGTTTGAATAATGCAAGGACTACTTTTGTTCGGTGTCTTTTATTTTTGTCTTCCCACCAGGTTTCCTCCCACTCCAAAAGAGCGCCCTGCTTGTATAGCAGGTGCATCTGGATTTGGGCTGTTCCTTTAGCGTCAAGCATTTGAACACTGCTTCTTATGGATTATTGTGCTTAGTGCAGTTAATCAAGTTCCCATCTCATTTATTCCCATCCTCCATCTTCAAAGGGTTGCTCTGTATGAGGATACTAATGAAATTTTGAATGATTTAACTAAAAGGGAAGTTAATGAACACCAATTAAAGCACATCAGTTGCTTTCCCTTAGAGCTTCAGTATGTGGCTTTGTAGATCATCTGTAAATCACATACCAGTGAAGCCTTTTGTTGCCAGTGTGTCATATGTTGGACTTGCTTTACCAGGCACCTATATTGTCTTTAAAGCATTTTTGCGGATAATGTAAAGTTTTCTGGGTGGACAGCAAGAAACAAAAATGCAATGTAAAAAGGAGAAGCATACAGTTAATGCTATCATTAATGTGCACAAGAGACAATTTTAACAAGAGAATGTTTTGTAAAGCTGCTTTTTTTACCCTTGGGGTAGCAAGGGGAGTGGGAAAGACTAGTACTGCAAGTAATTGTGGATCCTTTTTCAAAAATGGGGGTATTCTACCAGTCTACCCTAATTGGCTACCTCTTGCAAAAATGTGATATATTAGAATGTTATTTCCCATAGGTCTAAATCTATAATTACATAAACATTTTTATATAAATGATTTAAACAGTTTTCTTATGTCAAACTGTGGCAGAAAATAGAACACTGTGGTGGTTAAAACAGTATCATTTTTTAATGTGATAATAGGAAATTGTGCAATCCCATTTGAAGACTTCCCTAAGAATATTCCAGCCTGCAACTGCAGGAGCTTCAGTTTTATTGTTACTTTTTTTTTCCTAAGAATGTCTTCTGAAAATGAAAATGTGCAAAATGTTTCTGAACTCTCACTATGATTTCAGGTGCACTGTATTATGTGTTAATGTTTCTTAGAAGGAAAAAAAGGAAATAACCTTTACAAGTGAGTAACTTGTAAAGTGTATAACTGCTAGCTACCTTATCCACAGACTTCAAGTTCTAGTAATGTATCTTTTTTTTGGCACTGCCATTGAACAGGGGGATTCAAATTTTGCAGTGTGAAAAGTAGTTCTGATAACTGATCTTTCACTCCTAACTAACAGAACTTCTCTGTGCTGCCCACCCCTCCAAAAGAACAAGAAGTTGGCATGTCACAAAGTGTAAGAGATACTAGAGGCAGGTGTGGGGACAGAGAAGTGGGATATCCTGGGATCTGTAGCTGATAAACACCTATTTAATGAAGTTCACTAACTTAATTTAAAAAATGGACAATCTTATTAGAAGTATTATACATTACATTAAAGTGCAGTTAGGAGGATATTCTTAATGGTCAATGTTTCCCTTAATGTTGCCAGAACTTCTGGTTTAATATTGTAACAGTACAATGGATCGACTAACACATAACCATTTCTGCCACGCCTTCTCATCTCTGCTGAACGCTCTCTGCCAGAAAACACAAGGGATGTTTTCAGTTGTTCTAGGTTTATCAATTGCATCTACCTTCCTGTCTTTTAGGTATATTGCGATATACCCTTACACTCCTCGAAAAGATGATGAACTGGAGCTGCGGAAGGGAGAAATGTTCTTAGTGTTTGAACGTTGTCAGGATGGCTGGTTCAAGGGAACTTCCATGCATACAAGCAAGATTGGTGTTTTTCCTGGAAATTACATGGCTCCAGTTACAAGGTCTATTTTTATACAAGTCTCTAAATAGTTTATCTAATTTCAAGTCCAAAATGATTCTATTCTTATACTTAATGCTAAAATTGGATAATAGAAAAGCTGCAGGTTTTAGTAACTAGCTAATTTTTCAGTTGTGTTTTAGTGTTTTGCTTTTAATTTTGGCAGGACAGTGACAAGTGCATCACAAACAAAAGTTCCCATGTCTACTGCTGGCCAGACGGGACGAGTGGTCACTATGGTCAGCCCTTCCACTGCTAGTGGAACATCTCAGAAGGTCCAGGGGAATGGTGTGGCAGTGAACTCCAGCACAGTACCCACAGCTGTGGTTTCTGCAGCGCATATCCAAACTAGTCCACAAACCAAGGTCCTTATGCACGTGACAGGACAAATGACAGTCAACCAGGCTCGCAATGCAGTTAGAACAGGTAAAATAAATAAATAAAGTAAAAGCTTTTTGTGTGCCGTGGGCAAACTGTAGGGTCTGTCTGGGCAGGTGGCTGGAGTCATGGTATGTGTAAATACATGTTGGGTTTTCATAAGGCATTTTTTATGTCGTGTTTTAGAGTTGCATGCTTTCTGAAATGACAATAGATCTATGAATTGCTGAATCTTTTATTATTCTCCTCGAAGCAACTGTGTGTACGTACATACTTCTACTCTTGCGAATTTATATGTGAGTACTTTAGGTGGAATTTTTTTTATTCCAGCAGTATCTTGGATGGGGGCTATTCTTTGAGCTTCCCCAGTCGTATGCAATTCATATAGTAATGAAAGTGATAAGAACATCTGAGTCGTAGCTTATTTTTTCTTGTTGCCTGCAAAACAGCTACAGATTGCTCTAATTTAGCGTTCACTTTTAAATTCTTTTCTAACATCTTTGACAGCCTTTAGCATTCATTCCTTCTGTTTCAGGTTTCTGGCTCAGGGTTGGTCCTTAGGCATCCCAGTTTGTTCTCTGAACTGGACTGCAACTTCTTTCAGCTTTCACTGTGAAACACTAGGGCTATACTCGCCTCAAGATCCGTACGATCTCTGTCATAAAGTTCTGTATTTCTGACAGGTATAACTCTGCTTTTGCTGTCTGGGGCAGGCCACATCACAGTGAAACATGCCTTCTTGTTATTTAAACCCAGATCCAAAAAGATTGATAGTGGTGTTTTCAGGAGTTTTTGTTTACCAAATCCATGCACTCCTCTGTGGATTTGCCAGGCTAGGAAAATACCACACAACTGGAGCCTAATCTGTTCCAGTTGCTCCTGCGGCCTCAGAGGAAAAGAAATTGAATTTGGGGTCTGAGATCTCTTGACTGAGAGAGTCGTGATTAAAGTTTTTTTTTGATCATGAGATTCTTGCTGGTAGAGCAGAAGAGAAAGCAGAAGATGCAAATGGTATTATCTGTTATCCCCTTAAGGATGATTGCTTCTTTATGAACTAAAGATCCGTGAATTAGCCCACTCCCTCTTCAGTCACGCGTCTCTTAAAACACCCTGTGCATGCTCAGATGTCAGCACCAGGTTTGCTTTTGGAGGTAGGATATGTACATGTGTCTTCAGATATTTTATTTCCTTAATTGGCCTCATCTTTCTCCAGTCTGATCTTAGGCTGGAACAGATGCAGTAGTCATCTGTAACAACTTTTTTCTTTTCCTTTAAATAAAAATAGCCAGGTGCTATTTGCAGCTGGTAAGAGAAAATAAGCTGAGCATCTGTATTTTCCTGCCTCTCCGGCATAGGTAGTTACTACTCTAAATCCTTCTTTTGAGCTGCCTAGGAGCTTGCAAGTGGCGGCACAAAGGAGTAAGCTCCTGTGGGCTCCAGAGGCCTGGCTGTCCCCTCATCTCTGCACCGCTGTCAAGATGAATAAGCTCTTACAGTTCCATTCAGTTGGAAGACATGACAGCGTACCTCCCACCAACTTTTCAGGTCTGAAATGAAAAAATCAAAGGGGCCACACTCTCTTCACAGAGAAGTTAACATTGGATTGCAGTGTAAAGGTGTACTGTTCAGTCACAAATACAGATCTGTCCCTCATAAGGGCCTGAGAACTGAAGCAATAATGGCTGCTTTATGTTCAGATGTTACGGAGAACTTTGTAGTCAGCATCTGAAATGTGATCATCTTGAGCTTTCCCTAGCACCTTTGCTGAGTGTTACTCTCTTGATGAGGCTTCACATATGAATGCTACATCTTGCAGGGCTGTTCTTCAGTTTTAGTTTAGCTCAGGACTTTGAGGACACTTCTTCAAATGATCTTAGTGAGACATTGCTTGATATCACCCTCGCTTAGGGGGTATGCATTCTTTGGTTGAAGAAAAGGTGTATTCTGCCTATTTCATTAAAGGATGAACTGTATGAAAATAGGGTGACTCGAAGCATTTTTCCTACGGATTCCATCAGGGATAAGAAAACAAAACCAGAAAGCTATTCCATGCTTGTACTCCATTGATTGCATGTAAGTATAGATGTATCTTCAAGAATAGCAGCTGCTTGTAAAGAAACTGACTTTGTCTTATGAACAAAAGGCAGTGTTAATAATTATTTTTCACAAAAAAATCTTGCTGCACTCTCCTTATCTTCCTTTTTGAAATGTTCATGGTACTCAGTTAGGAAGGGTCTGCTACACAGGAAGAGGCTACGTATCAAAAAATAGACGTAGCATTTGGTGGTGCTTTCTTTTTAAGAAAGAATGTGTTTCTTATTTTAGAGATTGTAATTGGGTATAATAGTGTAGGATTGTTATATCAAATTCGTGAACTTTGTCAGTCTTCTCTAATATACAGTTGATGCAATTTAACCAAATCATTGGGGGAATTTGTAGAGAGCAGACTAAAGAGAGCAAGTGCTGGAGGCTTGATTCCAGGATATCACTTACAACAAGCCTGGAACTCTAATTAGTATCTGAAAAATCAGAATGAGATTTGAGATGCAGATGCACCAACCTAGAGGGATGACCCCTCCTTAGATACTAAGTTCCAGAGTATTTGAAGGGAAGAGGCTGTGCAGCACTGGGATGCTGCATTCGGCCTCATGTTATTCGGCTCAGATGTGTGCACTTCATCCCACCCAGTGGTGCAGAGATACCCAAACTGTTGAAATGACCCCAAAACATGTATGGTTGACCATATAACTGTAATAGCGGTGTTGCTTCTTGGAAAGGATAAATTACCTCACGCAGAGCTCTGTGCTTTGCAGCTAGGCTGCAGCCCAGGTTAGTATATTCAGCCCTGCGCTGTTCTCCACCTTCCAGTGTACATGTTCCTTTTATATCACAGGGGTATGAGTATGTCCACTTCTATATTTAAACATCCCAGGAGACAATAGCTTCCGTTTTAAGAGAAACCACTCATAGCAGTAATTGCCACTGTACTTATTGTTTGAAAGACCCACTAAATCTGTTGTGGATTTTGTGAATAGTTTAGGGAAAACACTCCAATTATATTTTTAGCAGCTTCTATAAGGAGTGTTTCTTCCTACTTTGTTTTATGTGCCCTGACAGCTACACAGCATATTAAAAGGAACAAACATGTTCCAGGCAGGATTTAGCTAGCTCTTATGAACTCAAATGTAATCTTCACTTTGCATCTCTGTCTGTGAAGCATTTTACTTAGCAGCTTGGATTTCTCCACAGTAGTTGCAGTGCTGTTACTCTTCTGTTGCATACTGGTGCAAGTAGGGTAGCATATGCTACTTCTTTATTCTGGTGAGATAAATTTGAAGCTGTGTAAGATGTCATTATAGTAATATAAATGGAAGTAATGACGGTAAGAAGGAAGATTCTTATACTGATCAGCTGTAACACAGTGACTGTACCTCACTTTGTGTGTCTTGTGAAAAGATGGACTCCCTCACATGTTATTCTTTTGTTCTAGTTGCTGCACACAGTCAAGAAAGACCTACGGCAGCAGTCACACCCATACAAGCACAGAGTCCGACATGCCTTATTCCTGCAGCTGTGATCATTCCCCACCACTCTGCTGCCTCCCAGCAGCTCCAGCCCCAGCTTCCAAATACTGCTGCTTACGTCACAGCTGTGAATGTGAACCGCTCAGCCATCCCGCTGGCATGTGCAGCAGCTTCTTTAAATTCTCCCAACATGGTGGCTTCGTCTTTGGAGGGAGATACTGGTGGGAGAACTGTAAACACTCACCCTGGAGCTCCTGCATCTCCAGAGAGTGCTTTAGCAGCTGGTGGAAATGCTGCTGTCAGTAAAGCGGACAAGGATGGCAAGGTGGGTAGAGAGTAAAATCACTTCCTTGAATTCTCCCATTTTCGACATGCAGACTTTTAAGAGATCTGTATTTTTTTCTTACATTTGCTGAATAGCCGCATTGTAAGGTTTTTAAGACTGAGCCTGAAGCTCAGGCAGCCGTTTTGTGACTACAGCTGTGGGCAAGTTTATTCTTAGCCATACAAGAATAATTTAGGATGGATAAAATACAGAGCAGACCTTGAAGAAGGGTTAAAATAGGATAGCAGGTTCATGCCTTAAGCAGGAAAAACAAAAGGTGAATGGATAAAGTTCAGAAGAACTATTAGCTTGACTGCTGGAATTTTAGGTATTTTGTTTTTCTTTACCTGCAGTCAGTTTCCTGGATACTTCAGAAAGTTGGATGGTTAGTAAATGTTACTAGTAAGTATCAGGAAGTATTTGTAAACTAATAAGTCTGTAACGCAAAGCAAAACAAAGAAGAAAAACCCCATGAACATGCAGGAACATAAAAAGTTCAGTCTAATAAAATAAACCTAATATTTAATGAAAATCAGTATTCTTTTTTGCCTTTCTTATTAAGCAGACATACTGAGAGATTATGAAAAACACGTTATCAGCAATGTTTATTGGACAAAGGAAAAAAAAAATATGCAACTGTCTTTTCTAAATGTAGTTCAGTAGAGCCTGTAGTGATTCTGCTTTCCTTCCTTCTATTTTGAGGTATTTTACTCTGTGTCGAAACTCGTTCTCACTGTCCAACAAGCCATGTGATTATGTTACATTGTAGGCAGAATCATTCCTCCAACTTTCTAACTGGTTTTGTTTTGCAGCTGTATTGTAGTTAGAATTTTGTTTTCTCCTTTTGACAACTTTCTTTACATCTCAAATGTTTCTGACTTTACCTTACTACTTTTCACCCACATGCACTCCTTCATGGAGTTTATGAGGGTTTTAATCATAGACTGTACATTAATCTCACCCACTTTATAATTATTTTTGTTGATTATTGTTGATTGGTGGTACCTGGAACTTTGTTTTCAAATTGCTTTAGCCATAGCCACTGAAATCAGACTGAGGTGCCCTTAGGCAGGACTTTTAGAAAACTTGTTTATAGTTTAAGGTTAAAGATGGGAACATATTTGGACTATGTTCATTTCTTTGAATTTCTCTTTTTCTTTCCCATTTGCTAGACAGCAGTTCTTTGCTGAAATAGCTTTAAGTTATTGGAGACTTGGAAGAAGGACAGAGGATTTTTCGTTCACAGTTCACCAATTCCATGGCATCCCAAGCTATAATAAAAATCTCACATTGCTCATACTTTTCTTTTTCTGTGGTTAAGTAGCGTATTTTTGTCTCCAGGGCTTACAATCTGGCACCTCTCATAAGCACTAAATTCACTCAGTCAAAGGGTTGGTAAGAAGATCACTGCCACACCCCTTAAAAAAAAAAAAAGACAAGAAACACAAAAGCTACTTAAATAATTCTTCAGGGTAAGTAATAGTCTTCAGGGATTCCTGTCTGGACAAGCAAAAAGAATGTTTACAATTCTCCCCTCTAGCAGAGCAGCAAAACACAATGCATTCCCCTTGTGGCAAATTTCTGTTAAATCATAAAGGTCTTCCCTTACTGAAGGAGGATAAATAAAAGACACTTATCTAAACAGCAGCCTCCAGGGCAGTCTTTTCTCCCTTCTTGGTTTGAAATGACTCTTTATGCCTTCCTGGAAGCTTCCATGTTAACGAAATGTTTTGCTACTTAGATTCCCATTGTGGGAATCTAACTCCTCGCTCCTTTTTCTAGACAACCTTTTGGGCCAGTGCCATTGGCTTTTAAGGTAAGCCTTAACTAACTAAGCAAAAGGACTGAGTTGGTTTATGGTCTAAATTACTTGCTGTTTTTCTCTTTAGAGTTTTAATAATTAGCTTTTTCCTTTATAATTTTCAAAATTATCTTTTGTAATTTGTACGATCTCAAATATCTCCTCATAATTTACCAACTCCTCTCTGATCACAATGGCATCTGTTGGAGGGAAGTACTCAGCTCTTCACGGGACACTTTTGTTCTAAAATGAGGCACTGCTTTTGATTTACAGAAAGAAAAAAAAGGTTTGCTGAAACTGCTTTCTGGAGCATCCACGAAACGCAAGCCCCGATTGTCACCTCCAGCATCACCAACGCTGGAGGCTGAACAAGCAGCCGCAGAGTTGGCCCTGCAAGGTGCGGTTGGGCCAGAGCTTCCATCAGCAGGTGGTCACAGCAAAGCTGGGTCCTGTCCCACGGACAGCGAGGTCTCTGGGCTGGCACAGGAGATGCTGCATCGCAAAACAAGTTCCATGGATTCCTCTATTCCGATAGCGCCGCCACCTCGGCAGCCTTGCTCATCCCTGGGTCCAGTGCTGAATGAATCCAGGCCTCTTGTCTGTGAAAGGTAAATTATCCTACGCAGCTAGACTCAAGGAAACCGAGAAAAAGATCCGCTCTCTGACACCTGCAGTGTATGTTAGAACTGTTTCAGAATGCTGAGATTTTGTAGCAAAGCGAAACTTACTTTTTTAACAATGCTTTATGTGCTTATCAACTAACATTCATGTGTACGTTTGTTTACTTTTTGTGTTACTTTGAGGTTTTGGAATGAATAGACACTCAAATAGGGTGATCACAGGTCTGGTATGAGAACTGAGGTGGATAAAATAGGCTTCCTATTTTGCAAAACATGAACACATTATAATATTGCATTTATGAATATCAGGTTAGTCTTTTCAGATTATTAGCAGTGCATAACTGCCAACCTATATATATGGTGGATGAGATCCTTATCTGTGAGTAGACTTGGGATGTGATTTCTTGAGCTGTTGCAAAGATACTTTTACTGCCTGAATGTGCCGATACTGTGCATTCCACATAGCAGTCTCTAGGGTAGCCTCTGTGTCCTGGCAAGTGAGCCTGAAAAACACATAGTTGTCTGGACTCTGAAACTGCCAGGCAGTTGCTTTGAAGTTTTCTTTTGTGTCTACCTATTATTTTAAAATTTCCAAGTCATCCGTGGCTTGCAAGGTCTGTGAAGGAAGTGGCAGTTTCCTAACTACTGTCTCTTTTTATTATTCCTCATAGTAGATGAGCAATATGAAAAGTGTCGTAGGATTTCTTTTGCAGTAGCTACAGGATGGTGTACAGAAAAAACGATAGTGGAGTTGCAATGTTGACAGCTCTAGGACTGAACTGATTCATGCTGACTATATCGGACTTTGGTCTGATATGATTAACTCGTGGTGTGTGGGCATACTGTTGTGTTTCCAGAGGGCCATTGATCTTAAGCCATATCCATGTATTAAGAGCCAGACAGCTTGTAGGTTTCTAGTTCGTCTTTGATTTGACTTCTGTCATACCTTTAATATTTTTTAAAAAGTTACTACTGTTTCTATGCAATTCTCTTGTGGGACATTTCTATTTCATACTGAATTTCTGCAGTAGATTTACGCTTACTGATGGAAAATAAAAACTGAAAGACTTCAATGTAATTTGTTTTCACATTGTCGTAAGTCTGTTTGGCACAATAATATGTTTTTATGCTTTGAATGTGAAAATATCAAATTCATTCTGGCACAACCAGTGGATGTTGTGTAAAGCTATTTGCATCTTCACAAAAAGTATTTTTTTCATGTCTGTGATGGAGATTTTGTTTCTCGGAACGACTTAACAGAAAATGACACTGTATACTTTTATTGATCTAGTAATAACATACACTCAAAACATTCTTTTTAATAGATCTCTGTATCCTTACTGTTATTTAAATAATTGCTACTAGAGAAGTGCTACCACAAGATCATTCTCCCATGCAGAATTGTTATATTTTCATCAGTGTATTTAAACAGAATTTCATATGGGTTCTCTTTGTACTTTTCAGGGCAGGGTTAATGCTTTTCCTGCTGATGTGCTCTTGTCATGTTTCCATTTCCTTAGGCTGAATTGCTTAAAATGTGTTCCTTGATAATACCTACCTCTTACATTGTACTCAATATCTTCAGAGTAATTTATAAGCATCAGTTAATCTTCATTAGTCTGTAAGAGGGGGTGATGATGCAATGGTATCTTCAGTGAAAATTTGGGGTTGAGGAGGAAAAATATTCATGAGGATAAGCTCAACGAAAAGCTGAAGAACAGAGAAATTTCCTGCTAAGATTACATATAACATTTTCAATCACAGGCTATGATCTGTTTGGAAAAAGAACCAATACTCTCTCTGTTCTGACTCTGGCTCTGCAGTATGATTATTAGTGTACAAGTTTTATTTTCAAAGGTGACTAGAGGATTTAGGAGTCAGGTTCTGCTGATTATTCTGCATGAATTTGGAGCAAAAGTAGCTGGCTCACCTCTGGAAAGCACTTGAAAATGTTTGTGTTTTGGATACGGAGTTTTCCCCAAAGTCCTTGCTTCCTTTAAGATGAAACAGCAAATGCTTATTCTAATCCCACTGTTTCTCCATTCACTAGAATTGCAAGTTGTCTTAGAGTAGCTCTTTCCTGTATGTTCTACAGAAGATTGGAAGTAAAAACTGCGAACTTGTTTCCAATCATACAGAATAAGTGGGTGGGCATTTGATTTGTCTGATAGCAAACAAGCTCTTTGTGGCATGGACTGGTGGCAATTTCTCTAAAGGAAGGGAAGATGATTGACATTCCATTCCATCTTACTGTTACAGGTCTTCTCTGTAGAAAACCACTCCTATATTCGCTCTTCTTGAACTAGGTTGCTTGCTCACTGTGGTCCATGCCATGGTCCTTCATATGTTCCTTGTACAGAAGGAACAGAGAAGTTAGAAAGAAATTTCAGCCAAGTCTTGCTTCCAGTTTGGGGCAGTTTGGAGAATTCCTGTCACCTGAGACTTTGCCATGGTGTTTGGTCTTTTCTTCTGATTCTCCAGCCAAGTTGTTTTTGGGCGTTATGATTGCTTGTGTTGATGCAGTGCTGACAGGGCCAAGGATCACTGTCGTTTCATTAAAGAGGTAGATCCAATGCTCTGTAGTTCCCAGAGGGAGCCATGTTATGCTATGAATACACAGTAATTTAGTTATCTGAGAGGTTTAGTCTTTTTCCATGACAAGAAGTAAAACAGTATTTCAAGCTCTTTTCATGAGCTTTCTCATTTAGAGGGAAACATTGGTTAAATAGCCTTAAGTTTTACAATAAATATACAGCACTGTAATAAACTTCCCAGCACACCACAGTGATGTTAAAGACCTGAAGTTGAACCTAAATACACATCACTTCATATCCTGAACTATAATATGAATCCTTCATCCAGTTACAGTGAAGGACAGCAGTAATTTCATTCTGTGATTAAAGTGACCCTAAGTCATTTCATCCACCACAAAATGACTGGTGTAACATCTGCTTCGAGCGAGCTGGCCACTGGCTTTAGAGGGCAGCAGGTTTTATTGCATCTGGCAGCGCTTCATGCTGGTAGTTAAATGCTGGAATCAGCCTGCGCTACATGGGCATGGATTATCTGTAGGAGTCCAGGCACCTACTCAGCAGACAGGAGGGCTGCACAACAGCACGGCAGAGGTGAGCTGGAAAGTAAAAATTCAAACTGTCAGAAACTGAAGCAAGAAGTTGGATAGTAAGTATGGATTTAACTTGGGTAGTAACAGTAATTCCAACTTTCTGTGTTTTCCTCAGCTAGAATTTTCTGCATGTGAAAAACTATCTCCACTTGGTGATCAGGAAAACCATAGATAAATGTCCAAATATCAACTACAAATAGCTGGGAAGAAAACCAGTATTTTGTGTCTAGTGAAACAGAAGCAATGAAGAAAGGGACAAACACATGAAAGCTAGAATCTTTTTCATGTTATTGAAAAGTGTGAGAAATGCCAATATTAAAAATGAAAAACAAACAAAAAAAATGCAAAACCAAAAAACCCCCAAAACAACTCAAAAAACCCACATAAATTCACAAATACAAAGTGCGAGAGCACTGTGGGATACAGCCAGGTACATTAGGAATATCAGGAAAGAATTGATGGCAAATATGATGGCTGGTTCTGGGAAGCTAAAGTACTTTTATAGTATTAATATTTTATCACTAGGTGATTAAAAAGAATTAGGATTTTTTGAAAATTAACAAAAAATACCGTAAGACAGTCAAAGAAAATAGAAAGAAGAAAACATGTACTGCAGCTTAGGTGCCTGTAAAATGTTATGGATTAGGTGACCATGAAAGGTCTGCAAGTTTGACTTTCAGACATTGAAAACATTTGCAAATACTGAAGAGGGAGATAAACAAGGAAGTGTTTTGGAAGATTCAAACATGTGGGAGGGAACATGTTTTTCCAAAACATGGGCCATGCTTAGTAAATGTGATTATTTTTCTTCGGGGACCTGGCAAAGAACTTTTGAGCTGAAGCACAGGCTTTTATTCTGCACGAAACTGGAAGTTTTGGCAGTATGTTGTAGATGATGAAATAGGTAATGTAAAAGAGTTCTTGTTCCATAGCTGATTGAAGGTGATCTGAATAGACAGCTGTGTGAATGTGTGATGGGTCTGGATTTGATAACTTCTGTTTGGGCAAACAGAATTTGTAAAATGCGGTACAAAATTTGATGGCTTGTCATAACAAAATAAGAAGGAGATGTGATTTAAAGGTGCAAAGCCTGATGGGTTGCTTCTCATTTAACATTGAAAAATATAGTAAAATAGCATTTTAACACCAGGAGAGTTGTGCAAGATGGATATCAAAGTAGTTGGGAAGCTAAAAGTTAGTGAGAACTACTAGATTACTGCAGGGTTGAGGAAGTTCAAGACTGTACGGAAAGCTCAGGAGAACAGGATTTCTGCATGAGTTGGTGATCCTCTAGGGAGAGCAAAGAGACGATGGGGTTTTGCAAAGCTGTTGGTTTTAGCACTCAGGAGGCAGCAGCAGAAGCTGGGGAAAAACAGACTGGTCTGTCAGTTCATGAGAGCGCAGAGGTTGCTGACGGACAGTGTTTGAAACCAAGTGTATTTCAAGTCAAATGTTGACAGGACAGCATTGGACAGAATACAAGGTAAGGAAGGCAGGTATTCTTTCCTGAAACTCATTTTTTAACAGGCTTTCTTTTGGATAAAACTAGTGCTATGTGTGTGCTATGTAGTGTGCTGGTTAATTTTTAGCCTGAAAGTAGCCTATTTATTACAGCAGAGGAAGTTTGCAGTTCTTTATCCTTTACTATCTTGTCCTGCTTGAGTAGAGGCTATTGTTTTATCTCAAGTAGCTTACAGTCTTAATTAAACTTAGTCTGTTAAAAATGTTTGCTTCTTATGTCAGCACTAACAGCCAAGCTGCCCACAGCAGAAGTTAGTGCAGGCGTCTGCCATGCTGCCTGGGTTGGATGAGGAGCATCCTGAAGCTGTACACTAATAAATCTTGTAATTGACTTGGTAACTTCTATGAAGTAAGAATCTAGTAATTCCAGTGCTCTGAAATCTGGGGATTGTCATAACTGAAACAATGTCATCGTTTTTTTGAGGAAGAACTTCTTCACTCTGAGGGTGACAGAGCACTGGAACAGGCTGCCCAGGGAGGTTGTGGAGTCTCCTTCTCTGGAGATATTCAAGACCTGCCTGGACAAGGTCCTGTGCAGCCTGCTGTAGGTGACCCTGCTTCGG
>Ga0065711_1040267_pt1 | contig 17108 bp, 18 predicted proteins | sample Hoacrofraction12_FD_59098 | JGI IMG/M metagenome (GOLD analysis project Ga0065711, IMG submission 59098) | Hoatzin crop microbial communities from Cojedes, Venezuela - Epithelial fraction 12 v2 (version 2) | ecosystem: Host-associated > Birds > Digestive system > Esophagus > Crop | place... | reverse complement strand
CGCCGCGGACCGGCCGACGGCACCGCGCTGCTGGCCCCCGCCCTGGCCTTCAACCTGGGCTGCGACCCCGCCGCCGCCGCGCAGCTCCGCCTGCGGGTGAGCCGGGGCCGGGGGTCGCGGTGGGTCTGTGTCTGGGGGTGTCCGGCTCTCACGGCTCCCGCTCTCCCCGCTCTCCGCAGAGGTACGAAAGGTGCGGCGCGGCGGACGGGAACGGCAGCCGGTCCGTGCTGTCCGTGCCCGCCTTCGCCACGGAGCTGCACCTCGAGATCGTCTGCTCGCCGGCCTACAGCGCCCGGGGAGGCTACGACAGCGTCCTCCGCAAGCACTTCGGAGCGCCCCGGTGAGCTGCCTCCCTGCCTGGGGCCTGGCCGCAGGGAGCACCCTCGCCCTGGCTCCGAGACGCCCTGGCGCAGCGGGCGCTGGCTGGTTTGAGACTGTCCGCGTGTTCCCGTCTTCTCCTCCTGGGTGTGCTTCGCTCACCCGCGACACCCCTTAGCCTGTCCTTCGGAGGTCCTCTTCAGGTCTCCTTCCTCGTGGTCTCCTCTCCAGTGCTGCCCACAAACCTCCATCCTGGGGCGTGTTCGTAACCCCAGTTTCCAGCTTTGAATGGAGTTGAGTAATCAGGGAACTGGATGTGTTGCCGTCTGCTCTTACGGCACCTGCCCCCGAGCCTCTTTCGTTTGGCTGTTGAGGCTTTCTGTTGGAGCTGCGCTCGGCTGTCCCAGGGATCAGGAGGCTGTTGTCTGGAAGAGATGTTCTGTAACGGCATTCACCTCCTGTGCCGACCCCAGAAGGTTCCCCTTGGTAGTCTGGATGTGCCTGCTCGCATCCAGTGCATGTGAAGTCTTTAAGGGGCCATTTGTAGTTTTATTTACAGGAGAAGAGTGAGTTGGTACAAACAGCTACGGTATTTTCTGTAAAATGCATGTGGTACGGGGCGGGGAGTGCGAATGACCAGCAGGATTTACTGTCTCTCACCGGTGAAACTCCCTGGGTGTTTTGTAGGCTTGTCCAGGAGGGAGACATCCTATGTGTTCCAACGTTTGGATACGCCGAGTTTTTAGAAGTAAACGCGGACAAATTCCAAAGGTAGGTGGCAACAAACTATGGCTGTATTACCTGCCTGTTGCAAGAGAAAAGATACTTTTCTACTGTTGACTCTCTTGAAACAAGACAGTTTATTCCGTTCTGACCTGCCCCTGGAGTTTAGAGTTTATCTGCCTGTTATTTTAGGGGGAAGAGGGAAATGTTGGATTATGGAGGGCTGCAGCTAAGAGGGAGGCTTCCCTTAGCTCACTGAAATAGATGTGGAGAGAAGAAAGGAAGAAGAGAGAAAGAAACCGATGGGGGAAAAAGAATGAAGAGGAGGAGGGGGTGGCCTGAGGACAGCCAGTGCCACATAAGGAAAGCACAGTGGAAGCTGGGCTGGTCAATGCGTGACAAACAACAAAGTGTGAATATAAACCCTTACAGTTCATCTTAGAATAACTTTGTTTGGCTGCCAGTTCTGCCTTATTTGGTTTTGCTCGCACGGCTTTGAAACAGTTCTGTGCTAAATGAGAGAAAGCCACCTTTGCATCAGAGTAGAGGTGCTTGCAGCGGGATTTGGCTGGTGTTAATATAAATGCTTCAGCCGTGTCACTGAGGGAGCTGCCACAGGAAGCCAAGGCTTGCGATGCGAAGAATTGCCTTGAGTCATTCATGCAGGGTGTACCAGCGATGTGTAACACTGCTCAGCTCGACTGTGTATTTTAAAATTTTAATAGTTCTATAACAATACTGCAATGAGTATTTTCTAGGCTGTTTCTTGGAGGGAGGCAGGACTATAGGAGGCATAAGTCTTCCATTTGTGCACTAGTAGATTAGCCATGTGGCAAGCCAGAGGAGACAGTAGAGTTCGTGGGACCTAAGGAGCTGTGTTGGTGTGCAAGTGGTGCAATGATTCAGAGGGTGGAGGAAATCCTGGAGGAAACCTCTGCAGATGCCTTAATCTGTCCAGTGGTATATGAATGTAGCAAGAAGTCTTTTTCCTGCAAGGTGTCCAGGGCAGGATGCTTTTAAGACACTTGCGGTATTTGGGCAAGTCCTGGTCTGCAGCCTAGAGGACCCTGCGCTGTAAGGCTTTATACGCTGCGGGCGAATCTCTGCGGAGTTGTAGCGAAGGAAGCGATGGCAGAAGAGAGAATGTCCTGAGCTCTGAGACAGATGAAATAAGGTTAGCGCAGCTGTGCTTGTGGGCTGATGCCACCCGCAGAAGCTGTAACTGTTGACGGTCCTGTTGGTCTGTCTGGCCAGACAGCACAGCGGGGTCTGTAAAGGATCCGTGTGGGTCCTGGGAGAGGGCAGGAGTATCTCTGCTCACCTGTGCCTTTCAGCTGTCTGCTTGTTGACATCTGTGTTGTTCCTGCTTTCAAGATCTTGACTCAACAATTTTGACTGCTTGGTTTTTCCCTTAGGTGGCCAGAGCTTTACTTCAAAGTGAGGAAGGTTTTAGGTGCGGTGGAAGGCGAACAGTCTGAGGGTTACCTGGTGGACACGCAGAACACCTCTCTGTATCTGGTAAGATGTCACTGGAGAGCAGGGAGAGTGTACAGGAGATCTGAGGCTGAGGTTGCACTGTGGGTGACGAAGGTGCCTGTGGAGGCTTGTGTCTCCTGCCACTGAAAAATGCCATTTCAGAACAGACTTTGTCGCTTGGTTTCTGTCTTTTCTCAGGCAGTGGTCCACAGAATGCTATTTTCCCTTCCTCACAGGTGGGTTCAACAAACAGTGCTGTCCCATCTGCCCCAGTCTATAATAGCCACGAGTTCTGGAGCAGTTTGTCTCCCGCTGGGCTTTCTGATGTTGTGAAGCAGCTCTGTGATGCTCTTCGGCCTCACCTGAACAGTCGGTGAGTTACAATTCCTTGTAGCAAGCCCCAGCAGGGCTGGGACCCTGCTCCTTGGTCACCAGGAGAACCACCTGTGTGTTGCAGGGCAAGTGCACTGAGCGGGGCCGGCAGCATTCTCCTCTCAGGGCCAAGCGGCAGTGGGAAACTGATGGCTGTCAGAGCTGCGTGTAGCTGCCTCAACCTCCACCTCTTCAAGGTAATTCCTCCTGTGGTCAGTGGGTTGGTGGATTTACAACATACAAAGAAGTACAGAAATGTTCTTTAAGGTAGCCATGCCAACAACCCCGCTGCCACCGTGGCATGAGGCTACGCAGAAGCTGCATATGGGCAAAAGGAGAGAAGTGTGCTCGGGTGTATATTAGCAGCTCGCTCTGGCATGAATTATGACTGCTGGTGGGCAGAACCTCAGAGCAACCTTTTGGATCAGCCTAAAGGTCTGTCTAGCCCCCTGGCCCGTGTCTGGGACTGGCCAGTAACAGACGCTCGGGAAGAGAGCATAAGCATGAAGAGATGTTGTCTGTGGCGTGTACCCTCCAGTGCTCCGGAATCAGGAATTTAGAGATCTCTTGGCCCAGAGGGTGCGTTTGTACTTTTCTTTACTGACTCTTGCTGTTACTGCTGTTGTCTGATCTGCTTTACAGATACTGCAATACACAGTTGTGTTTCAGCAGACTAACTTCCTACAATTTGATAAGGCACTGAGTTGATGCTATACCCCAGAGAGTGGCAGTAACTAAAATATACTGAGAGAAATGGAAGAGGTGATAAGGGCAGGAATTGCAGTGGCACTGGGTGTTTTCAGTGTCCCCGCACAGACTGAGCAAAAGGCATGTTGGAAAGTGGGGCAGAGATGATGCTGAGATCTTGTCTAGCTGGGTGGGAAGCCTAGGAAAGCAATGCAGCCCTTGGTTTGGTAACAGCATGTGTGCCAGATCTGGTTCAAGATCTCACAGCCTGTAGAAGAGCTGCCCTGTAACTGTGTTCACATTCACACCCCACCCCCCCACGCCCCCTGCCCAGAGCAAAAAGGCCCCCGGATCTTCCATAACAGTAGTTGTTCTCCATTCAGAAGCCCAACATAAAAATGAGGTTTCTTTAGAAAAAAAGACTCGGCCAAGATAAAGGAAGTGTTATGTCTGTGGAGGTGAATGAGGGGACACCACACCACAACGTAGGCCACTGCATAGATCGTACCAGGATGGGCTTGAGGAAAGTAGGTGGAAGACAAAACAGATGAACACCAGGGGAAGGGCAGTCGCTGGAAACAAGAGGCATCTTTCAAAGGGCACAAACCTGTAGCAGGTTAGAGTGAAGGATAAAGACTCTGGGATGACTTCACCACTCGTGAAGAATACATGTAGTTTTTGCAACGGGGAGTCCTGTCCTGTAAACCTTCAGAAGGTTACTTGAAGATGTTACCAAGCACGTGGTGAAGGTAACTTGACCAACGCAGTCTACTTGGGTTTTGAAAAAGCTCTTTGGGAAACTGAGTGGCGGTGGGATGTGAGTGAAGGTCCTGGCATGGATAAAGTGCTGGTTAAACATTGGGAACGGGATAGGAGTAGTTGGTGAGTCTTCACAATAAGCAGCGGAGCTCTGCAGGCATCTGCACTGGGAGGTCAGAAGTTACCTGGGAAAGGGGGTGAATTCTGATGTGATGGTTTGTTGATAAGTTACTACATGTAAGATTAAAGGGAGACAGACTGTTTTTGGACTAGAGGAGGGCTTTAATGAGACCAAGTGACTGAGGAGTAAAATGTCAGGTAAAATTTACTGTAGTTAGTTGTACATAGAAAATGATAGATTTCAAGTTGACTGTCACCAGTTGGTGTCAAGATTTTGGTTTTACGTCAATGACTCCATAAAGCTTGGGCTCTGTTCTCCATGTGTGTCAAAAATTGGATCACATTTTAGGAAACAAACTGGAGAGTAGATGCTGCTGCTGTGCAGATGCATGTCTTGCCACAGCTTGAATATCTTGCACGGCTCTGGTCTCCCCATTGCAAAAACATAAAGCTGACTGGAAAAAATCAGAGGAGGACACTGGGGAGCACCAGGGTTCTAGACCATTTTCTGTGTGGTGAACAGCTGAACAGGCTTTTCGTCTTGAAAAAGTAGAGAACTTAGGGAGAGTTTGATACAGGTTTACAAAATCTTGTGTGGTCAGCAGAGAGTGGAAAGTGTTTGCTTTTCTCTGTGCCAGGACGAGGCCTGGGGCTGACAGGTGAAGCTAGTGGGAAAAGGCGAGCTAAAGGAGACGATTCTTTGTGTAGGCAAAGAGTATTTGGAGGAGAACTCTACTGTTACAAAACCACATCAGACTGGGAAATCCCTTTTGGTGGGAATGGTAGGTGCCTGGAAAAGTACTGAGGGGAGAGGGTCATGTGTGCTTACCCTGATCTTCCTGCAGCAGCCACTTGTGTTCATGCTTGGAGACAAAATAGCAGGCTAAGTGGACTCTCAGTCTGAACCAGTACAGCTGTTCCTTTGTTTGTACAGCTATGGCTCTACTGCGTAAGCTTCATGGCCAAAATGAGGTCTGGCCCCTGTCTGTCCAGCACTGGAAGTTCTGGGCACGAAGGCAGTCTTCAGTGACTTGTTAAAAATACTGTTTGCCTTCTGCACGCTGCCTTTGTTCACTCTGACAGCCTGGGTGCATCCCGCATATTCTTTGATCTCCTTGAATCTGCAGAGTTACGTTTGCAAAAGTGAGGGGATTGGAAGTCACGTGGTGACTTTTCTAGGAGAATTTTTGAAACTCTGGAAGGTCTTGGAAGAAGGAGAAAGGTGGAAAGAATAGAGCTGGAAGGTTCCTTTTTGTGGAAGGAAATCATAGGCTTCCTCCTTTTTTGTGGGTATTTTTAGAGTAGACTTTTCTGGTTTTAAAACAGTAAAAAAGTAAACTTTTTTTTGAAAAAGTAAACTTTGAAAAGTAAGCTTTTTCTGATTTAGAGAAAACAAGCTGAGCATTTTGGATATTTGGATTTTCTTCTTCTGTTCAGAAGTTGGGTCCTGTTAAGTTGACATTACTCTCTCTAACTGCTCTTTTCTATCCAAGTAAAAGCCATAGCAGTGGGTCAGTGAGGGAGGCAGATACAGCCTTGGCCAGCTGCCGTGCAGCTCATCTTCTGGACACGATCCTTAGTGGTGCCGAGCTCTTACTCTTCTGCAGATGCGCCGTAGCTCTTGGGATCCGATACAAGGTTGCAGAAACTTCACAGTATCTGCAGATCCATCCGCGTATAGGATGTGTGTGGGAGCGCTGTGGCACTGCTGTGTCCTGGCACGTGGCCTCAGGCCCCAGTGTGATGCTCAAGGCGACACGTCTGGTTTTGGCCTTGTGTGCTGCTTTTAAAGAGTAACACTCTTACTGTTGCAGCTGGAGGTATTCGCTATCCGTCTTATTCTCTTGTCCCAGCTTTTACACTCTCCCCTCCTTTTCTCACTTACTGCAGCGCTCACATTACCATCCCACCTTCCCTTCCTCTGACCGTGCTGCCTGCTCTCCTACCAGGACACAGTAATTCTTCCACACCGTAATCTCCACTGCTTGATGATCAGCAGTTTTTTGTCCTTTCTCTCTGCCCTTCTGCAGATACTGCTGCCGTTTGGCTGTGCCTGCCACAACCCTAACTCCTGTTTTTTTCTGTAGTACATGGAGCACGGGAGTTTGTCTGCTGTGTGTCCCCGTCTTTACCCTTTACGTCAGCTCTTGAGGCTGCGGCGTTCTCCCTGCTCCAAGCTCCTTTTTCCAAGGGTGAGGCCCAGGGAATCCCAGAGGTGGTTTGTCTCTCCTTGCGCAAGCTCGCAGCACCAGGAGGCAGCACTGCCTGTTTCCGGCAGTGTTCAGCTGATGTTCAAGGCTCACCAGTCACCTCCCTTTTGGGTGACTTCATCAAGTGTTTAGTTTGTAAACAGTGTCTGGGCTTCCAGCCACCTCTGACTTCCCCCCTGCCCTCCCCTTACCTTCTACCTTCCTCCTGCACTTTGAGCCTGCATGGCACGGGGTTGAACAGTTTCCCAAGCCTCCCCCTCCACTCTTGGCACTGTTCCTCTGAGACACCTTGTTCTCCCTGTCTTGGCCTCTTCCACAGCTCTCCCATCCCTTCCAGCTTAGGTTGCTGAGCTGCGACATCCACTGTATCGACTCGTCCGGCCCCTTGGCCTCACCTCTTTCACACAAGACCCTCCTGCCCCCCTCACCTCCTGCAGAGAAGCAAGAAACAGCCATTTTTCCGTGCCAGAGACTCCCAAATATGTCTATTTTGAATAAGTCCTGAATGTGTCTATTTGCTGTTTCTGGGAAACATCCACTTGGATCTTCTTTCAGCTGTGAACTGCCTGTGGAAAGCTGTGTGGAAGTGAATGTTGTCCTGGGTCCCTCAGCTGTCCATGTTGCAACCGCTGCAGACTGTGTGTCGTGTGGTCTTTCTTGCAGGTTGATTGTGTGAGTTTGTGCAGTGACACCAGTGGAGCCACAGAGGAGAAAATACAGATGGCCTTTGCAGAGGCCCAGCAGTATCATCCATGTGTGCTCCTGCTGAAAGACATCGAGGTGCTTGGCAGGGACCGGGACAGGCTAGGAGAGGACCCCAGGGTCATCGCTACTCTGAGACAGCTGCTCCTGGACAGAGACCCGGCACTGAGGTATGGACGCTGCATGTTTGCTGCGGGCATCTGAGGTGGTTTTTTGCTTCTGCCATTCCTAGGGCAGCAATCACCATCACATCAAGGTGACTGATTGCTAACATGCCCTGTTTTGTTTTTAATGCGGTGGAGTCTCTCCCAGACTTGCTTTGTTTATTTCAGAGGGCCCTTGTTCTTCCAGCTTAGTGGCAGAGGCAATCGTAGAATCATAGAATGGGCTGGAAGGGGCCTTATAGATCATCTAGTTCCAACCCCCCTGCCATTGCCGGGGACACCTTCCACTAGACCAGGTTGCTCAAAGCCTCGTCCAGCCTGGCCTTGAACACTGCCAGGGATGGGGCATCCACAGCTTCTCTGGGCAACCTGTTCCAGTGCCTCACCACCCTCATACTAAAGAATTTCTTCCTCATACCTAATCTAAACCTACCCTCTTTCAGCTTGAAGCCATTACCCCTTGTCCTATCACTACATGTCCTTGTAAGAAGTCCCTCTCCAGCTTTCTTGTGGTCCTCCTTCGGGTACTGGAAGGCTGCGATAAGGTCTTTCTGGAACCTTCTCTCCTCCAGGCTGAACAGCCCTGACTCTCTCAGCCTTTCCTTATAGGAGGGTGCTCCATCCCTCTGATCGTTTTTGTGGCCTCCTCTGGACCCGCTCCGACAAGTCCATGTCTTTTCTGTGCTGAGGGCTCCAGAGCTGGATGCAGGACTCCAGGTGGGGTCTCACCAGAGCAGAGCAGAGCAGAGGGGCAAAACCACCTCCCATGCCCTGCTGTCCACACTTCTTTTGATGTAGCCCAGGATATGGCTGGCCTTCTGGGTTACATGCGCACATTACTGGATCGTGTTTTTTCTCATCAACCAGCACCCCCCAAGTTCTCTTCAGGGCTGCTCTCAGTCCATTCTCTGCCCAGCCTGTATTTGTGCTTGGGAATGCCCTGACCCATGTTCAGGACCTTGCACCTGGTTTTGTGGAACTTCATTGAGGTTTGCACAGGCCCACCTGCCAAGGTCCCTCTGGATGGCGTCCCTTCCCCTTAGCGTATCGACCGCACCACACAGCCTGGTGTCATCGGCAAACTTGCTGAGGGTGCACTCAATCCCGCTGCCCATGTTGCCGACAAAGATGTTAAACAGCGCCGGTCCCTCTACCAACCTCTGAGGAACACCACTGATCTCCACTTGGACATCGAGCCGTTGACCACAACTCTTTGAGTGCAACCGTCTGGCCAATTCCTTATCCACTGAGTGGTTTGTCCATCAAATCCATGTCTCTCCAGTTTAGAGACAAGGATGTCGTGCGGGAAGATGTCAAATGCTTTGCTCAGGTCCAGGTAGATGATGTCGGTTGCTCTTGCCTTATCCACCAGTGCAGTAACACCGTTGTAGAAGGCCACCAGATTTGTCAGGCACAATTTGCCCATGGTGAAGCCTTGTTGGATGTTGCCAGTCACTTCCTTATTTTCCATGTGCTTTAGCATAGTTCCCAGGAGTATCTGCTCCATGATCTTGCCAGGCACAGAGGTGACACTGACTGGCCTGTAGTTCCCTGAGTCTTCCTTTTTATCCTTTTTAAAAATGGGGGTTATGTTTCCCCTTTTCCAAACACTGGGAGCTTCCCCGGACTGCCATAACTTCTCAAACATGATGGATAGTGGCTTGGCAACTTCATCCGCTGGTTCCCTCAGGACCCGCAGATGCACCTCAGGAATCGGGAAGCTTTGTTGCCAGAAGCTGGTTTCTGAGTTGTTCAGGTGGGCAAACCTGGAGTGTTGGCTGTGAGGCATGCCAGGAGTCACAGGGACCCCGGAAGGGAGCTGGACCCCAGGAGAATCTTGAGGCTGATCACAGGTACCAGGGTGCAGGGAGGGAGACATCAAGTGAAGAAATCAGATGTCACTGGAAGGGCCTTGACTTGGAGACAGAGCTCCCAAAGCAGTTCAAGGGCAAACTGGAGGCAAGTGGCTGCGAGACACCTTGGCCAGAATGTGTGCATTTCTCAGAGAAGGGCTAGCTATTGGAGCGGGACTTGGCATGGATGGTGGCAATGTAAGAGGGAAACTTCCAACATTCAAGCTCAGGTTGGGCGGGGCTCTGAGCAGCCTGATCTAGTTGAAGATGTCCCTGCTCATTGCAGGGGAGTTGGACTAGATGACCTTTAAAGGTCCCTTCCAACCCAAACTATTCTATGAGTCTGTGACAGAGCTGACACCATGCGCTGTCCTGTCCCCCTTTTCTCAACAGCCACCCTGTCCTGGTGATCGGCACAACCTGCAAGCCCCAGGATGTCCCTGCAGACGTGCAGACTGCTTTCCTTCACGAGGTGAAAATCGAAGCCCTTTCAGAAGAGCAGAGGAGGTTGATGCTGAGTATGCTGACTGGCAGCCTGCCTCTGGGCAAAGAAGTGAGCCTGTCCAAGCTGGCCCGCAGGACTGCAGTGAGTGAAACCACAGCACCGCGTGGGGATGGGCAGGCCGGGAGCACTGGGCCAACCTCCTCCCCTACCTGGCCATGCTGAAAGGGGACAATTCCCACAGCACAGTGGACTTCTTCAGTGGTTAACCCTGGTCCTCAGACATCACCTTTAACTGCAGATTTCTTGTGCCTAAGGACTGCACATCTTTTGCAGAGGTGTTGGTCTAGCTCTGCTAGAAGACAGAGCCTATATATATATATATGTATAAAAAAAAAATCTAGAGCCTCTAACCAGGGCACAGAAGCTCAAAGAACAGCTCTGCGAGAACTTTTTCGCCACGCACGGCCTGGCTGGAGCTGTGGTCAGGGACTGAACTGATGCTGTTTGTTTCTGCATTCGCAGGGTTTTGTGCTGGGAGATTTCTGTGCCTTGTTGTCCCACAGCAGCCGGGCTGCTTGTACCCGCATCCAGGCCTTGAGGTAGCACAAGGCAACAGGGCAGGAGGCAGGGGAGGGCAAGGGGCTGCACCCAGCCTGAGAACGCCAGGAGTGGGGCAGAGCCTGAGTCCTTCCCTTCTCTTTCCTCATCAGTTTTCCAGGTGGACTGAGTGAGGAGGTGGAGAGAGATTTTTGCACTGCTGGGTTCCCGGTGCTTGAGGAGGATTTTAGTGTTGCGCTGGACCAGCTGCACGACGCCCATTCACAGGCAGTGGGAGCCCCGAAGGTAGGATGCTGGGGCAGGGGAGGGGGGTTGGTTCTCTAGAGCCTGTGTGGCTCAAGACACCTCTCACAGACCTCGCCAGACGGGGCTGTGCTCTGGCACGTCGCTCCTGCTGCGTCCTTCCACGTATTCCCCCAGCCTTGGGTGGGAAACAGTCCCGCTGTGGGCTTTCCCCCACGAGTGCTTTTCACCCTCTTGGCTTTGAACTTGGTTAGGGAAGCCCTTGCCGCTCTAGCTGGAGACGGCTCAGCTGGCTTGTGCCATAGGGGTGCCAGCTGTGTAGCTCAGCCTTCTGAGAGGCAAAGGCAACCGCAGGCTGGCTGCCTCCCTGGGGTCTCTCCAGCCGCCTGGCATCTGGGAACAGTGAGGCTGGGGCGTAAGCTGGTGAGAGAGTTTCCCCATGTGTGTGAGAAGCCTTATACTTGATCCCAGCCTTGGAGGCTGCTCGAGCTGGCACGGGCTTTTCTGACAGCCGGGCGATTTGAAGAGTTGGGTGTTCTTCAGGGAGAGGAACGTGGGGTGTCAGACAAAACGAGCAGTCACCTTCCTGGGAGTGGCGTGATCTGCCTCTGGCAGCTCGGCACCCAGGGAAGCAGCTTTTGGGGTGGCTGTTTTTGCTGGGTAACGTGCTGTTAGGACCAAGTGAAGTGATCAGAGCCTCTTCTCCACACCTGCGAGCGTGAATGACTGCACTCAGTACAACAGGGCATGAAATGCTGGCCTTGGAGCAGTTCTTCTGGGGCTTTCCCCAGCTGCCCTCTTGCAGTCCTGCCCTAGCAGGGTGACACCTTGGTGGTGTGATCGCCCGGGAGCTATTCTGGGACTTAATTCATTCAGAAATTTACCAGAGACTGAAATGAGCTCTGCTTTGAGGCCTGTTTGCCGAGTTCGCTAAAAGACAAATAATATCCACAGAGCATGCTCGGCAGCGAGCTGTGTGAATGGGAGCTAATTTTGTTTATATTTGACAATCCTATATTGGTTTCTTAGTAATTGGCTGTGGTTCAGAAAGCCCATTAGCAGACCTGGATACTCTCAACATATGTAACTTTCAATTCCCTGCTTGCATATTCTAGTTAGTCACACATTTGTTTCCAGTTACAGCTTGAGCCTCCTAGAGAGAACTAATTGCAAACCTCCCGTTCCTAGCAGTGTCTGCAACATGTCCTAGACTTACGATGCCCCTGAAAACAACCTTGCTGCAGTTTTCCAAGCAAGGAAACGTCTGTAGAGCTTTTCCTAGTGAAGCAGTATAAGCAAGAGTGCAGGGGAGAGGGCAACCCTTCCATTCACCAGCACTGAAGAAGGAGGGCCTGTGACCTTTTGCTTTAAAAGATTTTTTTTTTTTCCTGGAAATCCTTATCTTGCCTGACCTGATTTTCCTGGTGGACTTGCTGGACAGCTGGAGAAATAGCATGAGATAATATCATCTCAAGTAGTGAAGGAAGGAGAACCAAATTGGCTGAGGGGGAAAAAAATTTTGCTCTGGACTATTTTTAAGCTCCCCGCTTGTGCTGGCACCTGTTCCCCGCCCAGCCAGCAGCTGGGGGGAAGTGTTCTGGGGCTTTGCATTCTCTGCGTGTTCCCAGGAGAGCTGTGCCGACTCTCACGAGGGCCTGCCATGCAAACTGTGGCATTCCTGCTATTTCTGAAGCTGCGAGCAGAGCAGCAGCATCCTCCAAGACTATTTTGCTCAGCATAAAATAACAGAAGTGGCATGGCTCACCCCTCTCACATTTGCTGTCTTTCCTCTCTTTGCAATGATCCCTTGCGTGTTTGCAGTTGACCCCGTCCCTGTCTATTTCTTGTAAGCATCCATGGACTTTGTTCTTGCATCCCCCCCTTTCAGAAGCAGCTGGTTTTCCGTACAGCATCCTCCAGCATGTCTGTGTCTCACATCCTGCTTCGCGTGACAGAGGTTCCTGGTAGCCCAGGCTTTGTCACTCTCATGTGAAGCCCTTACAGAGTTTCACTGCCCTGGGATTCAAGGTGCCCTGAACACAAGTAGCTCGTAATTGCTAGGTCCAGGTTTCTTTTTCTTTTTTCTTCTTTCTTATTTTTACCTTCCCTTTTGTGTCCCAAGGGCTGTCTGCAGCAGGGCTCTCTCCCCACAGAGCTGCAGGCAACCCTGGTAGATACTTTCTGTGGGGTACTTTTGCGGACTGGTGATGTGAGGTGCAACGGAGGATTGGAGACGAGACAGTTTGCCTGGGGACACATGCAGTTTGTTTTCCCCATTGCAACGCTCAGGAGCAGGAAAACGGGGCTGCTGGGGATCTGGCAGCAGGGATGTCTGTGCGGCGCAGTGTGGGGCTGACTCCCTGCGTAGCCACACACAGCTGACGGCGCAAGGGGCTGATGTCTGGTACCCCACTGGAGCAAGAGCTGCGCAGGCCTGCTCGGGGCTCAGGAAGAAGTGCTGACACGGACTCTCCCTCTCTTGGCAGATCCCCTCCGTGTCCTGGCAGGATGTTGGTGGGCTCCAGGAGGTGAAGAAGGAGATCCTGGACACGATCCAGTTGCCTCTGGAGCACCCGGAGCTGCTGTCGCTGGGTCTGTGCCGCTCTGGTCTGCTGCTGTACGGGCCTCCAGGGACAGGGAAGACCTTGCTGGCAAAAGCCGTGGCAACCACATGCGCCATGACGTTCCTTAGGTGAAGAATGGCGGGTCATGCAGTGGGACTGACTTTCTCCTGGCAGTGGATGGGAGTGCTCTAACTGACTCCTCCTTCTCCCTGCCCCACAGCGTGAAAGGGCCAGAGCTCATCAACATGTACGTTGGGCAAAGCGAGGAGAACGTGCGTAATGGTGAGTGGACACGTCCTGCTCCTGCATGTGGGAAGATGGGGCTTTTCTGTGCTTCTGGAGGGAAGGAGGTAGTGCTTAAACGCCTCATCCCAACTCCCACCCACAGCTGCCAGCAGGGACACAAACCCATCTCCTACACCCAGTCTGTTCCCTGCCTCGCTGCAGCTTCCCCTTCTGCTCTCTCTGCTCCTGTCACTCTTGTCCTTGGTGTTCCTGATGGGACAGCGGCCCCTCAGAGACACAGCTGAGCCTCGGGGCCCATTGTGCTGGGTGCTGCCTGTCCCTGCTCCCGCTGAGCCTCTCAGGCAGGAGCAGTTAGTGGTGGTGAGGCAGTGGGCAGCTGCTTTCCATCCACATCGCTTCCCTGCTGGTGATGTAGCAGGTCACGTTGCTGTGGACCTCCAGGTCTTTCTCAACTTGTGTGCTCTCTCCTCCCAGTGTTTGCCAGAGCCAGAGCAGCTGCTCCTTGCATTATCTTCTTTGATGAACTGGATTCCCTGGCCCCTAGTCGTGGACGGAGTGGAGATTCAGGGGGCGTCATGGACGGGTGAGCGAGCATCATGCATCCTTGGGAGAGCAGCGTACCTGCGTCGGCTGGGGGGGTGGATGCACAGGATTGCCCTGCGAGGCAGAGGCCATCCCAACTCTTTTTCCTTTGCTGCTCCCTTCAGTTCCTCTGCATGGCCTGTCTCCTCTCTCTGGACATCAGTACTGCTGTTTGCGTTGCCACAGATTGCCCAAGCTTGTTGTGCAAACATTTGGTTAAGACAGAGTCTCGTCCAGCTGCTTCTGTGGCTGCTGGCTGCTCCCTTTGGCCTTTCCAAGGTCATCTTTCACACCCCTGCCGTGCTCTCCTCCTATTAGCTGCTGTTTCGCTGCGGTGGGAAATCTTCCAGCTGCCTCTGAAGCCAAGTATGCACAGCTTGGAGATACCCAGGAACAGGGTTATTTCCCCCAGGCCTCTTCTGCTGAGCTGATAGTCTCCATCCAGTCTTCCTCTCCATCCATGAGGGGTTCTGCAGAATTTTCCAGTGACAGCATGGGTCCCCAGCGTCCATCTTCACACACGCCGCACACACGAAGCAGCAGCTGTGGAAGGGGCTGTGTGTGGTGCCCATTGGTCGCCTCAGGTGATCCCAGAACCTGGTGGAGATATCCCCATTCCAGGTCTGTGCAGCTCTGAAGTACTGTGCTGCCAGACCGGCTTAAGCCCCGTGGCCGCAGAACTTGATCTGCAACGTGTGCCGTTCACCACCCTGAGGACTGGTTGGCAGCACCGCTGGCCTGCCAGGGTGTCCCCAGCATGAACTGGCAGGGTGGTCTTGCAGCTGAACTTGTACCACGTAGCAGGGAGAGTTAGGACCAGCCAGCACATCCGAGTGGGGAACCCGAGCCATAGCTATGCGTGCCTGCCTGTGTTTGGTCTGTGTTGCTGGTGTCTGACAGCGAGTGTAAGCACGTGTGGCCATCCTGGAAGGGTTTGGAGCCAAGCGCAGGCCTTGAAGGACTCTCTTGGCACCAGGGGTTTGCACTCACTTTGCAATGAGCCCGCGGGCTCACTGCCTGCGCTCAGATGGAGAAGTCTGTATGGCTGCGTCAGGGCTCTGCAGGGAAGAGAAGTATGAGCCGAAGTCCAAGACGTGGGACCTGCCGGTGGCCTCGCTTATTCCCCTTTTCATTTTGTGGCTGAAAGTGACTGGGTGACTTGCCAAGGCCTAGCTGTGAGCATTCTGTCTTGTTCCCTGCAGAGTTGTCTCACAGCTCCTGGCTGAGCTTGATGGCCTTCACTCCACCAGAGAGGTGTTTGTCATTGGAGCTACGAACAGGCCTGACCTCCTGGACCCAGCTCTGCTCCGGCCGGGCAGGTATGTCGCATCCTACCCTGCCTCGCTCCAGGGCAGTTCCCCAGATCTCCTCAGGCAGCAATGGGCATGACTGTGTCCCCAACACATTAGCTGTGCAGAGACTGTTCCTAAAGCCCCCCCCGACCCTGGTTTGGGGGGTAGATAGAAAGCCAAGAGGAGGCCAGCGCCTATGGCTGTAGCAGCAGCACAAGATACCACTGCTTGTTACCCCACCGCTCTGGTTGTTGCGCCAGCAGCACAGCAGGGCAATAAGGGACCTGCCATGGCACCAAACTGGTGGGAGGAATTGGTCCCCCAGGGCCTGTTCTGCAGAGCTCTGCTCCCTCCAGCGTGCCCTCATACCTGCGGCTTGCCCATCCTGGGGCAGGACTTTCTGCCTGCTGTTGTTGGACCTCATGTGGTTCCTGTCAGCCCGTTTCTCCAGCCCACCCTGGTCCCTCTGAAGAGCAGCCCTGCCCTCCAGCACATGGACTGCTTCACCCCCAAGCTTTGTATCATCCACAAACTCAGCAGCAAGAGGAGCTGCCCCAGGGCCACCCTTCAGTTTCTGGTGCACAGCGCTGAGCATCAGTGGCAGGTTTGTCCTGGCCTGTTGTCAAGTGTCTCTTCTCTCTGCCGACAGGTTTGACAGGCTGGTCTATGTGGGCATAAACGAAGACCGAGAGTTGCAGATGCAGGTGCTGAGCGCCGTCACCAGGAAGTGAGTGACCCTGTGCTCTCGCAGCAGCCTTCCACCACCCTCCAGTGGGTTGCAGTCTTCCTGGGGTCTATGCATAGTGTGCTTCAGCTTGGCTTCGTATCCGAGCCCTGGGGAGCACCTCAGTCACTGACCCATAGCCAGCAGGTAGGGGAAGAGGATGGGGCAACTTCCAGAAGCAGAACTGGGGCTGGTTTTCATACAAGATGGGAGCAGCTCAGCTGGCTGTCCAGGTGAAGGCATTGGTAGAGTTCTGCGGTCACCATGTGCTTCTTGAGGAGCTCAGGCATATGGTGTGATGAGACTGCAGCGCACCAACATGGCAGGAAGCTCCCATTTGCTTCCTGTAAGAGTTCCTCTAGCACATCTGCTGCTATTTCCAGGTCCAAGGGTGAAGGCAGCTCTCTTCTTCTCACTGCCTTTCCTCCTGCGATGCTGCGGGGTGTTCAGCCCGTGCTCTGTGCGTCTTTCCAAACACTGGTTGTGAGGGATCACCGAGCAGCGGGGTTTGGCTGCTTCCCCAGGTGCTCTGAGCTCCCGACAGCATCCCTGGAGGGAGAAAAGCCAGCCCTGCAATTCAGGTGCGGAGGTACCACCCACCACAGCTGGGTGAGCACCTGTGAATCTGCCTCTGCAGGGACATTCTGTCAGGGATAGCTGTGGTCGCTGCTGCCTTTGACGATGACCTAGCAGGAGACGTGAGAGCGTGGGCTGGCAGCGAGCACCTCTTCACGCTGTGTGGCTTGGCAGTCACACCCTCCAGCACCGTGCTGCTGTGCGTGCTGAAGGAGGCTCGCTGTCTGCAGCGTGGCTCTGATGGGATGGCTGGGTGTTACAGTGGTTTGTACTGTCTGTAATTAAACGTGTTCTTATCCAGCCCTGGCTGCAGGCTGTTCCCAGGTGTGTGGAACACTTAATTTCTCTGAGTGAGAACTCAAAGTTGCCTTTGATCCTGCTGAGCAGGAGAGAGGGCCTCCCTGCCAGGATGTTTCAAAGAGAAGTGACTGCGTTGAAAAAACCAACCAACCAACCAACCCCTTTGATTTTTTTTTTTTTTTTTTTTTTTTTTT